>Ga0116223_10000206_pt1 | contig 76859 bp, 62 predicted proteins | sample Sb_taG_3_FD_90092 | JGI IMG/M metagenome (GOLD analysis project Ga0116223, IMG submission 90092) | Peat soil microbial communities from Weissenstadt, Germany - Sb_50d_a_PC metaG | ecosystem: Environmental > Terrestrial > Soil > Wetlands > Peat | place: Germany: Weissenstadt | collected 2010-09-21 | reverse complement strand
GATTAGGCGAACTGGCTAGGAAAGGAACAATACTCTTGGCTTCGCTCACGATGTTTCTCCTTGCCGCCCTGCTCTGTAATTATGGCCGCGGTAAGTGTCTCATCGATATTGGCACGGAGGGCAAATCGCTGCGCTCGCTTATGCGCTGTGGCAAGCAAGAGGATGCCCCGAAGGGTCACCTGACGTAGATTGGCTCCAGGCAGAACAAGAGCTTCACATACTCACGTTGAGGGCAGGGATTGCTAGACCCTCGGCGCCTACGGCCGGCACATTAAGGGCCTCCCTGCACCGGCGGGTCTGGAATTATCCGTCGTAGACGGTCTTACCGCCTACGACGGTGCGCACGATTTTGATGTCCTTGATCCTGTCGACCGGCACAGAGCGTAGGTCTTCAGCTAGGACGACATAGTCGGCCAGTTTGCCGGTAGTGATCGAGCCTTTGATGGATTCCTCGTGGGCGTTGTAGGCGCCGTTCAGGGTGTTGACGCGGATGGCTTCGTCGAGGGTGATCTTCTGGTTGGCTCCCCAAGTCTTGCCGTCCCAGCCGGTGCGGGTGACCATGCCCTGGATGGCCATGCGGGGGTCGAAGGGTCCGGGGCTGAAGTCGGAGCCGGCGGCGACCTGGATGCCCGCATCGAGGAGGGTGCGGAAGGCCATGGAGCGCTTCATGAGGTCCTCGCCATAGAAACTGAATTTGTCCGAGTTGTAGTAGGCGTAAGTGGTGAACAGTGACGGGACGGCGTCGAGGGCCTTCATGCGGCGGACGATTTCATCATTAATAAGAGTGCAGTGCGTGATCTTAGGGCGGGCGTCGGGTCGGGGAAATAGTTTCTGGGCGCGCTCGAAGGCGGTGAGGTACATGTCGATGGCGACGTCACCGTTGGCGTGGCAGTTGATCTGGAGGCCGGCGCGGTGCGTCTTTTCGACCCAGGCATTGAGGTCGTCCTGGGTGGTGGTGACGTTGCCCTTGTAGTTCGTGCCGGGGTAGTTGACGCTAAGGGCCATGGTGCGTTCGGAGAAGGAGCCGTCGACGGTGTGCTCAGAGGTGGCACCGAAGCGGATCCATTCGTCGCCGAAGCCCGACTGGATTCCGGCGGCGATCAGGGCGTCGAGTTCCCTGCCCGAGGCTTCGTAGCTGATGCGATGTTTGAGATCGCCATCGGCGCGGACCTTCTGCATGGCGGCGAGGCTGCCGCCTTCATGATGGACGGTGGTGACGCCGTAGCGGGCGAACATTTTCGAAATGTGGGCGAGTCCGGCGACATCGCGATCGGGGGCGGTGGGCTGGCGGTTGCCGATGCGGGCGAAGGCTCGCGTGGCGGTGTCGGTGACGCGGCCGTTGAGGGCTCCGGTGGCGTCCTTGTCGAAAGTGCCTCCCGGAGGGTTGGGCGTCTGGCGATTGACGTCGGCCATTTCGAAGGCCTTGGAGTTATAGAAAGAGGTGTGGCCGCCGCGATGGTGGACGGCGACTAGGTGGTCGGTGGAGACCTGGTCGAGGTCGTGGATGGTGAGCTGGCGACCGTCCTTCACCTTGGTGTCGTCAAAGAAGTAGCCTTCTACCCAGGTTCCGGGCGGGGTCTGGGCGGCTCGGGCGCGGAGTTTTTCGACGATGCTTTCGACGGTGACGAATTCGACTTCATACGGATTGCCAACCAGGACTTCATAGAGGAGAGTGGCTCCCGGGGCGTGGTTGTGAGTGTCGATGAAGCCGGGGACGATGGCGGCTCCTTTGGCGTCCCAGGTGGGCGTGCCTTTTCGCGCGAGGTTGCGGATGTCAGCGGTGGAGCCGACGGCGAGGAAGCGGCCGTTCTTGATGGCGAAGGCTTCGGCGCGGGGCAGGCGGGGGTCGACGGTGGTGACGCGGGCGTTGAAGACGACGAGGTCAGGGGAGGCGGTTGCGGGGTTTTCCTGGGACTGAGCGCGGAGGGCTGGAGGGACGAGGGCGGCTCCGGCGAGCGCGAGGAGATCGCGGCGAGTTGTGCGGTTGTGCATCTTGAAGTCCTTGGAGACCGAAAGAGTAACCATAGCACGGGCAGCGCATAGCAATCTGACTGTGAACCTGCGACCGGCGGACTGGTGTTGGAAAGGGATTCAGCTCATAGTGTCCGAGGGCCGGTGTAGGCGTTTCGTTACTGCCGTGACGCCGACTTACCAGGGGTAACATCCCAGAACGCCGTTTCCGGCCAATTGCGAAGTCGCTGGGGGCCGCGGGATCAGTTTTGAGCTTTGTACGAGTCGCCGACCAACTGGCCGAAGCCTCGCATCCGCGTGCGGGGCGCTCATCTGAAGAGATGGACTCGCGCGTCCCTGTGAGGCCGCGACGGAATGACCGAAAGACTGTTCTTAGCACCAACGTCTTGGAGGTGAAGTCACTTGCTTCTTCACGCAGATCCTCGTATCATGGATCGATGAGGAAGAGAATAAGCTATTATAGCGACGGCCTAAAACTGTCCGGAATACTTTCTACGCCTGACAATTCCCTAGAAGGAAGACGTTTTCCTGGTGTCGTGCTTGTGCCAGGTTTCATGAGCACGGCGGACGCTTTCTATCCTGGGTTCGCTGAAGAGTTGAACGCAGGTGGCTTTGTATCCCTAACTATGGATTTCAGAGGATTCGGAGAGAGCGAAGGCGTCCCCGGCGAGGTAATTCCATACCTACAGATCTATGACGCTAGAAACGCCATATCCTACTTGCAATCAAGACCAGAAGTTAACCCTGACCAAATCGCCCTGTTAGGTGTAAGTTTGGGAGGTGGAGAAGTAGCATACATAGCAGCTCAAGACCGACGAGTAAAGTGTGTTGCCTCAATGGTCCTCGTCGGTGAGGGCGAGCGGAGAATGCGAAGATTTCGAACCGAGCAGGAGTGGGAAACTTTAATGCAAAAAGTTCAAGAGGACAGGATAAACAGGGTTTTGACTGGCAAGTCCAAAGACTTCCATGGGTTTTTGGGAGAGGGGACCGATTCGGTACTGATAATGCCTCCTGATCTGAGCTCTTCCTTGAAGAGTGCTGAACAGGTGGAAAAGGAAAAAGGCAACAGAACAACTCTAGCAACCGTTGATGGGTGGCTGGGCTACAAGCCGGAAGAGATTATTGACAAGGTGTCTCCAACACCAATCCTCTTCGTTCAAGCTGAGAAGGACGAGCTCGAGGCTGATGACGCCAATATATTATATGGTAAGGCTAAGGAACCGAAGAAGCTCTTCACTCTAGAAGGCGGCGTACACTTCGACGTGTATGGGAAGAGGACAAATGAAGCTATGAAACCGGTCCTCGAATGGTTCAAACAATACCTTCAATAAATCAATGCAGGATCGGTCCCTTCGCGCCGAGCGTCCGTCGGACGAACTGGAGGCCCCAACCGCGATGCCCAATCGGCAGGTGCAGCAACTGAGTCAGGAATCCGCGGCTCACGCGGCGGCTGCCATACCCCCAATTACAATTCGAGATCCGCAAAAATGATCCTATTCGCAGTGGTGAGGACAGGATACAGGGCGGTCGAATTGATAACGAGTGCGAGGTAAGGAGTGAAAAAACCGGCTCCCGCTCAGCAAATTCTGGCAGAACAAGGTTATATCATCCTGGCCGCCGACGTCTCGTATCCACTGGGCTCGATGATTCCCCTTGCCGATTGCGGGCCCGACTATGAACGCATTCCCGGACCGATGGTCGTGATCGGCGAGGCAACTATTGACGAATGGCGAGCGCAGGCGAAGAAATATCTCGGCAATCTGCCGCCAGAACCGGGCGGAAAGCTCTTCTTCTTTAAAGTGGTGGCGGAATAAAGGGATAGAGACGGGCGGTCAGCGCCAGTCGGCGCACGTTAGAAGGCATTGCGAAAGGCATCGATCATGTTCGAGCCGACGCACGGTCAGAAGAACTTTGGAATCTCATCTGGCAGGAACCAGAACAAGTTGGAAAAATCGATGCAGCAGGCTTGGGATGATCGTTTGCAATAATAGCGGAGTCGAACAGTGCCAGCCACGAGGGATTTTCCGGGCTGCCCACCAGCCGGGTAACCAGCTGAACAGGTTCCTCCAGATTGTCGATGTCGTTGATAAACAGGGTGTAGCCTTGACTTTTGAGAGCCGGCAGAACCCCGGCGCGCAGCAGAGAGGTCTTGCCCGCGCCAGATTCGGCGAACAGTACTCCGAAACGGAATTGCGGATCCAACAGCGCGTTCGCCCCGCGCGAAATGTCCACGCCGCGTTGCAGGCCGGCGAAAGCCGCGGCATCATCTTCGCCGAAAGCCACCAGTCCCCGGATGGTCCGCGTGTAGCCGGCCCCGGTCCCCCGAACCGGCGCGGGGAGGGAAGACAACTCCCCTGCGAGTCTCCGGCACCTTAACGCTACACGGAAGGACCTTGTTTATTAAGGAGGCTAGGCCGAAGCGTCCTTTTCCGAGCAACCCACGCCGGCCCGCTGGCGCGTGATGATGGTGGACAGGACTCAAATCGTCTAAAGTTCGACGTGCCGCGGACGGACGGGTGGAACGGACACGAATGGACCGGAGCTGCGCTGGCTGGCCGGACATCGATAGGCCGCGTCACGATTCATGTGTTCGCGATCAACGACCCGGATTTTCTTCGCGCTACGGGAAGCGCTCCTCGAAGAGAGAGCATTTCCACTCGACTAAGGATCTTATGAGACGCAGCGGAATCAACTCCGAATCCCACCAGCCCCCCGCCGTGCGCGTAGTCGCCGCGGTCATCGAACGCGACGGAAAGATCCTCATCGGCCAACGCAAGCCCAGCGGCCGCCACCCGCTCAAATGGGAGTTCCCCGGCGGCAAAGTCGAGCCCGGCGAGGACGACCGCGCGGCTTTGGCTCGCGAGCTGCGCGAGGAACTGCAGATCGACGCCGTGATCGGCGACGAAATCGACGCTTACGATTTCCGCTATGGCGAAGGCCCGGTCACGCACCTGCGCTTCTTCCACGTGAGCGCATTCTCCGGCGAGCCTCGCAACCTGGATTTCGCTCAAATCGTTTGGGAGGACCCGCGGCGTCTTCCCGACTACGATTTCCTCGAAGGCGACGTGGATTTCGTGCGTCGGCTGGCGGCCCGGTAGGCGCGCTTACCACACCTACCACACCTGCATCCCACACCTGTTATTCTGCTACACCGCCGCCCGCCCAAACCGCCCCGCCAAGTCCCCATGGTTTACCCATAGTATTGATAATACTGTACTTACTTGAAGCGCAAAACGAACCCAAGTCCGCCTGCCCGCCCCTCCCTCAGAACCCGAAGCGCTCCTCTTCCCAAGGATCGCCCCGCATGTGGTACCCGTTGCGCTCCCAGAACCCGGCTTGATCGGTCTCGCGAAACTCGACCCCAGCCGCCCATTTTGCGCTCTTCCAGGCGTACAGCTGCGGAACCAGCAGCCGTGCCGGCCCGCCGTGCCCCAGCGACAGCGGCTCGCCATTGTGGGTGAAGGCGACCATCGCGTCCTCGGCCATGAAGTGCTCCAGCGGCAGGTTGGTGGTCCAGCCGTGATCGTACCCGTAGGCCAGCACGAAGTGCGTGTTCGGCAGCAGGCCCCCCGCGCGGGCCACCAGCTCGCGCGTGGAGACGCCTTCCCAGATGCTGCCCAGCAGCGACCAGCGCGTCACGCAATGGAAATCGGAGAAGACCTTCACCCGCGGGAGCTTCTGGAATTCTTCCCAGGACCACGACACGGGCGTGGCGACCAGTCCGGCGAGCGAGAACTTCCACTTGGCCATGTCGAGGCGCGGTGGGCCGGAGGCATCCAGCACGGGCCACTTGATGGTGCGGGATTGCCCCGGAGGGATGCGCTCGGCGCGGCGTGTGTCGGGGCTGACGATGACGCCTTCGCCGGCGGATTCCGGCGCGGGGACCGGCTGGTGTTTCGGGGAGTCTTTGCCAAACATAGGGGCCAAACCTTAATCCCCGCCCTCACACGGGCCGGGGCTGAGATCTTTGTCTTAAGTGTATCGAAGCGGTAATCCCTGAGAATTTTCCTGCCTCCGCCGGACTAGTCTACGTGCGAAACTTGCGTGTGGTGCTGGGCTTACTTTGCGCGCTGGCTGCGGCTACCGAAGCTCAGGCCCAAGCCCGCGTGTCCTACATCGGAGGTACGTCGGCGCAGATCCAGGCCGGGTCCGGCGGCTCCATCGATTTAACCGATGACCGCTACTTGGCGTTCTATTCCAAGAAGGTGCAGGTTCGCGTGGCCTACGATCACGTCAACCTGCTGGAGTACGGCCAGACCGTCAACCGGCGCGTGCTGCTGGCGGTGGCGATTTCGCCCGCCTTCATGTTGAGCAAGTCGCGCAAGCACTTTCTGACCATCGGATACAGCGATGACGACGGCAAGCAGCAGGCGCTGGTGTTCGAGGTGGACAAGCACGGTGTCCGCGCGGCGCTGGCCAGTCTGGAAGCGCGCACCGGCCGCAGGATCGAGTTTCAGGACGAAGAAGCGAGGAAGGCGGGGCGCGGATGAAGCGATGGATGAAACTGCTAGCACTGTTGATGGGCGGCCTGTGCGCATCGGCCTGCGCGTTCGCCGGGGGCGTTGACGAGGCGTCTCCGCAGACCGTTTCGGTACAACTTCTGGCGGTCAAGCGGGTCTATGTGGATCGGCTCACCGGCGGTGAAACCGCGGCCCAGATGCGCGACTTGCTCATCACCGCGCTTCAGGGCACCAAGCTGTTTGTGGTCACCGAGAATGCCGACCGTGCCGACGCGTTCCTGCGCGGGGCCGCCGAGGACTTGGTGTACACCGACACCTATTCGAATTCAGAGAGCACCAACATTCGGGGTTCCAGCAACGACACCACGCGCTCCAGCGATTCCGCGCGGGCCGGCACCAATAGCAACAACGCCGCCAATTCTACCGCCCGGGGGCTGAGCCTGGGGGTAGGCGAAAACGAGTCCAACAACATCAAGGAGCGCAAGCACGAAGCCCTGGCCACGGTGCGGCTGGTGGGCAAGGATGGCGACGTGCTTTGGTCTACAACGCAGGAGAGCAACGGCGCCAAATTCCGCGGCGCCAGCGCGGACGTGGCGGACCGGATCGCTAAACAGCTCGCGGCCGAGTTCGATCGCCAACGCCGAGCGAAGTGACTTGTGAGTCGGGGCAATCCCGGGCTGGCTAGACCCCCAACCCGGGAGGTTCTACGAATGGTTGCCCGGTCCAATCTAGGGCCTTTGCCGTAATCCAACCCTACAGAAACTGCCACGGGTGGTCGATCTAAGTTCCGTAGCCGTCTTTGTCTGACACTGCGGTTAGACACTGTGTTCCGCCCGAATTAGAGAGGCGTGCGGGTCGGGGCAGCGGGCCGATGGGATCTATATGAAAAAGAACAACGTGGTGACGTTGCTGGGGATCGCTCTGGCGGTCGCCATCATTTCGACGGGCGTCTTTTATGGCCTGTTTGTCAACAAACTCAGCAGCAGCACGGGAAGCGGAAAGACTCTAGTGGTGGCCGCCCATTGGCTTAAGGCCGGCACGCTGGTAAAAGACGGTGACGTCAAAACGATCCCCTGGCCGGCTCCCGAGGTTCCTAAGGGCGGTTTCGAGACGGTGGACCAAGTGCTGGGCGGCACGGTATTCGACACCATCGCGGAAGACGAGCCGGTGCTTGCGCCGCACTTGTCTCTGGCGGCGTCGCAAGGGGCTCCCGCTCCGGCACCGCCTTCGACCGGGGTTCCGGCCGGGATGCGCGCCGTGTCGGTGCACGTCGCCGATTCCGCCGGCGTCCTGGCTTTGCTGCGAGCCGGTCATCGCGTGGACGTGCAGGTTGTGAAAAAGCAGGACTCCGGAGCCACGGAAGTCCGCACGGCACTGCAAAACCTGGAAGTGTTTTCCGTGAATCCGGCCGAGCAAAGTTCCCAGGGCCAGAACGCACCGGTGGTCACGCTGCTGGCCAAACCCTCCCAAGCCGATGTGCTCGCCGCGGCCGATGCCGGAGCCAAAGTGCGCTTGATTCTGCGGAATCCGCTGGACTTGGAAATGCGGGGCGGCTCCACGCTCTCGCTGGATACGGTGATGCACGGCGCCAGCGCGTCCGGCCGGCCGTAGAGCGTTCCCCGAGCAGGCGCCATGCTGATTCTATCGATGCTGAGCTTCTTCGCCGTGATCTTCCTGCTGGCGGCGATCACCGTGGCCATCGCCTGGATGGGCTTCGTCAAGCGCACCGAGGAACAAAGCCAGGCGGCTCGCGAAGAGGCCGGGGAAGCCGGCGCCGCGCCCATCGACGCCCAGTTTCTGGACGACGAATCGCCCTTGTTTCGAACCGAGCGTTTGAGCTCGATGAACTTCTGGGACAATCTGCTGGCGCGCTTCGACTTCGTCGAGATTCTGAAACGCCGCATCGCCGAGGCCGACCTGGATTGGTCGGTGGGCCGCGTCACGCTGATCATGCTGCTGTGCGGCACGGTATCGATGCTGACGCTGCAGAAGGTTTTGCCTGCGCCCGTCGGACTGGCGGGAGCCGTGGCGGCCGCGTTTGCACCCTACGCAGTGATTCTGCGCATCCGCGACAGGCGCTTTCGCAAATTCCTGGAGGCGTTTCCGGACACGCTGGACTCGCTGGCTCGGGCTTTGCGCGCCGGCTACGCGCTGGCCGCCGCGATGGATCTGGTGGCCTCGGAAGCGCCCGCTCCGGTGGGGCCCGAACTCAAGCGAACCTCGGCGGAGGCCAACTTGGGAATGGGCTGGCCCCGCGCGCTCGAAAACCTGGGCCGGCGGGTTCCGGTGCTGGAGGTCAATTTGTTCGGCGCCGCGGTGTTGCTGCACTCGCGGACGGGCGGCAAGTTGGGCGAGGTGATTTCCGCGCTGGCTGAGTCCATGCGCGAGTCGATGGCGTTGCACGGGGAGGTGCGGGCGCTGGCGGCGCACGGCAAACTCACAGGAGCGATTCTTACCGTGCTGCCCATAGCGATCGCGGGCATCATGTTTTTCGTGAATCCCGATTACATGATGGTGCTGCTGAACCATCCTTGGGGCAAGGATCTGATCGCGGGCGCGGTGGGCTGCCTGGTGCTGGCGCACTTCGTGATCCGGAAGCTGGTGGACATTCACCTATGACCCCTGCTGCCGTGCTGGTTTCGTTCTTTCTGTTTGTACTCTGCGCCGTGGGCGCCGCCGGGTATGCGTTTGTCCAGTCCCGGGTTGCGGCCCAGCAACCGCAAATCCCGGAGGGGTTGCGGCTGGGTCAGAACCGTTTACCCGCGGTGCAATCGGCGGCCGTGAACCTGTTCCGCATCATGGGGGAAGCGGCGCCGGGAAGCAGTCCCCAAGCGAGCGCTGCCCGCCGGAAACTCAGCGCGGCCGGTTTCCGCTGGCCTTCCGCCGTAGCGGTGTTTCTAGGGATTAAGTACGCCTCCGGGATCATGCTGGCAACCGCCTGCGCCTGGGCCGCCGCCACGTTTTCCGAGGCCGGTGGATGGGGAGTGGTAATGGCGGCCGTTTGCGGTCTGGGTTTTGGATACCTGCTCCCGGACCGCGTGCTGGACCGCCTGGCGAAGAAGCGCACGGAGCGGTTGCGCCGGGCTCTGCCCGCGGCGGTGGACCTGATGGTGCTGGCGATCGAAGCCGGGCAGAGCCTGGATGCCGCGATCGCCGACGCCAGCCGCGGCCTGCGCGTCAGCCATCCGGATTTGTCCGCCGAGTTCACGCTCCTGCAACTGGAGATGCGCGCCGACACATCCCGCGTGGACGCGCTGCGCAACTTCGCGGCGCGTACCCGCGAGCCGGAGCTGCGGAAGTTCACCGGCTTGCTGATCGATACCGACCGCTTTGGCACCAGCCTGGGTCCGGCGTTGCGCGCGCACGGCAAATACCTGCGCACGCGGTTCCGCCAGGCCGCTCAAGAGAAGGCGCGCAAGGTGGCGGTGAAGCTGATCTTCCCGGTCTTCTTCCTGATTTTTCCTTCCGTGATCCTGGTGACACTGGGCCCGGCTGCCATCCTGATCAAGACCCAGATGGATAAGATGTTGGGGCTGTAGGCTGACCTGCCTGCGCCCCGGCGCGGGCGCTGAAGCGCCCGTTGCAGGCTGAAGCCTGCTCCACCCATAATGGGTCTCGATGAACGCTGGCGCTGATCGGCAACAACTTGTCCTGTTGCCGGGCTTTCTGTGCGACCGGACTGTGTGGGAATTTCAGATCTCCGCGTTATCCGATATCGCCGAGTGCATGGTGATGGATTGGGGGACGCTTGGATCCATCGAAGCCATGGCGGAACACGTGCTGCGGCTGGCTCCCGAGCGTTTCGCTCTGGCGGGCCACTCCATGGGCGGACGCGTGGCCTTCCAGGTGTACCGGATGGCGCCCGACCGCGTCGAACGCATCGCGCTGTTGAATACCGGCGCCGACGCGCGCCCGGCGGGCGAGGCGGGCGCGGACGAAGAGCGCAAACGGCGCACGCTGCTGGCCCTGGCTCGCGACCAAGGTATGCGGTCCATGGCACTGGAGTGGCTCACCGGAATGATTCCGCCGTACCGCATGACCGACGCGGCGCTGGTCGAGAACATCGTGCGGATGTTTGCGGGCCAAACGCCCGACCTGTTTGAGATTCAGATGAAGGCCTTGCTGGCGCGTCCGGATGCGCGAGCGATCCTCGCGCAGATCCGGTGTCCGGCTCTGGTGCTGACCGGAGAGGACGACGGCTGGAGCACTCCCGCGCGGCACCGCGAAATGGCCGCTGCGATTGCCGACGCCCGGCTCGCATTGATTCCGCGATCGGGCCACATGTCCACCATGGAGCGCCCGGCGGAAGTCGCCGAGGCGATGCGGGAGTGGCTGGCGTAGTAGCGGGGAAGAACATTCAGGGCCAAATCTGATACGATGATCGGCGGACTTCCGTCTGATACTCGAAGCAAGGAGATGTAAACTATGCTCGGCTCCCGGCTGGTTTTGGCGTTGGCAGTAGGGGTTGCGGCCGCGGCCGCCGCCCAGGCGCAGTCGCTCGACTTTGCGACCTACAAGTCGCGGGTGGAACCTGTTTTTTACAAGAAGCGGCCGGGCCATGCGCGCTGCGTGGCGTGCCACTCGGCGGCCAACAATTCCTTCCGGCTGCAGCCGCTGGCTGAGGGAGCCTCGTACACCGAAGAGCAGTCGCGCAAGAATTTCGACGTGGTCGCGAAGCTGGTGATCCCCGGCGATCCCGACAAAAGCGTTCTGCTGTTCCATCCCTTGGCCCAGGACGGCGGCGGCGACGAGTTCCATAGCGGCGGACGCCAGTTTCTGAACAAATCCGACCCGGACTGGAAGACCATCGCCGACTGGATTGCGCAGGCCAAGAGTAAGTAGCCGATGACAGCACGGTTTCCTGTCACGCTGGCCGGCGCGGCGCTGCTGTGCGCGACGGCGGCGCTGGCGCCCGCACAGTGGCTTGATTATCCAACCAAAGGCCTGCCGCGCACGCCGGATGGCAAGCCCAATCTCACCGCGCCCGCGCCGCGCTTGCCTAGCGGCAAGCCGGATCTATCGGGGCTGTGGGTGGCCGATAATTCCCGGCAACTGGGGAACCTGGCGGCGGACGTCAAGGATGTCCCGTTCCTGCCGTGGGCCGAAAAGCAGTACAACGAGCGCCGCGCCGAGCAAGGCAAGAACGATCCGGAGTCCCGCTGCATGCCGCAGGGCGTCCCCAAGGTCAACACGCTGCCGTATCCGTATCGCTTCATCAACACGCCCGACCGGGTGGTGATTCTCTACGAGATGTATTATCTGTATCGCCAGATTTACATCGATGGCCGCGAGCTTCCCAAAGAGGTTTTGAGTCCCGCGTGGATGGGATATTCGGTGGGTAAGTGGGACGGCGATGTGTTCGTGGTCGAGACCGCGGGCTTCAACGACAAGATGTGGATGGACACGAATGGCCATCCGCACACTGAGCAGCTGCATGTCACCGAGCGCTTTACCCGTAAAGATTATGGCCACATGGAAGTGGGCGTGACGATCACCGACCCGGGCGCCTACAGCAAGCCGTGGAGCACGACCATCAAGCAGCACTTCATCCCGGACAGCGAACTGATCGAGTTCGTGTGCGAGAAGAACGACGATCCACAGCACATGGTGGGGCCGCAAGCTAAGTGAGCAGGCGAGGAGTTTGTATGAAATCGATTCCTTATATCCTGGCGGGCGGTTTGCTGGCGGCGGCTGTGCCGGTTCTGGCGCATCATTCTTTCGCGGCCGAGTATGACCGTGAGAAGCCAGTCAAGCTCTCGGGCACCGTCACCATGCTGGACTGGGTGAATCCGCACGCTTGGATCTACTTGGAAGTCAAAGACGAGGCCGGCAATGCGACCGCATGGCAGTGTGAATTGGGCAGTCCGAATCTGCTGCTGCGCAACGGCTGGCGTCGGGACACGCTCAAGCCTGGAGACGGCATTATCGTTGAAGGCTCGGCGGCGAAGGACGGGTCCAAGCGGGCTAACGCGCGGACGGTGAAGATGGCCAATGGACAGCGGGTGTTTAACGCTGGGTCATCGGGCGATCCGGGGACTCCGGGGGCGCCGTCGCAGTAAGGTGGGCGGGCAATCCTGATTGCCGTCGGCTTTCAGCCGGCGTCCGCCGTTGTGACCTCCGGACAAGAGCCGCCTCAAAAGGCCGCTGCGGCCAGGACTGGCTGCTCCGCTATGGCAGCATCGCCAGCAAAACGGACGGATTGACAATCCGTCCGCAGGCTGCCAGCCTGCGCCACATTGAGACAGCATTGGTTCCAAGTCTTGTAGTCTTACGGACGCCCGGCCGGGCCGACCAGATGCGACGTGTCGCGCTGGTTCTCCTGGCAGATGTATTCCATCAATTCGTCGCCTGGTAGCAGGCGGTGGGACGCGTACACGGTGAACGGTTTGGTGTATGCGCCGGGATCGTCGATGGTGGCTTCTTCCTTGAGCGTGCCCAAATCCGGGCGCGTGTAGCGCTCGATGGTGTGCAGCTTTTCGGTGTGGGGATGACCCACGAAGTCGAACCAGAACAGGTCGTTGAAACCGACGGTATCGACCACCAGCGTGTCGCCTTCCCATTTGCCTGTCGAGTGGCCGTACCAGGTGGGATTCGGCTCGGCGGGGTGCTTGCGGCCGTCCATGAAGATCTGGCGGTAGCTGTGGATGTTGCCTTCAAACAGGAAGTAGATGTAGGGCGGGTCTTCGACGATCTTCCACGGATAGGGCGCGTGACGCGGGACGCCGGTGGGCAGGCAGTTGGCTTCCGGGTCGTCTTTCGACAGGTGCTTCTTCATCACTTCTTGCGCCCACGCATTCAGCGGAACGGTCTCGCCTTTGGGGAGGCCGAGCGAGATGTCCTCGATCAGGAAAATGTCGGCGGGCCGCCATAGTCCGGCGAAGCTGACGCGGCCGCTCGCCAGATGCGGGGCGGGACCAGAGGGCGGCTTGGGCTGATTCTTGCCCTGGCCGGCAGCCATAGCAGCTACTACTAACGAGACGCCGGCGATCGCGAGGAAGGAATGTTTGCGCATGGGACTCCTGCCATTCTTTCACACAAATGGCTTTCACAGAATCGGTAAGCGGGCGCAGGTCTTCAGGAAGAATCCGTCGGTCATGCCCGCTATGTAGTCGCACACCTGGCGGTACAGCGGCTCGCCCGAAGCGTCCTCGCGGTACGCCGAGGGCATTTCTTCGGGATGCTGCAGCAGATACTCGAACAAGCGGGCGATCCGCGCGGTGAAATCGGTTCTCCCCGCCACCACCTCCGGAGACTGGTACACGTTCTCGCGCAGGAATCGCTTCAACTGCTCCGCGCCCGCGGCGGCCGGTGCGGTGAAGCAGGCCACTCTTTGCGGATGGGACCGCACGGCATCCACATCGGCCAGGCCTTGCGCCGCGGCGACTGTGCCTTCGATCACGCTGGACACCAGCCAATCTACCAGCGCCCGCACGATTTCGTGCATCCGCACGCGCTCCGGTGCGCCCGGGAATTGCATCTCGGCTTGGTCGTTGAGCTCGGCGAATTTGTCGACGGCGCGGCAGGCGGCCTCGAGGCTCACCAGGCCGGCGTTATATCCGTCGTCCAGGTCGGCGGTGTTGTAGGCGGCTTCGTCAGCCAGATCGATCAGTTGCGCCTCGAGCGGCGGACGCAGTCCCGGGAGATACTCATCGAGCTCGGGAATCTCGCCCGGCGCGAAATCGCGGGAGTGCTTGGCCATGCCTTCGCGCACTTCAAAGGTCAGGTTCAAGCCGGGGAAGCGCGCGTAGGGGTTTTCGAAGCTCTCGACGATCCGCAGGGCGTGCAGGTTGTGATCGAAGCTTCGCCCAAAACGGCGCATCACGCGATCCAGCTCCATTTCGCCCGAGTGCGCAAAGGGCGGGTGGCCGATGTCGTGGGCCAGGGCCAGCGCCTCGGTCAGATCCTCATTCAATCCCAGAGCCGCCGCCATTGTTCGCGCGAGCTGCGTGACCTCGATCGTATGGGTCAAGCGATTGCGGAAATGATCCGATAGCCCCGGCGTGAATACCTGCGTCTTGTTCTCCAGACGCCGGAACGCACGGGAGTGGACCACGCGTCCGCGGTCGCGCTGAAACTCGTTGCGGTAGGGGTGGGGAAGCTCGGGATAACGGCGGCCTCGCGCGCGCTCCACTGGGAAGCGAAGATGGGCGAGCGCGGCTGGCACCTGTGCGCCTGCTAGTTGTTTTGCGTTTGCGGAATCAGGCCCAGCGTGGCAATGGCCTTCGAGCTGACGGCCGTGCGCGAGTTGCGCAGAGGCTCCAGCAGCTTGCGCGCTTCCTGGGGATTGGAACGTATCAGCAGTTGCGCCAGAACGATGGTGGCTTCTTCCTTGGAAACGAAGACCGTCGGTTTCTGAATCATCTCGCGCAGAAGTTTCTCGGCCTCCGCGGTTTGCCCGTTGGCCGCATAGATCTGCGCCAGCGACATCTTGGCCACGGCAGCATACTCGGCCGGCGCGGAATCGGCGGCTTCCTTGTAGATTTTCTCGGCCTCTTTCAGGTCGCCGCGGTCGGCCGTGGACGCGCCCAGGTATAACTCACCGATGGCGCCCTCCTGCGTTCCGCGGTACTTGGCGCCGAGGCCGGCGAAGGCCTCCTTGAGCGCTTTGTCCTTGGCTTCCTGGTTGGGGAAGTTGACTTGGCCGATGACCTCGTTTTGTACGGGTCCAACCACGCCATCATCCAGGCGCAGCGCCTGCTCCAGGGCGGCCCGGCGTTGGTTCTCCTGGTAGCGGAGATAGAAAAAGATCCCGCCCGCCAGTACCAGCACCGCGGCGGCGATGGCGCCGTAGCGCTTCACTTCGGCCGGGTGGGTGCTCAACAACTGGAAGGTGTGCGAAACTTCCTGGGAGAATTTGTCGGACTTCAGGTTTTTGCGGGTAATACGATCCACGCGAAGAACTCCTGTTGCAGGCTGCTGCTCAGACGTTCAGTTTAGCAGACAGCGACGTGGCGATGCGAGCAGGTCTGATCGTTCAGTGCGCGGCTGGACCTGGCCCGGCGCCTGCCCGCGGACGCTTCATGATCAGCACCAGAGGGATCATCGCCAGGAAGACGACACCGACTATCATGAGCACATCGATAAACGCGCGCATCGCCGCTTGCCGCTGAACCATGCCGAATACCGCCCCGTAGGCGCGCGTGTCCGCCAGTCCAGGACCCGAGCCGCTGGACAAGAACATCTGCCGCAGCGATCCCAACCACTCATTCGCCGCGGGATTCGTGGCGGTCACGTTCGACCCCAGAATGTTGGTGTATTTCTGCTGGAAGCGCGTGTACATCATCACGATGCTGGCGATGCCCACGCTGCCGCCCAGGTTGCGCATTAGATTGAAGAGGCTGGTGGCATTGCCCATGTTTTCGCGAGGCACCTGGCCCATGGAGATCGTGGTCAGCGGCACGAAGATCATGCTCAGGCTCAGCCCCTGCATAAACTGCGGCCAGAACAGGTCCCAAAACCCCGCGTCGGTATCCAGGCGCGCCAGTTGGAATGTGGACAATCCGCCCATCAGCAGGCCCACCGCCAGGAACTTGCGCGGATCGAAGCGCGGCAGAATCGTACCCACGATGGGCATGCCCAGCATGGAGCCCAGGCCGCGCGGCGCCATGGTGATACCGGCTCGCGTGGACGGGTAGCCCATCAACGTCTGCAGCCAGATGGGCAGAATCACCGTGCTGCCGTATAGCACGAATCCCAGCACAGTCATCAGAAACACTCCGGCGCTGTAGCTGCGGACCTTGAAGACGCTGAAATTCACTACCGGGTGATCCGCCATCAACTCGCGTACGATGAACGCGGTCAGGAAAAGGGCCACTGTCAGCAGCAGAATGTCGATCACCGGCGAGCTGAACCAATCCAGCTCTTGCCCCTTGTCGAAGGCGATTTGCAGCGCGGCGATCCAGACCGCCAGCATGCCGATGCCCCAATAGTCGATCGAAGCTTCCTCGCGGCGCCGGATGTAGGACGGATCGAAGACGAAGGCTTGCACCATCAGGATCGATAGAATCCCGATGGGCAGGTTGATGTAGAACACCCAGCGCCAGCTATAACTGTCGGTGAGCCATCCGCCCATCACTGGGCCGAGCACGGGAGCCACCACGATGCCGAGGCCCCAGAAGCCCATGGCCTTGCCGCGTTCCTCCACCGGGAAGGCTTCGAGCAACACGGCTTGCGAAAGCGGCTGCAGCGCACCTCCGCACGCGCCTTGAATCACGCGCGCCAAAATCAGGAGCGGCAGCGTCGGCGCGGCGCCACACAGGAATGAGCCGGCGGTGAATCCCACGACGCTCGCCATCAGCAAACGCTTGCGGCCGAAATGGTTCGCCAGCCAGCCGGTCATCGGAAGGATAATCGCATTGGCCACCAGATAGGACGTCAGCACCCAGGTGACTTCGTCGATGGTCGCCGATAGGTTGCCCGCGATATGCGGCAACGACACGTTGACTACGGTGGTATCCAGCACTTCCATGAAGGTGCAGAACATCACCGACATCGCTATGATCCAGGGGTTTATGTGACGGGGGCTGGAACTCACTCACAACTAGGGTAACAACGTGGAGCGGGCTTTAGCCTGCAACGGAGGCTTCAGCCTCCGTTTCGATCAAGAGGCACGTCGGGACGGAGACTGAAAGTCCCCGTTGCAGGCTGAAGCCCGCTCCACGTCAGGCCATGGCGGCCATGTAGCCGGTCGCCAGAATCACCCACAGGGCCCACGGGAACAGGACGCCAGCCAGAGCCTTGCCGGACTTCATCTTGGGCGACGCGGCACAGATACCGATGGCGATCAGGGCGAGAATCCAAAACGTGAACGCATCGAAGGAGCCGCCCAACGTGCGCTGCCATTGCGGGGCGTCGCTGGGGAGCAGAGCGCCCAGGTTGAACACCAGCGGATTACGGATATCGAAATCCTCGGGCTTCTTCAGATACATCACCAGCATCGACAGCGCGGTCACGATCAGGCGAGGCAACTGCGCGTAGGACACGATGGCCATCATGCGTTTCAGTCCCAGGTCGGCCCCCATGATGTTGTCGAACAAAAACATGAACACCACGGCGATGATAAACACCATCACCAGCGGCCCCAGCACCGCGCCGACGTAGCTGGTGATGGGAGCGATGCGCTCGGCCAGCTGAATGGCCGCCTCACGCTGTGCCCCGCTCACGTTCTGCATGCGCGAATTCTGCTCCAGTTGCTGGCGAATGAGCTGGTCCCATCCGACGCGGCTCGAATACGCCGCGATGTAGATGACCGAGGCCAGCACGCCTAACACGATCGGCACCCACCAGCTCGACCGCCGGGCGATGTCGCGGAAGGCCGCCGAGGGCGAAAAAAACACGTTCGCCAAGCGGGAAATCTCGCTCATCGGCGCGATGGATGGCGCGGGGGCCGGTTCGAACGGCGGGGGCGAAGACGGGGCCGGTTCGGGTGTCATGCGGGATAGTGTATCAAGCCGGAAGCAAGGTGGCAGCGCTATGGCCGACAGCTATGGCTCGACACGCCGTGCGCCCGCCCTTGCGGAGCCCGCTCTGCTGCGCCTATACTCAACCTGCGATGCTCGCCCCACGAGAGGATGCCCGGCGCAGGGCCCTGCACCGCCAAGGCATACATCGTTGGTCCGTCGTCTCGTTGCTGTGCCTGGGCGTCATCATCGGCTACATCGATCGCACCAATCTGGCGATCGCTCTGGCCTCCGCCGACTTCGCGGGCTTTTTTCGCTTGAGCGACTCCGGGCGCGGCGTGCTCAACTCGGCGTTCTACTGGGCCTACACGCTGATGCAGATCCCGGCCGGCTTCCTGGTGGATCGCTTCGGGCCCCGGCTGCCGCTGGCGCTGGGCGTGCTGTTCTGGTGCGCGATGAGCGGAGCCACCGCCGCGGCCGGATCGCTGAGACAACTGGCGACCCTGCGCGTGCTGCTGGGAGTGGGCGAATCGGCGCTGGTCCCGGCTGGATTGCACTGGATTCGCGATCACGTCGAGGAGCAGCGGCGCGGCCTGGCGGTGGGCATCTTCATGTCCGGCACCAAGTGGGGACCGGCGGTCTCGGCGCCGCTGTCGGCGTGGCTGCTGGCACGCTACGGATGGCGGCCCATGTTCCTGATCCTGGGATGCGGCGGCGCCGTGTGGATGCTGCCGTGGCTGTGGATGACGCGGCGGGATGGCGATGCGCCTGGAGGCGTGGCACAACCGGCGCGCGTGCGGCCGCCTGAACCGCCGTTCCTATCGCTGTTCCGCGAGCGCGCCTTGTGGGGCACGCTGATCGGCACGTTCTGCTACAACTACTTCGTGTTTTTCTCGCTGACGTGGCTTCCGGCCTACTTCGTCGAACGCCGTCATCTGTCGCTCAATTCCATGGGCGTGTACACCATGTTCAGTTTTGCGGGTACGGGCTTGATGGCGATCCTTGCCGGTTACGCGGCCGACAAGATGATCGAGCGCGGATATGACGCCGTCAACACGCGCCGGTGGTTCACCATCGCCGGGCTGCTGGCCGCGTCCACCGAAATCGCGGGAGCATTGTCGGAGTCGGCCGACGTGGCGGTGTTCTTCGCCATTTTTTCCATGACCGGGCTGGGGCTGGCTACGGCTAACTACTGGGCGATCACGCAAACCGTGCTGCCGCAGGTGGGCGCGGGGCGTATTGCCGGACTTCAAAATACGTCGCTCAATTTGGCTGGAATCGTCGCGCCGATTGTTACCGGATGGTTGAAGGAAGTCTCGGGCGGTTATGCGGTGCCCATGCAGGCCATCTGGGTGATTCTGATTGCCGGCGTGGGAGCGTATCTGTTTTTGATGCGGCCCGTACCGCTCCTTCACAGTCGCGGCTCGGTAGTCCATGAGGGAGTGTCTTAGGCGTCCGCGAACTCCGCTACGATTTCCAAAACCCGAGATCCAAACCGCTCGGCTTTTCTTTCGCCGATCCCGGGGACCGCTAGCAGTTCGGCCGCGTTACGGGGCTGCATACGGCACAACGCTTCGAGCGTGGTGTCGTGCAGAATGACGTAGGCCGGAACCGATTGCGTTTTGGCCGAGTCGCGCCGCCACTCCTTGAGAGCCGCGCGGAGCTTCTCGTTCACCGGAGCGGCTTCGCCGGCCGCCCGTGTTTCGGCCCGCGCCAGCCTGCGCCGCACGGCGGAGTCACCTGCGTGCGGACGCGCGGCCGCCGCTGCCGCGGCCTGGCGTTCCGCCTGCATCCAATCCAGCGTCACGCCGCAACGATCGCACGCGCCGCAAGTCTCCCACTTTGGCGTTTCGCCAAAATGCAGGCAGATTTGCCGATGGCGGCAGCGCGGTTGTTCGACGAACCGGCGCATGACGTGGTAGCGCTGCCAGGCGCGCTCCCGCTCGGCCGAGTCCTGAATCTGTTGCACGAAGTGGGTCAGCAGACCGACGTCGCGCTTCTGCCACAGCAGCACGCAATCGGCGGGCTGGCCGTCACGGCCGGCGCGCCCGGCTTCCTGATAATACTGCTCCAGCGATTTCGGCAAGGACAGGTGCACCACTGCGCGCACGTCCGGCTTGTTGATGCCCAACCCGAAGGCGACCGTGCCCACCAGCACGCGCGCCTCGCCCGACATCCACTGCTCCTGGTTCTTCTGGCGCAGTTCGTTGCTCATTTTGCCGTGATACGGCACCACTGCGACACCACGCGCGGCGAGCCGGGACGCGACTTCCTCGGTGCCCCGGATGGTGGGCGCATACAGGATCAGGTTGCCGTCGCCGTTGTCGAGATACTCGTCGAGCGCGGCGTCCAGCAACCGGTCTTGCTCCTCCGCGCCGCACTCGCGCACGATGTAGCGCAGGTTCGGACGGTGGAAGCTCATCACGAACCGCGCCGGGTCTCGCAAGTTCAGTTGCGCCAGAATGTCGTGCCGGACCACGCGGGTCGCGCTGGCGGTGAAGGCCGCGATGGGCGTCTCCGGCAGCCGCTCCCGCAGCACGCCGAGCTGCCGGTACTCGGGGCGAAATTCGTGGCCCCACTCCGAAATGCAGTGGGCTTCGTCGATGGCGAAGAATCCGATGGGCAACGTCCGCAGCCACGCCAGCATGTCCTCGCGGACGATCCGTTCGGGAGAAATGTAGAGCAAGTGCAGTTCACCGCGAGCGGCCCGCTGTTTGATCTCGCGCTGAGAAGCGGGATCGAGCGTGCTGTTCAGGAACGCGGCCTCGATGCCGATCTCTCGCATGCTGGCGGCCTGATCCTGCATCAGCGCGATCAGCGGGCTCACTACCACGCAGGTGCGCTGCATGGCCACCGCGGGAAGCTGGTAGCACAGGGACTTTCCGCCGCCCGTGGGCATCACCACGGCGGCGTCCCGGCGGCCGAGAATGGCCTGCACGATGGCCTCCTGCTTAGGCCGGAATTCCGAATAACCCCAGTATTTGTGCAGCAGGCGATGAAGGTCGTGAGATTCCAAAGCGGAGCCCGTATACCATGGTAGCCGCGCCCCGCGACATTTCTCAGCCGCGCCATCATCGATGGCTTTCGTCTCCGTCGCGTGCCGCCAGCGTTATCCGGAGCTATGCCCCGGCGCCGACTCGTGTGGCGATCGCGAATGCAGGTAGACGCTGTCTGCGAACCAGCACATAAACGGAATCTTCCGGCTGATGAATCGAAGCAGTTCCGAAGCCCGGACAACCGCCCGGTACTTGAAAGGCAGCATCGAGGCGTCGGCTGCCTGCAGACCTAAACCGAAATACCCATCCACTGATAGTTTGGTTTCGCCGATCAAGCGCTGGAACGTTTTCTTGAGCTCCCGTAGCGTCCAGTAACGGACTTCAAACCCTTCCGCCGGCCGGAATCCTCGGCGCAGTTGATGTTGCAGGCTCCGTATGCCCAGAGCATTGGGCATCTGGATCAGGCTGGCGCCGCCGCTCTCGAGCACGCGCGCAACCTCACTCAAAGCGGTCGCCGCATCGCCTTTGCTGAAGTGCTGCAAAACGCTGTAGGAGAAAACCACTGCGAAGCTCTCGGGCGCAAAAGGAAGGAATCTGGCGTCGGCCACGACATACCGGGCCGCGGCACCCAGGCACGCGCTGACGCGTTTGGCGGCCATGATCGCGCCCAGCGAAGGATCGATACCAACAACGTTGTAGCCTTTGCGGGCGGCGCCAATGGACCAGCGTCCCCAGTTGCATCCGATGTCCAAGAACGTTTGCCCGGACCCGTCGGGCAATCTCAACTCGGGAATGGGGACGGTCTGCAAGCGCCCCAGCAGCGGTGCATAAAGTATCCCGTTCGTCGCTGCCACCATGAACTGCACCACGGGATCGACGGCTCCAGCGTCGCTCGTGGCAATGAGTTTCCGGATGGCGTCCCTCTGCTCTTTGTCGCACCCTAGCGAGTCGATGAACAACGGGTCGTCGGGGGGTCTCGCCGCGGCCAGCCGCAACGAGTCACGCGCGACCTCCAGCGTTTGGCTCACTCCGTCGAGCAGCATCACGGGCACGCCGTCGATCACCGGATACCGATGCTGCTCCGGGCACACCAGGTTGCCGCCGTCGAATTTGAGCCGAAGGTGGTCCCGGGGACACACCATGTGGTGCTGGAGCCACTCGTCCATTGCCTACCATGCTAACCGCGGATGTAAGGCCAGACTTGCTGCAGCGTCTCCGCCAGAACTTCACGAACGGCGGGCGCCGGCGGCCGGGACAAAACGCAGCGACGACTCGTTGATGCAGTAGCGCCGGTGCGTGGGCGCGGGGCCGTCATCAAAGACGTGTCCGAGGTGGGCGTCGCAGCGTGTACAACTCACTTCCAGGCCACTGTGCAAAGTGAGGTTTCCTTCCGCCTGGATCGCGACGTTTTCCGCGGCGATAGGCGCCCAGAAGCTCGGCCAGCCGGTGCCGGAGTCGTACTTGGCATCGGAACTAAACACCGCCGTTCCGCAGCACACGCAGCGGAACAGGCCCGGCTGGTGCATGCGGTCGTAGGTTCCAGCAAACGGCGGGTCGGTGTGTTGTTTGCGCGTGACGTAGTACTGCTGCGGGCTGAGCTGCCGCATCCATTGAACGTCGGATCGCACGAGTTTTTCGACGCGCGCGGCGCCCAGGGAATTTCCGGCGTCGTCGAATTGCATGATGGTGACTTCGCCAGTCGCGCCGCTCTCCGCGATTCGATTTGCGCGATCCTTGCCGCACGACGCCGACACTAACGCCGCCGAAGCCAGGGCCAGCGCCCGGCGCCGCGTGACCGGCTCTGTGAAGGACTGCCGCACCGGTTTCATTGTCCCACGCGTCTATTGTCCCACGAGCCGGCGCGGCACGCTGGTACACTGGAATCGTTTTCGGCCTTCACAACATGCATTCCAGGCGGCAGTTTCTATGGTCCACCGCGTCGTTGATCGGCGCACCCTCGCTGGCTCGCGGTCAAGACGTGCCAACCTTCTCCACTGGCGTGAAAGTGGTCAACGTTCTGGCGACCGTGCGGACCAAGAAAAACGAGATCGTCCGCGACCTCACCAAAGACGATTTTGTACTGCTCGAAAACAACCGGCCGCAGACCATCCGCTATTTCTCGAAGGAATCCGACCTGCCCTTAACCGTCGGCCTGATGATCGACACCAGCATGAGCCAGCAGCGCGTGCTGGACTCCGAGCGCACCGCCAGCTTCCGCTTTCTGGATCAGGTGCTGCGCGAGTCCAAAGACCAGTTGTTCGTCATGCAATTCGATATGGCGGTGCTGCTGCGCCAGCCGCTCACCAGCTCGCGCAAGAAGCTCGAGGACATCCTGTCCTACGTGGACACGCCTACCCGGCGGGACCTCAGCCTGCAATCCGGAGGTGGCACTTTACTCTACGACGCCGTGGTCGAAGCCTCCAACACAGTTCTGAAGGATCAGGAAAACCGCAAGGCCATGGTCGTGCTATCCGATGGCGGGGAAAACGGCAGCACCGCCACCTTGACGGACGCGATTGAGGCCGCGCAACGCGCCGATACGCTGATCTATTCCATCCTTTTCTCGGATCCGTCGTATGGAGGAGGTCTTTTCGCGGCGTTGGACGGCAAAGGCGTCCTCCAGAAGCTCTCCAAAGAGACCGGCGCTTCGTTTTTCGAAGTCACCAAAAAACAGGGGATCGAACAGATCTACCAGGCGATTCAAGAGGAACTCCGCAGTCAATACAGCCTGGGGTTTATTTCCGACCAGCCCAACCAGATCTCCGAGTTCCGTGCGCTGAAGCTTTCGACGAAACAGAAGGGCTTGGTGGTGCAATATCGCGAGCGATATTGGGCCAAAGCGTGACGTTCGTGCTAAGATGAAGTTGTCGCAACGATCCTTGGCGTGATCCCCGTTTTCAGCGGGTAGAACAACGCCACTTAAGTTGTAGCAGGAGACCCCCGTGTCACACACGACCTTCAAGAAACGGCAAAAAGAAGCCAGCCGCGTAGAGAAGCAACTCGCTAAGGTTGCCAAGCGGATCGAACGTAAGAAAGAAGACCGCCCCGAAGAGCAGGAAATGACGCTCGAAGAGGCCAGTATTCTGCGGTCCCAGCACCTGCCGATCGAAATCGAGTAAGTAAGCTCGGCAAGCGATGCAGTTCCTACTTATTCGCCACTAGGGTTGCCGCCTTAGGCCCGTGCCAGATTCTTGGCCAGGCCGCGCCCATACCGGCGGCAGCATCCGTATTCTCTAAATCCGCTGGTAGCCATCCGGCAGTGCCACCCCGGGCAAGTCCGGAGTGTACCCCGCAGCGGATGCCGCGTGCCGGCTCGAGCTCTGGCGTTCGGGGGTGGCGGGATCTTGTTGTGGGGATTGAGACAACGGCCGTCGCATGGTGATAGAATGGGCGTCCAGAACGTCGTATGTTACGACAACCAGCCCTGGTGGCCGCCTTGCTATTGCCCTGCGGTCTGCTGCAAGCGATCACGACCACCACGACGCTCAGCAGCGTCACACCGGCCGCGCCGGTGTACGGGCAGGTGGTGACCCTGACCGCGGTGGTAACCCCGGCTCTGGCCCCCGGCGCGGTGTCGTTCATGGACGGAGGCGTCTTGGTGGGAGTGGGCGGGCTGAACAACAGCGGCATCGCGCAACTGGCCACCACCACCCTGGCTCCGGGAACACACCTACTCCGAGCGGTTTACGGCGGCGGCGGCGGTTACAGCGCAAGTCAATCCGCTACGCTACATTACACCGTCACGGCGGTTTCAGGCGCTGGTTTCGCGTCCGCGGTGAACTACACTGCCGGGACCATTCCGCGTTCCGTGGCCGTGGGGGATTTCAACGGCGACGGCGTCCAGGACCTGGCGGTGTCCAACAGCGGCAGTAACAACGTGAGCGTGTTGCTGGGCAATGGCAACGGCACCTTCCAAACCGCGGTGAACACGGGCTTCGTGGGGCAGGGGCCTCGGCAAGTCGCGGTAGGGGATTTCAATGCCGACGGGAGAGAGGACCTGGTGGTGGTCGCCACCGGGGGCAACATCAGCGTGATGCTGGGCAACGGCAACGGGACCTTCCAGGCCGCGATGAACTACGGCGTGGGAACCCAAGCGCCCTCTGTGGCGGTCGCGGATTTCAACGGCGACGGCAAAGCCGATCTGGTGGTGGCCAACGGCACTAACACGCCCACCGTGACTGTCTTGCTGGGTAACGGGAACGGAACCTTCCAAGCGCCGATGAGTTACTCGGCCGGGTCGGGTCCGCAATATGTGGCGGTCGGGGATTTCAACGGCGACGGCAAAGCGGACCTGGCTGTGGCGGACAGCGGCGGCAACGTAAGCGTGCTGCTGGGCAATGGCGACGGGACCTTCCAGACGCTGGTCGGCTATAGTGCAGGGTCCAGTCCGATTTCCCTGGTAGTGGCAGATTTCAATGGCGACGGCAAGTCGGATTTGGCGGTCGCCAACAGCGGCGGCAACAACGTAAGCGTGCTGCTGGGCAAGGGCGACGGGACGTTCCAGACGGCGGTCAACTATGGCGCGGGTACCCAACCTTACTCCGTGACCACCGGAGATTTCAATGGCGACGGCGTGGCGGATCTGGTCGTGGCCAACCTCATGGATAACGACGTGAGCGTGCTGCTGGGCAAGGGCGACGGTACCTTCCAGGCCGCGGTGAACTACGCTGTGGGAGTCAATCCGGTTTGGGTGACGGTGGGGGATTTCAACGCGGACGGCAGGATGGACCTGGCGGTGGCCAATTCCGGCACCGGCAGCAACGGCAACGTGAGCGTACTGCTGGCCACGGCGATAACCTCCAGTTCCGTGACCCTTATGTCGGCTCCCAACCCGTCTACATATGGCCACACGGTCACGTTGACCGCGGATGTGACACCCTCCAATGCCACCGGCCAGGTGGAATTCCTCGACGGGACGACGGTGGTGGGCGCGGGGACACTGAACATGTCCGGCACCGCCCAGATGACGACTACGTTGCTGCCGTCCGGAACGCGCCACCTGCAAGCCCAATATGGCGGCGTTCCGGGCATGTTGCAGCCGAGTCTATCTGTTGTGGACAACCAGGTGGTGAATCCGGTGGCAGGGACGGGGTTCGCGGCGGCGGTGAACTATGGGGCGCTCTCCGGTCCCCGCTCGGTGGCCGTGGGGGATTTCAACCACGACGGCATCGCGGACCTGGCGATCGCCAATCAGACCGGGAACAACGTGAGCGTGCTGCTGGGCAACGGCAATGGCACATTTCAGGCGGCGGTGAACTACGCCGCAGGAACAGGTCCGGCTTCCGTAGCGGTGGGAGATTTCAACGGGGACGGCAAAGCGGATCTGGTGTTAGCCAACTCTAGCAGTAACAATCTGAGCGTATTGCTGGGCAATGGGGACGGCACCTTCCAGGCAGCGGTGAACTACGCCGTAGGGAACGCGCCGTATTCCGTGGTAGTAGGAGATTTCAATCAGGATTCCATTGCCGACCTGGCGGTGGCCAACTCTTCCGACGGTAACGTGAGCGTGCTGATCGGTAAAGGCGACGGGACTTTCCTATCACCGGTGAACTACACCGCGGGATTCTCTCCGTTTTCGATGGCGATAGGAGATTTCAACGGGGACGGCAAGACGGATCTGGCGGTAGCCAACTTCAGCGATCACGACGTCAGCGTGTTGCTGGGCAACGGCAACGGGACCTTCCAGACGGCCGTGAACTACGACGCGGGAGCACTCCGGCCGAATTCCGTGACGGTGGCGGATGTCAACGGGGATGGCTTTGCAGACCTGCTGACCGCCGATATTCCTTCCAATCAAGTAAGTGTGTTGCTGGGTAATGGCAACGGGACTTTTCAGAAGGCGGTGACCTATAGCGCGGGGTCCTCTCCATTTGCGGTGGGGGTGGGGGATTTCAATGGAGACGGAAAGCCTGATCTGGTAGTGGTCAACAATGGCGGCGCCAACGTAAGCGTGCTGCTGGGCAACGGAAACGGGACCTTCCAGACCGCGGTGAACTACGCCGTTGGCGGCGGTCCGGCGGCCGTAGCGGTGGCAGATTTCAACGGCGACGGCAGGGCCGACTTGGCAGTAGCCAACTTCAATGGCAACAACGTGAGCATCCTGGTGGGTCAAGGCGCCGCGAAAGTGCCCACCAAAGTCGGCATCCTCCGCCCCAGCGCCTTCATGACCGCCGAGGATGCCGACGGCAACATCGCCTGGGACCCCGGAATCGATCACGCGTACTTCTTCGGGAGCCCCGGCGACGTTCTTATCGAGGGCGATTGGGATGGCTCGGGCAAGACGAAAATCGGCATCTACCGGCCCAGCGCCGCGATGTTTGCCTTGGATAGCAACGGTAACGGGCAGTGGGATCCAGGCATCGATAAGTTTGGCTTTTTCGGGGCTGTGGGAGACACGCCGCTCATTGGCGACTGGACCGGCGACGGCAAATCCAAAATCGGGATTTTCCGTCCCAGCACTAACCTGTTCGCGCTGGATATTAACAACGACCTGGCTTATGAAGCCGGCACCGACAAAATCGGCCACTTCGGCATCTCCGGCGACTTGCCGATCCTGGGCGACTGGACCGGCGACGGCATCACCAAGATCGGGATCTACCGGCCGTCCGTCTCGCTGTTCGCGGAAGACGTCAACAACAACTTGGCCTGGGACCAGGGGATCGACAAGTAGGGCGTGTTCGGCGCCTCCGGCGACACGGCCATTGTGGGCGATTGGACCGGCGATGGTATCAGCAAGATTGGGATTTACCGGAGCTCGGTTTCGCTGTGGGCGTTAGACACCAACAACAATCTGGCCTGGGACTCCGGTATAGATAAGTCCGGGGTCTTCGGCGTGCCGGGCGACCAGTGGGTGGTCGGAGACTGGGACGGTTCCGGAGTTGTTAGAGCGGGAATCTTCCGCCCCGGCGTGGGATTGTGGGGCTTGGATCTGAACGGCAATCTGTCCTGGGATCCCGGCATCGATCTGTCGGGAGTCTTCGGGGCAAGCGCGGATACGCCAATCGTAGGAAGATGGTAGAGCGGATGCGGACGACAGAAGCCGCCGGACTTGTCAATAACGGGTTTTGGGAGAAACCAATGCATAGAAAGATTTTTCTTGTGGCCGCTTTGCTGTTGCCCTGCGGCTTACTGCAGGCGATCACGACCACCACGACGCTGGACAGTGTCACGCCGCGCGAGCCCAGGTTCGGGCAGGCGGTCACGCTGACAGCGCGGGTGGAGCCGGCTTCGGCGCCCGGCACCGTGTCCTTCATGGATGGGCGCGATTTGATCGGAGTGGCTGCGCTGAACGCCAACGGCGTCGCGCAACTGACCACTACCACCTTGCCCGCGGGTGTGCACTCTCTCCGGGCGGTCTATGCCGGCGATCCGAGGGGCTTTAGCGCCAGTGAATCGGCGCCCCACACCCACCTGGTGGGATCGGTACCCGGCGCGGGCTTCGCGCCCGCGGTGAACTATCCCATGGCGTCCGGTCCGCAGTCGGTGGCGGTGGGGGATTTCAACGGGGACGGCATTACCGACGTGGCCACGGCCACATTCAGCGGCAACATTAGCGTGCGGCTGGGCTTCGGCGATGGGACCTTGGACTCCGTGGTGAACTACGCGGCGGGAAGCAATCCGTTCGCCGTGGTGGTAGGGGATTTCAACGCCGACGGCAACTTGGACTTGGCGGTGGCCAACGCCAATAGCAACAACGTGAGCATCCTGCTGGGCAATGGCAACGGAACTTTCCGCGCGGCGGTAAACTACGCCGCGGGAACCACTCCGCAGTCCCTGGCGGTGGGCGATTTCAATATTGACGGCAAACTGGACTTGGCGGTGGGCAACTTTGGCGGGAATAACGTGAGCATGCTGATCGGCAACGGCAACGGGACGTTCCAGGCGCCGGCGAACTACGCGGTGAACTCGCTGCCCTCCTCGGTGGCCGTCGCGGATTTCAACGGGGACGGCCACCCAGACCTGGCGGTGGCCAATTACACCGGCAGCTTTGTGAGCATCCTGATCGGCAACGGCAACGGGACCTTCCAGCCGGCCGTGAATTATGTGGCGGGTCTGTTCCTGTATTCGATAACGACAGCGGATTTCAACGGCGACGGTAAGCCGGATCTGGTGGTGGCTGCCCTTAAAAACGGCAGCGTGAATGTGCTGTTGGGCAACGGCGATGGGACCTTCAAGGCGGCGGTGTCCTACGGAGCCGGGAACGGGCCCATCTCCATAGCGCTCGGGGATTTCAACGCCGATGGCAAAGCGGACCTGGCGGTGTCCGACAATAACAGCGGTATCGTAGCCGTGCTGCTGGGTAACGGCGACGGCAGCTTCCAGGGTGCGGCCTCGTACAGCGTGGGATCGTCATCCGGTTCCAGTCCGCGGAGCGTGGCAGTGGCGGATTTCAACGGAGATGGCCGGGCGGATATCGTCACGGCCAACTACAACGAAAACGATGTGAGCATATTGCTGGCCCTCTCTCCGCAGTCCTCCAGCATTACTTTGGCGACCTCTCCGAACCCCTCCACCTACGGCCAAGCGGTCACGTTGACCGCGACCGTGACTCCCCTCAACGCCACCGGCATCGTGGAGTTTCGGGACGGTACAACCATCCTCGGCGAAACGGCGCCGAACGGGGCCGGGACCGCCGTGCTGACGACGTACTTACTGCCGGCGGGAACGCGCTCTTTGAGCGCTCTGTTTAACAATCCCGGGGGCAACTTTTCCTCCAGTGTGTCCAACGTGATCCTGCAAGTGGTCAACCCGGTGGCCGGGACCGGCTTCCCCGGGGTGCCGGCGAATTATGTGGCGGGGACGAATCCAATTTCCGTAGCAGTGGCCGATTTCAACGGGGACGGAAAGCCGGATCTGGCGGTCGCCAACCAGGGCAGCAACAACGTAAGTGTGCTGCTCAATAACGGCAATGGAACCTTCCAGTCGCCCCTGAACGCCGCCGCCGGCACTACGCCCTCTTCCGTGGCGGTGGGGGATTTCAACCACGACGGGCTCGCGGATCTGGCTGTATCTAACTACAACAGCAACAACGTGAGCGTGCTGCTGGGCACCGGCGCCGGCACGTTCCAGACTGCGGTGAACTACGCCGCGGGAACCAATCCGCAGTCGGTGGCGGTGGGAGATTTCAACGGGGATGGCTACCCGGACTTAGTGGTAGCCAACTTCGGCGGCGGCACTGTGAGTGTGTTGCTGGGCACGGGCGGCGGGACCTTTGGGGCCGCTGCGAGCTACACCGTGGGAAGCCATCCGCAGTCGGTGGCGGTGGGAGACTTCAACGGGGACGGCATTCCGGACCTCGTGGTGGCCAACGCCAACAGCAACACCGTGAGCGTGCTGCTCGGCAACGGTAACGGCACCTTCCAGTTGGCTATAAACTCCCCCACAGCGCCCGCGCCGAACTCGGTCGTAGTGGGCGATTTCAACGGGGATGGGAAGGCCGACCTGGCCGTGGCGACCTTTGGCAACAACGGCGTGAACGTGCTGATCGGCAATGGCAACGGCACCTTCCAGCCGGCGGTGGGCTACGCCGTGATGTCCGGTCCGTACGCCGTGGCGGTGGGCGATTTCAACGCGGACGGCAAGCAGGATCTGGTGGTGGCCAATCAAAACAGCAACAGCGTCAGCGTACTCCTCGGCAATGGCAACGGCACTTTCCAGACAGCGGTGAACTATGGCGCTGGAACCAGCCCGGTGTCGGTGGCGGTTGGCGATTTCAACGGAGACGCCCGACAAGACCTCGCGGTCGCCGACTATAACGGCAACGTGAGCGTCCTGCTGGCGCTGACCGGCGCCAAGATACCCACGAAAGTCGGCATCTTCCGGCAAAGCTCGATGCTGACCGCCGAGGATGTAAACGGCAATATCGCTTGGGATCCCGGCATTGATCACGCATACACCTTCGGAATTGCCGGGGATATCCTCATCTTAGGCGACTGGGACGGTTCCGGCAGCACCAAGATAGGTATCTTCCGGCCGAGCGTCGGCATGTTTGCCTTGGACCAGAACGGCAACGGACAGTGGGACCCTGGCATCGATCGGTTCGGCTTCTTCGGGCAGAGCGGGGACATGCCGCTGGTGGGCGATTGGACCGGCGACGGCAAGAGCAAGATCGGGATCTTCCGGCCCAGCACCCAACTGTTCGCTCTGGACATCAACAACAACCTGACATTTGACCCGGGCATCGATAAATCCGGCAACTTCGGGATTGCCGGCGACCAGCCGATCGTGGGCGATTGGACCGGCAGCGGCATCACTAAGATCGGGATTTACCGGCCCTCGGCCTCCATGTTTGCCGAAGATATCAACAACAACCTGGCTTGGGACCCGGGTATCGATGTGTTCGGCGTTTTCGGCAGCCCCGGCGACACGCCGGTGGTGGGCGACTGGACGGGCAATGGAATCGCCAAGGTGGGGATCTTCCGGAGTTCCAGCGGGCTATGGGAGCTCGACATCAACGACGATTTGATCTTCGAAGCGGGTACCGACAAATCGGGATTCTTCGGCTTGCCGGGCGATGTCCCCGTAATCGGAGACTGGGACGGCACCGGAATCTTCCGGGCCGGCATTTATCGCGCCAGCGTGGGACTGTGGGGGCTCGACATGAACGCCAACCTGGCCTGGGATCCAGGTATCGATCGTTATGGCGCCTTCGGCCTTTCCACCGATGCGCCCATAGTCGGCAGATGGAAATAGTGGACCGCGGCTGAGGCCAGCCGCCGGACACGTCACAATTTTATCCTCCCCCAAACCTGAGGCCGGTTTCGCCGGCCTTAGGGTGAACTAGGATGTTCGCCAAGGCGCGGAACGGCGCGGGGTCGCGCAGATCGATCCCCGCCGCGCCGCGTCCATAACGCGCCCGCACCCTCGGAGGACCAATGTTGAAGCAAACTCTTTTTACCGCCGCCTGGTTGTTGCCAGCCAGTCTGCTAAGCGCACAGATCGCGACCACCACGACGCTGACCAGCGTCACTCCGCTCGCTCCGGCGTTCGGGCAGGTGGTGACCCTGTCCGCGCAAGTGACTCCGGCGCTCGCGCCCGGTGCAGTCTCTTTCATGGACGGAGGCGTGCTGGTTGGCGTAGGCGCGCTGAACGCCAGCGGCGTTGCCCAGATGACCACCCTGACGTTGCCGGCAGGCACGCATTTTCTCCGCGCGGTGTATGGAGGCGGCACGGGCGGATATCAACCCAGTCAGTCGGCGGCGCAGCCCTACATCGTGACCGCGGTATCGGGCGCGGGCTTTGCGACGGCGGTGAACTACGGCACAGGGACCGCTCCCTTCTCGGTAGCCGTGGGGGATTTCAACGGCGACGGCAAGGCCGACCTGGTAACGGCCAATTTCGACAGCAATAACGTCAGCGTACTGCTCGGCAACGGCAACGGGACGTTCCAGACCGCGGTGAACTACGCTGTCGGCAGCAACCCGCAATCCGTAGCGGTGGGCGATTTCAACGGCGACGGCAAGCTGGACCTGGCCGTAGCCAACAGCGCCCACACCACCGGCACCAGCAACGTCAGCATCCTGTTGGGTAACGGCAACGGAACCTTCCAGGCTGCGGTGAACTACACCGCGGGAACCAATCCGTTCTCGATCGCGGTGGGAGATTTCAACGGCGATGGCAAGGCCGACCTGGCGGTGGTGAACTTCAATGCCCTTGGCGCCGGGAGCGTGAGCATCCTGCTGGGCAACGGCAACGGAACGTTCCAGGCGGCGGTCAACTATGCCGTGGGGTTCGGCCCCTGGTCGGTGGTGGTGGGCGATTTCAATGGCGACGGCAAGGCGGATCTGGCCGTGGCCAACGCCAACGACATCGTCGGCGTGAGCGTGCTGCTGGGCAACGGCAACGGGACGTTCCAAACAGCGGTGAATTACGCCGTAGGCTCCACTCCGGAGGGCATCGCGGTGGGAGATTTCAATGGCGACGGCAAGACGGACCTGGCGGTAGTCAATAATGGGGACAACAACGTGAGCGTGCTGCTCGGCAAGGGCGACGGGACGTTCCAGACGGCGGTCAACTACGGCGTAGAGTCCAGCCCGGAGTCCATCGCGGTGGGGGACTTCAACGGCGACGGCAAGACGGACCTGGCCGTCGCCAACTCGGGAACCAACAATCTGAGCGTGTTGCTGGGCAATGGCAACGGAACCTTCCAGACCACGGTGAACTACGGCGCGGGCACCGCTCCGGAGTTCATAGCGGTAGGAGACTTCAACGGCGATGGCCGGGCGGACCTGGCGGCCACCAACCAGGGCACGAACAACGTGAGCGTCCTGCTGGCGACGGTTCCGACCCCGACATCGGTAACGCTGTTGTCGACGCCGAATCCTTCTACCTACGGCCACACCGCTACGCTGACTTCGAACGTGACTCCGTCCAATGCGACCGGTCAAGTGGAATTTTTGGATGGGACTACGGTGGTCGGTACTGGGACGCTGAACCTCTCGGGGACAGCGCAGCTGGCGACCATCTTGCTGCCCTCGGGAACACAATCGCTTCACGCCGAGTATGACGGTGTTCCGGGCGTCTGGCAGGGGAGCTTGTCCACCGTGCAAAGCCAAGTCGTGAATCCGGTAGCAGGGACCGGGTTCCAGGTGACGCCTAGCGTCGGTGCGGGGAGCGGTCCGTACGCGGTGGCAGTTGGGGATTTCAATGGCGACGGCAAAGCGGACCTTGCCGTGGCCAACGCGAATAGCAGCAACGTGAGCGTTCTGCTGGGCAACGGCAACGGGACCTTTCAGGCGGCGGTGAACTACGCCGCGGGGTCCTCCCCGTTTTTCGTGACTATCGGGGATTTCAACGGTGACGGCAAGCCGGACCTGGTGACGGCCAACAACGTCAGCAACAACGTGAGCGTGCTGCTGGGCAACGGCAACGGAACCTTTCAGACGGCTGTGAACTACGGCGCGGGAACCGGCCCGCAGTCGGTCGCCGTGGGCGATTTCAACGGGGACGGTAAGTCCGACCTGGTAGTAGCCGACTCCGGTAACACGGCGAACGTACTGTTGGGAAACGGCGACGGCACCTTTCAGTCGTCGGTAAGCTACGCAGGTGGGGGGGGAATGCAGGTGGACGTCAAGGTTGGGGATTTCAACGGAGACGGGGTAGCAGACCTAGTCATGGTAGAGTTCGGCAGTGTGGATATACTGCTAGGCAACGGCAACGGCACGTTCAGGCCTGCCGTGACTTACGCGGTAGGGAGTTATCCGCTTTCCGTGGCTGTGGCAGATCTCAACGGGGACGGCAAGTTGGACCTGGTTGTGGCCAATTCGATGAGTAACAGCGTGAACGTGTTGCTGGGCAACGGCAACGGGACTTTCCAGGCGGCAGTGAATTACAGCGCAGGAAACGGCCCGCAGTCCGTGGCTGTGGGCGATTTTAACGGGGACGGAAAGCCCGACCTTGCGGTAGCCTGCTTGGGCGGAGTGAGCGTGCTGTTGGGCAACGGTAGCGGGGCCTTTCTCGCGCCGGTGAACTACAGCGCCGGAACTAATCCGTTTTCGGTGGCCGTCGGAGACTTCAACGGCGATGGCAGAGCAGACCTGGCAGTGGCTAACAATGGCAGCAACAATATCAGCATCCTCCTCGGCCTCGGCGGAAAAACGCCCACCAAAGTGGGCATCTTCCGCCCCAGCTCCTTCATGACCGCCGAAGACGTAGACGGTAACATCGCTTGGGATTCTCCGCCGGATCACGCGTTCGTCTTCGGCATGGCCGGAGACATCCTCATCACCGGCGATTGGGATGGCTCCGGCAGCACGAAAATCGGCATCTACCGCCCCAGCGGTGCGATGTTTGCCCTCGACATGAACGGCAACGGCGTGTGGGACCCAGCTCCATGCGGCACACCGCCGTGCGACAGATTCGGCTTCTTCGGGGCCGTGGGAGACTTACCGCTGGTCGGCGATTGGACCGGCGACGGCAAGTCCAAGATCGGCATCTTCCGGCCCACCACCAACCTGTTCGCGCTGGACGTCAACAACGACTTGGCCTACGAAGCCGGCATCGACAAAATCGGCCACTTCGGCATCTCCGGCGATGTGCCCATCTTGGGCGATTGGACCGGCGACGGCATCACCAAGATCGGCATCTACCGGCCCTCCGTCGCGCTGTTCGCCGAAGATATCAACAACAACTTGGCTTGGGACCAGGGCATCGACAAGTCCGGCGTGTTCGGCATCCCCGGCGATACGCCGATTATTGGTGACTGGACCGGCAACGGTATCGCCAAGATCGGGATCTATCGGAGCTCTGTGTCGCTGTGGGCGTTGGACACCGACAACAATCTGGCCTGGGACGCCGGCATCGACAAATCCGGGGTCTTCGGCGTGCCCGGCGACATCTGGGTGCTCGGGGATTGGGACGGCTCGGGAATCGTCAGAGTTGGCATTTTCCGTCCCAGCGTGGATTTGTGGGGACTGGACTTGAACGGCAACCTCGCCTGGGATCCGGGGATCGATCTTTCCGGCGTCTTCGGTGCCGCGGGCGATTCACCGGTGGTGGGCCGATGGCATTAGTCTAGTGCTGGAGGGCTCAATGTCCAGACCAACTCTGTGGGCAGCCGCGTCGCTGTTAGCCGGCGGCCTGGCGAACGCGCAGATCGCCACCACCACGACGCTGACCAGCGTCACGCCCGCGGCGCCGGTCTTCGGGCAGTTGGTCGCTCTGTCCGCGCAGGTAAGTCCCTCCGCGGCGCCGGGCACGGTCGCCTTCATGGACGGAGCCCTGCTGGTGGGCGTGGGCACGCTGAACAGCGTCGGCATCGCGCAGATGACCACGGTGACGCTCGCGGCCGGACCGCATTCTCTCCGTGCGGTTTATCCCGGCGGCGCCGGCGGCTACAATCCCAGCCAATCCGGAATCACGCCCTATCCGATTCCCGCGACTGGGGGCATCGGTTTCCTGCCGGCGGTGAACTACGGCGCGGGATCGAACCCGGTGGCCGTGGCCGAAGGCGATTTCAACGGTGGCGGCAAGGCCGATCTGGCGGTCGCCAACCTGGTCGGGGGCTACGTCAGCATCCTGATGAGCAACGGCAACGGGACCTTCGCCACGCCGATGAACTATCCGGCCGGATCGAATCCGTCGGCGGTGGCGGTGGCTGACTTCAACGCGGATGGAAGGCTGGATCTGGCGGTGACCAACCTTAGCACCCACAACGTGAGCGTGCTTTTGGGCAACGGCAACGGAAGCTTTCAGGCGCCGCTCAACTTCAACGTGGGGAATTCCCCGCAATCGGTCGTGGTGGGCGACTTCAACCAGGACGGAAAGGCGGATCTTGCCATCGCTAACTCGTCCGACAACACGGTGAGTGTTTTGCTCGGCAACGGCAACGGCACGTTCCAGACCGCCGTGAATTATGCCACCGGAACCAGTCCCTATTCGGTGGCCATCGGCGATTTCAATGGAGACGGCCGCGCGGATCTGGCGGTGTCCAATCTCGGCGGCGGCAGTGTCAGCATCTTCCTGGGAAACGGCAACGGGACCTTCCACCCGGCGGTGAATTTCGCCGCGGGCACCAGTCCGCAATCGGTCGTGGTGGGCGATTTCAACGGCGACGGTAAGCCCGATCTGGCGGTGGCCAACAACGGAAGCAACAACGTCAGCATCCTGCTGGGCACCGGCATCGGGACGTTCCAGCTTCCGGTGAACTATGCCGCGGGTTCCGCTCCCGCATCGGTCGCGGTGGGCGACTTCAACGGGGACGGCAAGCCGGATCTGGCGGTAGCGAATCAAGGCAGCAACAACGTGAGCGTATTACTGGGCAACGGAGACGGAACGTTTGCGAGCCAGCAGGGCTACGGCGCGGGCGTGAGCCCGGAGTTCATCATTGTGGGCGAGTTCAACGGCGACGGCCGCGCCGATCTGGCGGTGGCCAACTCCGACAGCTTTAGCGGCAGCGTCAGCGTGCTGTTGGGCACGGTGCCATCCGGGACCACGACGTCGCTGCAAACGAGTCCCAATCCATCCAGATATGGGCAGGCGGTGCTGTTGACAGCGACAGTCACACCGTCCGCCGCCATCGGTCAGGTGGAGTTTCTGGATGGGACCACCGTGATCGGCGCCGCTCCGGTGAATTCCGGCTTTGCGCAAATTTCGACGATTCTGCTGGCGTCGGGGACGCGCTCGCTGTACGCGAGGTATACGGGGACGAACGTGTGGCCGGCGAGTGTGTCGAATGTGGTCCATCAGGTGGTGAATCCTGTGCCGGGGAATGGATTCTCGGAGGCGGCGAGCTACGGTGTGGGAACGAACCCGGATTCCGTGGCGGCGGGGGATTTCAACGGAGACGGGATCGCCGACCTGGTGGTGGCCAACTATGGCAGCGGCGTGAGCGTGCTGTTGGGCAACGGCAATGGGACCTTCCAGACGGCGGTGAACTATGGCGCCGGGTCCTTACTGCAGTCCGTGGCGGTGGGGGATTTCAACGGGGACGGCCGGACGGATCTGGCGGTGGCCAACTACGGTAGCGGTGTGAGCGTGCTTCTGGGCAACGGCAATGGGACCTTCCAAACGGCGGTGAACTACGGCGCGGGAACCGGCCCGCAGTTTGTGGCGCTGGGGGATTTCAACGGGGACGGCAAGCCGGACCTGGTGGTCGCCAACGTTAACAGCAACAACGTGAGCGTGCTTCTGGGCAACGGCGACGGGACCTTCCAAACGGCGGTGAACTACGGCGCAGGCTCCTCTCCAAAATACCTCGCCGTCGGGGATTTCAACGGCGACGGCAAGACGGACCTTGCGGTGAGCAACGATGGCAGCAACAACGTAAGCGTGCTGCTGGGTAACGGCAATGGGACCTTCCAAGCGGGCGTCACCTACGGCGTGGGGACCGGTCCGGAGTCCGTGGCGGTGGGAGATTTCAACGGGGATGGCAAGGTGGACCTGGCAGTGGCAAACTTTAGCGGCAACAACGTAAGTGTGCTGCTGGGCAACGGCGATGGGACCTTTCAGACGGCGGTGGACTACGGCGCTGGAACGAATCCGTATTCCGTGTCGGTAGGGGATTTCAACGGCGACGGCAAGACGGATCTGGCGGTAGCAAACTATACCAGCAACAACGTCAGCGTGTTGCTAGGCAACGGCAACGGGACCTTCCGGGCGGCGGTGAACTATGCTGCGGGAGCAAATCCGATTTCCGTGGCGGTGGCGGATTTCAACGGAGACGGCCGGGCAGATCTAGCGGTCGCCGACAGTGGCAGCAACACCGTCAGCATCCTCCTCGGCACCGGCAAAGTGCCCACCAAAGTCGGCATCTTCCGCGCCAGCTCCTTCATGACCGCCGAGGACGCCAATGGCAACATCGCTTGGGACCCCGGCATAGATCACGCCTACATTTTCGGAATCGCCGGAGACATTCTCATCACCGGCGACTGGACTGGCGACGGCAGAACGAAACTAGGCATCTTCCGGCCGAGTTCCGGGATGTTCGCGCTCGACATGAACAACAACGGAGTGTGGGACCCAGCGCCATGCGGCACACCGCCGTGCGACCGCTTTGGCATCTTCGGCCAGAACGGCGACATGCCGCTGGTCGGCGATTGGACCGGCGACGGCAAGTCCAAGGTCGGCATCTTCCGGCCCGGCTCCAACCTGTTCGAGCTGGATTTGAATAACGACCTGACGTATGAAGCCGGCACGGACAAAGCCGGGTTCTTCGGCATCTCCGGCGACATGCCGATCGTGGGCGACTGGACCGGAGACGGCGTCACCAAGGTGGGAATCTACCGGCCTTCGACATCCATGTTCGCGGAAGACATCAACAACAATTTGGCCTGGGACCCGGGCATCGATAAATACGGCGTGTTCGGCATCCCCAGCGACTCGCCGATTGTGGGCGACTGGACCGGCAATGGGATCGCCAAGGTGGGAATCTACCGGGCCTCCAATTCGCTGTGGGCGATGGACGTCGATAACAATCTGACGTGGGAAGCCGGCACCGATACGGCCGGGGTCTTCGGAGTGCCCGGCGACCTCCCGGTAGTCGGGGATTGGGACGGCACCGGAGCCATCAGAGCCGGCATCTACCGCCAAAGCGTGGCGCTCTGGGGCCTGGACTTGAACGGCAATCTGGCCTGGGATCCAGGGATTGACCTGTCCGGCGTCTTCGGGACTTCAACCGATACGCCCGTAGTCGGAAGATGGTGATCCCGGTTTGTGGGGCAGCCCTTTCAGGCTGCCGCCGGCTTTCAGCCTGGCGTTTTGGCATCGTGGATAAATGTCATTCTGCTTGCCGCACGACACTAGCGCGGGGGCAACGCGGCGGCAATCAGGATCGGCGGCGTGGGTGCAGTCGCGCCGCCTGCATTCTCCAGCGTAACCGCGACCGCGCCGGCAGCGTTCAAATCCACCGGCCCGGGTTGCAGATGCAGCGCCACGCCGTCGGCTCCGGATTGGAATAACCCCGCGGGTGCCGGGGCTCCCCGCTTGGGAACGATCCACATCTCGTAGATCTTTCCGGCCGGCGCAGCGGGCAGGCGCGACGCGATGAATAGCACACCCCGTTGCGGACTAACGAATACTTTGCCCGCGGGACTCGGTTGTTGTTTAGGACCGAAAGTGACCTCGACCGCCTCGGTACTGTTGACGATCGCCAGAGCGTCGTTCAATCGCGACAACTGCGCGGTGCGTTGCGCGGCTTCCGCGGCTTGCCGGTTCAGTTCGGCGCGGAGCTGGGCCGACTGGTCCATCTCCTGGCGGACACGAACTTCGAAGTACACGGCGGTCAGGGCAGCCAAGCCCGCTACCGCGGCCCACACGGGCGCCCAGCGGAATCCGCGCTTTTCCAGAACCACCGGAGGGGGCGGAGCCACCGAGGCCATAATGCGGCGGCGCAGCTCGGGTCGCGGCGAAGCGGTTGGCGCGGTTGCCGAAAGCAAAGCGGTCAGTTCCCGGGCGCCCTTGACGCCGGCCGCGCAGACGTCACAGTTGCGCTTCAAGTGCGCGCGGATCTCGCCCGCCTCCGCATCCTCGGCGACGCCGAGAACGAAGAGCTCGTAGTGATCCCGAAGTTCTTCGCAAGTCATGCCGTCACCGCCGTGCTGAGTTCCTCGCGCAAAACGCGCAGCGCCGTACGCACCCAGGTCTTAATGGTGCCCAGCGGCTGGCCCATGCGCTCGGCCATTTCCGACTGCGACATTCCTTCGAAGTAAGCCAGCTCGATCACCTGGCGCTGGGATTCGGGCAGCTTTTGCATGGCCGTTTGCACCCGCCGCGCGCTGTCGCGGTTGAGCAGATCGCTTTCCATCTCGCTGTAGAGCGAAGGATGATCCATCTGGTTCAGTTCCATCGGATCGTGCCGCGCCTGGGCGGAGCGCAGGTAGTCGATGGCCCGGTTTCTGGCCACCGCGAGAATCCAGGGCGCGATGGACCCCTTCTGCGCGTCGAAAGACTGCACACGATTCCACACGCGAATGAAGGTCTCTTGCACCAGATCCTCAGCCGTGCCGGAATCGCGCACCACACGCAGGATCAACGAATAGACCAACCGCCCGTAACGATCGTACAACTCGCCCAGCGCGTCCGGCTCCCGCCGCTGCAAGCGGAGCACAAGCTCGGTGTCTCCGTCGATCATCGCGGCCAGAATAAAGGGTACGAAGAGCATCTGCCTTGCGGGACGGCTAATCCTAGGAATGAAGTACCGGTGCATAAAATTGTACCGTTTTTGATGTGGAGCACGCACTCGTGCGTGCCACGTCGGCACTCGTGCCGACGCCTGGCAAGTTCGTACAGGACCGTCCTGCGTCGAGACGAGTCTCGACGTGGCACGCACCAGTGCGTGCTCCACATGACTTACCGACTGGCCGTAGCGCTCGAGCGCGCAGCGATGACTTCGGCGTGGTGCAGGATGCCGGCGTCCTTGGTTCCCACCGCGAGGGCTTTGTGTTCTTCGGCATCAGCGCGAGCGAAGTCGCCGTTTGCAGCCAGGGCCCAGGCATAAGAATCCAGCGTGAAGACGTCGTGACGGCGGGCAATCTCCATTTCCGCGACACGCAGCGCTTCCTCCGGCTTGTGAGCCACGTCGACGTAGTAAGCGATCAACTCGTGGTTAGCGTTGTCGGTAAGCTTGGATTCGAGTAGCGCTTTGCGCTCGAATTCAGCGAAAGCTTTCACAGCTTCCTCGTGACGGCCGCTAGCTTCAAGAGCTTGGGCGAGAGCATACAGATTCTCGGCGTGCGGAGCGGCTTCGAAACGCTGTTGCAACAAGACAACGGCGTCGTCGTTGCGCCCCTGCGCCTGGCGTACTTGCGCGAGCACTCCCAGGGCGTAATGATACTTGGGGAACAAGCCCAGAGCCCCTGCGGCATAGTTCTCGGCTCTGTGCAGGTCTCCTTGTGCCAGAGCCAGGTGGCTCATCTGCGTCAGGAGCCAAGCCCGGTCTTCGGATTGCTCAAACGGAGTGGAATCGTAAGCCATCTGCATCAGGTCCATAGCGCCGCTGAGTTTGCCGTGAAGCTCGCGCAGATACGCTGCGCGGGTGAGCCCGGGAACGTTTCCGGCGCGCAGATTGAGCATCCACTGAGCCGCCTCGACGGCTTGCGGATAGTTGCCGAGCTCGGCGTTGGCGTCGGCCATGTACCCGTACACGGTGAGGTCGTCGGGAGTTTCTTTGTTCAAGGCCGTCGCCAGCTCCACAGCCTTGGCGAATTCATGACGTCCGAGTTGCAGCCAGGTCTCCACCTTGCGCGCCTCGAAGTTGCCGGGCGCGATTTTGAGCGATTGCTGGAGAGTCTCCTCGGCCTTTTCGTAGAACGTCACATCGGAGGTCTCGCGAGCCCGGCGTGCGTAAGCCATGGCCAGGCTGTTGTAGTAGGGCGCGTGATCGGGTTGCTTGTCGATTTCCAGTTGCGCTTTGCGGATGCTGAGTTCCGCGGGGGTCTCGGTGGTTGCGGCCAGCATAAGCGAGCCGATGCAGAATAAAAGGGTAGCGGTGAATTTCATAAATGACTCCTATGTTTAGTTTGTTTTCTCGTTGCGTGGAGCGGGCTTTAGCCTGCCACGGAGGCTTTAGCCTCCGCTTGGGCACGGGTGCTGAAGTACCCGTTGCAGGCTAAAGCCCGCTCCACCTGCATTAGTTGGCCGGGCAGACGCCTCCCGCCCGCACGGGACAACCGGGCAGTCCCGGACCGGCGTTGTGGGAGCTTCCGCGCCCATCGTAAGCCGGAGCCACGAACGGGAACGTCGCCGACGGCGCAACCGCAGGCGCGTTCACCCCGTCGCCGATGGCCGTGCCGTACTTGGTGCCGTCCACCAGGATTCCGGCGACCGCGCGCGCGGCGATGTCGACCACGTCATCGGTAAGCCGGCGGCCGTTGGGCCAACCCGCGGTGTCGCCCGCCAGGAAGCCCATGCGCTTCACCGAACCCGCAGCCGTAGGCGGAATGCCAGTGTTGATGCGCAACAGATCTGCCACCGGTCCGGCGTCGCCGGGGCCGCAGCCGGGGCAAATCGGTGCCTGGTACTGCCCGAGAATCAGCAGGTCCTTGCGCGGAGCTGGCGCCACTGGAATTCCGAGCGAGCCGAAGACCGTGGCCAGCAGCGGATTCAGGAAGAAATTCGCAAACTGTCCGTCGTTCTGCGGATAATCCATGCTGAAGCGGTCTTTGTATCCGGTGCCGATGATCAGCTCGTTGATCAGCGGATTGCCCATGCGCTGCACTTGCGCCCACCCGTAGCCGCCGTCGTTGTCGTCACCGCCCAGAATCTGGATGGCGTGACGCGACGTGGTTCCCCAGGTACCGAGCACCGCCGCTTTGTCGGAAGCGCGATGCACGCCGCCGTCGACAGTCAGCATGCTGATGGGAACTTCGATAGCGATGGAGTTGACGTTGTATCCGGCCAGCGTGTTTGGCGAATAATTATTCGCGTCGTCGCCGTCGATCGACGCGGGCAACACGCCGCCACCCGAAGCCATCCGGAAGTTGAGCGAATCGAAGGCCGCGCCGAGGTCGATGAAAAAAGGATCGGCCACGGTACCGGCGAAGACGCGAATGCCATTCGACAAGGTGTAAACGCCTTGCTGGCGCAGCGCATTGTAGTTGGGCATGGTGCGCGGCCCGGCATTGGACGGAACCGCGTACAAGGTCTGGCCCACCGTGATGTCCTGCTGCTGGCCGTTGGCGATCATGGTCACCGTGTAAGTCTGGCTCAGGTTCAAGCCGTCGGAGCCGGGTCCGCTAAGCGCGGTGATGGGCGGAATGCCGGCGATGCCGCCGGCGAAACCGGTGAACAGACCAGCGTTGCGAATCTGCGTCTGGAAGCGGAACTGGAAGGTTACTTCGGCTAGTCCGTCGTGGTTGTTGTCGACTTTCATTTCATAGAGGATGCCCGGGTCAAACGGGAAGTAGTTGGGCCCGTTGGCCGGCTCCAGGAAGGGGTCCACGTTGAGGATCATGACGACGCGGTCCGGGTGTTCGGGGCTGACGAACGTGAACCAGTCCGTGATGTCGGCTTTCTGATCCAGCGCGGTGATGGGTGCTTCGCGGTGGCTGGCCGCGAAGGTGGGCGGTTGAACGATGAGCCCGGCTAGCGCGAGCGCTAGAACCGGGCGCAGAGTGAACTTCATGCGGGTTCTCCTTTGGGATTGAAGTTTGTGACTTCAGCCGGTATACGGAGTCCGGGGGTCGATTGGATTTAGCTGGGGAACTGATTTTCACTCTTTGGAACAGCTCGCTGCTTGGCCGCAGTTAGTGGTGACGCCAGAGTGGTTGGGACGATATGCTTAGTTTCTGTGCGTGTTCACTCGACGACAGAGACGGCGGCGGCGGGCGAGATCACGCTGCTTGCGATGCTGGAGACGGCCGTCGCAGTGGGCATTTCGATCTGGCTTGCCTGGCACCGGCACTCGTTGCGCCACGTCGAGGTCGGAGCCTGTCTCGCTCCGTTGCTGCTGCTGCGCACTGAACGCTCCACTGAACTCGCTCTCCGCTGGATGGCAGGCTTTATGCGGCTGGCGAAGGCGGAACGCGATCGTCTCGATGGCTTGCAACTAATAGCCTTCCTATTTACCTTTGCACTTGCGGGCGTGCCCCTTGTTCTAGTGGTGGTCCGGGGCGCGTCGATCGCCGTCACCGTGATTCAACATCCTTTTTTGTGTCTTCGGGAGCTACCTTCAAACTGGAGGCGGGTCGTACTCGCCACAGACTTTTTTTGCACACCCGAGCTAATTCCTGGGGCCGAACAGCACCCCCTGCTTAAGACACTAGAATTGGTGGATTGGTTGCGCTTCAACGTATGGCGTTCAAGCATCAAAGAACGAGTGACGACACACAGTACTGGTGGAGCAATGCAGGTTGCCGTTGCGGTCCTCATCTATCTCCCTGCGGTTTTGTATCGATTCTCTGTGAAGGCCACCTCGATCATCTATCTCCCCCTGCTGTTTATCATCGCCGATCACCCAAGCGGAAATTTGCGCTTGCAGCTTCGCGACCTGGCGTTCTCTGAGATCGAGAAACTCAAGCGCTTGTATTCGGCATTCGTCATATTCTGCCTGAACATCATCCCGGCCACAGTTTACTTTTTGTTGCGCGCGTGGTGGCGTGAGCTCGTCGCTTGGGCGCAGGATCACATCCCACAGACCGCGATCCGTCTGCCGTCCCTGTTCCTATTTACGATTCCGAATGGTATCGAACTGGACGGCTGGCATATTGCCCGCACTGTGAACTCGATTCTGACTATCGGGCTGTGGATTTTCGCGAAAGAAAAACTGAACCATATGGAGGAACAGCCCGCTATCGCAGCAGACGCGCCATCCAAGGGAATTGCCGCTTGGCTCGCGGTCAGACGTGTTCTTACGGTCTACATCATAGGATGTACGATCTATATCCTTGTGACGACCGTGGACTGGCGTGCGATTCCGCCGATCCACGTTAGGTGGCTCCCGTGGTCCTAGAGCAGCATTCTGGCGCTTAGTCCGATTCGCGCAGTCTGACCAAAATCAGCCGCATCGCTTGTTCCAGGTGCGGCAGATCCCGCTCCACGATGCGCCAGACGGTCTCAAAATCCACTTCGAAGTAATCGTGGACCAGAACGTTTCGCGTTCCAGAGATCGATTGCCAAGGGATCTCCGGATGCTCCTGCTTGTATCGTTCATCCACACGCTGGGCAGACTCGCAGAGAATCTGGAGATTTCGAAGGATCGCATCTTGAAGCGTCCGCGAAGCGAAAACAACCTGCCGCCCCTGGGCGGAGTCGTCATGTACCTTCCGAATGCATTCAAGGACGTGTTCAACGTATGCTCGCTGTGACTTCACAGCGGGACGGATTCACGAAGAACAGCGTCGCGGATCAGCGGGCTCAGAGATCGGCGAATGACGACTTGAACGGGCCGTCTCAACAATTGCTCAAGATCGACGACAAGACTGCCAGGGAACCATGGTGTCGTCTCTCCAGTTACGTCGACCAGGATGTCCACGTCGCTTTCAGCGGTTTCTTCTCCTCGCGCGACAGAACCAAAGAGTCCCACGTTTCCCGCGCCGTGACGCGCTGTGACGCGCAGAATATCCTCGCGATGCTGCTGAATTTGTTCTCGTACTGTCACTGGCCCTATTTTATCGCCAGTTCCAGGGAGACTGCACGGAGGTATCAGTACTTCGGCACCGACGGATCGACCTTATCGCTCCAAGCCAAAATCCCCCCGCGCATATTGCGGACCTTCTTGAATCCGGCCTGCCGGAGGAAGTCGCAGGCTTTAGCGCTGCGCATGCCGCTCTTGCAGTGCACGACGATGTCGATGGCCGTGTCGAGCTCATTGACGCGTTTCGGCAGCTCGCCCAGCGGAATGAGTTTCGCGCCGGGAATGTTGCAGATCAGGTATTCGTGAGGTTCGCGAACGTCGAGCAGCAAGAAGCGGTCGCCGTGCTCCAGCTTGTGCTTCACTTCCTGGGGCTCGATCTCGCTTTCCTTGCTGCCCGCGGCGGGCGGTTCGTCTTGAATGTTCACGCCGCAGAACTGCTGGTAATCGATCAACTGGGTGATGGTCGGATGGTCGCCGCACACCGGGCATTCGGGATTGCGCCGGAGCTTCAGTTCCCGGAAGCGCATGGCCAAGGCGTCATAGAGCAGCAGGCGACCGACAAGGGGCTCGCCATTGCCCAAGATCAGCTTCACCGCTTCGGTGGCTTGCACAATGCCGATCAAACCCGGCAGAATGCCGAGCACTCCGCCCTCGGCGCAACTGGGAACCAGGCCGGGAGGCGGCGGCTCGGGATACAAGCAGCGATAACACGGCCCGCCGGGAAAGGCGAACACGCTGGCTTGCCCTTCGAAGCGGAAGATGGAGCCGTACACGTTGGGCTTCTTCAGCAGCACGCAAGCGTCGTTGACCAGGTACCGCGTGGGGAAATTGTCGGTGCCGTCGATAATGATGTCGTACTTGGCGCAGATCTCCAGCGCATTTTCGCTGGTCAGCGCGAGGTCATAGAGGTCGATCTCAACATTGGGGTTGATGTCGTGCATGCTCTCGGCGGCGGAGTCCAGCTTCTTGCGGCCGACGTCCTTGGTGCCGTGAATCACCTGGCGCTGGAGGTTAGTGAAATCGACCACGTCGAAATCCACCAGCCCGATTCTCCCGATGCCCGCCGCCGAAAGATACAGGCCCAGCGGCGCGCCCAGCCCGCCGGTGCCCACCAGCAGGATCTTGGCGTTCTTGAGCTTCATCTGCCCTTCCATGCCGACCTCCGGCATGATCAGGTGCCGCGAGTAGCGCAGAATTTCGTCCTTCGAAAGTGAAACCGGAGGCGCAGCCGCGTGACCCGTTTGTTCGGCCACCCCTTTTTCGGCAACCGCCCCGCCGGCGATGCTCGGCACGATGGACACGGTGTCGCCCGAGCCTACCGGCGTCGAATCTTTTTGCAGGTAGCGGATGTCCTCGTCGTTCAGGTACACGTTGACGAAGCTCCGCATTTTCCCTTCGTCGTTAAACAACTGCTTGCGCAGATCGGGAAACTGAGAGGTCAGCGACGACAGAACCTCGCCGACCGTCGAACCATCCGCCTGGACGGAATCGGACTTGCCGGCGAATTGCCGCAAGGGGGTGGGGATCAGGACTTTGGCCATATCAGTTCTTCTTTCTCCGCGGCGGTCTGATCGGGGTTAGGCAGGAAGCTGGCCGCATGGTCGAACTTGCCTCCCTTTACAGATAGTACGACGAACGAATACCACGGGCACGAGTTTTCGAGATCGGTTTTCGAGAAGTAAGCGTCGCAATCCGGGTGCGAGTGGAAGATGCCGATCAAGTCCAGCCCGGCGGCCCGAGCGCGTCGATCAGCTTCGAGCAAATCTTCCGGGCGCAGTTCATAGCGCGCGCCCTGGGCGCCAGCGTAGGCGTTCTCTATCGGCACGGCCTGCGAGACCAGCTTCTGGCCGTCATCGATGCGCCCGATCCCAATAGAACCAAGCATCGCCCCGCAACACTCGTTGGGATATTTGGCTTCGGCGTGAGCCACCATTGTGTCCCACGCGTGAGGGTCAATTTTGATCATTGAATATCTCTCGCCAAGACGCAGAGACGCCAAGATGAATTGTTCCGTGCCTTCCTTTGCGACTTGGCGCCTTTGCGAGAACCAAAAAACTCTCAGTCTTCATTCCAGAAAGGCTCGCTCAGATACTTAGTAGCGCCGTCGGCGAGCACGGTCACGATCAAACCGTCGCGATGCTCTTTCACCAATTGCTTGGCGACCTGGCAAGCCGCGTGCAAATTAGCGCCGGAGCTCATGCCCACCAGCAAGCCTTCGTTGCGCCCCAGCCACCGGCTCATGCGATAAGCGTCCTCGGTCTCGATCCACAGATTGTCGTCTGCGAGCGACGAGTCATAGATGCCCGGCACGATCGCCGTAGGCATATGCTTCAAGCCTTCCAGCCCGTGGAACCCCGACGAAGGCTGCGCCGAGATGCATTGGATTCCAGGAATATCGCGCTTCAACCGCCGCGAGTTGCCAGTGAAGGTTCCACTAGTCCCCATGCAAGCCACAAAGTGAGTAATAGCGCGGTTAGTCTGTTCCATGATCTCGACCGCGGTGCCGTCGAAGTGCGCGCGCCAGTTGGCCGGATTATTGTACTGGTCGGGATAGAAATAGCGGTCCGGATCGGCCTCGTAAATCTCGCGGCACAGCCGAATGGCCCCGTCCGAGCTTTCCGCCGCGTCGGAGTACACCATCTCCGCGCCGTAGTTTTTCAAAATCTGCTTGCGCTCGTGCGAGGCGTTAGCAGGCAGGCACAGCTTCACTCGGTAGCCCTTGATCGCGCCTATCATCGCATAAGCGATCCCGGTGTTCCCGCTAGTGGCGTCGAGCAGGATGCGGTCCCGCGTCAGCCGCCCACTGCGCTCGCCATCCAGGATCATATTGAATGCCGCCCGATCCTTCACCGACCCGCCCGGGTTAAAGAACTCGGCCTTGGCGTAGATCTCGACGCCCGAAAACTGGGCATCCAGCTTGGCCAGCCGCAGCAGCGGCGTGTTACCGATCTGATCCAGCAGCGACGAGGCCGGCCGGAGGACATTTTTCGAAACGGCTAAAGCCATGGTTGAACCTTCATTGTAAAGATCCCCACTATGTCAGTCAACATAGGGGAGATCGCGCCGATGCTACCTGATTAGATCCAAAACGGCGGTCGAGGATGCAGGGAAAAGCGTCGATAGACTGGGGCATGCGCACACTGGCCAGCCTAGGGATTTTGGTTGCCACGGGCGTTTCCGTGCAAGCTCAGAACTCCGCGCCCGCGCAGGCCACTCTCCAGATCATAACGCCGGCGGCGGGGACGGTCGTGAATCCCGGTCAAACGATTGTGGTGTATGTTTCGACTTCTGGTTCGCCCTTCGGCGGAGTGTCGCTTGCGGCGCCGGAGCTTCAAATTACAAGCACACTAATCCTCAACGCTCCGCCGTATCAATTCTCACTCGGCATACCTTCGCGGACAACACCAGGTCCTTACACGATCAAGGCCTTAGGCATGGGATCAGGCTCGCCGATATTTTCCAACCCGGTTATGATCGACGTAGAGCGGGCGGACTCTCCGCGAAGCATCGCTATCGATTCCGCCCTGTTGCAAATGTCGATCGGTGATAAGACGAGCATTCGGGTGTTTGGGACCTACAGCGATGGCTCTGTTGTCGATCTCAGCAGTTCTATTCGGACCAAGTATGAGCTCACATCCGCGGACGTGACTTCGGTTAGCAGCGAAGGGTTAGTCACAGCTGTCGCCCCCGGCTCGACGACGATCGTGGTTCGTCACCTGGACCGTCAAGCTATCGTAAAGGTGAAAGTCACTCGCGACCGTGAGTGAATCTATGCTGCGACTGTTCCTAGCCGTCGTGTTGCTGTCCAGCGCCGTCCTGGCGCAGAATGCCGCGTCACCCTCGCTGGATGAGCGACTCAGTGATGTGGGTCGATTGCTCGAAGCCCGCAGCACCAGCGAGGCCGAACGGCTGATCCGCCAGTTGCTTCCGAAGCCCGAGGAGGAGCCGTCTGACGGCGGCGGGATTTTCAGTACCTCCGGGTTTCATGACGTCCTGTGGGCCATGGTCGGGTATTCCTATTTGGAGGCGCACGACTACGCCGCAGCGGAACGTGTGGCGGGTGAGCGACTGCGCGCGGCGGAGGCCCGGGGCGCCGCAGCCGCGGGACATTTGCCCATTTATATGTCGTTCCTGGCGGAATTGTACCGGTTGCAGGGGAAACACGCCGCCGCGTATCCGCTTTACATGCGCCTGCTCGCGCTCGATGACCGACTGCCGGCGGATTTCCAGACGCGCACTGAGCTGGGTTTTGTAGAGTGCTTGATCCTCCGCGGAGAGACTGCCACTGCTGAAATGGCCTCGCGGCCCGCAGTCGATCCGGATGGCTCCTACGTTGGGCCCTCCTTTCACGAGGCCTTTTTCAACACCCACGCGGTGGCGATGGAGGAGGCCGGGCACAGGCCCGAGGCGGCCGAGTTTGAAGCCAAGATTGACGCCGAGAGCCGCCGCCCACCGGCCGCCAATCAGCAGGATCGCGACTTGCTCCGGGCGCGTTTGATGAGCGCTCGAAAGCAGAACGCCGCCGCTGAAGCGATCTATCGAAAATGGACCGCGTACTGGAAAACCGCCGGCACGCCGGGCATCGTCGATCCCAAGGAGTCGCTGCAAATTCGCACCACTGCGCTCATCGCCTACGGTCACTTTTTGAGCGTCCATGGACGCTCCCGCGAAGCCCAAGCGATCCAAGCCCAACTAGTCGCAGCCGGGTGCCGCTTCGGAACTTGCGAGTGAACTTGCTAGTGAAATGGAGGAGCGGCCCGACATCTGCAACTGCCGCGGACCACGCTATTCGGTTAGATGCGAAACCGCGTGGGGTCGCTCGTTCGCCGCCTACACCGCCGCCTCCACATCCGTCTCCGCCAACCCCGCCCCCTGAAACAGCAGCGGCTCGCCCAATTCCTTCGCCAGCGCATACGCGTAACAATCGCCCAGGTTCAACTTGGCCGCATGCCCGCTCCCCCGCCCAAAGTCCCGATACGCCTCCCTCGCGAGCCGAGCTTGCTCCACCGTCACCGGCCGCAACTCGATCCCCGCAATCCGGATCAGCTCATCCAGTTGCCGCGACACCACCGGATTCCGCGCCGCGTCCATCGCCACGCCCGCCTCTACGTAGCTCGCCACCGACATTTTCAATGTCGCCTGCCGCGCCGCCCTCCGCCCGGCCCCCGGCGCCTGGCCCCTGGCCCCCTCCTCCAGCTCCATAATCTCGGCGAAACTCCGCCCCTCCCGCTCGCCCCGCAGAATCGCCATGGCCACCGAGGTATCCACGATCATCGCGGCCACCCCCTCCCGTCGTACAGCGCGCCATCGTAATCCCAATTCACCCAGTCCTTCGGAGCATGCTTGGCGCACTTGGCCCCCAGCGCCGCCAGCTTCGCGGTCATCTCCCGCCGAGCTGGCTGTTCGCACACGACGGCCAGTTTCTCCTGAACGGCAAGCGCGACGGCTTGCGTAAGCGTCGTTCCCAGTACACCCGCCAGGTCGCCAACCCGGCGGCACACGTCTTCGTTCCTGATGTTGATGCTACTCATGCTACACTTCTGCATTACACCTACCACACTGCGACACAATTCCCGGAGCGGTCGGCTGGAACCGGCCGCATAAATCGGCATAAACTATAGAAATTAATGGCATTTAAGACAATAGCAAAACGAACCCAAGCCGCGTGACTGGCCCCGTCGTCCAGCTCGATTTCCGCATAACCGGCAAAAGAAATGGGGGCGTCCGAGTTGATCGGATCGCCCCCATCTCACTGCTTGCCCGGATTGCTTCTGACTTTCTAGAAGCTAATCCGCCCCGAGATCTGCAACTGCCGCGGCCCAAAAATCGCCGTCGTGGTTGTGGTGTTGGTCGGGAACGCCGCGTTGGGCACGATACAAGCATTGGTGTGCCCCGCGCAGACGCCCGAGCCAATCGCCGTGTAGTTGAACGCCAGCGCACCGCCGTTGGTGCTGGTCGGCCCGATTTGCGTGACGTTGGTGTGGTTAAAGAGGTTGAACGCCTCGCCCGTCAGCTCCAGCCTGGCCCGCTCCAGGATCCTGAACTCCCGCGAAATACGGAAATCCACGTCGTAGAGATTCGGGTTGTTGATGGAATTGCGGGGAATGAAGGGCGCTCGGCCGCCGATCAAACCACCCGTGTTGGTGACCAAACCGCCGGTAAGCCCGCCATCCGGACCGACGCCCGAGGGCATGCCGCTGATCAACTCGGTGATCGGCTGGCCCGTCGACATAGTAATGATGGTCGAGAAGTTCCAGCCGTTCACGGCCTGCCCGGTGACCCTGTTCGCGACCTTAAAGCGCGGCTGGTACACCGCGCTGCCCACGAAGCGGTGGGTCTGATTCAGATCCGAAATCCCGTACTCCAGCTTGCGATTGCCCGGATCGATGGGCGGATCGGTGCCGAAGAAGGTGCCGTTCGCGCCGGCCACTTGGCCGCCGTCGATGGCCTTGCTCAGCGTGTAGTTGGCCAGGAACTCGACACCATGGCTCATGCGCTTGCGGAGACTGATCGCCATGGAGTTGTACCACGAATTCACGTCGCTGAAGCCGGCCAGGATCTGTCCGGTCTGGGGATTGGCCCGCGCGCCGTAAACCGGCAAGGTGATGGTGCTCTGCGTCGCGCCACTGAGGTTGGTGATGTCGTAGGTCTTGGTCCCCGTGGAGGGCGCCAGGTTGGCGTCGAGATAAGCCGGGAGGCGCAGAGCCCGGCTGACGACGTAGGCGGCGGTGAAGGCCATGTTGCCCGGCAACTGCTTCTCGAACGTCACGTCGCCCTGGTGGACCAGGGGATTGACGAAATCCGGCACCATGCCGTGATTCAGCGTGGTTCCAGCCGAGATGTTGAACGGCGTGACGGTCGGCGTCAGCGCTCCGGCGAAGGGCGCGGTCATCGGAGGTCCCGGAGGCGCGAACGGCACGTTGGGGAAGGTCAACTGCGGGCACTGCGCTGGACTGGAGCAAACGTAGGTGGCCTGAATATTGGCGTTCTCCACCCGCTGGGCGTAGTAGGTGCTGCCCGGAGTCTGCGCGTAGGAGATGCCATAGCCGGTGCGCAACACCATGCCGTTTCCAATCTGCCACGCGATCCCGATGCGCGGGGCGAAATTGTTTTTGTCGATGTTGATCTTGGACGTGTAGTAGGTGGTCAGCGGCGTGGTCGTCACCGGCATGGGCGGCTGAGGCACCAGCTGAATGTCGTAGCGCACACCCAGGCTGATGGTCAGATTGTGGCGCGCCTTCCAGACATCTTCCGCGAAACCCGCCAGATCCTGCATCCAGAAGTCGTCCTTACCGACGTGCGTCACCGGATCGTACACCTGAGTGAAGGTGGTCCAGTGGCGGCCGGTCAAGCCGTCTCCGAGATTGACGCCGGCCACGTCGGCGGCCCAGGCCTGAAACGCGCCCAGTGCGCCACCGGAGGGCGAGTAGGTGTAGATGCCTCCACCCTGGAACAGGTTGATCATGACTTCGTGGATCAAGTTCCCGTCGAAGCCCAGTTTCAAGGTGTGGGTTCCGTGGGTCATCGACACGATGTCGGCCAGCTGAATGCGGTGCTCATTCGGTTCGCCCGGGCGCGGCAAGGCGTTGGGCATGCCGTAGGTGATCACGCCGCTGAGACCGACGCTGGGCGGGCCGAAGTTGGCGCCCGTGATTTCCAGATCCTGGCCCCACTGGAAGCGGAAATTGTTCACGATGCTGGGGGAGATCGTGGTGTCCCAGTTGGCGATGAAGATGCGTTCGTGAGTGACGTTGGGGCCATTTTGCGTAACGGAGCTGTTGGACGAGGTGGCGGCGGAGTTGTAGGAATTCGGGGCGTGGAAGTCCACCAGGTTGAAGGACGCGCTGATGTGGTTCTTCGCGTTGGCCTGGTAATCTAGCTTGCCGAAGCCCAGGTCCTGATTGAAGGACCGGGGGAAGGCCCCAACTTGCGCTGCCAGGAACCCGTTGGCCGCCGAGCACAGAGCGGTGGGGATCGCCGCCTGGCACGCCAACGGATACTTGTTCGTGGCTGTGTACAGAATGGGGGCCACTTTCCGCGCCCCATCGTAGGTGCCAAAGAAAAACAGCTTGTCCTTGATAATCGGCGTGCCGATACTGGCGCCGAACTGCTGCTGTTGGTGGATTGGCTGGGTCTTGATTCCCTGCGACTTGGCTACCGGATCCAGCGCATTCCACGTGGGATAGCGCAGGTAGTAGAACGCATCACCGTGGATAGTGTTCGTTCCGGACCTGGTCACTGCATTGGTCACGCCGCCGGCGGCCTGGCCGAATTCAGCGCTGTAGTTGCTGGTCGATGCCTGGAATTCCTGAATCGAATCCTGGCTGTACACATAGAAGATGCCCGTGGCGCGGCCGCGAGTTTCCGAAAACAACGACTGCTCGTTATTGGCTCCGTCGACGGCGGTCGAGTTGTACAAACCCGAGATGCCGCGATAGCTGACCAGTCCGCCGGTGCCGTCCGTGGTCACGTTGGGGGTAAGCAGCACGAAGTTCTCCCAACGCCGGCCGGCGATCGGCAGATTCGAAACGAAGCCGCTGCTCACCACCTGGGACACGTCGGTCTTTTCGGTGTCCACAATGGGAGCTTCGCCGGTGACGGTCAGGGTCGTGGCGGTGGTCTGAACCTGCAGCTTGAAATCCAGAGCGAGAGTTTGCCCGACTTGGAGCGTTAAATCTTTTCGCAGAACCGTGGCGAAGCCGGCCTTGCTGACAGTAACCTCGTAGTTACCCGGCTGAAGGAAGGAAGCGTTATACAGGCCCGCGTCGTTGGTTTGCAACGGACGATCGATGCCGGTATCGGTGTTATGGACTAAAACGGCGGCTCCCGGTACAACCCCCCCGTTGGGGTCCGTTAGCGTACCCGTTATAGTCCCTGAGCCGGAGCTTTGAGCGAATGCCGCGGTAGCGGTGATCGCCCATAGACCCAGAGCGAAAGAAGCGAGTTTCTGCATAGGGTCAGTGTAACCCAAGGAATGTTGCACTCGGGTGAACCCCCTGGATTTTCATGGCGAAAGAGTTGCGAAACTATTGTAAATAGTAGCGTTGCTCTGCTTCCTGAAACCCCGGCGGTGGGCTGTAAACTCAGTGTAATTCTGATATGCTACCACTAGGTTCGAGGTTGGGGAGACTCTGTCGGTCTCATCTATTTTCTGAAGGGGGAACGTTACAACAATGACGAACGCATTCGTGCGCGTTGCCGTGCTGTCGGTCGCGCTGTTCATGCTCGGTCATCGCTTGATGTGGGGACAGAACTCAGGCGGCGTGGCCAGTATCTCCGGCACCGTGCAGGATGCGACCGGCGCGGTTGTGCCGGGCGCCAACGTGGTGGTGGAAAACATGTCCAAGGGCATTCGGCGGGAGCTGGTGAGCAACGGCGCGGGCGTGTTCAACGCTCCGGCCCTGGTGCCCGCTGAAGGCTACTCGGTCACGGTGAGCAAGCCGGGATTCGCCGGCTACGAGCTCAAGGGCATCGAGCTGGAAGTCGGCCAGCAACTAAGCATCACTCCGGCGCTGAGCGTCTCCTCATCGACCACGCAGATTCAGGTGGTGTCGGAATCGCCGGTGATCGAGGGGACCAAGACCGACGTCTCCGGCGTGGTGGACTCGCGCATGATCGCGGACCTGCCTATCAACGGCCGCCGCGTGGACGCCTTCGTGCTCACGCAACCCGGCGTGACCAACGACGCCGCGTTCGGCCTGCTGACGTTCCGCGGCACTGCCGGGGGCAATTCGTTCCTGACCGACGGGGTCGATACCACCAACCAGTTCTACGACGAGAACGCCGGACGCAGCCGGACCTACAACATTTCGCAGGATTCGGTGCAGGAATTCCAAGTGGTGAGCAGCAACTTCGCCGCCGAGTACGGGCATGCTTCGGGCGGCGTGATCAACACGGTGACCCGCAGCGGCGGCAACGATATTCACGGAACGGCCTACTGGTTCTTCCGCAATCGGACCCTCAACGCCACCGACATCTTCGCCAATGGATTCAACCCTCCGGAATGGCGGCATCAAGCCGGCTTGAGCATAGGCGGACCTATTAAGAAGGACAAGCTGTTTTACTTCTTCAACGGAGAACTGCAACGCCGCAACTTTCCCATTACCGATTCCAACGGTTTTTCGAGCTACTTCACGCAGAACGGCGCCTACATTCCGGGCCCGGCCAACAATCCCAATTGCGGCGCTCCGGCCACGGGCGCGCAGTGCCAGGCCGCCATCGCCTATCTGACCTCGCGCGTAGAGCCGCTACAGGTGCCGCGCACCTCCGATGTGAATCTCTTGTTCGGCAAGATCGACTACAACATCAACGACCGCAACCGGCTGTCGCTCGAAGAGAACTACCTGGATTTTCGCTCCCCCAACGGCATCCAAACCGGCGCGGTTTCGACCAGTGGCGCAGGGGTCGGCAACAACGGCAATACGACCGTGTTCGACCGCACTGAGAAGGTTGGCCTAACCACCGTGGTCACACCGAACATGGTGAATGAACTGAAGCTGGGCATTTTCAAGGACCGCCAGTTCGATCCGGCCAGCCCCAGCCTGCTACCTTCGATCGGCCCGATCGCTTTAACCGTGGGCAATTTGACCAACGTGGGATATGCGACCAGCTATCCGCGCACGCTGCCGAGCGAGCTGCGCATTCAGATTCTGGAAGCGCTCTCCTATACCAAAGGCAAGCACAGCATGAAGTTCGGATTCGATTTCGACCATGTGGAGGATTACGTCGCTACGCTGGCTAACCAATACGGAACCTATACCTACAGCAGCCTGACGCAATTCGCAGAGGACTTCAGCAGCCCCACTCTTGGCAAAAACTGGACCACGTACTCGCAGAGATTCGGCAATAAGTTCTGGGATGGGTCGGTCAAGCAGGTTTCGCTGTACGCGCAGGACGAATACCGCGTCACGCCCAAGCTGACCATCACCCCCGGCGTGCGCTATGAATGGAACAGCATCCCGCAGCCGACGCAGGTGAACCCGGTATGGCCGCAGACCGGACAGATCCCGGGCGCTCCCCTGCAGTTAGCGCCGCGCATCGGCATCGCGTATGCCTTGAACGACAAAACCGTGATCCGGGCGGGCTACGGGATGTTCTACAACCGCTACATCAGCTCGTCGTTTGAGAGTTTGTTCTTTAATAACGGACTGTACCAGCCCAGCTACTCGCTGCGTTCGAACACTCCAGCGCAGTTGGCGGGCGGACCGGTGTTCCCGAATTTCTTGGGCGCGGCGCCCAATGTGCCCGGAGCCGCGAGCATTTCGTTTGCCGACTCCGGCTTCCGCAATTCCTATACGGAGCAAGCGAGCTTCGCGGTGGAGCGGCAATTGGCCAGCAACACGCGCCTGACGGTTTCCTATATTTGGAGCCGCGGCCTGCACATCATCACCGGTCAGGACATCAACGCCGCTCCTCCGACGACCAGCTATACTTACCCGATCCTGAACGCGAGCGGCGCTACCGTTTCCAGCTACACCACCGGGCTGTACACTACGCGCGTCAACCCAGCCTACGGCACGGTGATGGACATCAGCTCCGGCGCCAACAGTTTTTACAACGGCCTGGTGGTGCAGTTGACCAAGCGTTACAGCGGATGGTTCGAGGGCCAAGCCAATTACACCTGGGCCCACTCGATCGACTACAACGTCGGCGGCGCCGCGGGAGCCAGCGGCAACTCTGGAATCCTGTACACACCGTCGTTCCCCAACTCCTATGCCAACGGCGACTGGCGGGATGAAAAGGGCTCCTCCAGCAACGATCAGCGTCACCGTTTGGTGTTGAGCGGCGTGTTTAACCCCCGCTTCGTGAAGGGCGACACCGTCATCGACCGTTACCTGATCAACAACTGGCAACTGGCGGCGATCTCCACGTTCGCGTCATCATTCCCGCTGGTTCCGACGATTTCGAACGTGGCGTTCCCCGCGGGCGTTACGCTGCTGAGCACCTCCAGCATCAACGGCTTGGGCGGGTCCACGCGGGTACCGTTCGAGTCCATTTCCGCGCTCAACGTCGCGCCCATCTATCGGACGGACGCGCGCATCACCAAGACGCTCAGGTTCAAGGAGCGCTACCAGGCGCAGCTGATGTTTGAAGCCGTCAACGTGTTCAATCACGTGATCCTGACAGGCCGCACGCAGCAGCAATACTCGACCGTAAAAGAGGCCAACGGAACCATCGCGCTCGCGCCCTACGGGCTCTATGGCGCCCCTTCCGCGGCCTCCACGCCGCCGGACGGGACCACGGCTCGCCGAGCCCAAGTGGCGATCCGGTTGGTGTTCTAGTGTCGTGAGTCACAAATTCGCGGCAAAAAATCGGAGACTTCGTCGCAAAGACGCCGAGGCGCAAAGGAACCTGAAACCTTTGTTTCATTCTTGGCGCCTTCGCGTCTTGGAGAGATCCAAGAGTCTAGGATTTGTGAAGAGCGTTTGACTCGGGACACCAATGTAGTGCGTCGCACGGGTTGACCAGTAAATGGTGCGGGTGGGCTCGTCCGCGGACGGGGTCCGCGCTACCTCTCAAGATCTCTGAGGCACTTGTACTAGAATAAGCGGCATGCGAGGCCGCTCTTGAACGTCGACGCCGAGGACTTCCGCCGTTACTACGCCGAGTTGTCCGATGCGGCGTTGCTGGATCTGGACGTTGACGAGCTGGTCGACGCGGCGCGGCAATGCTACGAAGTCGAGCTGGCGCAGCGTGGATTGGTCCGGGCACAGAAGGCCGCTGAGGCGTCTCCCGCCGACACCGAAATGGCCTCGGTCGGCGAGTACACGTCGTTCCAGGAAGCGGAGCTCGCGCGGATGATTCTGGAGTCCGCCGAGATCCCTTGCCGCGTGGAGAACGATTCCGATGCATACGGGCGGCGGGTTGTGGCCGATCGGGCGTTTGGCGCGATCCGGCTGCTGGTTCCGGTGAGTCAGCTGGAGGACGCCCGGGAGTGTCTGGCATCGATGGCGGCGAACCCGATCTCCGATGAGGAGCTCGCCAAGCAAGCCGAAGCGGCGTCCGACTCGGAGACCACTGAAGAGCAAGAGTAGCCGGTGGATTTCAGCGCCTATTGTAGTGCGGCAAGCAGAATGACATTTATCCTAGGGCTGCCAAAACGCCGGCTGAAAGCCGGCGGCAGCCTGAAAGGGCTGCCCCACCCAATGGGCCGCAAAGCCGATGGTACTTCTCAGCCGCACTACACTAGCAGGTGGCCGAAAATCACCACACTGGCCGCTTTCCACCGCCGCGCGCGATCGGCATCTGCTGTTGGATCAAGCAGTTGCGCTTTGGCATGTGGGATGCACTCTCCAAGGTGCTATGAAACACCAAAACATCAAGCGCACATTTTTCCGGATAGCGTTGGGTATCGCTATGACCGGCGCGCTGACGGGGATCGGCTTCGCGCAGGAACCAACCTCTTCCAAGGATTCTTCATCCGGCGGGTGGCGTCGATTCGACCCTGCCACGAACCAACCGGCTGACCCAGCGGTGGGCGAGGCGGGTCCACAAGCACCAGCGGCATCGGCTCCCAGTGGGGCCGCACCGGTGCGGGCCTCGGTCCCTCCTCAGATCACAATTCCGGCCGGCACTTGGCTCACCGTCCGCGTGAATGAACCGATATCGAGCAAGCACAATCATCCCGGCGATTCCTATAGCGCCACGCTGGCGCAACCGCTGGTGGCGGATGGTTACGTGATCGCTCGCCGGGGGCAGACGTTGGCGGGACGGGTTGCGGAATCCGACGAAGGTGGCCGCGTTAAGGGCCTCTCGCACCTGTCTTTGGAATTAACGGATATGACGCTGGTCGACGGGCAGCAGGTTCCCGTGCGGACCGAGCTGGCTCGCTACGAAGCCGGACCTTCTAAGGGACGCGACGCGGTTGCCATCGGCGCGACCACGGGCGTGGGCGCGGCTATTGGAGCCGCCGCAGCGGGTGGCATCGGCGCGGCTGCTGGAGCCGGGGCTGGCGCGATCGCTTCGACCATCGGCGTACTGACCACGCATGGCAAGGAGACGGTGGTCATTCCCGAGGACCGGCTGACCTTCCGGACCACGGCCCCGATCACGATTTCGACGGATCGAGCGGCGCAAGCCTTCGAGCCGGTTCGGCAGTCGGACTACGAACAGCAGCGTCCGGTGTTGCAGCGCCGCGTAGGTTCCCCCTACGGCTATGGCCCGTATGTGGGTCCGTATGCGTATGGCCCGTATCCGTATGGATACCCGTATTATTATGGGCCGGGCTTCTATGGACCGGGAATCGGATTTTACGGCCGGTTCGGACGCCGCTGGTAATCATCGCCTGACGCGGGCTCTGGGCCAGGAGCCCGCTCCATCCGAGCTAGACTCAAGGCAGTGACCAAGCCTGAGGTTCTGAGCCCCGCCGGATACTGGCCGCAGTTGCACGCAGCGATCGAAGCTGGGGCGGATGCCGTGTACTTCGGGCTGACGCACTTCACCGCCCGGGCAAAAACGGGCTTCACGCTGGTTGAGCTGCCCGAGGCCTTGCGCACGCTGCATCGCCGCGGCGTCAAAGGCTACGTCACCTTCAATTCGCTGATTTGGGATAGCGAAATCGAATCCGCCGCGCGAGGCTTGGCTGCCATCGCGGAGGCCGGAGCCGACGCCATTTTGGTGCAGGACCTGGCCGTGGTGAAGCTCGCGCGGCGCATCGCTCCCGGTCTGGACATCCACGCCAGCACACAGATGAGCATCACCAGCGCCGACGGCGCCAACCAGGCGCGCGAGTTGGGCGTGAAGCGGGTGGTGCTGGCGCGCGAACTTTCGCTCGATGAGATTCGCGCCATTCAAGCCTCGACCGATGTGGAGCTTGAACTGTTCGTTCACGGCGCGCTGTGCGTGTCGTATTCGGGGCAGTGCTTTTCCTCGGAAGCGTGGGGAGGCCGCAGCGCCAATCGCGGACAGTGCGCGCAGGCTTGCCGCTTGCCCTACGAAATGCTGGTCGATGGCATCGTGCGGCCGTTGGGCGATGCGCGCTATTTGCTCTCGCCCGGCGATCTGTTCGCATTGCGGCAGGTGCCGGAGATCGTGCAGATGGGCGTCGCGGCGCTCAAGATCGAAGGCCGCTACAAGGATGCCGAGTACGTCGCGCTGACCACTCGCGCCTACCGCGAGGCCGTCGACGCGGCCCGGTTAGCGCCGGCGTTGATAGAGCTGGCTTCCAGGCCGGCCGCTCAGACAGAATTGCAACTCGAGCAGGTGTACTCGCGCGGACTGGGGCCGTACTTTCTCACCGGTACAAACCATCAGGCGGTGGTGAAGGGCCGCGCTCCCCGGCATCGCGGCGTGCTGATCGGCCGGGTGGTGTCGGCATCGTCTACTGGCGTCATTGTCGAAGCCGCTCCCGAAGCGCCGCGCCTCGATCCCGGCGACGGTCTAGTGTTCGATGCCGCCGACTGGCGCAGCCCCCAGGAGCCTGAAGAGGGCGGACGTGTGTTCAGCGTGGAAGCGGTCTCACGCGGCCGAGCGACTTTGCAGTTCGCCAACGGGGCGATCAACGCCGCGCGCATCCGTCCTGGAGACTTGGTGTGGCGCACACACTCGCCCGCCGTGGACAAGGCCGCTCGACCGTTCCTGGAAAACTCTGCGCCCGTCGCGCGGCAAGGGGTGGACGTAAGGGTGACGGCGCACGTGGGCGCGGCGCTGCGGCTGGACTGGTCGCTCGCGGCACGGCCGGACGTGCGCGTCGAGGTCTGCTCCGAAACGACCCTCGAAGCCGCCCAGCATCGGGGACTGAACCAGGAAGTGCTGCGCGAACAACTCGGGCGCTTGGGTAACACGCCCTACGCTCTCAAAGAGGTCACGCTGGACGCGCAAGGCTCGCCCTTCGTGCCTGTCTCCGTGCTGAACCAACTCCGCCGAGACGCCGTGGAACGCCTCAGCGATCTTCAATCCCGGCCGGAGCGGATCGAAATCGGCGACCCGGGGCAAGCCGTCCGCGAACTGCGCGGCGCGCCTTCGTACCAGTCCTGGGGTGTCCCGCAACTACACCTGTTGGTCCGTACTCCCGAACAATTGGACGCCGCCCTGGAAGTCCGACCCGCGAGCATCACGCTCGATTACTTGGACCTTTACGGGCTGCGGCCGTCGCTCGACCGCATCAAGGCTCGGAACATCGAAGCGCGCGTGGCCAGCCCTCGCGTCCTCAAGCCCGGCGAGGAGCGTATCGTCGACTTCCTGCTGCGCTGCGACGTCCCCATCCTGGTGCGACCCGCGGGCCTGCTCCATGCTTTACGCAGCCGGCCACATGCTCCTCTAACAGGTGACTTCAGCCTGAACGCCGCCAACGCCATCTCCGCCGCGGCGCTTCTCGGTCAGGGGCTGGATCGCCTGACGCCCACCCACGACCTGAACGCCGCGCAGACCGCCGCGCTGGCCCAGGCCATCGGACCTGCGCGCGTCGAGGTGGTGGCGTATCAGCATCTGCCCGTCTTCCACACCGAGCATTGCGTGTTCTGCCGCTTCCTTTCGACCGGCACCAGCTACAAGGATTGCGGGCGGCCGTGCGAGCGGCACCGCGTGGCCTTGCGCGATACCGAAGCCCGAGCGCATCCCGTAATGGCCGATGTCGGCTGCCGCAACACCGTTTTTGGCTCGGAGGCGCAGGAGGCCAGCCGCCACTTGGACTCGTGGCTCGCAGCGGGCATCCGCCATTTCCGCCTGGAGTTCGTCCACGAATCCGCCGCGCACGTGGAGCGGATCGCCGCTGCGTTCCGCGAATATTTCGCGCGCCCCGACGCCGGGCGCCTACAAACCCGCTTGCGCCAACTCGCGCCGCAGGGCGTCACCGAGGGCAGTTTGTTCGTTCCGCCTGTTTCGAATCTACTGCCTGTGCTGCAGTAGCCTGTTTGCTCACGTGGAGCGGGCTTCAGCCTGCAACGGAGGCTTCAGCCTCCGCGCCGATCGTTAGATACGTCAAGTCGGGGACTCAAGTCCCCGTTGCAGGCTAAAGCCCGCTCCACGCGTCACCCAACATGCCTTGCTATACTCCGGCCATGAGAATGCGCTGGAGCTTTCTTGCAGTGACCACGCTGGCCTTCCTGGCCGGTTCGAGCCTCGCTCAGCAGCAGAAGGCGATCGTTCTCAAAGCCGCCCGCATGTTCGACGGGCGCGAGATGCGCACGCCGGGCCTCGTGGTCGTCAACGGTTCGAGTATCATCGGCGTTGGCGGGGGCGCTGGACCCGCGGCGGCCATCCCCGCCGGGGCCCAAGTGATCGACCTCGGAGACGCGACCCTGTCGCCCGGCTTCATCGACGCCCACACGCATCTCTCATACATGTACAACGCCGATTACAAGCAACAGGAACTCGACGAGTTGCAGAAGTCCATCCCCGAGCAAACCTTGCTGGCTACCCAAAATCTCAGGAAGACTCTGATGGCGGGAATCACTACGGCGCGCGACGTGGGGAGCGATCACTTCATGGATGTCGGCCTGCGCAACGCCTCCGCCGCCGGCATCCTTCCCGGACCCCGCATGATGGTGGCCGTGCACGCCATCGGCGCGACCGGCGGCCATTGCGACGACCAGAACGGCTTCCGCGCGGGCCTGTTCGGCCGCGAGTCCGGGCCCGAGGAAGGCGTGATCAACAACCCCGACGAAGGCCGCCGGGCCGTTCGCCTCAACGTTAAGTATGGAGCCGACGTGATCAAGGTCTGCGCCACCGGAGGCGTGCTGTCGCTGACCGACGAAGTGGACATACCGCAGCTCACGCAAGCCGAGTTGGACGCCATCGTGGACGAAGCCCACACGCTCCGCAAGAAGACCGCCGCGCACGCCCACGGGGCCGAGGGCGCCAAGCGAGCCATTCGCGCGGGCATCGACTCCATCGAGCACGGATCGTTCCTGGACGACGAAGCTCTCGACCTGATGAAAGCCCGCGGGACGTATTACATCCCCACGCTGATGGCGCTGGAAGGCGGCAAGGAGATTCTGGCCAAGGGCGGCTACCCGCCGTACGTCGCGGCCAAGATGACGGCGGCGCTCGAGTCCATAAATCAAGTGGTTCGGAAAGCGATCGCCAAGGGCGTCAAGGTTGGCATGGGAACCGACGCCGCGGTCTATCCGCACGGCCGCAACACGGAAGAGTTCCACTTGCTCGCGGGGCTGGGGATGAGCCCGCTCCAGGCCCTGCGAGCCGGCACCTCCGTCGACGCCGAACTACTGGGCCTCGAAAAACGCATCGGTACCCTGGAAGTGGGGAAAACCGCCGATGTAATTGCCATGCCCGGCGATCCCACGCAGAACATCCGCCAGGCTGAGAAGGTCTTCTTCGTGATGAAGGAAGGCGTCATTTATCGCAACGATCTGGAGCGTAAATGAAGCGGATCTGCACCCTCCTGGCGTTGTCCGCACCGCTGTGCGTGTGGAGTGAAACGCTCACCCCGGTGTGGGTCGAAACCGGACCTGACGGCCAAGCCATCGCGCGCGTGGTGGTCGATCAGGCCGCGGACTGCCCGGCGCTTGTTATCGACAGCGACATCGATGGCGCGAGCCGGACGATGACAGTCCGCTCGCCGGTCCCCGATGGCCTGAAGCCCGCCTGCGAACTCGCGCTTCCGGCAAGCGCGCGCCGCGTCATCGCGAAAACCTCCCACGGAAATCAGACCGTGCCCCTTCCCCGCCCCGATCCCGCCCGCGTGATTGTGCTCGGCGACACCGGCTGCCGCATTAAAGGAGCCCGCGTGCAGGACTGCAACGATCCGGCCCAGTGGCCCTTCGCGCAGGTAGCGGCCGGCGCCGCGGCCTCCAAGCCGGACCTGGTGATTCACGTCGGCGATTATCTGTATCGCGAAGATCCCTGCCCCGCCGGCAAGCAGAAGGAATGCGCGGGCACGCCCGCTGGCGACAACTGGAACGCCTGGAACGCCGACTTTTTCACGCCCGCGGCCAAGCTCCTGGCCGCCGCTCCGTGGGCCTTCGCGCGTGGCAATCACGAGGACTGCAAACGCTCCTGGCGCGGCTGGTTCTACTATCTGGACCCGCGTCCCTGGCCGACACACTCAACAACACCGGGGTGCCTGACGTATTCGCCTCCCTACCTGGTGCGGCTGGGCAAATTCGAGCTCTTCATGCTGGATTCCGCCGCGGTCAACGAGAGCGTCGCAGAACCCGCCCAGGTGAGCGAATTCGCCGCGCAGCTCGCATCGCTCGCGCCGTCGAATGCGTGGCTGGTCGATCATCATCCCTTCTGGGGCTTCAAAACCGACGAAAATGGCGGCCAGGCCGCACCCGCGCCTATCAGCGCTCCGCTCAGCGCCGCTTGGAACCGGACGTTTCCCGGCGCTGCGCCCCGCGGCATCACCATGATTCTGTCGGGACACGTGCACCTGTTTGAGCTGCTGAACTTCGACACACGGCCTCCGCAACTGGTGGCCGGCGACGGCGGTACGATGCTGGCAGGCGCGCTGCCGCAATCCTTGAACGGCATCACGGTCGAAGGCGGGGCCATGGTGTCGGGACAAAGCCGGCACGAGTTCGGCTACACGGTGCTGGAGCGTTCGGGTCCGGAGCGTCCGGGCGCGAAATGGAAACTCTCGCTCACGAACGCCCAGGGGCATACGCTGGCCGGGTGCTCGATCGAAAAGGGCCGTGCGGCGTGCAAGTGACCGCACCGCTTAGTGACGAGCGGCCCGTAGGTTTTACTGATACACCACCGTACTCGTGGTGATCACCGTGTCGGTAGCGACGGCCAGGTCCAGCCCCGTCGCCGAAAACTCCACTGGCGCGGAGTTCCCATAAATCCCCAACGTTCCCGGTACGGTAGATCCTGAAACGACGGCGCTGGCGGGCAGGGCCAATAATACGTTCGGAGGCACCGTGAATTTCCCGTCCGTGGTGCGTGCCGCGCACGTGAAGCCCGCTCCTATGGAATTGGCCGCGCTGGTTCCCACCGCGCTGAGACCGACGATGAACACGTAACCGTTGGGGTCGCCGCCGGTCCAATTCACTGTGACACCTTGAGACCGGCTCACGCTAATCACCTGCAGTTGATTGCTCCAGACCACCGGCTGTGGAACCGTCAGGTTCACGTTGAATGAACCTACGTCCGGTCCGCCCGGCCCCGTGATCGTGTAGGAGCCCGGAGACAGGTACGTCGCGGTGCTGTCGAACTGGCCGTTGTAAAGAATCCCTCCCTGCGAGCCGGTCTTGGCCATGCTCTGAGTTCCGTTCGGCCCGCTTACCGACAAGCTCGCGCCGGCGTCCAGATACGTGGGCGAGAGCAGCGCCAGCGGGTCCGGAGTAGTGCCCTGAAACGTGATCACCGAGCATGACCCGTACGACAGCACCTCCGCGGCCGGGCCGTCTAACACCACTGCCGGCACTGCCTGAGGCGCCGAGTAGCGCACGAAGCGCGCCGATGCGGAATCGAACTTGGTGGTGCCGGCAGGCCTCAAGGCGACCGCCGCCATGCTGGAGATGGTCCTGGTCAAACTCACTCCGCCAACCGCCAGCGGTCCCTGCTTAGCCAGCAACTGCGTCAGTTGACTGGACGAGATGGCCGGGTTGGTGGGCGTGCAAATGCGGCCGCTCGCAGCTACCGGAATCGTAGTGGCATTGCTAACCAGATTGCCGATCTGCATGATCACCGACACGGCGCATCCGCCGACGCCCTGCGGGACGGTCACGTAAACCGTATCCACGGCCGTGCAACACGCGTTGCGGCCGCGGTACAGAATCGTTGCGGACTGCCCGCCGATGAATACTTGAAGCGGCACGCCCACCATGTTCCCGCCGACCGCGGGCTGGGATTCGTCGCCCGCGACCGCGCCCATTCCGGTGCCCCACAAGACCACCGTGTCTCCAGGATTCGGAGCATTGGTCGGAGACACGAGGGTATTGTCCGGCAACGTGGCGACGGCATCGCCCGAGCCGGTGGTCGCCACCGTGAATACGCCGATATTGTTGCTCACCACAATGATCGGCGCTGGGGCGCTGGTGGCTCCGTTGTAAGTCACCGTGAGCGTTCCCGTCCCGGCGGGCGTCGTGGAAGGCAGCACCGCGGCGACTTGCTGGTTCCATGTGTAGTACATGATGCAGGCGACCGACTTCCCCGCCACCGTCACTTGCACCGATGTCCCAGCCTGATTCGTCGGGAGCGGAAAAACGGTGGCCTTCACAGTCGTCGATGGCCCCAGGTTCGATCCCTTCACCACAAACATCGAGCCTTGTGCGATACCCGCGTTGGGAAGACCCGGCTGAATGTTGGTGGCGGCGTTCTCGACCGCAGTGATGGCGGGCGTCTGGGCGTGCGCCGCCATGGCCGCGACAAGAACTGCGCACAGAGTGTAGATCGTTCTCATAGAATCGCCCCGGCTCCCGCAGGATACTTTCCATTTTACGCCCCTCCAGCCCAGTGGCCCAAATGCGGGTCGCGTGGTTGTGCACCGGCGCGATCTGGAGGCCTTTGAAAGACGAAAATGACCCGCAGGCCGCCGGGCATCAGGTTGGAGAAGGCGGGCGTATCGCCACTGTTCTCTCGCCGAGCGACCTGCAAAATCAGCAGTACGGCCAGACCGATCCGGAGTCCCCATTGGGCCTGAAGATTTTCGACGCGGCGGGCTTCGGGTTAGTGTACACTGACCACATCGAGAGGAGGAAGTGCGAGGCTTTCAGGGAGCCGAACACTTACCTAGATGAATAAGGAGATTTCGATGAATAGGGGTTTGTTTGTAGCCGCGTCTATTATCCTGATCGGAGCGGGCGCGCAAGGCGCCGCAGTCAGTACAACCATAACGGTGAACGGCAGCGGAACGGTATCGGGCACCAACGTCAACGCCACTGGAACCGTCAACTTAACCGGAATTGGGAGCGGCACCATCAGCTCGAGCTTCAGCTTGCTCTCCGCCGCAACCTCAGGTTCTGCACCGCTCACCCTAACCGTGACCAGTGGTAGTCCGACCGGGACGCTCACCGGTACCATCACCGGTTCTGCATCCCTGCTAGTGCAGGTTTTCGCCGGATCGCCAAGCGCCAGTGGACCTGCAACCATTGCCATCACCAGCGGCACCGGGGGCTTTGCGGGCACCACGGGATCCTTCAACGTCACCGCCTCCGGCACGGGCGCGGGCACTACCGGGTCGGGCGCTGGGAGTTTCAAACTCACCGGACCTGGGACACTCAACATTCCCGGCGGCGGTGGTGGTGGAGGCGGCGGTGGTGGCGGCGGTGGCGGAGGCAGCACGCCCTCGATCACAGCCGTGCAGGACGCGGCCAGCTACACGCAAAACATCGCACAGGGAAGCATTTTCGTGGTGAAAGGCTCCAACTTGAGCGGCAGCGGGTACACGGCCATGAGCTTTCCGCTGCCTACCACTTCAACCGCCGCCACGGGCAGCGTAAAAATCACGTTCACCCCGGTTACGGGCGGCGCCGGCATCAGCGCCTACTTGGTCTACCTCTACAACCAGGGCGGCGTGAACCAACTCGCGGGCATTCTGCCCTCCACCGCCGCCACCGGCTCCTACATGGTCACGGTCGCTTACAACGGCTCGACCAGCGCGGGTTTGTTGGCGCAAGTCGTGCAGCGCAAGATTGGGTTAATCTCCGCCGACAGCACCGGCAGCGGCCTCGCGGTGGTTCAGAACTACATTTCGGCATCGCAATTGGACATCGACCGGCTGACCACCTTCGCGTCCGGCGGGTTTACCTTCTCGCCCTCCAAGCCAGGGCAAGTGCTGATCGCGTGGGCCGTCGGGATGGGTCCGGTGACCGGTGGCGATAACGTCGCCTCGCCGGGTTTCGACTTTACCAAGAACGGCGTAAACGTGCAGGCGATCGTAGGCGGGATGACCATCACGCCGCAGTACGCGGGACGCGCACCAGGCCTGGCGGGCGCCGACCAGATCAACTTCCAGCTACCGGCCAACGTACCCACCGGGTGCACGGTGTCGTTCCAGGTGTCGGTCAACGGCCAGTTAAGCGCTCCCACGTACATTGCGATCGCGCCGGATGCCAACTCCACCGCGTGCGTCCTTCCCGGTTTCACCACCAGCCAGCTGCAGAACTTCGATCAGGGCGGTTCGTATACGGTAGGCTCCTTCAACATGCTGCAGATATCGGAAACCATCCCGCAGTTCGGGACCGGGAAGTTCGACCAGATTGCGGGGACATTCACGAAGTTCACCGCATTCGAATTGGGCGGGATCGGGCAATACCAGCCTCCGAACACCGCATCGGGCAGTTGCTTCGTCACTCATAATACGACCACCGCCAATGGCCAGACTAGCGGCGGGGTGGGCGTTCGCCTGGATGCCGGTAACATCACGCTCAGCGGGCCCAGCGGTTCCAACCTAAGCAACACACCGCTCAACCAGGATGCATTCAACGACTATTCCCTAACAATCGGTACCGAAGGCATCAGCATCCCGGGCGGAGGCAACGGCAAGATCGTGGCTGGTACGTATTCGTTGGCCGGCGCTGGTGGCAAGGACGTGGGAGCGTTCAACACGTCGATCACCATCGGCTCGCCTCTCACCCTGACCAGCCCCCTGCCCACCACCGTCGTCCGGAGCGCCGGCCTTCCGCTCAGTTGGACGGGCGGGAATGCCTCGGACCTGGTGGAGATCGTCGGTTCTACCACCACTACGACGGGCTCTGGCTCCAGCGCCGTGACGGACTCATGGGGCTTCATCTGCTTCACTACCGCCGGCCAAGGCTCGTTTACGGTACCGGCGTCGATTCTGACCCAGTTGCCGGCCTCCGTCGCGACCTCGACCGGTCCCGGCGGAATCCTGGAGGTGGCCTCCACGGTCACACCTTCGAGCTTTACGGCGCCCTTGACCGCGGGCGGATCGATTGATGCTGGGACATTCCTGAGCCTATTAGGAATCGCGGGACAGGCCGCGTTCCAGTAGCGCCACACGATAGGTTAGTATCCAAGGGGAGGACTCGGCTCAAAACCGGCCCTCCCCGGTCCTTGTCCGAGGTCCAAATTACCAAACAAACCCGACCGCCTGTAACGCACTTTTCCGAAGCGGGAGCGCTTGCGACTACATACGGAAAGCCTGGGTTGGTTTGGTCAAATCGATCCCGATTCGGCGCCGGAGCAAAACGCAACCGAGAACGAGGGATGCGGTTTGGTGTACACTGGCGGGGTTCAGAGGTGAACAGATGATACTTCGCATTCAAGAAGCCGCGTGCCTTCTGGTGACGCTGGCGTTTCCCATCGCGGCATGGGCTGATATTACCAACCAAAGCGTTACCCTCAACAGCGGACAGACGCTCAATCTTGACACGGGCGCGGTCGGGACTTCCGGCGGCGACATTCTGTGGACCGGTAGCATCACCACCGGTATAACGCTCCAGGGAAACGCCACCGGATACGGTTTCCCCGCGAGTACCCTGGGTATGTCCGCGTACACAGCTCTGACTCAACAGCAGCTCGCCGGTGAGCCGTATTCGAAGTCGCCCATCACCACGGTCAACGTCCTTGCGCAGTGGATCATCGCGGTCCACACCAATGGCGGGAACTACGCCAAACTTATCGTGACCGCTAGCTCCACTTCGATCACCTTTGAGTACACAACTTTCGGGGGCAATTCGAGTGGCGGTGGAGGCGGCGGAGCCGGGGCGCCCACGATCAGCCAGGTGCAGAACAACTACAGCTTCATCCTCCCAGGTTTGCCCAACTACGGCATCGCACCGGGAAGCCTGTTCATCGTCAAGGGCACCAATCTAGCAACGAACACGACGCCTGTCTTGCAGTCCCTCTCTTCTCCCTTGCCCACTTCGCTGAACGGCGCCAGCATCTCGGTCACGGTCGGCGGAACTACCGTCACGCCGGCGCTTTACTACACCTCTACGGGCCAGTTAGGTGCGGTTCTTCCGTCCACGACTCCGGTGGGCACCGGGACCATCACTGTCACCAACAGCGGGCAAACCAGCTCGTCCGCACAGATGGTCGTGGTGGCGAGCGCCCTGGGCCTGGACGTGGCCACCGACGCCAATGTCAACTACTTTGCGCAGGCCGCCTCCGCCAGTCCCGGCCAGACCATCATTCTGTGGGGCTCCGGCGTGGGCGCCGACACGGCCAACGATGACAAGACCTACCCGTTGAAGCAGGACAACCTGACCACCATCCCCATGCAGGTGTGGATTGGAGGGATTCAGGCGACCATCCAGTACCGGGGCAGATCCCAATACCCCGGCGTGGACCAGGTCAACGTGGTCATCCCGTCGAATGTGCCGGTGGGCTGCGGCGTTTCCATCGTGGCCGTGAGCGGGAACATCGTCAGCAATTCCATCACGGTTCCGGTTGCGCCGGGCGGTGGCGCCTGCTCCGATCCTGCCTCGCCGACAAACGCCGGCTTGCTGCAGTCGCTGACTGGTAAAGCCAAGGTCAGTTTTGGTTTCCTGGAGGTCATACAATCCACCGAGGTCACCGCAGCCACCGGAAAAACTACCTCTAACGAGGCGTTCGCCGGTTTTTTCAGCTACCCCGGAGCCGCGTTCTTAGCCGCTGCAAATGCGTCTGCCAGCATTCCCTCCATCGGAAGCTGCATCATCATCGGAGGGGGCGGCGTGGGCCTCACGCCGACCGGCCTGGACCCCGGCACAATCACGTTCAGCGGGGGCGGAACGCCAAGTACCACGCTGCAAAGCATCCCCAGCGAAGCCGGAGACTTCTACGCGATGATATCCGCCGTTCCCAGCAGCGGAGCTACCTACACCTTCACCGGCTCCGGCGGCAAGGACGTCGGGTCCTTCAACACCACGCTGAACTTCCCGACCCCTCTGGTCTGGACCAACCAGAGCTCCATCACCACGGTCAACCGCGCTCAAGGCCAGACAGTCACCTGGACCGGAGGCGCGCCGGGAACCTTCGTCTCCATCGGAGGACAATCCGAGCTGCTCTCCGCATCAGGCACATTCATCACTGCGGTCACATTCGAGTGCTATGCCCCGGTGAGCGCGGGCCAATTCAACATTCCATCCTGGGTATTGCTGGCCCTGCCGGCCTCGACCGCCGGGGGCCTGAATATGTCCAATCAGACCAATCCTCAGAGCTTCACCGCATCGGGCCTGGATTACGCTTACGTTACCGCGGCAGCTCTCACCGACATTAGCGTCACCTACCAGTAAGTTTCGATCCGAGGTTGGGGAGCGGTCAGGACGCAAAGCTGGGCCGCTCCCCGTTCCTCGCGGAATTACAAAACGAACCCACCGCCGCGTAATCCGTTTCCCTTTATTGAGTTGCGCCCCGGCTTACGACCGGCTTACGAAAGTTCGCCCGGACCGCTGGACAACGGCGTGAGGCTGTGTATAATAGACCCCATGCGTATATTCGCTACACTCACTGCTGCGGTTTCTCTATTTGCTCTGGCACTGGTCGCTCAAGACGCCCCCAAGGCGAAAGGCAAAGGCGGTCCGCCCAAGAACCTAAAGGTCCTCCCCGCGGACGCGAACCTCGTCCCCACCATGCAGACTTTTGTCGCTGGCTTGGGTCTGGCCGACAAGGGTGGCTGCAACTACTGCCACGCTGCCGATCGTTCCAGCGATGAAAAGGAACAGAAGCTCACGGCCCGGATGATGATCTCCATGGTTAAGGACATCAATTCCAAGTTCCCGGACGGTAAGGAGCACGTGGCTTGCTACACCTGCCATCGCGGCGACACCGCCCCGAAGCTGGCGCCGTAGTTGGCCGGCGGCTGGTTCCGATTTTAAGGCGGCTCGCGGAATGAACCCGCGCGTGGACGTAAGTTTGTCGCGCGCGGAAGGTTTCGGCGGGCTCCGCGTTCTCTCGCTTGAGAGCCGTCGTGCGGCGGAAATCGAGCGGCTGATCCGGGGCCAGTCTGGAATTCCGTTCGTCGCTCCCTCCATGCGGGAAGTTCCGCTGGAGCAAAATTCCATCGCGTTGGATTTCGCCGCCCGGGTGCTCGAACCGAGCACTGCGGACGGCGATTCTGCTTTTGACATGGTGATGTTCCTTACGGGCGTCGGGGCTCGGCTGCTGAACCAGATCATCGACACCCGATATCCGGCGGGAGCCTTCGTCGCCGCCCTGCATCGCTTGGCGGTGGTCGTACGCGGTTCCAAACCGGCCGCCGTGATGCGCGAATGGGGCGTTCCCGTGGCGGTCACTGTTCCCGAGCCCAACACCTGGCGTGAAATCCTGGCGGCCACCGAAGGCCGTCCGGAGCGCAGGATCGCGGTTCAGGAGTACGGACGCCCGGCCACCGAGCTGGTCACTGGTTTGCGAGCCCGCGGGGCCGAGGTGACCACTGTGCCCGTGTATCAGTGGGATCTGCCGGAAGACACCGCCCCGCTGCGGGAAGCCGCGCGGCGGCTGGCTGCGGCTGAGTTCGACGTGATCTTGTTCACGACATCGGTCCAGTTGCAGCACCTGATGAAAGTCGCGGCCGAGGAGAAACTGGAAGCGCAAATCGTCGAAGCCCTGTCACGCATGGTCGTCGGATCGGTGGGCCCGACCACGTCCGAAACGCTGCGCGAATTCGGCGTCGCGCCGGATCTGGAACCTTCGCATCCCAAAATGGGTTTCCTGGTCAACGAAACGGCCCGCCGGGCGCGCGAGATTCTACAATCGAAGCAGTGAACCCAGTGGGGCAGCGCCATGCGCTGCCGGGGGGAACCAGCGCATGGATAAGCAGAAATGAGCCAGCAACACATCTTCGTGTACGGCGATTCGTTGTCCTGGGGCATTATTCCCTTAACGCGCCGCCGTTTCCCGTTCGAGTCGCGCTGGCCCGGCGTGATGGAGAACCGTTTGAACGAAGCCCGGCCCCACATCGCGGGCCAGCGTGTGGGCGTGACCGAGGATTGCCTCAACGGGCGCCGCACACTGTGGGAAGATCCGTTCAAGCCCGGCCGCAACGGCCTCATCGGCCTGGCGCAAAAAATGGAGGTGCATGCGCCGCTGGACCTGGTGATCCTGATGCTCGGCGCCAACGACTTTCAGTTTTCGCATCCCTACAACACGGCCTGGTCGGCGGCGCAAGGAGTCGCCACGCTGGTGAATGCGATCCGGCAAGCGCCCATCGAACCTGGAATGCCGGTGCCCCCGATCCTGGTGGTGTGTCCGCCGCCGATCGGAACACCGAAAGGTCCCGTGGCTGCAAAGTTCGAAGGAGCCGACAGCCGGTGCCTGGGCTTGGCCACCGCCTACCGCGAGATGGCCGCGGCCCAAAACTGCCCGTTCTTCGATGCAGCCGAGGTCACGACGTCCAGTAAGGTCGACGGCATTCACCTCGACGAGGATCAGCATCTGGCCTTGGGCGAGGCGCTGGCCGGCGTCGTGGACACGATCCTCCCCGCCCGCGAGACCGCCTCGGCATGACGTTCTTTCACCCCGGCCCGGCAACCGGCGCTAGAGACTCTACAATCGAAGCAGTGAGTGAAAAGCCGCAGTGAGTGAGAAGAGCGATACGCCGGATTCGAATGGCTCCGGCCGGGACGAGTTCTTCCGCCTGATGGCGCGCTATGCGCCGGCTATCGGGCTGATGCCCGCGAGCGTGCTGGCGGGATACGCGATCGGGTACGGTCTCGACTATGTGTTTTCCACCACAACGTTGCGCTACGTGTTCTTGATCCTGGGAGTGGTTTCCGGCATCGTACAGCTTATTCGCATTCTGGGACGCGATGCGTCATGAACCAGGATTTCTATGCGGGCGCGCTGCGGCGCATCCGCTGGCTGGCGGTTGCAGTGGGCTTAGGGGGAACAATTGCCGTTTTGGTAGCTCAAGGAGTTCGTCCAGCTTCCGGGTTTCTGGCGGGCGCGGCGCTTTCTCTTCTAAACTTCCAGGGCTTGGCGAGCATGGCCAATGCCCTCGGCGGGACCGGCAGCCCGCGGGTGTTCGCGGCCATGCTGATCGCGCTGCGGTATCTGCTGATCGGCGCTGCGATCTATGCTATAGTGAAGCTTCTTGGATTCACGCCCGTGGCCGTGTTGTGGGGTCTCCTGGCCGCCTTCGGAGCCGTGGTCCTCGAAATTCTCTGCGAGTTGATCTTTCACGGGCAAGAAGCGCACAGGCGTTAGTCCGTCGTGCGCGAGTAAAAGAGGAGCGCACAGGCGTTAGTCCGTTGTGCGCGAGTAAAAGAGGAGCGCACTTGCGTTAGTCCGTTGTGCGCGGGTAAGGAATGGAAGAAAACTGGCTTACTGCACTCTTCAACCAATATCTGGCTGGTCCTGCTAATGCGACGTTAGGTTTGTTCCGCATTACGGCGAAGGATCCCGCGCATCCGTGGGAAACCTGGCTGGTGATGGAACTGCTGGTGTTCGCGATCCTGGTAGTGTTGGTAGCCGTCATCCGGCCGCGCCTCTCGACCGACAAACCCGGCAAGGTCCAGCACACTTTCGAAATGCTGTATGGATTTCTGAAGACGCAGGCATCCGAAGTTGGCATCGAGCACCCCGAGAAATACTCGGCGTATTTTGGAACTTTGTTTATCTTCATCGCCGCGATGAACCTGATCGGGATTATTCCCGCGTTTGAATCCCCCACCATGACGATTTACGTGCCCGCCGCTCTGGCGGTGTGTACCTGGATCTATTACCACGTCATGGGAGTGCGCGAGCTCGGACTGCTTAAATACCTGGCGCACTTCGGCGGTCCGATTCTGTGGCTGGCGCCGCTGATGTTTGTAATCGAGATCATCGGCCACGTTGCGCGCATGCTCTCGCTCTCGGTTCGTCTGTATGGGAACATGTTCGCGGGCGAGCAGATTACCAACGTCTTCATCAGTCTGACCTACATCGTCGTCCCCGTAGTTTTTATGGGTCTGCACGTCTTCGTCTCATTTTTGCAGGCCTACGTGTTTACGCTGCTCGCGATGATTTACGTGAGCATCGGAACTTCGCATGAACACTAACCGCACAGGCGTGAGTCCGTTGTGCGCAAGAAAGAATGATCTGGCATGATCGCGCCGAGCGTGAGCCGCCGTTCCCCCCGGTTCGGATTGGAACCACCTCCTCGGCGCAACTCTAATAAAGAAAGGTACACAGTAAATGAGTAACAAAAAGATGTTGTTTCTGGTGGCTCTGATCCTGCTCGCGGCCTGCCCGGTTTTCGCGCAAGCGCCGGGCGGCTCGGGCATGGGTCCGGGAGAAGTAAAATTTCTCGGCGGGATGCTGGGTCTGGGAATCGCCGGAGGCCTGTGCGGGATCGGCCAGGGCAAGGCAGTTGCCGGCGCCGCGGAAGCCATCGCGCGCAACCCGGGAGCCGCCGCCGGAATCCGTTTCGCACTGATCCTTGGTTTGGTGTTTATCGAAACGCTGACCATCTACGCACTGGCTATTGTGCTCAAGGGTTAGTTCTGAAGGGTTAGTTTCCAAAATGGGGCGGACCGGCTCCATCAAAGGGAGCCGCCGCCCTACCGCAGTAACCGCATGATCAAACTGGACCGCCATGGTTAAACTCCACGGTATCTTCCCGCCCATCGTCACGCCTTTCGATCACAAGGGCGATCTCTACAAAGCCAAAGTCCAGCACAACGTCGAGAAGTGGAACCGCACCGGCCTGGGCGGCTACGTGGTGTGCGGATCGACGGGCGAAAGCGTGTATCTCACCACCGAAGAGAAGATTCAACTGTGGGAGTGGGTGGCGCAATACGCCGCGTCCGACAAGCTACTGATGGCGGGCACGGGCGTCGAAAGCGTGCGCGAGACCGTGGCGCTGACCAATCGCGCCGCCGAGATGGGCTACAAAGTCGCGATGGTGCGGACGCCGCACTACTACAAGAACCTGGTCAACAACTGCGCCGCGCAGGTGCTGTACTACCGGGCCGTCGCCGACCAATCCAAGCTCCCGCTGCTGATCTACAACTGGCCGCAAGCCACCGGCGTCGACATTCCCGCCGAGGCCGTGGCCATGCTGAGCGAGCATCCCAACATCATCGCGGTCAAGGAAAGCTCGGGGAGCCTCGAAAAAGTGATGCAGATGATCCGCGAGGTGAAGGCGGGGTTCCAGGTGCTGACGGGGTCAGCTCCCACTCTCGCGCCGTGCCTCGCTGTTGGTTGCGTGGGCGCTGTGCTCGCGTTCGCCAACGCCGCGCCCTACTCGCTGATCACGATCTATGACGCGCACCGTCAGCGCGAGACCGAAGCGGCACTCGATTGGCAGAATCGCATCGCGCGCGCGGCGCAACTGGTGACTACCAAGTACGGCGTGCCGGGGCTCAAGTACGCGATGGATCTGAACGGCTACTACGGCGGTCCGCCGCGCTTGCCGCTCGTGCCTGTAACACCTCAGGCGCAGCGCGAAATCGAGGCCGCGTTCGACGGGATCAAGGGTTAGACTCCGACCTCATCCTTCTGCAACATTCTGGGCGCCCCCGGAAACATCCCGGCGGATCACCGGTCCCCGTACCGCTCGATGAGCCAAAACCCGAGCAGAATTCCGCCGCTGCAAAGGAACAAGAGAGTCGAGATGTAGGTCGTCAAATATATTAGACCATTTTCTGAGATAATATAGACCAGCTCTGGCGATCCGGCTGCAAGCAAGAGATGGCGAAGGCCTATTCTGACGATCTACGACGGAAGTTGTTGGAGGCGCATCAGCAGGGGGAAG
>Ga0116223_10000205_pt1 | contig 77185 bp, 64 predicted proteins | sample Sb_taG_3_FD_90092 | JGI IMG/M metagenome (GOLD analysis project Ga0116223, IMG submission 90092) | Peat soil microbial communities from Weissenstadt, Germany - Sb_50d_a_PC metaG | ecosystem: Environmental > Terrestrial > Soil > Wetlands > Peat | place: Germany: Weissenstadt | collected 2010-09-21 | reverse complement strand
GGAGGGCACAGTAGGCCTACCTGCTTCAGCACCGAGAGCATGCTCCAGGCGTTCCATTCTTCCGAGATCTTTCCCGCCCTGAAGCGGAACAGGGTCATTCCTGAAACCTTGACCGGTTTGCCGGTCGCAGGAAGCCCCATTCCCGGCTGCGTGTTCGTGCCCCACACGGTCCAATGCACGACGACCAGATCTCCCTCGGCCACCATGTGGTTGACCGCGAACTGCATGTCGGGCATTGCTTTGCGTTCTTCCCGCGCCGCCGCCAAATCTTCCGCCAGAGTGTAATCGCGCTCAGCGCTATGGGCCACAAAGTCGGCGGCATGGAAGTCGGAATACCTTTCGAGCTTTCCCTGGCCGAGCACTTCCTCAACGAACGTCCGCGCCGCGGTCTTGTTTTTCTCCTGATCGCTTGATTGAGCTTGACAGGGAAAAGTCATGGCAACGACTAGTAGAGATAAGACAAAAGCACACTCTTTCTGCATATAAACCTCCTTGCACAAATGTTTTGGATCTGCCGCTTATTGCCGGCAAAGTCAGTGTCCGGTCTATACCTAGGTATAGAGTCAAGGAAAAATTTAGGAGGCGGCGATTGCGGCGGATCTAGAGGACTTAGGCCGATCTGACCTGATTTTCTGTGGCAGCGGAACGTTGAGTCCAGCACGGATTTGACTTAATGCCTCTTGCAATTCATCGCGGAGTTGAATTGACGAGCGGATTTGCTCGTTCATGGCTTGCAGCTTCTTCTCCCCAAGTTTCAAGGCCTCGCGACGGCATTCCTGTGAGCCTTCGTGATAAGGAGATGGCGCACCCGTGTCGCTCGGCAAAACCCATAACTGCAACACGCGCCGGATTTCCGCCAGCTTGAAACCAAATCGCTGCATCGTCTTGATCACGGTCACGGTCTCAAGGTCCTTCTCGGTGTAAATGCGATATCCCGCGGGCGTCCGGCGGGGAGTACGCATGAGGCGTCGCCGTTCGTAGAAGCGTATCGCCTGCACGCTCACACCACCACGCTTTGCAAGTTCGCCGATTCTCATACGTAGATGTTAACCATGGCTGATACGTTAGCAATGCCCACCACGGAACCGATCAAGATGGCAGCAACGAGCTCGTCCCACGGGCCATTTAAACCCAGCAGCAATACACAACACAGACGAGAGCGCTCCAGCCACCACACCGAATAAGAATCTGCGACAGGTGTGGCGACAGGCGAGCACGTGCCATTCATCACCTACCTCGATATTAAATGTTCCCATTTTTCAGGATGCCAATGCTGTGATTCGTAGCACACCGACCAGTGCGCACAAAGTGAGCGTGGCTCAGATGCAAATGCGCCTTAGTGACTGTTATCACTGCCTTGCGTCGCGGCCCCACCGGATACTGGTATCCCAAGTGAAGATGTGTGTCCGCAAACTGGGCCAGTTCGTGGTTGGTCGGCCACTCGGAAGCTATCGGATCCGCTACGAGACGCGTCTTAGCCCCGCCAGTCGCCGATTTCCTTCAAGCCTCGGCCGCGGGCGTGTTCGAAGAGGCGGACGCGATGGCGGGAGTGTTCGAACTCGTGGATGTCGGCCCAGACCTCGGCCTGCCAGCCTTTTTCGTGGGCGGCCGACTCGCCGCAGGTTGCGCAGCGGGTATGGAGGGTGACCGGAGTGGCTTCGACCCCTATCGGGATGGCGCCCGGCAGTTCCACGAAGATGCAGCGGACTTCCTCGATCTCTTCGTTCTCGCCGAGGATGTGCTCGTAGCGCAGCAGGTATCCGAAGCCGAGTTTCTTCGCTTCCGACTCCGCCTCAACGCGAGTGTGAAACGGGCCGTACTCCGCCCGCAGTTGCTCGGTGGAGTCGCATGCCATCCAGAAAACCTCTTTGTACGCCATTGCGGGTCTCGCCCTGAGTTGCGAAGTCTCGATTTGCGAAATCTAGGTCGCGAGCCGGCTCGTGGCTGCTGTTTGAGCCCGCCGCTAGCAGATCAAGCAAGACAATGCAATTCAGGGACCGCTGCCGGAGTTCTGCAACCTATTGCCAGACAGCAAGTTAGCAGGTGGAAGAGTTCCTGTCGCCGGGAAGGTCGTGAAACCTTTTGCAGAGTTTTGGTCCGGAAGCGTTCACGTATGCAAAAGGCAGAGGCTGCGCCAGCCTCTGCGCCATATGAAGCGGATGATAAAGCCTGTGGAGACTGCACGCTCTCTGACGAATTTCCCGCGGGGGCTAGTCAGCCCCGACCGCCTGGCTATATGGCATGCCCGGACGCTCCGACTCGGGAGGCCAATTCTTCCCGCCGTGGGCGGCCACGTACATGGCCAGCTCGAGGCGGCTCCATACGCCCAGTTTGTCGAACGTACTGCGCAGGTGGTTCTTGATCACCTGCTCGCTGGTGCCGATGATCCTTCCGATTTCGCGATTGGTCAGCCCTTCCCAGACCAGAGTCGCAACCTGAATTTCCTTTGGGGTGAGGCGCTCGCGGGGCATCATGACTGTAGTTCCTCCTTCGCGAACACAGCGATGGCCAGCTTCACTCGCTTGCGGCCCTCGCGGATTCCGGCGCGCAAGAACAGCGTGCGCAGGTGTTGTTTGACGGTGCGCGGGCTGATGTTGAGCTGGCCCGCAATCTCTTTGTTGCTGCAGCCCTGCACGAGCAGGTTCAGGACCTGCTGGTCGCGGGGCGTCACTTTCACTTGATCCAGGTCGATCACGGTTGTTTCCTCCCGGGCTTGCTTGGCGATCACACTCGTCTACTCAGATAGCACGGCCTTCGCCAATTCCTCGTTCCTCTCGATCTTCCGAGGCTAAGTACTTTGGGGCGTAGTACTTTTAGCGACAACCCGTGTCTTCAGGTGGCTTTCAGAAAGGCCGTGGTAGTCTGAGCAAGTTCCAAATTGGTTCCAACCACCTGACCGATGACCTGTGCTCGCACCATGTTTGTTCCGCCTCTCACGTGCACGAAGGCGGAAGCGGCCACGCGCTGCCCAGGAACGAGAGGGGCTCTCTGTCTTGGCGATCCTCTTTGTCGTCAAACACTTTCGGCGTACCAGATCGCCAGACTTCGTCTCGAGGTGACCAGCAATGACTAGTCAGAATGGCTTCCCGGCGGGGAAGAATGTACCCTCCCACATCGGCCACTCCGCGAAGTGCCTGATTCTCATTTTGGTGCTGCTGGCCGCGGCGGCACCGAGTTTTGCACAGGTGCTGACGTCAGCAGCAGAGCCGCAAGCAGCGAACGTGAGCCCTAACACCGGGGCTCCCGTAACTATCACGCTGTCGGATGCCATCCAGCGGGCTCGCCTGAATGATCCTCGATACCGATCGGCGATAACGGACCTAGGCCTGGCGCGCGAAGACCGGGTGCAGGCCCGCTCCGGACTGCTGCCGAACGTCAACTACAACACTTCGTTCATCTACACGCAGGGCACGGGTGCTCCGGCAATCGCAGCGTCCAGGTACATCGCCAACAATGGCGTGCACGAGTACATCAGCCAGGCGAACGTACATCAGTCGCTCTCGCTGACTAACTTCGCGGACTACCGTCGCTCCTCCGCCGCGCTGGCGCAGGCGCGGGCTAAAGCCGAAACTGCAACTCGCGGACTGGTCGTCACCGTCACCCAGTCGTACTACGGGCTAGTCGTGGCTCAGCGCAAGTACGCGACCGCGCAGCGCGCTTCCGCCGAGGCAGCACGATTTCTCGACATCAGTCAGAAACTGGAGAACGGCGGCGAAGTCGCTCACGCCGACGTGATCCGGGCGCGGATTCAGGCCCAGCAGCAGCAGCGCGACTTGCAGGAGGCCCAACTTGATATGGAGCGCAGCCGCCTCGATCTGTCCGTGCTCCTGTTCCCGGATTTCAATCAGGACTTCACGGTCGTCGATGACCTGCAGACTCCAGAGCCTCTTCCAACTTTTGCGGAGGTGGAAACGGCCGGGAAGAAGAACAATCCCGAATTGCGCGCGGCTCTGGCGGGATTCGAAGTGTCGAATCTCGAGGTCACGGCAGCGTGGGGTGGTTTGCTGCCGGTGCTTAGCGTGGACTATTTCTACGGCATCGATTCGAACAAATTCGCCACGAGCACGGATGGAGTGCGCAACCTGGGTTATTCCACTGTCGCCACGTTGCAGATTCCAATCTTCAGTTGGGGATCGGATCGGAGCAAGCTCAAGCAGGCGGAATTGCGCCGCGATCAGGCGCACGTGGAACTGACTCACGCACAGCGTCAACTCCTCAGCCACCTGCGCCAGTTCTACAATGAGGCCGAGACGGCGCGCTCGGAAATGGAGTCGCTGGCCAGTTCCGCGGAAATCGCGGCGGAGAGCCTGCGCCTCACCACGCTGCGCTATCAAGCAGGAGAATCCACCGTGCTGGAAGTAGTCGACGCACAAAACACTTTGACCCAGGCTCGCAACGCCTACGATGATGGCCAGTCTCGCTTTCGCATCGCGGTGGCAAACTTGCAAACTCTTACAGGAAACTTCTAACAGCATGGATCACACCGAACCTGAACGCACGCCGAACTGTGATCGCAAGCCCGATCTCTCGCGCCGCCTCACCCTGGTTACGGCCGGACTGGCAACCTTGGCCGGATCACTATTCTCCGTGGGTTGCTCATCCGACAAGGGCGAACCGGTGCCGACCGTCACCGTCCAAGTCGCTCCTGTCGAAAAGACCACGATCCAGCACACCATTACTGCGCAGGCGATTCTGTTTCCGCGCCAGCAGGCCGCAATCGTTCCCAAGATCAGCGCCCCCGTGCAGAGGTTTCTGGTGAAACGCGGCAGCCCGGTTCATGAAGGAGAACTGTTGGCCGTACTCGAGAATCGCGATCTAGCTGCCGCGGCGCAAGACAGCAAGGGCGCCTACGATCAGGCGCAAGCCACCTACGAGACCACAACCGGCGCCAGCCTGCCAGAGGAAATCCAGAAAGCCGAGGCCGACGCCCAGCAAGCCAAGCAGGCGCTTGAGGCCCAGGAAAAAGTTTTTCAGAGCCGTCAGCAACTCTTCGATCAAGGCGCGTTGCCCCGGAAAGAACTCGACCAGTCGCGGGTTGATATCACGCTGGCCCGCAACCAGCATGCAATCGCCAAGAAACATCTGGACGCGCTGCTCGCCATCGGCAAGCAACAGGCACTGAAAGCAGCCGCTGGACAATTGGAATCGGCCAAGGGCAAGTACCTGGGAGCGCAGGCGCAACTCAGCTACTCCGAGATTCGCAGCCCGATCGATGGCGTGATCACCGACCGCCCGCTGTATCCGGGGGAGATGGCCGCGGCAGGCACGCCTCTGCTCACGGTCATGGATATTTCCTCCGTTATCGCCAAAGCGCACATTCCGCAGAACGATGCCGCCGCCTTGAAGATCGGCGACAAGGGGACCATGACCGTCCCCGGCATCGATGAACCCGTTGAAGGCAGGGTCACCGTCGTGAGTCCGGCGCTCGACCCCAACAGCACAACCGTCGAGGTCTGGCTTGAGGCCAAGAATCCCAAACACGCGTTGAAGCCAGGAACCAGCGTGCAACTGTCGCTGACTGCGCAGACCGTGAGAGACGCCCTGGTCGTGCCGGCGAGTGCGGTCATTACCGCGCCCGACGGAACAACGACCGTCATGCTGGCGGGGACCGATGGACTCGCCCATCAGAAGGCAGTCAAGCTCGGCATTCGCAATGGCGACGACGTGCAGATTCTCGACGGCGTGACTGCAAGCGACAAGGTGGTGGCCGGCGGCGCTTACGGCCTGCCCGACAAGACCAAGATCAAAATCGAAGCCGCCGTTGAAGCTCCGACTGAGGGATCAAAGGCAGGATCGAAGGCTCCCAGTGAGGGACCCAGTGAGAAATAACCGCTGCGGAGCACCTGCGTGAACTTGCCGAAGGCCGATCGCTCGACGGACCGAAACTCGGGCCAGCATTGGATCGCCCAGCACTCCCGGCCAGTCATCTTCCTCATTCTGACGCTGGCTCTGCTGGGGGCATATCTCGCTTTCACCATCCCGGTATCGGTGTTCCCCACCACGGATTTCCCCCGCGTGCTGATCGGGGTCGATAACGGCGTGATGCCCATCGATCAGATGATGGTCACGGTCACGCGGCCCCTCGAGGAAGCCGTCAACAGCGTGCCCGGGCTCCTCACTGTTCGCTCCACCACAAGCCGCGGGTCCGCCGAGATTGATCTTTTCTTCCGCTGGGACGTCGACATGTTCCAGACGTTGCAATATGTGAACGCGGCGATTTCGCGCGTGCAGCCGGAGCTACCTGCCAGCGCCAAGATCGAAGCCCATCGCCTGACGTTCGCCGCCTTCCCTATCATCGGCTACAGCCTCACCTCGGCCAGCATGCCTCAGACGCAGCTGTGGGAGATGGCTACGTACGAAATGAAGCCGCGGCTGAACCGACTGGAAGGCGTCTCTACCGTAGTGGTGCAAGGCGGGCAGGAGCCCGAGTTCCACATCACACCCGATCCGGCGAAGCTGCTGACGGCTGGCGTCACCGTGTCTGACATTTTGGATGCAGTGCGGCGCACCAATCTGGTCGACTCCCCGGGATTACTGGAGCGCAATCATAAGCTCTATCTCGGCTTGGTCAACGGGCAGGTGCGCACGCCCGAAGAAATCGCGAATGCGGTCATCAAGAACACTCCCGCTGGAATTCCCGTGCGCATCGGGGACGTCTCCACCGTAGCGCCCGGCGTGAAGCCTGTGTATACGGTGGTCACTGCCAACGGCCAGCCCGCGGTCCTGCTGAATATCAACCGCCAGCCCGATGGCAACACGATGCAAGTCGCGCAGGAAGTGCACGACGAAATCGAACGCATCCGCAAGACACTGCCACCCGGAGTCGAGATTCAACCCTTCTACGACCAGTCGATCATCGTGGGCGAATCGATCAGCAGCGTACGCGATGCCATCCTGCTCGGACTCATTTTCGCGTCAATCATTCTTGTGGTGTTCCTGCGCGACTGGGGAACGTCGCTGGTCGCGGGCCTGGTGATTCCCGTGACTGTGCTGGTCACATTCATCGCGCTGAAGTTGATGGGGCAGACGTTCAATCTAATGACCCTCGGCGGTCTCGCGGCGGCTGTGGGGCTGGTCATCGATGACGCCATTGTGGTTGTCGAAAATATCGTCCTGCATCGCGACGCCGGACAGACGCGGATCGAGGCGATCCGGCGCGCGTTGAAAGAAATTACTGTGCCGCTGGTGGGATCGACCATCACGCCAGTCGTTGTGTTCATTCCTTTGATCGTGATCACGGGCGTCTACGGAGTCTTCTTCCGCGCCCTGGCTGTGACCATGACCGTGTCACTGCTCACCTCGCTGGCGCTGGCGCTGACTTGGACTCCGAACCTGAGCCAGTACTTCATCAAGGGACGGCGCGAAAAAGAAAGCTCGCCGGCCTCGGAATCTCCTCAGACGACCCCTTCGTCGCTGCTCACGGAAACTGAAGTCTCCGAAGAAAACGACGACGCCATGAAATTGCTCGCCGCGGAAGAAAAATATCTCAGCGGCTTCTTCCTGGGCGTGATCAACTTCCATGAGCGTTGGCTGCGCCGCGCCCTCGAACGACCGTTGATGCTCGCGCTGTTCAGCGTCGCGCTCATCGTCGTTTCCTATGTCTGTTTCACGTATTCGGACACCGACCTGCTGCCCGCGATGGATGAAGGCGGGTTCGTCCTCGACTACCTCATGCCCGCCGGCAGTTCGCTGGCCGAGACGAATCGAGTGGTCAGCCATATCGAAAAAATGCTGCGCGAGACCCCTGAAGTGGAGAGCACGTCGCGCCGCACTGGTTTACAGCTAGGTCTGGCTGCGGTCACGGAAGCAAACTACGGCGATGTACTTGTAAAACTCAGAGCTAAGCGCAGCCGCGACATCGACGATGTCATCGCAGATATGCGGGTACAGATTGCCCAGCAGGAACCTGCGGTTGAGGTCGAGTTTACGCAGGTGCTGCAGGATATGATCGGCGACCTGACATCCGCGCCCGAGGAGATTCAGATCAAGCTCTTCTCTCAAGATCCCAAGCAGCTGGAAGAATGGGCGCCGAAAGTCGCGGACGCCATTCATGAGATCCGTGGCGTAGTCGATCTGCGCAACGGAATCGAGAACACGATCAGCGGCCCGGCGGTCACTTTCCAGGTCGACCCCAGCGTTGCGGCCCGCGCCGGATTCACCACCGAGGAAGTCGCCGTCGACGCCTCGGCTATTCTGGAGGGCGAACCCGCGTCCACGCCGGTGGTGACCAATGATCGCGCCTACACGCTGCGGGTGCGATTCCCGGCAGCGAACCGGGTATCGCTCGAAGCTATGCGCGACACGTTGCTGGTCAGCAGTACAGGACATACGGCCACATTGGGCGCGCTCGCTTCGGTGGTTGAGAATCCGGGGCAGACCGAAATTCGCCGCGAGAACCTGCAACGCGACGTCGCCGTCACGGCTCGGCTCGAGGGTCGAGGCTTGGGGAGCGGCATGGCCGACGTGCAAAAGGTCGTCGCCGCTTTGCACATCCCGTCCGGTATCCGCGTGGAATACGGCGGGAAATACGAGGAACAGCAGCGCTCCTTCCATGACCTGTCGATGGTGCTTATTCTGGCGATCTTGCTGCTGTTCATTGTTCTGCTCTTTGAGTTCGGAACCTTCGCGGCGCCCATCGCAATTCTTTCCTCGGCGCTGCTCTCGACCTCCGGCGTGTTCATCGCCTTGCTGATCACGCGCACTACATTCAACATCTCATCCTTCATGGGGATGATCATGGTCATCGGCATCGTAGCCAAGAACGGCATCCTGCTGCTCGACGCCGACCAGAAGATGCGCGCCCTGGGCCTGCCTGCCGAAAACGCGATGCTGCAAGCCGGACGCAGACGCTTGCGTCCCATCGTCATGACCGCGCTGGCCACCGTGGCGGGCATGCTGCCCCTGGCCTTTGCCCTCGGCGCGGGATCGCAAATGCTGCAACCGCTCGCGATCTCGGTCATCGGTGGAGTCCTGATTTCAATGGTGCTCTCGCTCATCATCACTCCGGCGGTGCACTTCTACCTCGGAGGCAAGAACGGATCTCAGACCATCGAGCCGTCTCCTGCAGCACTGGAGTAAAAAAGGGACCCGTGCAGGCTCTTGCGCGCTACCATAGTCACCCGGCGCGCGAGCGAGTTGATCTTCTTCACAAGTACCCTCGCAACTCACGGCCTCCGGCAGTAAACTATTGGCAGAGTTGAGAGCCCCCCTCCTGCAAAGGAGAGCAAGGAATTCGATCCCCCTAAAAGCCCCCCTGCTTGAACCAGCCTTGGCTCTTTGTTGGTGTGGGACTTGCTCTAGAATAGGCGCACCTCCGGTGGTTCGACGCCGGGGCAGTGCTTAACTGACAGCTTCCGCTGGTGACGAAAAATCGTGGCCGAGGAAAAAGACAAATCAGTTCTCGACGAGCAAGCGTTCGCCAGGCTTCTGGAAGCGGCCTACGTGTTGCAGGAACACAACCGCGAACTGCAGAAGCTCGAACTGGATCTCGAACGCCAGCAGGATCGGCTTGAGGCGCAAGAACAATCCGTCCCCGGCGCGCCCAGCGTCGAGCCACAGACTCAAGAGGCGGAAACCTCTCCCGCAAAACCCTTTCTAGCGGAGCCTTCTTCTGCGGAGCCTTCTGTTGCGGCAGTTGCGTCCGCGGAACCTGCTCCTAAGGACGCCTACACCTTCACCCTGGCGCAAATTGTAGAGACCCAGGACCAGATCCGGCTGCGACATCTCGCATTCGAAAGTGCGATGTCGTTGGTTGCTGAGCGCGTGACTGAGATTGCCAAGGCGGGCGGCGCTGCGATCGCGTATCTTGACGGGAAGAAGGTTCGCTACCGTGGTGCGGCCGGCCTCATGACCCTGCCGGTCGGAACCGAGGTTCCCATGGAAAAGGCGCTCTGCGCTGCCTGCTTGCGCACTGGCCAGGTCATCCGCTGCGCCGATGTGAACCCCGAGTTCCTGGTCGACGCCGACGAGTGCCGTCGGCGAGGCATCCAGGCAATGATCGCGGTCCCCGTATATCACGACGGTGGAATTGCCGCCGGTCTGGAACTCTACTATGCAAACACACAGGCATTCACCGAGCAGGATGTCCACACCTGTCAACTGATGGCTGGTTTGATCACGGAGGCGCTGGCGCGGGAAGACGAACTCTCGTCGAAGAAGTCGCTGGCGAGCGAGCGTGCGTTGATGCTGGAGACTCTGGAAAAACTGAAGCCCGGCCTCGCCGCCTTGGTCGACATGCCAGCGAGCAAGGGCGCTGCGGCGAAGAGTGCGGGGCTGGCAACGGGGTCGTCTGCGTCGACCTTCGCGTGCCGTAAGTGCGGCCACGAGCTCATGGGCGAAGAGATGTTCTGCGGAAAGTGTGGATCGCCGCGCAGCGGCGACTATGAACCGCCCAGCATGCAGAGCAAAGTGGCTTCGCTATGGCACATGCAGGAGGCGCTGAAGAAGAGCGCCACCGAGGCGCCGCCGAACGGTGACCTCACGCGCCAGGAACTGCCGCCGATTTCCGCTCCGACCGGTCCTGAGAAACCGCTGGCCGATTCGATCGAAGAGGAAATGCCCGAGTTCTTTGCCCCACCCGAATTGCGGGTCGGCAAAATGCCCCAACCCCCACTGTTCACCGAGGAGTTGGACAACGAACCAGGCGCAGACGCTGGCAAGCCAGAGATCGCGATTCCCTTGGAGGTCGTGAAAGAAGTCAGCAAGAAAGAAGTCAGCAAAGAGAGAGAGGAAGAAGAAAAACACGAAGAGCAAGAAATCGATCCACCGGTAGAAACAGCTCTCGTAAAGCCGGTACCCTCCGCCAACTGGAGTTCGGCGCAAATGGCGCGCGAATTCCTGGAGCAACTGAAGGGGGTGCAACGTCCCGGAGCCTTGGCCCGGTTCTGGAATTCACGACGCGGAGATATCTACCTGGCCATCGCCGTAGTCCTGGTCGCCGGTGTGATTCGCTGGGGAATCTGGTCCAGCCATTCGGTCAGCGCCACCGGGAGTCCGACCGCAGCCGCCGCAGCGCATCGCAAACCCGCGCCTGATGCTGATCTCTCGATGTTCGACCGGATGCTCATTAGCCTGGGCTTGGCAGAAGCGCCGCCGACGCCCGAATCCAAGGGCAATCCCGACACCCAGGTCTGGGTCGATCTCCACACCGCGCTTTACTACTGCCCCGGAGCCGATCTCTACGGCAAAACCCCTAAGGGCAAGCTCACCACTCAGCGAGACGCGCAGTTGGATCAGTTTGAACCTGCCTACCGAAAGGCATGTGACTGAAGAATAGCGGAGGAGAGGTTTGACAAACTTCCTGCCGCCGGAGTGCAATCATATTTATAAATCTTCTCCCAACGGGGACCTTATTTGTCGCGTCAAGCTGACAATTCCGACCAGCCCAGCACCCTGCCGCTGCCCGAGTTGAACCCTCTGATAAACCCAATCCTGGGCCAGAACATGGGCCGTTGGGCCGAGGTCTACTTCACCAGCCCGCCGGAGAAGCGCGATCAAGCGGTGCTTGAGCTCTTGCGTGAACTGGAAGCCGAGGGTTCTCCGCGCGAGGAACGGACTGCTTCTCCAACATCCCTCACGGAGCAAGTTACAAGACCGAGGGGTTCCCCCACTTACCCGCCGGCAGACTCTCAGCCGAAGTTGGTGACCTGTCAATCGTGTCGTAAAGACAATCCAGCGCACCAGAAATTCTGCGGCATGTGCGGCGCGCGACTGCCAGAGGAGCCCTCCGTGGCAGATCCGCAGACTGCAGACCTGCGAACTGTTGATCTGCCTCAAACCCAGCCTGCGCCTATAGTGCAGAGCCGAGAATCTGCTCTCTTTCCGCCTGAGGACTCCGTCGGTGAGCCGCCGCCGATGCTGAGCGAATCCCCAATGGCCCAGTTCGGCCGCAAGATCCGCGCGGGTAACGACAATTTGCGCCGGGCTGTTGACTCTGCACGCTTTCCAGATTCATACCGCCTCTATGTGGGGACGGCGCTGGCGCTTCTGATCGTGGCTCTCGTATGCATCGCGTGGCGGGGCACGCACGCGGCGTCGGGAAGTTCGCAGATGGCACCGCAGGCTCTGCCCGCGGTCACCGCGCAGCCGGCACCGTCGGCACAGGGTTCGAGCGTGCAGAAAGCTGATGCGTCACGCCGGAACGCTCCCTCCAGCGGTGAACCGGTGATGTCGTCAAACGGCGCGACAAAACCAGTCCGCACTAACGCAGATGCGGTACCCGGTCCAGATAAGGCGACTCAGGCTACACCCCTGGCAACGACAACCCTTGAGAAGAAGCTGCAGACTCAGACCGGGCCAGGAAACGGCACTGAGGAACTTGCCATCGCGCAGAGTTACCTGGACGGCACCGACGGCAAGGAACGCAACAGCGAGGAAGCGGTGGCGTGGCTATGGAAGGCTGTGGCCAAACGGAATGCGGACGCGACGCTACGGCTCTCCGACCTGTATTTGAAAGGGGATGGAGTGCCGAAAAATTGTGATCAGGCGCGTGTGTTGCTCGACGCCGCGGCCCTCAGAGGAATAAAAGCCGCTGGAGAACGGCTGCGCCGTCTCCAGTCTTTTGGTTGCGAGTGATTCGAGAAGGCTGAGATATGAATCGCGCACGGGCCCATCATGGGCTCCGACCGTGGCATTCCAAGCAGCGAAGCCCCGCGCTGTACGGTCCAGCGAGAATATCTTACTGAGTCACGAACGCGGATGGACTGCGCCGCGACTCGTACCAGAGCGCGAGTTCGACACGGTTCCAGAGTCCCAGTTTGTCGTAGATCACCCGCAGGTAGTTCTTCACGACATGTTCGGTCGTGCCGATGGCGTCCGCGACTTCGCGGTTCTTCAGGCCTTGGGCAACGAGTTGGATGACTCTCTGTTCACGTTCACTGGGGATACGGGTCCCATAGCGTCCATCTGCAGACATGCTTGCCTCCGGTACAACAGGGTCGCGAGCTTGACTCGCTTGATACCATCGGTAATTCCGAAACGGAGAAATAACCGGTTGAAATGAGCCTTCACGGTTCGCCGCGCCATCTTGAGCTGGCTGGCAATCTCGGCGTTGTCGCAGCCCTGCAGGAGTAGCTCAACAATCTGCTGTTCCCGCGGGCCAAGCCGAACAGTCTGCTCCCTCATCATCAGGTCCCCCTCTTTCTGCATCGCCTCTCCGCTCTGGCGCGCGGCTGTACTTTCCAATACCCATAGCACCCACAATGCCACACGGAGGCGGGAATTGGCTGTGACGCTCGAACAGGATTTTCCACAGCCACTTGCACGCGATCTGGTCCACTCCGGGAATCCGCGGAGGACTGCAAAAAACGGTGGGCGTGGCCGTTCGCGCCTTTCAGCCGCTGCCAGCGCGCAAAAACACTTGTAGAAACGGCGCAAAATCGCAAGATGGGCATGGCTGCAGTCCGTTCGGCCGTCGCTATTTCGGAGAACTCGTTACCCGCGCAAGTCCAGCAGCTCGAACGCAGGGGATTGACCGGGCTGGTGCGCGCCGGAGAGCCGATCAGCAAGCTCAGGTGAACACCTTAGACGAAACTTCCCGCCCTACCGGAAACGCTTGGCACAAATTACACGATCTGCGGGAGCGTTTCCCGTGTTGCGCATTGAGTCGCACGTTGAAATCCAATTCTGTTGTCCAAATCTCGGTCGCCCAAACCGCGCCCACGGTTTCCGGGCCAGTATCTCTTTGCTTTAGACTTGACCGTATCCTGAATTACTCAATGAACATCTCGGACGCGGCGTTTCAGTTCGAGGCGCCGATAACGCTCCCTGAGGACGAAGTGCATCTCTGGCGAGTCGATTTGGCCGCCGTGGCTGCCGGAGAACGGAGATGGCAACAGATCCTATCAGCGGACGAGAAGGCACGGGCAGCACGGTTTCATTTTGCCCAGGACCGCCGAAACTTCGCAGCCACCCGTGCTTTGCTTCGGACGATCCTAGGCAGGTATGTTTCTTCTGACCCCAGGGAACTGGTCTTCCGCTACTCGGAAAACAACAAGCCGTCCCTGAGCCCCGGGCATTCCATAAATCGAGTGGAGTTCAACGTCTCTCACTCGGGCACGGCGGCGCTACTGGCGTTCGCGCGGGGACGGGTCCTCGGCGTCGATGTAGAACAGATTCGCGAGGACTTCGACCATGAAGCTCTCGCCCATCGGTTCTTCTCGGCCCACGAACAAGACGAACTCGCTGCGCTGGCGTCATCGCAGAGATATCACGGATTCTTTCGGTGCTGGACCAGAAAAGAAGCCTACATCAAGGCCGTCGGAACCGGACTGTCGCTTCCTCTCCACGAGTTTGACGTGTCCTTGAAACTGGGGGATGGCAATGCGTTGCTTGCGACCCGTCCCGATGATGCCGAGGCCGCGCTCTGGTCGTTGCAGGAGGTACCAGCTGGCGATGGCTACGTCGCCGCCCTGTGTGTTCGAGGCCACGGATGGCGGTTGAAATCCTAGTGTTTTGGCGACGCGTGTCTCCGATTGACAAGGCAACGGCGACTTGAGAAAATGCTTCAAGTTTTTCCTTGGGCCGGTGGAAAGCCTTGTTGGGTGCAGGTTTTGCTTGATCCGGTCCGGCCGCTGGTCGGTTCCCCCTTTCGCTCCAATGGAGCACAGTAAGCGGCTATCCACGATTCTCTAGCCCGTCGCCGGAGGCTTATTATGCGCAATGCCATTCGTCTGGTCACATTTGCCATCGCTCTAATCCTTCTTGTCGCCCCTCGTTCCTGGTCCCAAAACCTGTATGCCACCAGCGAGACCGCTCAGCAGCTTTTGGAAGTCAACATGTCCACGGGAACGACTACGGTTCTGTTCAACACCGCGTCTACGCTGGATAGCCTGATCGTCGATTCAATGGGCCGAATCCTCTACACAACTTCGAAGGTTGGCACGGTTTCCATTTTCGATCCGAAAACGGGTGCGAACTCGGTTATCGTGGCCGGGTTGTCCTATCCGCGCGACCTCGTCTTCGATCCTGGCCAAGCCAGTATTCTCGTTTCGAACTTCGGTAAGGGCGAGATTGATCGAGTAAATCTGGTCACCGGGGCACTGACGCCATTGCTGAAAAAGCAGGGAACCGTCGACGGCTTGGCCTATGACTCCCAAGGGCACCTCTTCGCGGTGGTCAATCATCATACCCAGATCGTGCAGATTGATCCGAACTCGGGCGCCATTCTTAATAAGCTCACAGTGGTCACAAATCACACGATCAGCTGGTATGGGTTGGATGGCCTCACTTATGACCCTTATACGGGTCATCTCTGGGCGACCGATGTGGGAGCAGGCGCCAATTGCCTGGTTGAAATTCCTACCGACCTGTCCGGGTTCACTCTGTTTCAAGTCGGAAATCTTCCGGGCCCCGACGGGATCGTCTCCGATGGAGATGGCAACCTGTATGTCGGCGTAAACGCGGCACGAGCGGTGGAGTACAACATCCCGACCGACACCATCACCAAAAGCGTCAAGGTGAAGAGTATCGATGATATCGCGCTAGTCCCGGAGAGCTGAAAGCCTGATAGGGGAACATTCGCGAAACGCAGAACCCACATGATGGGTTACTGCGGACTTTTGCCTGCCCCGCTCGCCATGCGCCACAGGTGAATTCTGGAGAGGGCTCCGTTACAAGCGACTAGCGTGGTCTTAGTCGGCGGCCAATCGCCCATGTCGTGGGAGCGGGATACGATGCGCGCATTGTCGGGCAGTTGCCGCAACTTGGGACGCAGCATCAGGTTGGCCTGCGGAGATAAGAATAGACTCACAACACTGGCCGGCGACAGGTCAACCTCCATTACGTCCTGGCGAACGAATGTAACCAAGTGCTCGACGCCGGCCTTACGTGCGTTCGCCTTGGCCTCGGTGACGCGATCGGGATCCAGGTCGACGCCCACTCCATGCGCTCCGTGCTTAGTGGCCGCAAGAATCACAATGCGTCCATCACCGCAGCCGAGGTCATAGACGGTGTCCGCCGGACCGACTTCGGCCATGCTAAGCATCTTCTCGGCCACTTCCACCGGAGTCGGCATAAACACAGCCAGGCGCCTAGTGGGAAATAGCCGAGCCCGCCTCCCTAGAATTCGAATCGGTTTCCACAGGAAATAGAGCGGCGTCGGCAGCGGCAGTAGAGCCCAGTCTTCGCGGGTTGGCGTGATGGCAAAGTTCACAAAAACCCGGCTCTTGTCCCGCAGGCGTTCTCTTGACTTGAGGCGAGTAGCAAAACGTGTGCGCATTCCGGGAACAATATCCCGATCCGAAAACAGCCGCTCCGCCAATCGCGTACCGAGGACCGCTGCGGTGGGGTCGGCTGAGACCATTGGCTGAAGCTCGACAGGAATCGTCGCCCCGAGCAGGTCGCGAGCCAACAACAAACCCATGGCAAGCCTTCGCTGCGCGCCGAGAGAGCGTGATCGCTTGAGGAGCCAGTCCCAATCTATTCCTGTTTGATGGTCGAGCAGCCTGGCCATATCAACGATCGGCCACAGCCGGGGCGATAGGATCGATTCCCCGGTTTCCGCGCAGATATGCAGCAACAAATCTTCCGGCGAAAGGGATGAGATATTCTCGCCGCCGACAGAAAACGTCGCGACCCTATTCTCGACGGACTCGAGGTCGACCGCGGGGGCGAAACAGCCGGGATCAAGTTCCCGCTGCAGCCACACATGTACGCCATCTTCGCCACGATCGAGACCGATCACGCGCAGAAAACTCCACTCGGCTGCCTCGCGATATCGATCCCAGGTATATTCGCGCCGGTAGCCATCCGCGAGCAGAAGTTCCTTGGCGCTCGTCACTTGCTCTGCGGAGATGGTGAATGCCAGGCTTTTGGACTCTCGCAGCGAAAAATCCGCATAGGCTGCAGCTACAAGGATCGGTCCCCCGAAAGGCACGGCGCGAATCTTATTGGCTCGAAATCGGCCGAGAATTCGCAGCAGCTCTCCGGTCAAATATCGGTTGCGTTCCGCGGTTCTCTGTGAGCAGTCCCGCAAGAACTCCAGCGCCCAAGGAGGTGGGGAGTCCGGGCACACGTTCTGTGTCTGGCGATAGAGCAGTCCTAAGAGACCATGCTGGCTCGCGGTCAGAAAAAAATAATCCCAATCCACGCCCGCCTGCGTGAGACGTCCTATGCTCGCCCTTGCCTGCTCATCAAGCCGAGTCCGGGCACACCAGAGGAGCAACTGGTGCTCAGGGCGAAGGGTGGGAATTTCGATCCCGTGGTGGGCAGAGGCCGGGCTCATGGATTCTGGTAAATCTCCTGTGGAGACGACCTCGGTGAAACGCCATTCTATTGCAGGCCTGAGCTGGCCACCAACGGCTGACAGCATCCCCGCGAAAGTGAAAGTGAAGAATGCCGACGGGGAGACGCTGGTTTCGGGCAACTTGAGAACCGTGCAAGAACGGGGAGACGGCTACAGCTGGCCGCCGCTGGTTGAGTTGTGGCTTACCTCGGACGGTTTCTTTGGTCGGCGCAGCGCTTTCAGCTGCGCCAGCCTACGCCGCAGCGGAAAGCGCACCAGATACAGCAGGCGCGGCCACAGGCCCCGGTTGAAGATGCACTGATAGCTCCGGCGCCTTACATCCTGCGTCCACTCCATTTTCCAGTCTTCGCGAACCCCCATGACGTATTCGGAGATTCCGCGCTCGGAACATTCGCGCAGGATCGCCTTGACGATCAGATGACCGGGAGCATAGTCGCGATAGTTCTCGTCGTAGGTGCTCTTGGCCGCCCAGTAGCGTCCGCGGTACGTAACACCGATGTGCGCTGCGATCGGCTTGCCATCGACTTCCAGAGTGTAAAGACAGAGATGTCCAAATTTCTCGGCCTCGCGCGCCACCTCGTCGAAGAACTGGCGGCTGCGAGTATCCGAGACAATCGCGCTCTTTTCCCGGCCCTTCCATCCACTAGCTTCCATGGCATAGAAGCACTGCAAGTCTTGGGCGCCATTTTTTTCCGTGCGCCGCAAACGAATAGTCCCAAGAGCGGCGAGCTTCTTTTCGCGTTGACGGACCTTAGACCGCAGTTTCGGATGACGGGGATATTTCTCAAGGTCGTCGATTCCAGTCGGACCTTGAGGAATGGAAAAGAACGCAATCAAGAGCACGGTCCAACGGCCCGTAGCGTGACCATCGTTCTGCGCCAGCAAGGAAAGCTGTTCAATCGCCGAGCCCTCGAACACTGACGGCAGTTCCAGCACATCCCATCCCGGCCTCTTCTTGATCACCTTCCAGATTGCTGCAACCGCTTCGTCCCGTGCCGCTCCAAAGAGGCCACAGGGAATGTCGACACCAACTCCCGCGGTGGTGAGCGGCGCGCGAAGGATCCGCGCGGGGAGACCGGCAAATTCCCCTCGCTCTTCAACCAGGGGCAGAATCGCGCAAAGGCGTCCTTGCTGTCGCGCAGTAATCACGACCACCTTCGCTTCTGGCGAGTAGGCACTCAAAGCTGCCAAGATCCACTCCGGACGCCAGTAAGGAGAATCGTTCTCCACTTGGTCCAGGAACTCACGCCATTCGTCGCCGAGCCGGTCGAAGACCTCCAGCCCGCCAGTCACTGTTTCCACAACCCACTCGCCCATTCCTCGACACCGAACCTTTGCTGTTCTTGAACGCTGGCCGGAGACTATCATCTCCAAGGCGTAGTCACCAATTCTGCGACTCAACAACAGCCGTTTACCCGTCCGGTGCGTCCATTGGCCTTTGACCTTCTGGCCATGTGGATGCACTTCCGTGTTCTGTTAGGCCACTGTCTTCGGGAATCTGTCCGACTCCCCACCCCTGCCGTAGAGTCCAGTGCAAGGACTCGAACCCTTGGTCCCCCAATTTCGTCCCGAGGGAATGTCTACATGCGAGTTGAACCGTTTCTCTTCTTTCGAGGGAAAGCAAGCTGTAACCGAACTCTCCAGCTCGCACTTATCTGCATTTGTCTCCTGTTCGCGGTTGCCTGCAATCCGATGGCGCAGAATTCTGGTGCTACCCACACGACCACAACCTCCACGGTAAGCGTGCAGATTTCTCCCTTGACCCCTTCAATCGCACCCGGGGAGAAGCAGCAGTTCGCCGCCACCGTGACCAACACCAGTAATTCGGCTGTTAACTGGTCCGCGAGCGCGGGAAGCATCACCGCCGCCGGGATGTTCACCGCCCCCGCCACCATCCCTGCCAAAACGATCACGGTCACTGCGACCAGCGCGGCGCAGCCTACGGCGCAAGCCAGCACGACAATTTCAATTGCCAGCGTTCAACCTCTGAATATCGTGAGTCTGAGTATTCCGTCTGCTGCCGTGGCTACTCCATACGACGCGCAATTGACGGCAAGCGGAGGCGCGCCCCCCTACCGATGGAATATTCTCTCCGGCTCTCTTCCGGCCGGTCTGGATCTGGCGTCCAGTTCCGGGGCAATTAGCGGGACGACCATGCAAAGCGGAAACTTTTCCTTGACGGTCAGCGTGGCGGATGCGGCGGCACACACGGCTCAACAGAGTCTCACGTTACAGGTTACCAGTCTAAAAGGCAGTTGTGGTCCTCCTCGCTACAACTGTTCAAGATCCGACTTCAAGACGGTCCAGGTGCCGGTTTCGGTTCCCAGCGTGGGCAACCTCACGGGGGCGAATCGCGTCGTCAAGGACCCCGATTTTGGCAATTCGATTGTACGAATTACGGATTGGAACACCGATCCAAGCCTGCCCGACGTCGCGCGCGGCTTTGTATCCACCTCCAGCGGCAGCGCAGATGAGAACCTCTGGAACATCGACTCCACGCTGTTTCTCGTGCAGAGCTTGGGCGCTGCAGCCTACCCGTTTACGTTTGATCCCGCGACCATGCAGGCCGCGCGCATGTACGTTGACTCTTCCCGCGACACTGGAGGACTAAAGTTGTCCTACCCGGGAACTTGGAGCCGCGTCGATGCAAACGTGCTTTATAGCACCATCGGATCTGCCGTCTACAAGTACGATTTCACCGATCGGAAGAATCCTCCGACGCCACAATTGGTCCTTGATTTCAAAGATGGTCAACATTGTCTTCCGGCGGGGTTCTCGGTTGCATGGCGGAGCATTGGCGGCGTAAGCGACGGGGATGCCGTCTTCGGCATGGCCTATTCCAGCGGAGTCCAGGGTACCGGCATCTACGCTGTCGCTTACCACGTAGGCAAGGGCTGCAGCATTCTCGATACGCAGACAGGCCAGGTGAGGGGCGATTGGGGCACCCTGGGCACGATCAACATTCCAGACCGTTGGACGATCCACAACGTAAAGCTCTCCAAGGACGGAAACTGGCTGATTGTCGCTCCTCAGAATTGCACTTCGTCAAGTTGCTCCAAGGGACCGTATTTCTGGCAGATCGGAACCACGAATGTGACGTCGTGCGGCGAGGGCAAACACTGTAGTGGTCACTGGACCGAGGGGTATACCCACTGGGTGAACAACGACGACACTATGCACCAAGAGATGCGCCCGCTTCCCAACGTCAGAACGGTGCTGGATCTCACCGGAATTCTTCCGCCTGGGCTGCAAACGCCGCTCGATGAACATCTATCGTGGAACAATGCGGATCCAGCCGATAGTCTGCCGTTCTTTGTCACCACCTGGAGTCCGATCCGCCCCTTCCCGACAGCGTTTTACAACGAGATCATCGGGGTCGCTCCTGATGGCAGCGGAAAAATCTGGCGCTTTGCCCATAGCTTCATCACTTCCCAATCACAGAACTTCAGCACCGCATACGGCATCGGCAGCGTGTCTCAGGACGGAAGGTTCTTTGTCTTTTCATCCGATTGGATGGGCACGCTGGGCTCGCAGTCCGCGCGGCCTGGCTGCACCATCGGAGTCGATTGCCGCGGCGATGTTTTCGTGGTCCAACTTAACTGAGAGTTGGGTCTCGACTCTTGGCGGTCAGTCCGCGCGTATTGTCTAGTTCAGTCAGCGTCGATGGAAGAGGCGAGATCTGACCTGCTGCTGGTAGTAGGCAAATCCGTCCAGAAATTTCTCTACCTCGACGGGGCTCGACTTGCGCGCCATTCCGATGCGGGGAAGCTGGTACCGATCGCTGCCGGAGTTCACCATGCCGAACTGCGCGATCACGGAACAAGCGTAGCCAGCGTCCTCCACCTGTCGGACCTGGCTCGGGCGGAAATCACCGGGCATACCGTTCGGGAAACAGAAGGACCTCACACCTCGTCCCATGCCCTCTTCAATCCGCGCGCGGGAACGAATCAGTTCATTCCATGACTCTTCGTCCGTGACGCTCGAGAGAATTGGATGCGTCGCGGTGTGCGAGCCGATATCCATCAGCCCAGAGTCTGCCATTTCTCGCAGCTCACTCCACGAACATGGCGCATATTTCGCCGGGGGTGCCTGTGGGATCGATACTCCGGCGGTCCTTGCCATGACTTCAATGCGCGCATTTCGCTCTTCCGGTCGAAGCTGATTCAACAATCGAAAAGCGTTGTCGAGTTTATCGGGAACCAACTCTTGCGGAGGCTTCGGTTGCTCGCTCAGGCACAGCACCTTGTCCGTCCAAATCCAGTCTTCACCCCGGATGAAAGAACTCACCACGAAGAAAGTTGCCGGCAGCTCAAATTCTTTCAGCAGTGGAAATAGAAACTCGTAGCAGTTACGCCGGCCATCATCGATGGTGAGAGCCACCATCTTCTTGTCTAGCTCGCGGCCGGAAGCGAGTTGCTCGGCGATCTGCAGCAACGGCACTACCCTGAAGTGCCCACGCAGATATTCGAATTGTGCGCGGATCCCTTCTACGTTCAGGGCGTTCGGATCCGTTTCGCCCGAACCGGAGAAGTTGTGATACATGAGGATCCGAGCCATCTCGGCCGACCAGGCGCGCGCCAGCGAAAACACTCCGCAGCTCCGCATCACCCGGAGCGCCAGTTTGTTCAAGGTCAAACGCGGGCCTCGCTGGATCGAACCATGTCGGCTCGCACCATGCCGGCTCGCACCATCGCAGAGCCAAAACACAAAAACCGCAGCTGATGGCCGCCGCACGCGAGAATCTCAAGGAAGTTCGGCATGTTCCCGCGATAATAGCACTGCTCACAAAAACCGCACATTGTGCCAACAACGGGATCGGACGCCGCGATACGCAACGGCATCGCGCCGAATCATTTTTTGGGTTAACCTAAATTGTTAACCTAATTCTGCGAGTCAGCGTCAAGAAACCCTCTATGCTCAGCGGCCCCGCCCCAATCGATCAACTCATTCCGTTTCCGGCCGCCGATCTGCCTTCGCTCTTACGCTGCCCACAGTGCCGTGCCGCACTGGCCGGTCAGGATAAGGGTTACGCCTGCTCTGCCTGTGGAGGGCGTTTTCCCAATGTGCGCGGCATTGTTCGTTTTGTCGATGAAAGCAACTATGCCGACAGCTTCGGCTACCAGTGGCGGCGATTTGACCGCACTCAATTGGATCACGCGGGCAGAAGTCTTTCCGAGCAAGATTTCACGCAGAAGACCGGCCTGCAACCGAAGGACTTGAAGGGAAAGCTAGTGCTTGACGTAGGCTGCGGCATGGGGCGGTTTGCCGAAGTAGCCACCCGTTGGGGCGCGCGCGTGATCGGAGTCGATCTGAGCGCGGCTGCCGAAGTTGCCGCGCAGAACCTCGCCGATCGTGATTTCGTAGCGTTCCAGGCCGATGTATTCACTCTTCCCTTCGCTCCCGAAACCTTCGATTGCATCTACAGCATGGGTGTGCTCCATCACACGCCCGACTGCGAAAAAGCGGTCAAGGCGCTGCCGCAATATTTGAAGCCGGGCGGCACGCTCGCGGTTTGGCTGTACAGCGGCTACAACAGGTGGTATCGCTTCAGCGACCAATATCGAAAAATCACCCATCGCATGTCGCCGCGGGCTCTGCACAGATTTTTCCGGGTGGCAGTGCCTTTCTTTTACTGGCTCGACCGCGGTCTCCGCGTCGTGCCGGTGATCGGGAAACCTGCGGCGGGCGTGGTCCATCACGTTTTTCCGGTCAATCGTCATCCCGACGCGGAGGTTCGCGTGCTTGATACGCTCGACTGGTATTCTCCCAAATATCAGTCGAAGCACACTTACGAGCAGGTGTTCCGCTGGTTTGAAGGTTGCGGTCTTGAGGCCCTGACGATTGGCCAGATTCCGGTTGGAGTCAGAGGTCGAAAGCCCCTGAAGAGCCCGTTGGCGCAGTGAAGTGGCGAGACCGAGTGTCGCACTTTGCTCGCGAGGTAAGTTAGCCGAATGTCCTTAAAGAAAAGCCTCGTCGCGTACGCCAGAGTCGTTGCCAAACGACAGGCTGCGGCTCGCGGGCTAACCGTCTATCCCGATGACACTTTCCTGGTTTCGTTCCCCCGCTCGGGAAATACCTGGACCCGCTTTCTGGTCTGCAACCTGATCAATCCCGATGATCCCGTAAATTTTGCGCAGCTCGAATCGCGTATCCCTGAGATTTACGACGTCACCGACCGCGCCCTTCGCGCGTTCCCGCGCCCCCGCATCATTAAGAGCCACGAGAGCTTTGATCCCCGCTACAAAAAGGTCATCTACATCGTGCGCGATCCCCGGGACGTCCTGCTTTCGTACTATGAATTTCAACTGAAGCGCCGGGTCATCACGGAGGAGTGTGGCTTGGAAGATTTCGTCCCGCGTTTCATGGAATCTGAATTCGAGCCTAAGACTGGATCGTGGCGCGATCATGTGCTTAGCTGGACCGCCACGCGCGGCGGTCAGAAGAACTTTCTGCTGCTGCGCTACGAAGACATGCTCGCCAATACTCAGCAGGAAAGCACCAAGATCGCCTCATTCCTCGGCTTCGACTCCAGTCCGGACCGCATCGCGCAAGCTGTAGATCTGAGCTCGGCGGACCGCATGCGCACCCTCGAGAAGGAACAGTCCGGCCAGTGGAAGGAAACTAAGAATACCCGGCAAGACAAGCCCTTCGTTCGCAAGGCGGCCTCGGGCGGGTGGAAATCAGCCCTGCCCGAGCACTGTGTCGCACAAATCGAGACGGCATGGGGAGACGTGATGCGCTCGGTGGGCTATGAACTTTGGACGAAAACCAAGTCGTAACCGGCTTCGACGGCTGCTACTTCCCTTTCCCAATGCTGCTTTTTAGTCCTTTCCACACTCCGGGTAAGTGAGTTCGAAACCAACGTTTGGTTTCTTCCCTCCTGGATTTCAGGGTGAGGTAAAAACTTCCCCGGCTGAGCGGGCGGGCAAAGTGGAGGTTGAGATAACTTCTCAGTTCCCCGCCCCAACGCATTTTCGAGTCGTCGGTACCGCCCAGAAAATCGTACCGGCGAACCCCCTCGGAAATAACCTGCTTCAGCACCTGGCTGCGCAGGACGTAGCCGACGCTATCGGCGGCGTATTCCGGATCGAAACCTTCCTGCAATGAGAACACAGTGGTCGTATGGCGCAATCCAAATTGCGCGGCTGCAACTTTTCCGTTCAGTTCCAGGACCCAGAATTCCAGCCGACCACGCGCCAACAAGAGCCGCGCCAGTTCCCCATAAAACTGGCGGCGCGCCGGCGAGTGGAGCGTCCCGGGTAAACCTCGCTGTTGCCAATGTTTGCCATGCAGCTCGAAAAACGCGTTCAGCAAAGTGTCGATCTCACCTTCTTCCGAACACCTACGAATGCGCACTTCGAATTTCTTCTCCAGCCGCCGCGCTCTCAATCCGATCTTGCCCCGTTCCTTGCTTGAGATTCCTTTCAGGTGGGCCTCCCAAGTCTCGGCAAGTTCTACGACGGTCTGGGCCCGCGTCGCAGTCACGCACTTCCACTTCCGCTTCGCTAGATCCGCCGGCAGCCTCGTGCCCACGGATGAGTCGGCAGGAAGAGTATTCAACTCGCAAACATCCCACCGGCCAGAGTTCTGATGCATCCAGTCGAACAGGCTACGTCTAAATGCCTCTTCGTAGCTCGGCCGCACGGGCAGATCAAGGTTGTCGGAATCGTGGCTGCCGTCGCCCATCAGCCGCAACACGCGCAATGAGACGGGAAACGCACGGCGAACCGCCACAGCCAGCGGCGCTAAACCTACGAGCGCGGAAGATGCATCGCGAAAAGCGAGGACCAGTAGCCGGTCTCCGCTGCCAAAGGCGCGCCACCAGGGCGCAAGCCACTCATAGGTGGAAAATACCGTGGAAGGCGGATATTCGCCGAGCAGGGTCTCCCATTCCGGCCGCAATCGTTCCAAGCTCTCCAGGCTGTCGTGAACGACGATGGTGAGGTTCTGGTCTAGAGCCATCTCCTGGATCTTTCCTGCCGGGCGTAGCAGCGGCCGGTCACGAAAAATCCTATCATCCTCCCAACATCGTCCAAGCGAGCTTCAAAGATTCCCCGAGCCAGATCTTGGCCGATTGCCGCTGGCGCCACCACGGCTTTTGAAATTCCGGGTCCGCGACGCTTTCCACCGAAAAGTTCACACTTGGGTCGTGCCGCCTGACCATTCTTCGCCACAGAATCCGGGCCCGGCGGGTGTGATAGTCCGAAGTCACGATTATGATCGACCGCCAGTGGTGCTCCTGGACACAGGCCAATTCAGCCTCCGCCTCTTGCCCAGTCGAATTCACCTCGGCACTGGTTTCGCAAAAATCGACGCGGGAAGCGAGATCGGCGCCGTACGTTCGCTCAAGATAAGCGCGGGCAACCGGCGGAATCGACTGCCCCCAGTAGGATTCTTTCGGAACGCTAAGCAGAACTCTCTCCGCAACTCCCCGTTGCAAAAGACTCATCGCTCCAGCTAGGCGAGTCTTCTCGGCGACAATCGAACCCTGAAGTACGACGGCGGCATCCACGTGGCTGGGAATCGGGTCGGTGCCAATCAGCAAGTCACTGCCCCAGATCAGCAAAACGCCTGTGGCCACAAGCAAAGCGCCGAACAGCCATCTCAGGATGCGGAGTAATGGCCGAGGCGAGGACATGGGTAGACTTTCCGATCGATGTTGCCGAGCGGCCTGCACGGCGGGATGGAGCCAGAACGCTGCGATCTTATCACGCCTCAACTCGCGGCCACCGACGCCGGACCTGACTCGTTATCTGGACATGATCCGTGAATCTATGCCAACCTGAAACGAATAGGAATTGGTATTCTTTAGCCGCCCGGCTTTGCCCATCCTGCCACAGATTCGGACTCGATTGATCGGACGAACTATTGATCGCACAGATTGCTGATCGGACCAGATTGAAATGAGCTTGCTCACTCGCTCCCTGAAGAACGTGACGTCGAGTTGGGCCGGACTAGGGTTGAATATTGCCGTCGGCTTCTTCCTCTCGCCGTTCATCCTGCATCACCTGGGGGACGACGCTTTCGGCCTGTGGGTGCTGATTTTTTCTCTGACGGGCTACTACGGAATCTTCGACTTCGGGATTCGATCTTCCCTCATTCGCTACGTTTCCAAGTTCCAGGCGACCGGCGACAAGGATCAGCTCGCGCGCCTCATCAACACGAGCTTGTTCAGCTACAGTTGCCTCGGAGCGATCTTGCTGGTGCCGACCGCGCTAGGGACGCTCTATGTCGATCGCCTCTTCCACATCCCACCCACGTTTCTGCGCGACGCCCGCATCCTGTTTCTCATCGTAGGATCATCCCTCGCCTTGGGTTTCCCGCTGGGAATCTCAGGAGGCATTCTCGAAGGACTGCAGCGCTTCTATCTCTTGAACTGGACGAACATGGTCTCGCTGGTGGTGCGAGCCACATTGATTGTGCTCGCCCTGCGCCACGGCTATGGGCTGCTGACCGTCGCCCTGATTACCGTTTCTCTTCCGTTGATCGTCGCGGCGATCCGCGCAGGAATTGCACAGCGCATACTGGCAATTCCATATGGATGGAAATACGTAGATCGCGAATCGCTTCGCCAGGTCGCCAACTACGGATCGGTCACTTTCATGATCATCGTGGCCGCACGCCTGCGCTTCAAGACCGATGCGGTCATCATCGGAAGTTTTCTTTCCGCCGCCGCCATCACCCATTTTTCCATCGGAGCGCGCCTGGTGGATTATGCGGGTGAAGTGGTCAGCAGCCTGGCGCAGATCTTCACCCCCATGTCGAGCCAGTTTCATGCCGTCGGCGACTACGATCGCCTGCGTAAGATATTTATTGCCGGCAATCGCGCCTGCGCGTTCGTCATGTTTCCCATCTGCGTCACTCTGATCGTCATGGGCAAGTCGGTGATCGAGGCCTGGATGGGACCGCGTTACGTCTCCAGTTACATCATTCTACTCATTCTTCTGATTCCGTCCACGCTCTACACGGCGCAAACAACTTCCAACCGGATTCTGTTCGGCATGAGCCAGCACCGGCCTTTGGCGATCATCGTCCTTATCGAAGGCGTCGCCAATGTCATCCTCAGCATTGCCTTAGTACGCCCGCTCGGAATCGTCGGTGACGCAATCGGCACCGCGATTCCCCTGCTGTGCACGGCCATATTCTTCTTACCGCGTCACATGTGCCGCCGTCTCGAGGTTCCTGTGTGGAAGTTCATCCCTGAGGCCTACTTCTATCCCGCGCTCTTTTGCATCCCTATGGCGCTTGTACTTGCCCTCATGCAGAGATCGTTCTACGCCCACCGCTATCCACAACTCGTCCTGAATCTGCTGGCCGGCTGGGTGATTTACGGCATCGGGGTTCTCTGGTTTGTGGTCACCCGCGAGCCGGTGGGGGTGCAACTGAAGGGAAGAGTCATGCGCTATTTCGCTCAGGCTGGGGAACGCTAGGAACTGCGTTGCATCGCGCAGTCGAGGACGCAATTCGTTGCATTTCCACAGTCTCGCAGAAAAAATGGTTCCTCACTCTGCGCAACGATTTGCACACGAACGGCCCTGCATTCGCGCCCACCGCTGTGGAGTCAAAGTTTCGCCTTTATCCTTATCAATTTACAGTACAATGGCTTAAGCCTTTCCGGCATGACACTTGCGTGTGGTAAGGGTTCCCTCTCCTTCGGTTTTTGGTGTAAGGTAGGGTTAATCAGGCTCGTTGAACGCCGCAACAATGCTGTAGGTCTGGTTGCCGTGTTCCCCCCATTAGCAATGTCCGGAAGTCATCATTGATTCCTTCTGACACTTGAATTACATGCAGTAAATCCAAAACTGACGAACCTGGGAGGTTCACGCGCTTGTCCGCTTCAACTAGTCACTTGATTGCTCCGCACGGCGGCGAACTCATCAATCTGCTTGTAGCATCCGAAAAAGCCGCAGAACTCAAAGCCCACTCCCGCGAGTGGCCATCCTGGGATCTGACCGCCCGCCAAATCTGCGACCTTGAGCTCCTCATGAGCGGAGGCTTCTCTCCGCTGCACGGCTTTATGAACAAAGCTGACTATGAGGGCGTCTGTCACAACATGCGTCTGGCCAGCGGAGTCCTATGGCCGATGCCGATCACGCTCGACGTCAGCGAAGAATTTGCCAAGAAACTCACTCCCGGCAGCAGCAAAGTCGCGTTGCGTGATCCTGAGGGCGTCATGCTGGCCGTGTTGTACGTCGAAGAAGTCTGGCAGGCCGACCGCGCTGCCGAAGCCAAAGCGGTGTTTAACAGCACCAGCAAGCTCCATCCCGGCTCCGACTACGCCATCAACAAGGCGAACCCGTGGTACGTCGGCGGGCGCATAGAAGGTCTGCAGGGCCCGTCGCACTATGATTTCCGCACCCTGCGTTTCACTCCGGCGGAACTGCGGGCCGAGTTCGTCCGGCTTGGATGGCGTCGCGTTGTCGCCTTCCAAACTCGCAACCCGATGCACCGCGCTCATGTGGAACTAACGTTCCGCGCGGCCAAGCAAGTTGAAGCCAACCTTTTGATCCATCCCGTCGTCGGAATGACGAAGCCCGGCGACGTGGACTACTACACCCGTGTCCGTTGCTACCAGTTGCTGAGTTCGAAATATCCACAAGGAACCCAGAAGCTCTCGCTGCTGCCACTCGCCATGCGCATGGGTGGACCGCGGGAAGCGATCTGGCACGCCCTCATCCGCAAGAATCACGGCTGCACGCACTTCATCGTGGGCCGCGATCACGCCGGCCCGGGCAAAGACAGCGACGGTAAGCCCTTTTATGGTCCGTACGAGGCCCAGGAGACGTTCAAGAAGCACGAAGCCGATATCGGCGTCGCCATGGTGCCCTTCAACATGATGGTGTACCTCGAAGACGAGGACCGCTACGTACCCGACGATGAAGTCAAGAAGGGCGACAAGGTCCTGAATATCTCCGGAACAGAGCTGCGGGCTCGACTCAACGAAGGCCGCGACATTCCGGCGTGGTTCACTTATCCGGAGGTTGTCCAGGAACTGCGGCGCAGCTTTCCGCCACGCGCCAAGCAAGGCGTGACGATTTTTTTTACCGGACTCTCAGGTTCGGGCAAGTCCACTATCGCCAACGTTTTGATGACGAAGTTCCTGGAGGTTGGCGGGCGCTCCGTCACGCTGCTCGACGGCGATCTCGTGCGCAAGCATCTTTCTTCAGAGCTCGGATTCTCGAAAGAGCACCGCGACATCAACATCCGCCGCATCGGTTACGTCGCTTCGGAAATCACGAAGAACGGCGGCATTGCAATTTGCGCGCCCATCGCGCCTTATGATGCAACCCGCAAACACGTACGCCAGATGGTCGAGCCCTACGGAGGGTTCATCCTAGTGCACATTGCCACTTCGGTCGACGTTTGCGAGCAGCGCGACCGCAAGGGCCTGTATGCCAAGGCGCGTGCCGGCATTCTCAAGGAATTCACGGGGATTTCCGATCCCTACGAGGTCCCGACCGATGCCGAAGTCACGATTAACACCGCCGAATTGTCACCGGAAGAAGCCGCCCAGGAAATCATTCTGCACCTGGAGCGCGAAGGCTTCATCGGCGTGAATGGCGCAGGAGCGTAGGACGAAAGCGAACCGACGATGCCACTGCTAGCGACCAAAATTCTGGTTGGCTTTGTCGTGGGTATTCTCATCGGCATGAGCGGCGTGGGGGGCGGCGTGCTGCTGCTCCCCGTGCTGATCTTCGGCTTGAGGGTGCCGGCGATCGTGGCTGTCGGCTCCGACGCGCTGTTCAATTTCTTTACAAAAATCCCCGCTGGACTGATGCACCTCAAGAAGGGCACTGTTCGCCGTAAGGTCGTAATCGCGCTTGCGGCGGGCAGCATTCCCGGCTCCATCGGCGGCGTCAAGCTGCTCATGTACATCCGCCACCTTTACGGTGACGGAGTCAACAACTTCATCAAAACCGCGGTGGGAGTGCTGCTGATTGTCATTCCCACCCTGCTACTGTTTCAGAAGCGGATCGAAGAGCGGATCGTCAATCGCCCGCCCACGATGAAGAGTTTCGCGGGCATGGCCGTCATCGGCCTTGTGGCCGGTTTCCTCGTGGGGATGACCTCGGTCGGTTCGGGCAGCATCATCATGATGCTGCTTCTGCTGTTCTACAGCTTTCCACCCAAAATAAATGTCGGGACCGACATTGCGCATGCCGTTGTCCTCACCGGAGTCACGGGGTTCCTTCATTTCCGGCTGGGGAACGTTGATCCCGGACTCGTCGTATCGCTGCTGATTGGTTCCATACCTGGCGGACTCCTCGGTTCGCATTTGAGCACTCGCGTTCCCATGCTGTGGTTGCGCCGCATTCTTTGTGCCTTACTGCTGATAACCGGAGCCCGCATGTTGTGGGCTTGATTCCACAGAATATGATTCCGCCGAATTAATTCAGGAGAACATGAACTCTTCTTCATACACCGACATTCTGCAGCGCATTCAAGCCGCTCTGGAAGCCGCTCGCGCGGTATTCGCTCGCTTTACTCCGGGGGCCGTTGAAACCGAATACAAGGCGGGACACGATCCCGTGACTGAGGCTGATCGTGCCGTTGACGCCGTGCTGCGGCAGAACTTGCTGCGCGATGGCGAAGGATGGCTTTCCGAGGAAACCGCCGACAATCCTTCCCGCCTCGACAAGCAACGCGTTTGGATCGTGGATCCGCTCGATGGCACGCGTGAGTTCGTTCTGGGATTGCCCGAGTTCTGCGTTTCCATCGGATTCATCGAGAATGGCAAGCCCGTGGCCGGCGGAATCTACAATCCTGCCACGCAAGAGACTTTCCTGGGGTCGGTCGACGGCGGCGTGCTCTACAACGGTAAGCCCGCGCATGCCAGCCAGCGAACCAGCCTGGACGGCGCGCTAGTTCTGGCGAGCCGCAGCGAGGTGAAGCGCGGCGAATGGAAGCAGTTTGAAAGCGGCCCGTTCAAAGTTCAGGCCATGGGTTCTGTCGCGTACAAGCTGGCATTGGTTGCCGCCGGTCTCGCCGATATCACCTTTACTCTGACGCCGAAGCACGAGTGGGATGTCGCCGCCGGTGCGGCCCTCGTCCTCAGCGCTGGGGGTTATGTTGCCACGCTGGATCATGCACCATTACGCTGCAACAACAAAGATCCTTTGATCTCCGGCTTACTCGCCTCTGGCCCGAATTTGCGAGATGACCTTCTGGCCACCGTCGACGACCATATCGAACCGGCGATCCTGAAGTCCTCCCGTCATTCCTGATAGAGTTGCCAATAGCATGCCGCCGATGAACAGCTTTTATGTGGTCGGAGGCCGGCTGAGAAGCACCCTGTTTCGCAAGCTGGAGGAATGGCAGGCATGCGAACAAGCGTTGCTGATCGAGCTCGACCCCGCCAGCAATCAATCCAGCGCCAAAATCGAATATGTCTCTCCACCGGAAGTCTGCCCGAAGGAATCTCCAGCGATTCTCTTCAAGTCCGCCACGCTGAAAGACAACAAGCTGTACGCATGCACGTCGACTGAGGTGCTGGTCTACGAACTTCCGGCCTTCCGGCTCGCGCACTATATCTCCCTGCCGTGCTTCAACGATCTGCATCACGCCTACCCGTCGCAGCGGGGAACAATTCTGGTAGTCGTGACCGGTCTCGACATGGTCGTCGAGGTTACAACTACCGGGGAACTCGTTCGAGAATGGAGCGCAATTGGAGAGGATCCATGGGCCAGATTCTCTCCTGAAACGGACTATCGTCTGGTCCCTACGACCAAGCCGCACCGGTCGCATCCGAACCACGTCTTTGAGCTCGACGGCGAAGTCTGGGTCACACGCTTCCAACAGCGCGACGCGATCTGCCTCACCCAAACCGGTCCCCGCATTGATATAGCGGTGCAGAGTCCCCACGACGGCTATGTCGTCGGGGACAGGATTTACTTCACCACTGTCGATGGCCACGTCGTAATCGCCAACAGGAAGACATTGCAGGTGGAAGAAACCATTGACCTGAACACCATGAGTGGACAATCGGGGCAAAACCTGGGCTGGTGCCGCGGATTGCTGCCTGTCGACGAACGATGGTTGTGGGTAGGATTCACCCGGGTTCGTCCCACCAAGTTCGTCGAGAATGTGGCGTGGATCCGCAACGGAACGTCGCGGCACAAGCCTTCGCACATCGCCCTGTACGACCTGAAGCTCCAAAAATGTGAAGAAGAAATCGAACTCGAACCGCACGGAATCGGTGTCGTATTCAGTCTGCTACCTGCGCCGGGGACGAGATGATGTCTGAGCCATCCATCGTCTTTCTGATGTATCACGAACTGGAGATTCCGGGGAGGCCTCTCTGCCTCCCTGAGGCCGGCTACGCTCGCTATGCCGTTTCCGAGCACGAATTTCGCGAGCACATGCAGCACCTGAAGGAGCGCGGCAGCAAGGGTGCGAGCGTTGGTCAGGCTCTCGAATTCTCAGGCGGACCATGCGTAGCCATCACTTTCGATGACGGCAGCGAGACCGATCTTCTCGCGGCAGCGCCGATCCTTCAGCAAGCTGGTTTCAGCGCGACTTTCTACATCACTTCCGGATGGCTCGGACAACCGGGTCATCTTTCTTCGGCGCAGCTGAACGATCTCAGCCGTCAGGGGTTCGAAATCGGTTGCCACTCCATGACTCACGCCTACCTGACTGACCTGGATGATGCGAGGCTGCGGCGTGAAACTGCAGATGCAAAGAACAAAATCGAGGACATCATCGGCAAACCCATCGAACATTTTTCGTGCCCCGGGGGCCGGTACAACGATCGCGTTGCGAATGCCGCGCGAGCAGCAGGTTACCGAACGGTCGCCACCAGCCGCATCTACGCAAATTCTCCCCGCACCGACGTTTTTGCGCTGGGCCGAGTTGCCATCCTCCGCGGACTGCCGACGGCAACATTCGCCAGCATCTGCACCGGCGAGGCCTTGCCGCAAATGCGCGTGCGCAGCAGTATTCGCGATGCCGCGAAGCACCTCCTGGGCAGCTCGCTCTACGATCGCATGCGAAATGTTTTGCTGGGGAGCGACGACTGAAGCGCGCTAATCGTTGGCATGTACAATTTCATGGGTGACAGAAGCATGAGTGTGAGCATATGACTGAAATTGCCGAGAGCGCCTCCGCCCAAATGGCCGACCGCAGTTCAGACACCGACCGCGGCCGTCGGCCCGTGTTCGTCATGGGCTGTCACCGCTCCGGCACCAATCTGCTCTACGACACCCTTCTATCGGCTGGCGGTTTCGCTGTCTATCGCGGTTATCTCCCAATCTACAAGATCCTTATCCCTCGCTTCGGCCATCCCAGCAATCCCGCGAACCGCAGGAGAATTGTCGACACTTTCCTGCGCAGCAAGGGATTCGCGCGTACCGAACTGCAGGCTGCCGATCTTTCCTCCAAGCTGCTCGATCAGTGCCAGACTGGCGGTGATTTCCTGCGCATCGTCATGGGCGAGGTCGCAGCGCGCCAAGGAGCTACTCGGTGGGCCGTTTACGATCCGGATAGTGTTCTCCGTATCCCCAGAATCAAGGCCGACATTCCGGACGCACTCTTCGTACACATCATCCGCGATGGACGCGACATCGCACTGTCGCTCATGAAAATGGGAGGATTTCGCCCCTTCCCTTGGAGCCAGCAGTCTCGCGGTCTGCTTGAGACCGCGTTGTACTGGGAATGGATGGTGCGCACAGGCAAGCGTTACGGCCAGCGAATTCCCTCGGATTACATCGAGATCCAGTATGAAGACCTGGTGGCACAACCTCGGCCGACCCTGGCGAGGCTCGGTGAATTTCTACAACACGACCTGGACTACGATCGAATCCAGAACGCGGCCTTGGGACGACTGCGCGAGTCGAATTCTTCATTCCTGGACGAGGACTCGGCATCAAGCAAGCACCCTGTCAACCGCTGGAAGGAGAGACTATCGAGCCAGGAGGTTGCCGACCTTGAAGCTCTGGTCGGCCCCTGCCTGCAAGAATGCGGCTACCAGTTGACGACCCCGGCCGAGCAGCACCGTCTGAGCATGCGCTTGAAATGCCTCGCCGCCACATACCCGCGATTCCTTGACACCAAACTTTGGCTCAAGCTGAACACCCCGGTTGGGCGCTTGGCCAATCTTTCCGCGCTCGAACTCTCCGAGCCGCCCGAGACGAGTTGAGAAACCGTCAACCACGAAGGGCACGAAGGTACACGAAGGATACCCTCAAGCCAAAATCCTTCGTGATACTTCGTGCCCTTTCTGGTTCAGGGTTTGTGGGCTGCGTCATGAAACACAAACGACTACATCACATCAGCGTGGGTTGGCATCTTTCTTGGAAGCAACTAGAATGAGACTAACTTCGTTCGGGTATTGCCTCAGTCAGCAAGCAAAAGCGCAATGAAACTCTTCCTCCGCTTATTCACGGTATTCTGCTGGAGCGCAATCGCTCTGGTGGCGCGGGGCCAGTCCAGCCCGGCGGAGTACTCTGCCCGCACCGACCGCAAGATCGTCCCGTACGCTGAGACGCCGCCTGCCATCGGTCCTGCAGGTTCGATCATCACCGACCCAAGCTTCGGATCGCGAATCGCGCGCGTGACTGATGCCCGATCCGATCCCAAGGGAGCCGGACGATCCCTGTTCTCGCCATCCTCCGCAGAGCAGAACCCCTGGAACAAGACCTCCACCATGTTCTACGTAGACACTGCCGGTGGCTCGTTCCTGCTCTACGACTTCGATCCCGTGAGCATGAAGAGTCATCTGGCCAGCGCTCCGAATCTGCCTTGGACTGGAGAGCCGCAGTTCAGCTATGGACAGCCCAACATTCTTTACGGAGTGGTTCGCCGGGACTCGACTTTTCAACAGTACGATGTGTCGACCGGAAAGGTCACGGACGTAAACAATCCCTCCAAGTGTGTGAAGCTCCAGGCGGATGACTCAGGAGGTTCGCCAACAGTCAGCGCCGACGACAATCGTTTCATGACTTCGTTGGGACCAATACAGGATAAGAATTACCTCGTCTACGTCTACGACCGGTCCCTGGGCTGCCGGTGGTACAACACGCAGACCGGCGAAGTGGGCGGACAATGGGGTCCGAAGGGAACCATCTCCGCTCCCGACCGTTTTCTGATCCACAACGCCCGCATGGCCAAGTCGGGAAAATATGTCTACGTCACACGAGGCGGCGGTCCCGGCATCGGGAAGGCATGGGTCGTCTGGGAGATCGACACCTTGAACGTCGGCGCCTGTGATCAGGGCTGCAAAGCACACCACGTGCTGGGCTACTCTCACATCCTTGGGGCTTCCGGCATGAGCCATCCGCTCGAGATCTGGATGCGGCCCTTGAACCACCTGGAGAATACCGCCTCGATTATCACCGGGCTCGAACCGGCCAGGAACTTCTGGTACGACTCTCATTATTCGTGGAGCAATGTGGATCCGAACGACTCCGCCCCGGTTTGCTTTTCGACCTACCGGCCCACGAATCCTGACACTCCGGGAACTCCGCCGCTGGTGACCGGTCCATGGGAGAACGAGATTGATTGCGCCGAGACCGACGGCAAGGCGTCCAAGGTGTGGCGATTCGCGCACACCTACAGCACTGCGCGGAACGGATTCTGGTCCACGCCGCGCGGAAACGTTTCTCAGGACGGCCGTTTTTTCATGTTCACGTCTGATTGGGAAGATCAGCTGGGCAAGATGCCGAACGGCAAGTGGTATCGATCGGATGTGTTTGTCGTGGAACTGCATTGAACACTCTGAAGACTTCGGACTACGGCCAGCGCTTTGAAAGGGCGCGGCTTTAAGCCGCACCGCACCAGGACTGCAAATCAAGAGCGGCTTTAGCCGCCGAGGCGATGCTCACTCAGAGGAACAACGTCTTCCAGAAACGTGCTAGGGGCGAGGATTGCAACCGAGAGAAGAAATTGACCACCTCATCGCCAGTGGGGACGCCGCTGGGGCCTCGCGCTGCCTCGCCGAACTTTGGCGGCAGGAACGCGGGTCGGCCGTTGCATCCTTCCTCACTTCCAGATACGAAAAGCTGCGCGGCGCGCGCCATTTCACGCCTCACCGCCTCGCGATGCTCCGTTCGTTCACGCTGGAGCCGGTTGTTCCCCTGCTGCGCGCCGCCGCTTTCGTAAATGGAATCGACCTCACCGTACATCTCGGCGACTTCAACACGTATCCGCAAGAGATCCTTGACGCAACCAGTTCCCTCTACTCTTTCACTCCCGACACGGTTATTCTCGCCGTGCAGACTCGCGATGTCGCGCCCGAACTCTGGGAGGGATATGCGTACCTAGAACCGGACCAAGTCTCCGCTTCCATCGCGCGCGTCATCAGTTCTTTTCAGTCGTGGGTCAAAGCCTTTCGCCAGCATTCGCAAGCAAATCTGATCGTGCATTCTCTGGAGCGGCCTGCGACTCCGAGCCTGGGAGTGCTCGATGCGCAGTCTCAGGCGTCGCAGTCGGTCGCCATCCAGCAAATCAACGACGGATTGCGAACTGTCTGCCGGGAACATCACGGCGTGTACCTGCTCGACTACGGCTCTCTGATTGCGCGCTATGGATTCTCCGACTGGCACGACGAAAAAAAATGGCTCACTGCCCGCATGCCCATAAGTGCCGGCCATCTCATCTATCTGGCCCACGAGTGGCTCCGGTTTCTGGTTCCACTCACGGGCCGAACCGCGAAGGCTCTCGTCGTAGATCTCGATAACACCCTGTGGGGAGGAGTTATCGGCGAAGACGGTATGAACGGAATCCGGCTCGGTCAGGAATATCCGGGCGCCGCCTATCAGGCACTGCAACGGGCCTTGCTGGATCTGTACCGCAAAGGAATTCTGCTCGCCGTCTGCAGCAAGAACAACCTTGAAGATGCCATGGAAGCTCTCGAAAAGCATCCGGGCATGCTTCTGAAGCTGGGGCACTTCGCCGCCATGCGCATCAACTGGGGCGACAAAGTGCAGAATCTTCGCGAGATCGCCGCCGAGCTCAACATCGGCACCGACGCGCTGGCCTTTCTCGACGACAATCCCGTCGAGCGCGCACAGGTTCGCTCGGCACTTCCAGAAGTCACCGTGATCGAACTTTCCGGAGATCCCACCACGTACGCCGATGCCGTGCGCGATTCGCCGGTTTTCGAGCGGCTCACGATGTCGCAGGAAGACCGGCAACGCACGACTTTCTACGCCGCCGAGCAGGAACGCTCTCGCGCCGAACAGAGCTTTACCTCGAAAGAAGACTTTTTTTGTTCGCTTGAACAGGAAGCGGAGGTCGCCGCAGTTACGCCCGCGACTCTGGCGCGCATCTCTCAGTTGACCCAGAAAACCAACCAGTTCAACCTCACTACGCGGCGTTACAGCGAACAGCAGATCACCGAGATTGCATCCCGCCCCGGATGGCAAGTAGTTTCACTGCGCGGGCGCGATCGCTACGGAGATCACGGGCTGGTCGGAGTGGCCATCACTCACGCCGACGGCGATTCGTGCGAAATCGACACGTTCCTCTTGAGCTGCCGCGTGATCGGCCGCACGGTGGAAACCGCGTTGTTATCGCACCTAGCCGAAACCGCGCGAGCCCAAGGACTCAAGGCCATGCGGGGATGGTTTCTTCCCACCCGGAAGAATGCGCCCGCGAAAAACTTCTACGCGCAGCATGGCTTCACGCTTGAATCCCGCAACGGCGATGGAGATCTCTGGGTTCTCGACCTGCAAAAGGCCCGCATTGCATGCCCCGAGTGGGTTAAGCTGCGTATTCTTGCCGGAGAGAAAGATTGACTACGACCGTTTTCGACCGTGTCAGGACTATTGCGTCGGATGTGTTCGGCGTGTCCCCCGAAACCATCTCCGACACCTCATCTCCCGAGAACATCGACCGCTGGGATTCCACCCAGCATCTCAACTTCATTCTGGCACTCGAAGAAACCTTCCAGCTCCAGCTCTCGCCGGAGGAGACGGAGAGAATTCGAACGGTCGGGGATGCGGTGAAGGTGATCGAAGATAAGCTCCCAGCGGTGGGCGAGTAAACTCTATCCACGGGTGCGGATCGTCGATTCCGCTCACACGCATGCCCATCGTCATTCAACCCTACCGGGAGGAACATCAGAGTGCCGTCAAGGCGTTCAACCAACGGCTGCGAACGGCAACCTCGGACCCCGACCTGGTTTTCTACGAACGTGCGCACCCCTCGTGGCTTCTGAAGATCGAAGGCAGTCCGCTCTACAACCAATATTTTGTCGCGCTAGAAGACGGCGAGGTGCGCGGCGCGTATGCCCTGAAGTACGAACGATTCTTCCTCACAGGACGAGGCGAATACGCCGTCGCCTGCTACCATCACCCGCTATCGGAAGGCATCATCAACCGGAGCTATTCCTCTGTGGGAAGTCTGCTGCTGCGCGATGCGGTTTGGCGCGAACCCATGTTGTACGCCCTGGGCATGGGAGGCTACGATCGACCCCTCGCAAAAATGCTCAGAGTGACGGGATGGAATCTTCAGCTCGTGCCGTTCTATTTCCGGGTCGTCCATCCCTACCGATTTCTCCGGCAGATGAATGCGCTCCGGCAGTCCCCCTGGAAACGTTGGATCATGGACCTGGGCGCGTTTAGCGGAACAGGTTGGCTGGCAGTCACGGCGGCGCAGAGCGCGAGGCGTTTACGCGTCCGGATCGCCCCGTTCGAGGTAGCGGAGGTCGACGAGTTTCCCGCCTGGACCGATAGCCTGTGGCTCGAGGCCAAAGACACCTGCCGCTTAGCTTCGGTTCGTGACCGTCAGACGATTTCCCGCCTCTATCCGCCCGGCGACCAGCACTTGACGAAACTATGCGTCAGTAACCACGGAAAGCCCATTGGCTGGGCGGTGGTCGGTGAGCGCAGGAAAGACCCAAAATTCGGATCTCTCCGCGTAGGCTCGATTGTGGACTGCTGGGCGCATCCAGAAAACGCGGCGCAGGTGATGCTCGCCGCCACCCAGACGCTGGAAAGCAAAGGGATGGATCTGATCGTGTCGAATCAGAGCCACAAGCAGTGGTGTCGAGCTCTGGAAGGATGTGGGTTCTTCCAGGCTGAATCAAATTTCGTTTTCGCCACGTCGAAGAAGCACTCCGCACTCTTGCAGGGAGAACTTTCCGAGTTTCACCTGAATCGCGCGAATGGCGACGGCCTTCCGCGGAATTTTTGATCCCGCCGCCAGGTACCGCGTCTCTCGCGTTCGTTGCGAGAAGTGGGGCTTTTCGGTCAGCGCGCTCATCCGACCGAGCGGCCCGACACTTTTCAGCGATGCTCTGACGCCGCCGTCGGAGCATGAGCAGCCACTGTCGACGGTTCGTAACTCAGCGTTTTCATGATGTCCCCCCAGGCGGTCTCGATCATCTGCACCGACTCCGCGGGCAATATCGTCCGCCAGTCCCCGGAACCAGCCTTGCGCACAAATTGCTTATCCTGGCGGGTATATTTTGTTTGCACCCACTGGTCGCCTTGATCCTTTTCCAGGCGGCGCATGCGGTCCGCAGAACTCAATTCCGCTGCACGAGCCAGCCGCTCCGGCAGCGGATCGATTCCCAGAAGACGAGCAACTTTCCCCATCTCGTTTTCCGGATGCGCCAGCATGTCTTCGTAGCGCAATAGCAGAAATCCCTCTCTTCCCTGCCGCGTGCTCAGCCAGCTGGTCACGTGGTCTCCCCAGCAACCCAGGCGGGCCCAATAGACAGGCTCCATCCAGCGCGACACAAACGTCTCGATCGGGTAACTGTCGCCCATGGAACGCTGCTTCATTTCCCAGTGGTAATTGGACACCGCGACGTCTCTCGGGTCGCGCACCACATAAATGATCCTCTTGTACCGCGGATCAAAGCACTCGTGGCTCTTGAGGATGCGCGGCCGGGGCAGACGGCGCAGTGTGCGGTCCGAATGTTTGTACATATCAGGAACCAGCCGCTCCAAATTCAGAAAGGTGACGGGCTCATTCTGATACACGAGATTTCCAACGAGGAACCGCGTCCAGGTATTGCCGGAGCGGGGATAGGAAGTGAGAAAAACATCGTCGGGAAAAATAGTAATGTCGCGCTCGATTCGCAGTCTGCGAAACAGCACGTCGCTCACTCGGGAGAGGTGTTTGATTCCCCTTCTTAGCATCCCATTGCCCCAGATTTCGATTCTAGCAAGGAGCGTTGTTCTAATCCCCCTTGCTGGTTTCAGGAAAGACTCGATGCATCGACCACGCTAGGTCTGGCCCGAGTCCACTTCTTCCGCCGCCGGCTGCCCTTTGCGCCGACTCTGCAACCACCCTTGAAGTCGCTGTTTCGTCGCGAACATTTTCCGGGCCTGACCGCGGAGACCCGAGATCACCGCAAATCGCGATTTGGTAAACCAGGGCACACGATGCGCCACGCATCCGTACTTCTCTTTGTATTTTCCCTCGCCGCCCCAGTCGTACACTTCCACGCCTCGCGCCTTCCAGTACCGCATCACATACCAGTGAATCGCCTCATTCGGACGCAGGTTCTGGCTCGACCGCAGACTGGCATTTCCCCAAAACTCAGCGGTCTTGTTGAAGCCCGGAAAAATCCCTGTGGCAATGCACTTCCCTTCCGGATCTCGCGCCCGCACCAGCAGCAGGCGGCCGGTAGGTTCGAGATTCTTCACCAGCGCGCGCACTCGCTCCACGGGATACGTGGGCACCAAGCCCTGCTTGGCGAACACGTCCTTGAGCTGCTCGTAGTATTCGTCGGCAAAGCCCGCGTCGTGCGCCTCTTCGATGGTAACCCCACTCTTCTCTGCCTTCCGAATGCAACGTCGGCACGCGCTGTCCATGTTGCCGAAAAGCTTGTCCTCGGGCTGCGTGAGATCGGTCCGGTAGGAAGCAAAGGCCTCGCCGGTGAACCCCAGATCCTTCCCGTCGTCGAAGCTGAAGAACGGATCGGACACCTCCATATGCAAACACTTCAGATCACTCCAAGCTAGATCTTCGACAGCAGCCAAGGCTTCCTTGCGCGAGGCTCCCGGCACGAGATTGAATCCCATGTACGGAGTCGTCCAGCCCGGAAACGAACTGCCCAACATCCGGATGCCGACGCGCGAAAACACAAGCCCTGAGAAGTAGCCGGCGACATCCCCGCCGTCAACGAGTTCGCAGAGCACGATCCTGGCCCGCTGCGTCTCGTGTACGAACTGTAGCCACTCCCGGGTCTGAAAAACGGTGCGGTCGGCAAAGCGGTCCAGCTTCGCCCAGTCCACCGTAGCCGGATCGATGATTTTCGCTTTCATGCTTGGGAGATTTGCGCAGAGCTCATTTTTACGGGCACATCTCTACCAGCACATCCCCTGATATGTCGCAGCAAGTTTGGGACGCTTGGCTGGGTCCAGATTAATAAGATCGATCACGACCTGTTCTGGCGTCACCGAGCGCGCCAGTTGGTCCATCTCAACTTTTGTCGCAATCACCACCACTTCACTGCCGCGCACAACTTCCTCGAACGAAGCCGACAGCAGCGACCCGATGTGGGGAATGACTTCCTCAATATACTGCCGGTTCGATCCCGCAAGCCGTCCCAGAGAGACATCCTGGTCCCAGACCCTGACCTGGCAGCCTTCGCCGAGCAACCGTTTGATGACCTGCACCTGCGGGCTCTCTCGGAGATCGTCGGTGCCCGCCTTAAAGCTCAATCCTAGGAAAGCGATCTTCTTCTTGTTCGTCCGCAACACCGCGTCCACAGCCCGATCAACGTGTACCGCGTTGCTGGGCAACACCGCATCGAGCAAAGGAAGCTCAATATCCAACTCCTTCGCCCGATACGCCAGGGCTCGCAAATCTTTCGGCAGACAAGATCCCCCAAAGGCAAATCCGGGGGACAGATAAGCCGGAGAGATATTCAGTTTTGTGTCTGAAGTGTAGATTCTGGTCACCGCGTCGGTGTCGACGCCCAGATTCTTGCACAGCGTCCCCACTTCGTTCGCAAAACTCACCTTCACCGCATGAAACGCGTTGGAAACATACTTCACCATCTCCGCGACCGGAATGCTGGTCTCGAAAACCGGTCCCGGAACGCCCTGATACAACTCGCGGAGAGGAGCAAGATGATTCGCATCCTGCGCTCCCAGAATCGTATACGGAGGCTGGTGGAAATCCGCCACTGCGCTGCCTTCACGCATGAACTCAGGGTTGTAGCAAACCGAGAAATCGACTCCGGCGCGGAACCCACTGGCCTGCTCGACTGCGGGGATGACCAGTGACTCCGTGGTCCCCGGCAACACGGTGCTGCGCAACACAATCACGTGATGAGATTTCTTCTGTTTAAGCGCCGCTCCGATTTCGCGGACCACGCGCTCCACATAACCCAGGTCAAGCTTGCCGCTGCGAAGACTCGGGGTGCCGACGCAAACAAACGAAATGTCCGATTCCCCGACCGCAACCGCCGCATCCGTGGTGGCCCGCAACCGTCCGGCATGGTGCGCCTCGGCCAGCAACTCGGTCATTCGGGCCTCAACGATTGGACTGCGCCCCGTCCCCAACGCCTCGACTTTGGCCGGGCTTACGTCGACCCCAATCACCCGGTGCCCCACGTGGGCGAAGCAGGCTGCGGTTACCGAGCCCACATACCCCAGTCCAAACACACTAATTGACAGGCCCACGCGCGATCTCCCTGGTTGCTCTGTTTCAGTTCCGCTATTCAGTATGACAGTTGCTGATTAATACAGGATTGCAAAGTATACGGAATCTAAGGATAAACTTGATCCGTGCCAAGCGCAGGAGAAAGAGTCTGGTCACGTCTGTCCCGAATGAGTTGGGACGAACTGCGCACTCGCTTGCAGCAGGAAGCCGGCAAGCGTCTGGATGTGGCCTTTTATCGCGCTGGTGTACAGCCGACAGTGGATAAACCGTCCGGCCCAGGCGGTCCGCCGGGCAAGTTCTTCTTCTCCCCGGACGAATTGCCAGAACGCATCAGCCTTCTCCAGCGGCTTTTGCCCCTTGAAATGGAAGCCCTCCTCCGTGAGGCAGACGAGATTTTCCACCACCGCTTTCGGCTCCTCGGGTACAAAGACCTCGACTACGGCGACAACATCGATTGGCACCTCGATGCGGTGCACGAAAAACGCACGCCGCTCATCCCCTGGTACAAGATCAATTTTCTTGATTTCGCGGTCGCCGGCGACCACAAAGTGACATGGGAGATCAACCGCCATCAGCACCTCGTAACTCTGGCCAAAGCGTGGCTTCTCACGCACGAAGAACGATACGCCCAGGAGGCGATCGCGCAGTGGTACTCATGGCAGGGCGCAAATCCCTATCCTCTCGGCGTGAATTGGGCCAGCAGTCTCGAGGTCGCCTTTCGGTCGCTTTCCTGGCTCTGGTTGCAGCATCTGCTGGCTCGCTGGCCGACTCTGCCCGCCAGTTTCACGACTGATCTGCTACGTGCCCTGGCGCTGAACGGACGCCATATCGAGCGCTATCTCTCCACTTACTTCTCTCCCAATACACATCTGCTAGGTGAGGCGGTCGCGCTTTTCTTCCTCGGAACGTTGTGTCCTCAGCTCTCGGCGGCACCGAGATGGAAGCAGCGCGGATGGAAGATCATTCAGCAGGAGGCCCAGCGCCAGGTGCTCCCCGACGGAGTCTACTTCGAGCAGTCGCTGTACTACCACGTCTATGCACTCGACTTCTTCCTGCACGCCCGCCTGCTCGCCTCGCGAAACGGAGTGGAGATTCCATCCCGCTTCGACGAGGTGGTCCGGAAAATGTTGGCGGTGGTGCAGGTCCTCGCGCAAGCCGGACCACCGAACGGCTTTGGCGACGACGATGGTGGCCGTCTCTTCAACCCCAGGCGCAACCGGGCCGAGCACATGACCGACCCTCTTTGTGTAGGAGCGGCCCTGTTCAATGACGACAGCATTCGAGCGACCTCCACTCTGACCGAAGAGACCATCTGGCTCTTCGGCCGCGATGCGCTCGCTCAGATAGTCAAAACAGAAGGCGCAAAGCGCGTGACGAGTTACTCCTTCCCCGACGGCGGTCTATACATTGCGGCGAGTTTGGACCCCATCCCACAGCAGATGGTGATCGACGCAGGCCCCCAAGGCACCGGCCGCAGCGGACACGGTCACGCCGACGCTCTGAGCCTGAAACTCTCGTTCAACAATCGTCCGTGGCTGGTGGATGCCGGAGCGTTCGTCTACATTTCTCCCGCCATCCCTCCCAGCAACGAACGGCAGACATTTCGCGGCACTCGCGCCCACAATACATTGGCAGTCGACGGACTCGATCAGGCCAACCCGGAAGGCCCCTTTGCCTGGGGCGCGCTCCCCCGCACTCAGGCCGAGACGTGGATCCCCGCTGCTACGTTCACATTATTTGCCGGCTCACATTCAGGCTACGAGCGGCTCGCTCAACCCGTACGCCATCGCCGGTTCGTCTTCCATCTCCACGGCAGTTTCTGGCTCGTACGCGATGTCGCCGAGGGAACGGGATCCCATCTGCTTGAAACCTCCTGGCATTTTGCGCCCGATCTCGCAGTCTTGCCGGTTGGAAACAACTTCGTCGCGTCACCTCAAGCCGGAGATCGACCCGGCCTCGACCGATCCCAACTGAAGCTTCTCCCAAGCCCTGATCCGCAGTGGAAATGCGATCTAGTCACAGAGCATGTTTCCCCGGCGTACGGCACAAAACTACGCGCACCACTCCTGCGCTGCACCGCTACTGTCGCCGCGCCCGCCGAGCACGCCATGCTGCTCATTCCTTCCATAGACAAAAGCGAAACCGCAGGCAAGTTCGGTCGAGCCCTAAAGAAGGCGTCGAGCGCCGACAATCCGGCCGCGGTTTACACCTACGACTCCTCCCCAACTTCGCACTACATGGTCTTCGGCCGGGCGAAACTCGGCCAGCCAAAGCCCGCCTCCTGGAGCTTCGGCCCCTGGACCAGCGATGCCGGCTTTCTTTACGTCAGCCTTAAGGACAGAAGAGTCAGCCATCTGGTCTGCTGCGATGCCACCTTCATCCATCTGCACGGCGAGCCCGCCTTCTCGTGCGGTGTCCCGTTACAATACCTGGAGTGGGTGAACCGAAAGGGTGAGCGCTGGACAAATTCATCGGATGAAGCCGCCGCCAGCTCCCTTTCTGTAAAAGCGATCGAGGCGCTGGTCTAAGCCGAGTGCGGTAAAGCACCGAGCTCTGGCTCCTGAAGGACGTGCAAACAAATGTGCGGCATCACCGGCGTCATCCAATTCGTCAGCAACGCCGGGGTCGACGTAAAAGTTGAGCCCGGCGTCATCCGCCGTATGTGCGACGTGATGGCCCACCGCGGCCCCGACGACGACGGCGTCTACACTTCAGGTGCCGTCGGCCTGGGCATGCGCCGCCTCAGCATCGTCGATCTCGCCACGGGCCATCAACCCCTCAGCAACGAAGACGGCACGCTCTGGATCGTCTTCAACGGCGAAATCTACAATCACGCCGAATTGCGCTCGCAACTGGAGGCTCGCGGCCACGTTTACCGGACTCACAGTGACACCGAAACCATCGTCCATCTTTACGAAGAATACGGACACGAATGCGTGCAACATCTGCGCGGAATGTTCGCCTTCGCTGTGTGGGACGCGCGCCGCCAGACTCTTTTCCTCGCGCGCGACCGCTTGGGCATCAAGCCGCTCTACTACCAACTTAACGGCGAGCGCGTAGTGTTCGGCTCGGAAATTAAGGTGATCCTCGCGCATCCGGGAGGTGACGCGCGATTTGATCGCGCCGCTCTCCCCGAGTTCCTCGCGTTCGGCTATCTTTCCGGCGAAGACACTTTCTACGCCGGAATCCGCAAGCTCATGCCCGGCCATTGGATGGAAGTGAACTCGCGCGGGCAGGTCAAGATCGAGCGTTACTGGGACTTACCCATCACGCAGGCTGAACCATCTCGCGGCGAAGATTATTACGTTCAGACCTACCGCGATCTGCTCGAGCAGGCAGTAAACAGTCACCTGATGAGCGATGTGCCGCTCGGCGTTTTCCTTAGCGGCGGCGTGGATTCCAGCGCCGTTGCGGCTTTAATGACGAAGATCCGCGGCACCCCCGTGGAAACGTTTTCCGTGGGCTATGCCGAGGATGCCTACAGCGAATTGCCGTACGCCCGCACCGTCGCTCAGCATCTCAACTCGGTGCACCACGAAGTCTTCCTCAGCCAGCAGGACTTCTTCGACATTCTTCCCCATCTGATCTGGCACGAAGACGAGCCCCTCGTGTGGCCCTCGAGCGTCGCTCTGTATTTCGTTGCTCGCCTGGCGCGCGAGAGGGTTAAGGTCGTCCTCACGGGCGAAGGTGCCGACGAAACCCTCGCCGGCTACACTCGCTACGCTTTCACGCTCAAGAACGCAGCGTGGGACCGCGTCTATCGCAGCGTGACTCCGGGCGCGATTCGGAATTGGATTCGCGGTTCCGTCACCGACTCCACCTGGATCAGCGCTAATCTCCGCCGCAAGCTGTCGCACACTTTTCTCGCGCGCAACGGCAACTCCTGGGCATCGTTCTATTTCGACAATTTCTTCTCCGCCTTCAGCGAGACCGAACAATCAGGGTTGCTGTCGAGCGAACTTGCGCACCAATTTGCCGCGGGCGCCCCGTACCAGCAGGTGCTCGACTACTGGGAGCATTCCTCCGGCGAGATGCTGCAGCGCCTTCTCTACACCGACATCAAGACCTACCTCGTCGAACTGCTCATGAAGCAGGACAACATGAGTATGGCCGCATCGATCGAGAGCCGTGTTCCCTTCCTCGATCACAAGCTCGTGGAATTCGCCACCAACATCCCCCAACACCTGCAACTCGGCGGATTCGCCGGCAAGCGCATCCTGAAGAAAGCCGTCGAAGATCTGCTCCCGCACTCCATCCTCTACCGCCCGAAGCTGGGTTTCCCCACGCCTTGGAGCCGCTGGCTGGCTGGACCGCAACTGGACGTGATCCGCAACCTGCTTCTCGAACCGCGCAGCCTCGAGCGCGGCCTATTCCAGCGCTCGGCCATCGAGCGTCTGTTTCAGGAACATCGCTCCGGCTACCGCGACCACTACGATCGCATCTGGCGTCTGCTGAATCTGGAATTGTGGCAGCGAATCTGCATCGAGAAGGAGGAGCACAAGCCGGCGACCGCTGTCATGGCATGAAGGGGCGGGGCTTTACGTCCCGGCTTCGAGCGTATAGCTCAGAGTTATGGTGTGACTTGAAAGGCAATGTTGCTCACTAGCGTTCCTTTGGGAGTCTTCACGCTGACCGTGCCGCTGGCCGCACTGCTGGGAACGCTGGCCGTGATCTCGGAACTCGATACGACGGTGAAGGTCGCAGGAGTGCCGTTGAAGCTGACGGCGGTCGCGCCCTTCAGGTTCGTTCCCAGAGTTGCGACTGTGCTTCCCGCTGCGCCAGAGGTCGGCTGCGTCTCCACAAAGGGACTCAGGCCCACGGACAGCTTGAGTATCATCCCAATCCCAGACCTCGCGGTCCCATAGAAGTTTCCGTCTGTGGCTTGGAACAGCCATTTTGGGTAAAGGCGGTTACCTTGGCCAAAGGAGGCCACCGTGGTTAGTACGCCGTTTGCAGTGATCTTGAAAACGGTGCCGGAGCCATTGGCCCCACCAGCAGAAGTCGTCCCGTACAGGTTGCCATCGTTGCCTTGTATGAGTGCCGTTACGGGATAGTAGCCGTCTGCACACTTTGCCTGGGCGCAAAAGCTGTAGAGCGTCGTAAATGCGCCCTGCTGCGTGATCTTGAAGATGGTCCCGAAGTCGCCGACCCCGCCCAGCTTAGTTGTTCCATAGAAGTTGCCGTCCGAGGCTTGAATCAGCGGGGCCTCAGCCTGCGCTCCGTCGACGCATACTAACTGGGAGCAGAACTTGTAAAGCACCGAGAAAGCGCCCTGCGGAGTGATTTTGAACGCAGTTGATATCGTTGTGCCGTACAGGTTCCCATCCGTGGCCTGAATCAGCCCTGCCAGGGGAAACTGTCCGTCGGGGCAGTTAGTTTACGCGCAAAAGCTGTAAAGCGTGGTCAGCGCACCCGCGGGCGTAACTTTGAAGACTGTCCCACAACCCTGAAAGCAGTAGCTGCTGATGGTGCCACCGTTTTCCGTTGTCCCATAGAAATTCCCATCCGTTGCTTGCACTAACCCTGCCTGCGGAAACCAGCCGTCGGTGCAGTTGGTTTGCGCACAAAAGTCATAAAGCGTCGTCAGCGTGCCATTGGGCGTGATTTTGAAAACTGTCCCGCAATTGTCGCCCCGGCACCCGTTCAGGTTGAAAACACCTCCTGCGGAAGTCGTTCCATAGAAGTTCCCGTCGGTGGCTTGAACCGGACCTGCTTCTGGGACGGCCCCGCTGGAGCAGTTGTTTTGGGGGCAGAAGCTGTAAAGCGTGGTCAGCACGCGTTTTGGCGTGATCGCCAAGTCAAAGAGGGTCCCGCCGACTCCCCCACCTGAGGTTGCGCCGTAGAACTTCCCGTCCAGACCCTGGACAAGCGGGCCGACGGGGCCGGCGCCATCGGTTCCGTTGAAGTTAAAGAAATCGATAATCTTCTGCGCAGGCGAGTTAATCACGGTCGCAACACAGAACAGAAACAAGACGCACGCCCATCGGAGAGAGTTCGGCCTGCGCGGGTTGCGCTCGCTCCGGAGGCCCAGCATTGACGGCTCAGTTGACGAGAGGACTCCATGGAAGCCTTCCGGATGGCTGGCGAACACAGCTGGGTGCATGTTAGGTTTCCTTGAGCAGCTGACGACGGTAGTCTCACTTCTGGCAGGTTGCGTGTCAAATAAAACGTTTTGCACAAGCATGCGCAGACGGAAAATGCTCTCCCGCGTCCATTCAGTGGTCCCCGCCGATGGCGCAATTCATCGCCCGATAGACCTCCATCCACTGCTCCCGCACGACCGGCCACGAATAGCGTTGCGTCTCTCGTTGCGCGTTCAATACCAACCGTTCCGCCAACTCAGGATCACGAAGCACGCGGATCACATTCTCCGCCAGTGCTCGCGCATCTCCCGGTGGCGAGAGCAGCCCTGTACGTCCGTGCTCAACCACGTACCGCATTCCCTCGGGCTCCGTGCTCACCACAGGCATGCCGGAAGCAAAGGCCTCCAGAATTGAAACCGGCATATTGTCGAGACGCGATGCATTGACGAAGATGTCGGCCTGATCGTAGTAGCGCCCGATCTCCTCGCGCGCAGACACGCCCTTGAACTCGGCTCCCTTCAACTTCAAATCCCTTACCAGCGCGCGGATCTTGGCCTCCAGCGGTCCTCCGCCGACCAGATCGAGCCGTGCATCGGGAAAAACCTTCTGCACCTCCGCAAACGCGCGCACCACTACATCCACACAGTAGTAGGGATGAAACCCGCGCGTGCAAACCAGATGCGGGCTCAATGGCCGCCGCACCCGAAACGAAAACTGCGAAACGTCCACGATGTTCGGGATGGCCTGTGCTCGCAGCCCAAACTCACGAAATACTTCCACCAGATATCCCGAAGGCACCACCACTCGATCGGCCTTCTTCAACGCCAGTCGCGCCCTTGGGAACCGCTGCAAGTGATCACGCGCCTCCCCGCTGTGATAATGAATCAGCGTCTTGGCGCCTCTCCGGCGGGCCACCCAGCAAGCTGGCGCAGGCGCCACTAGAAACGACCAATACGACGCCGAAAAAATGTGCGCGATGTCCGCCCCCTTCAAGCCGCGCCACAACTGGAAAAGATAAATCGGTTGCCGAACCGCCGTACGCAATAGGGGAATACGCTCGACCCACCTGAGCAGGACCGGAAAAGCTGGGTCAATCGGAATGAACTCCACGTCGACGTCTTTGTCATTCTGCCAGCCGCGCAACAGCAGATCCGCCTGCACCGACTGCCCACCGACATAGCGCAAGGAAGCCGCCACAATCGCCACTCGCTTCCGAGCATTCCCGCTTACTCCCGTTCGCACGACCCGGCCAGCGCTGGCACGCCATTTCTTATTCTCCAGGAGCTCGCGATAAAGCTCCTCGTGCCGCTCTCTCATGCGCTCCAGCGTAAAGTTCGCACGGGCAAAGGTCTGAGCGCTCGCGCCTAAACTTGTCCGCCGAGCGGAATCCCGCAGCAGCCCATCGACCGCGTCGGCAAGAGCATCTTGATTGTTCGGCGGAACAAGCATGCCGCGATCTTCCGCAACCAGCTCTCCGTTCCCCCCGACGCGATTCGCCACCACCGGCACTCCCGCCGCCATCGATTCGATGATCACATTCGACAAGCTTTCAGAAGACGAGGGCAGCACTGAAACGTCGAGCGCAGCCAGCACCGCAGGAACATCTCTGCGGTCGCCGAGAAAGAGCACCTGCCCGCCGCCCAGTCCTAGATCGTCTGCCTCGCGTTCAAGTTCAGGGCGAAGTGGCCCATCCCCGACCAACACAAACTGCAAGTTGGCGAACCGCTCCCGGAGTCTGGCCGCCATGCGAAGAAACAGCTGATGATTTTTCGCCCGCGTATTCATGCGCGCGATCATGCCCACGCGCAGCCCACCCGGCACGCGCGGAAGAGCCGGCACAGTCTCAGCAAAGGCCTGCGGCGGCAGGCCATTTCCGATGACGGTGAGCTGGCTTTCCCGCAGACCAAGCTCCGCCAACCGGGCAGCCGCCGCGCGCGAGTTGCATACGACCGTATCGCACCACCGCAACACCGCCGCCTGCGCCCGTTCCTGCTTCCATGTCAGCAGATCCCCCAGTTGCCTCTGGCTGCCGATCAGCACCGGAACCCGAGCCCACCGCGCCGCAGGAATCAAGGTGAGGTTGGTATAGAAATCAAATGCGTGCGCGATGGCGACGTCATTGTTCTTGAGGTGTTTCGCCAGCCGCAGGCGCGTCCGGATCGACTGCAACCCGTACAAGCTGCCGCCCAATCCGAATTCGGCAACGTCGTCCAGGCCCGCGAGGAACGGGCCTTCCCGCATGATGCAACCCAGATGCACTTCGAAACGCCCGCGATCCAGAGAACGCGCAAGCGCCGCGAACTGGCGTTCGCTGCCCCCAGTCTCGAGGCTGTTGCTCATCAGGAAAACGGCGGGACGCTGCTGCGTCGAACCCGATTTCGCATTCACCCCAACGTCGTTACCGACTGTAGCAGCGTCACTGCGAAGGACGGGCGGAATCATCCAGCCCCTCCGCTCACGGCGGCCACAGGATACGAATAATTCTCTGTCGATCCGATTTTTTCCAGGAAGTTCCGATGCCACAACTCGAAGATGAGCAGCCGCCACAGCCGCGCCGAGTGGTCTCTCCGCTGGTCAAAGTGTTCGGCCAGCATCCGCCGCACACCCTTGGGATTGAAATATCCGCGTTGCAGCGTACGCGGTTCGAGCAGAATCGTCTGCACCAGATCCTTCAGCTCGTGACGCATCCAGTGCCCCAGCGGCAGCGAAAATCCTCGCTTCGGCCGGTTCAGGACTTCGCTCGGCACGCCAACGCGTTCCGCCAGCTTGCGCAGAATGAATTTCTGGCTGCCGTTCCGCATCTTCCATCGCGGCGCGAGCGCAGTGACCCATTCCAGAAACACATGATCCAGCATCGGCACCCGCGCTTCGAGCGAGGTTGCCATACTCATCCGGTCCACTTTGGTCAGAATGTCCCCCGGCAAATATGTTTTCGTGTCGAGATAGAGCACACGGCTCAGGGGATCGTGCGCCGGGGCCTTGTCGAGAAGCTCGCGGAACGCCTTGAGCGGCGCGCCATTCGCCGCGACACTGTTCGCGGAAACGAAATCCGTCGAAAGAATCCCCATCTCTCTTTGAAAAGATTGGAACGAGACGCCCTCGGTATACCGCTCCTGCCAGGGAAGCGAAATGCTGTAAGCCAGATTTCGCCCCGGCATCGCGTACGGCACCCACCGATGCACGTACTCGCGATATAAACGCTTCGCCCAGCCCGGAATCCGCTCGTACGCTCGGTCATGCAGATGAATGCGATAGCGATCATACCCGGCAAACGCCTCGTCTCCGCCATCCCCAGACAACGCGACTTTCACATGCTTTCGTGCCAGGCACGAGATGAAGTAAGTCGGCAGCATGGACGAGTCGCCGAAAGGTTCTTCCAGATGCTCCGTTAGCTGAGTGACGGTGTCGACCAAATCCGGTTCGACGATCAGTTCATGGTGGTCGGTGCCAAATTTTTCCGCCACGAGCCGCGCGTAAGGAGCCTCGTTGTAGTCCGCCTGCCGAAATCCGATGGAAAAAGTCTTCACCGGCTGCGAAGTCGCCCGCGCCATCAACGCGACGACCGTGGAAGAATCCGTTCCGCCGCTGAGCATTGCACCCAGAGGAACGTCCGCAATCAACCGGATGCGCACTGACTCCGCCAGTCGGCGTTCCAGTTCTTCCAACACTTCTTCTTCGCTGGCCGGGTCGTACGTGCCGTACTTCGGCAAATCCCAATACTGCCGCACCCGCACGTTGCCCTTTTCAAATTCCAACAGATGTCCCGGAGGCAACTTCTGGATCGGCTCAAATGCCGTTGCCGGATCGGGGATATAGCCGAAATACATGTACTGCAGAAGCGCTGGCTGATGAACCTTGGCCAACTCCGGCCGCACCGCCAGAATCGCCTTCATCTCGGAAGCGAACAGGAGGGTGTCATTCTGCAGCGCGTAGTGAAGCGGCTTCTTGCCCACGCGGTCGCGCACCAGCAGCAAGCGTCCCACACGCTCGTCGTAGAGTGCGAACGCAAACATCCCGCGCAGATTCTGCACGCACTCCGCCCCGTACTCCTCGTACAGATGTACGATCACTTCCGTGTCCGTGTGAGTAGAAAATCGGTGCCCGCGCCGCTCCAACTCCGGGCGGAGTTCGAGGAAGTTGTAGATTTCTCCGTTGAAGACGATCCAGACCGTCCTGTCTTCGTTGAATACGGGTTGGTGGCCACCGGCGAGATCGATGATGCTCAGCCGGCGCATGCCCAATCCCACGCCACCTTTGACAAAGATGCCTTCGTCATCGGGGCCGCGGTGCACGATCGCCTCGCACATGCGGTGAATCACGGCGTCGGAGACCGCGCCGTCCGGGTGAGCCTGCACCATGCCCGCGATTCCGCACATGCCGCTATCCTTTCAGAACCACTTCGGACGCCCGATCCCGCGGCGCATCCGCCGCCCGTGGTCGCTCGCGTTTGAGCAAGTAATCTCGATAGTCTCCAGGATTCCCTTCCCGACCGTCGCACGCCGCGAGAATGATGTTTGCCATCTCGCGCGCGGAAGTGAAGTGCAGCGTCTCACCGCGTGCGCCAGCGCCGGTAACCAGGTCACGCAGAAACTGGCTCATCGGCGCTCCCAGCATGGCATCATCGTCCCTCGGATCCATACCGTGACAATGCAGCTTAATGAACACCCAGTCCGGCCTGCCCTCGACAGAAATCGCCGCACGATTCCAGCTCTCCAACCGATGAAGACTCGCCGGGACGGTTCCGGTCAGCGCCGAATTGTCGATTCCCCATCGTCGCCCAAGCCCCGGCGCATGAAAGTCCAGCATCAACGGCCCCTGCACCATGATCGGAAATATTTGCGCCGATCGACCGCGCGCCAGGTCTCTTCCCTTGCGGTGTGGCGCACGTTCTCCGAGCGGAAGCCCGCACTCGTAGATCGCATTGACTTTCGCGGTCTGCGCCCAGTGAAACGGCGCCGTCGGCAGCGTCATATCGGCATAGCAGCCCGTCTCCGACAGGATCTGCATTTCACCGTCAACTCCGCATCCGCGTCCCCGGTTGGAGTTCGCCAACGCAAAGTTCCCGTGCACAAAGGCATACCGCGGCTGACCAGATCCGCCGCTATGGGACAAGCAGCCGTGCTCATCGGCGAGTGTGTCGCGAAACTCGACTAACTGCCGGCGAGCGTTTTCCGCCGTATCGGGCGTCCCAACGCCGTGATGCAAGTGGATCTCGATCTCTCCCCAACCCGCGCGGCAAAACTCCGCTATCCGGGCCAGGTGAGACCGGTCGTACTGCTCGGCCGGATAGAAGTATGTGTGAACAAAGGGACGTCCGTCCGCATCGCGGTAGTCCGCGAACAGCTTCGGATACTCGCGGCACCACCGCTCCAGACGTCGTTCCTGTTCGGCATAAGGAGCCCGCGCGGCCCCGTCCTCAGGCACGATCGCCGGCTCAAAATGATCGGCCAGCGCAATCACCAAGTGCACCCGGTCCGGAGGACGCCGGCGCGTGATCCTCTGCCAAAAATATCCCGGCAGCCAGCGCCCCGCATAGGAGAGCTTCTGTCCCCAGCTGATCCCCGACTTTTGCCCGCTTGTCATTCCTTGCTCGTCACGGCTTCCATCGAGCCGTCAGCTCACGGATCGGCCTCAAATCGCCAGCCTTCACGTATCTCCGTTTCCATTGAGGCTGGGTCGGCAAATCCACCGTCTCAGGATCCTTCTGCGTTCTTTCCTGTGCGATCGCCAACAGCACCGATGTATAGGCCACCGCAAAATACGGAAAGTACTGGTATGCCTCCGGAGCAAACAGCGCACCCACAACGAATCCAATCAGAGAACTATGCAGCGCTCCCGCAAACAGCTCGGTCTCCTCATCCAGCCCGCCAATTCGCCTCAACTGTCTGAGGTTGCCGAAACCGCGCCCGAAAAACAGCAAATAGAAAATGCACGCCGAGACCCCGCCCTCCACCGCAATCTGCAAGTAAGAGACGTGAACCTCACGCCAACTCCCTGAGTAATTGGGAAAATTTCCCAGTCCGATGCCGAGCGGATAGTGCATCACTCCCTCGACACTCCGCACCATCAGCAGGCGACGCTGCTCGTACGAACCGTGTGCGCTGACGTCGACCTGATCGTTAAGATCTTCTCCCGAGATCGCAAAGAATCGATTTTTGAGCCGGCCACCCGCTGTGACTCCAACCACCAGCGCAACCAGAACGGCTGCCGCGATGAGTTGCGGCCGCTTCCCCTTCACCCCAAAATGCCACAGGCCGACCATCGCGGTGGCCACCAGCGTGATGAATCCACCACGCGAGGCGGTCAGGAACAAAGCCGTACACATGGCCAGCATCACCGCCACCCAAGCCGCCCGACGCGCCAGATTCTTCGTATGCAGCAGGAAGGCGACGCAAAACGGTAGCGAGAGCACAATAGCAAACGCCAGGTCGTTGGGGTTGGAATAGATTCCCCCAATCACGCCTTCCAGACGCGGATGATCCCGCCCCTTCAGCAAAGACACGACGGCAATAGCTGCAACCGACGCCGACTGGATGAAAATGATTCTCTTCAGCCGCTCGAAACTGCTGATCACCACGAACGTCAGAGCCCAAGCCACCAGAACCTTGGAGAACTCCATCGTCTTCGAGAGCGCTCCTCCCTTCCACACCGGCGAGAGCACTCCTGCCACGAACAGGAAAGCAATCAGCGCCAGAAGGTAGAAGGCTTCCCGGGGCAGATTGCGCAGACTCCGCTTCGAGCGGCCCGCGCTAAACACCAGGCCCAGGAGCGCGAAGATTCCGGAGATCTTCGCCAACGGAATGTACTTCAGACCAGGAATCCAATCTTCCGGCCGGGCGCAGTAAACCACGAAAAACGCGCTGAGCCAGAAGAACGCGCCCCGCATGGGCTCGGCGTTCGAGACAAATCTCTGCCTCCAGGCACTGCGCGGATCCGTTTTCTCAACAACCGCCATCCAAAGCCCCTTTCTCGAAGTCACCCTGCGTCACTGCGCGGCGAAAACAGGCCGTGTCGAACCTGGACTGAAAGACTTCCCCACCACCCGTTGCAATACCTCGCTGAATTTTTCCGCAATCACCGGCCACGCGTAGTTCCCCGCAAGCGCAGAAGCAGCCTCTCCCACGCGGCGGCGAGCCTCTGCATCTTCGAGCATCGCAATCACCGACTCTGCAAAAACGCCCGGCGAATCGGTGAGAATCACATCCTGCCCGGAATGCACATCCAACCCCTCGGCTCCCACCGTGGTCGAGACCACCGCCTTGCCCACGGCCATCGCTTCATAGATTTTCAGGCGCGTCCCGCCCCCAATTCGTAACGGCACAACCACGACTGCGGCCTCGCGCAAATGCTCGACCACAGACGGAACCCTGCCGGTAATCTCCACAGAACCGCCCGCCAGGGCTTCCACTCGGCGATCCGGATTTCGCCCGACAATGCGAAAGCGCGCCTCGGGAACTTCTGCCAGAATTCGCGGCCACATTTCCGCGCAGAAATACTGGACCGCATCGACATTCGGCTCCCAATCCATCGCACCGACAAACACAACCAAAGGCTTCTCTTGCCTCGCCTGATCGCCCGGGCAAAACTGCTCCGTATCCACACCCGTGGGCACGACGGTCACTCGTTCGGGTTCCCCCCACGCACTCATCAGCTTCTTGTCGTGCTCGGAAACCGCGATCACATGATCGAACTTCCGCACGGCCGCCTGCTCGTAGCGCAACATCTTCGAGAACTCCCGGCGATACACGAGCCTCATCGCGCGGCTGGGTCCGTTCGTTGCATGCCTCCGCCAGATTTCACTTTCCACATTGTGCTGAAATAGAACCGACGGCACTTGCAGCGAATCCGGAAAGTTGATCGCAGCATCGAGAAAGTCGCAGATCACAACATCTGGCTTTCTTTGTGAGAAACAGAGTTGCAGGCGATCCCGCACTGTGCGCGATGCAAAGCGGCTCACCGCATACGGCGCCGCGCTCGGCAGCCGCAGCATGTAGTCCCATCCGCGCGCCCACGTCGACTCGTTCCGTTTGCCGGTGCAAACACAAACCGATCCCGGCAACTGCCTTTCCAACTCGCTCTCATACGCCAAGTCCCGGGTCCGGTCATAATAGGAGAAAAAAACGACTTCGTCACGCCGCGCCAGCTGTCGCAGAATATTGAACGAGCGGATATCCCCTCCGCTATGCACGGGCAGAATCTTGTTGGCCTTGACCCACAGGATCCGCATCAGGCTCGCATCTCCTTCCTGTTCCCGATGGACGACGGCTGCACCCACTCAGCCCGTTGTCCCGTGACGTAGTTCGCGAATGCCATCATCGCGGCCGCATTCAACACAACCAGCGTGCACGCCGCGTCAGCGAGTCGCGACAGGGGTCCGAGATTCCAGCCGGTCCATCCCAACAGGGCCACACCGTATCCGGCCAGTTGCAACCAGAAAGCAGCACGGTAGAACCATCCCGGCAGGAAACACGACGCCAGAAAGAGCGCCAGCAGCGCAAAGGGAACCGCAAGCCGAACCAGCTTGTGACTGATGAAATCAAACCGCAGCGGGTTTTCGCGCCGCAGCAACCACGGGGCGAGCTGCAATAGCTGGTAATTGCCCGTCAGCGTGCGCACCTTGCGGCGAAACTCGCGCCCCGATCCCAGGTCTGGACTGTCCCATGCCCGCGCTCTAGCGTCAAAGATGACCCGATAGCCCTGCTTCGCAACGTTCATCGGGATGAACACGTCGTCCAGAATTGTTTCCGTAGGCACCTCGGGCACAAGCTCGCGGCGCACTGCATAGAATGCCCCCGTTGCCCCCACCACGGAGCCCGTAGCCGCCTCCAGTTCGCGCACGCGCTTCTCCATGCGCCAGTAGAGCCCCATGCCGCGGTTTGCCTCTCCGCTGGCAGGATTTCCCAACATCAGTTCCCCACTCACGGCGCCGACCTGCGGATCGGCGAAATTTTCCACCAGCAACCGCAGAGCGTTCTCTTCGACCTGTTGCCGCGCGTCGGTGAAAACAACCACCTCGCCGCCTGCTATTCCTACACCGTCATTCAACCCGCAAGCCTTCCCCTGAGGAAGCTGATTAAGTACCACATGCACTCGCGGATTTTGCGCTGCTTCGCGCAGAATCTCTTCGGTTCCATCCGTCGAACCATCGGAAACCACCACCAACTGGCACTGTTCGCCGGGATAGTCGAGCGCCAGCAAGTTGCTCAACTTTTCGCGCAACACTGCAGCCTCGTTGCGAACCACCATCACAATCGATACCGCAGGGGTAACGACTCCGCGCTGCGCCGGCCATGGACGCCAGATTGCCCGCAGCCTCAGCCAGCACAAATAACCGGCGTAGGCGTAGGCGATGACACCCGCCGCCGTCCAGAACAGAATGATCGTTATCACTCTCACTGCGCGCCACGTCCCAGCAGGACAATCTTCACGGTCTCGAACCAGATCAGCAGATCCAGACCGAGCGAGGCGTTCTTGATGTAGAACAGATCGTATTGCAGCTTTTCCCGCGCGTCCTCCAGCGTGTTGCCGTACTTATACTGCACCTGCGCCCAGCCGGTGATTCCCGGCCGCACGACGTGGCGCACGCCGTAGTACGGAATCTCCTTGCTCAGCCACTCCACAAATTCCGGGCGTTCCGGACGCGGACCCACAAAATGCATGTCCCCCTTCAGCACGCACCAGAGCTGCGGAATCTCGTCCAGACGCAACGTCCGCAGAAGCTTGCCGACCCGCGTGATGCGCGGATCATCATCCAACGCCCAGGTCGCCCCGGTATCGGCCTCCGCATCCGGACGCATGGTACGGAACTTGTAGCAATAGAACGTCACACCGCCCCGGCCCACGCGCTTCTGTCGGTACAATACCGGACCCGGGGAGCCCAGCTTTACCGCCAGCACGATGAAGGGCAGCAGCGGCAGCGACAAGACGGATGCGATGAATGCCACCGAAAAGTTCAGCATCCGGCGCAGCAGCCGGAAGAAAGTGCTGAAGCGGAATCCATCGGCAAAAATGAGCCAGCTGGGATACAGATGCTCGACTTCAATTCGTCCCGAAATCTTCTCCAGCCACGAAGTCGCCTCTTCCACCTTTACGCCGGCCAGCTTTAGAGCCAGCAACTCTTCCACCGGAAGCGTTCCGCGCCGGTCCGGCATAGCGACGATCACGCGGTGCACTCCGTTCTCCCGCGCCAGACCCACCAGATGTTCCGCTACTGCCGCGCGCGAAAATTCGCCCGACAGGTTGCCGGTCCATCCCACCACCTCAATGCCCAGCTCCGCTCGCTTCCGCAAACCCATCACTAGGCGCCCTGCCCGGTCTCCCGTGCCCAGGACATACACCCGTTCACGCAAAAGCGGATGTTGCACAATCCAGGAGTACGCCACCCTCCAGCCGAACAGCGTGACGGTCAAAACCCCCAATCCCCACACTGCCCCGGGAAGAAAACTGCGGCCCGGCAAAAAACGGCGGTACACCAAGCCAATTCCGGCCAGAGTGAATGCCACCAGTCCGAGGACCAGCAGCATGCGGAACGTCTGCTCCCACTTTTCGTTCAGATTGGAGGAGTCGTAGAGATCCAGCCAGTGCGAAAGCAGAAGCACGACCCCGGTTACCCCCAGGATCTTGAAGTATCCGCCTTCGACGTTCAGCAGCAGCCACCAGTCCGCGCTCTGCAGCCTCGTCCCCGCCACGAACGACAGCCAGACGATCAGGGCCTCAACGACGAGAAGCACAAGCGTTCGTACCGGGTAATAGACATTGAAGAGCCGGATCACTTCGACTTCCCCCTAGGCCTTGGTCGTGGTTCCCTTCTTCTGGTACGCCTCGTAGTAGTAATGCGAGTAGGGCACCGCGGTCTCCAGGGTCCCGTTCAAAACCACGCCCACCAGCGCCTGCTCAGGAAATTGCTCGCGCGCTTTACGGGCCACATCAAAAGGCGTCGCGTTGCAGCGCACAACCATGAGCACTCCATCACAGGCCTTGGCCAGCACGCTCGCATCGGAAACTGGAACGGCCGGCGGTGAATCAACGATGATCCAGTCGAACAGCGGTTCTACGCGTTGCAGCAGCAGCTTCAGCCGTCCGTTGCCTACCAGTTCCGCCGGATCCCCCACGCCCGAACCGCTGGGAATGAAGAAAAGATTCTCCAGAGGTCCACGCTGCATGATGGAAAACTCGTCATTCTTTCCCTGCAGATAGTCGGAGAACCCGGGATCGGCCGCCGTGCCCAGCATCTGGTGCAACCGCGGCGCGCGCAGATCGGCATCAATCAGCAGCGCCCGCCGCCCATGCTGCCGCACCATCACCTGCGCCAGGTTGGAAGCCGTGAACGACTTGCCTTCCTTGGGTAGTGCGCTGGTCACGAGAATCTTCTTGAGCGGCATGCTCTCGCGCGCGTGGTACAGGCGCGAACGCAGCGTGCGGAATTCCTCCGTGCCGCGCCCACTATCGCCGCCGTTCAGAAACAGCATGGTCGCCAAATCAGGCTTCCATTCCATTTGCGCGCTGCGGGCGAGTAGAGTATCGAGGCCGAACGATCCGGCGAAGCCGGCCCCCGCCGCGTTGATCGCCACTGTCGACGCCTCCGTTGTCGCCGGTGACTCCGCCAATACGGGCCCATCGGTCACGGGGGGAGCCCCGAAGTTAGGCTGCGGCGCGCCTCCCTGGCTCGCCGCCCGCTCCTGCTCGGCTTTCTTCAAAGCTTCATGAATTCGGCTCATAGTTTCCTTTCGTCGGAAGCGGGCGCAGGTGCCCCGCTGCTCGCATCTTTTGCGAGAAGCGGCGCTTTCTCCCCGTTTGTCTCTTCCGGCTGTTTCAAGCGCTCAGCCAGTGTCGCCAGTGAGCGCAATGCCTCCACCAGGTCGAACTTGTCCTGAGTCGCGCTCGGCGCTGGCGCCATCACCGCAGCAGACGGAGAGCTATCGCCCAGGTCGAAATCCCGTGCCACCGCTTCCACTACTGTTGGCCCAATCACCTTCTGCTGATCCACGAACGCGCTCACCAGACAGTGCTCACAGAGCAGGTTGATCACGCGTGGAATTCCGGTCGCGTAGCGGTGAATCGCCGCTACCGCCTCGGGATCGAAAACTTGCTGTCCATTCGAGCCCGCGATGCGCAAACGCTGCTGCACATACGCCTTGGTCTCGTCCAGGGTCAGCGCATACGTTTTTGCCCGCAGCGTCAGGCGTTGCCGCAACTGGCGCAACTGCGGTTGCTTCAACTTATGTTCCAGCTCGGGCTGTCCTACCAGAACGATCTGCAGCAGCTTCTCCGTGAACGTCTCCAGATTGGTCAGCATCCGGATCTCTTCCAGCAATTCGTCCGAGAGGTTCTGCGCCTCATCGACGATGAGCACCGCCGTCTCCCCCGCCCGGTAACGGTCAAGCAGCCAGTTGTACAGCCGCAGCAGGATCTGGCTCTTGGACTTCGAATCACACGGAATGCCGAAGTCCGCCATCATGTAATCCAGAAACTGCGGCACATTCAGTCGCGAGTTGAAGACGAAGGCCGTCGCCACTTGTTGCAGGCGCAGCCACTCCAGCAGTTTGTTGATCAGCGTCGTCTTGCCCGTTCCGACTTCCCCGGTAAGCAGCACAAATCCCTTGCGGCTCTGGATTCCGTAAGTCAGGCACGCCAGCGCTTCCTCCGTATGCCGCGTCAGAAAAAGATAACGCGGGTCCGGATTGACGTTGAACGGATTCGCCCGTAGTCCGTAAAACTCTTTGTACATAGTCTTCCTGGATTCCGAATACGCCCCTAAGCTCCCACCGCTTCCTTGTGACGTCCGCTATCAGTCTTGTTTCGTTTCCAGAACTTGAACTTGTCGTTCTTGTTCTCCTCCGCAACCACGCCCACCCAGGGAACCGCCACGAGCAGCGGCAACTCCAGAGCAGCCTCGGCATCGGCTTCGGTGCGGATCGATTTATCCCGCAACTCCAGCCACATCGCCAGACCCAGCCCGAGCCCTAACCCGGCAGCCAGTCCACCTCCAGCAAACAGCCAGCGGTTCGGCGAACTCGGCGCCTCCGGCAGGCTGGCCTGGTTGAGCACGAACATCCGCTCGCCCTGTTCCTGCGTGTTCATCCGGACCGTGAGGTCGGCCGTGCTCTTCTTGCCCAGCAAATCCTGGTAGGCCTTCAGCGCGTTGTCGTAGTCGCGAGTCAGTTCCTTGTATTGCTCTTCGATCGCTGGGCTCAGCGACACACGGCCCTGATACTCCCCGATTTCATCCTGCAGCCTTTTCTGGTCGCGCGTACCCGCCGTGATCAGATCGCTGTACTGGTGAATCTGTAGCCGCAACTGTCGAATCTCCGGCGGCTCCATCGCCGAAGCTTTCTCGTTGCTCGTGTCGGTCCCCTCCGTGGAGGCCTTGGTGACTTCGGCCAGTTTCTTCTTCACTTCCGCGATATCGGCTTTCGTCTTGATCACGTCTGGATGATCGGGGGTATAGCGCGCCTGCAACCCCAGCAGTTCCGACTGCAAATCGGACAACTGCTTCTCCAGCGTTTGCGGATTGGTGGCGGATTGCGTCGACTTCCACGCCGCCAACTGTTGCGCCAGTATCGACTCCGTGTACGCCTTGTCCTGCTGAGCCCGGTTCAGCGTCTGCGTGTTCGACTCCAATTGCGAGTTCAACCCCATCAGGATTTTCAGGTTGTTCTCTTCATCTCCCGGAAGCTGTCCCACATATTGCTTCTTGAAAGCCGCCAGTTTGCCATCCATGTCGTCGAGATTGTGTTTCGCGTCTTCCAGTCCCTTGCTCAACACGTCCCTCGTGCCGCTGGCCACGGCCGCAACGGACTGGCGGTTCTGATCGACAATTTGCGACGTCAGATCGCTACAAATCAACTGCGCCTCGCGCGGATTCGAAGTCTCGTACCTAACGTAAAAGCCCGGCACTGTACTGCCTTGTCCCGGCTTCCTTCTCGCGCCGGTCTGAGTCGTGTCCACCGGAACTTGCGACATCGACGTGTTGGCGCGGATCTGCTCCATCAGGTCGCCCACGTTCTGGCCCGGCTTGGCCAGCTGCAGCCGCTCCAGCATAGATTGCAAACTAGGCTGGCTCAGCACCTGCTGCTGTAGTGTCGCCATGCGCGCAGTCAGGTCCTCTGAAACGACCGGCTGCACCATGTTCTCCGGCACTTTCTGACCTTCCACCAGGATCAGCGACTGCGACGCGTACTTTGCCGGCACAAACAAGGAAATCCCATATCCCACCAGCGGCGCCAGCAGCGCCGGCATCAGGATCACCTTCGCCCTCCGACGCAACATCGCCAGATAGTCGTCCATCGTTAATTCGCGATTCTCAATCATCCTCAGTATCCGTTCCGGCCGCGTCCGGAAATTCCCGGGTGCCCCATTTCTCGCGTCCTTTGCGAGAAGTGGGGCCTTTTCGCGGCCCTGAAATCAGTCAATCCGGATCGGACGCGGGGTCCAATCCAATCCAATCGTTCCTACATGCCGGTTTGATATCCGGCTACAGGTGGCGCTTCCCACGCAGAATGAGTGGTCAAACGACAGCTCGTTGAACTGGTAGCTGACGAAGCCGTGGAAATTGCGTCCAAACGCTCGCTGGAGCGCGACACCGGCAAAGCCATATTTGTAGGCATTCGCGTCGTTTGCCGGACAGGAAATGTTCGCCTTCGTGCATTCGTTCACTTGCGCCTCGGTCAGCGGCTGCACGCGGCTATTGCCCGCATACCCAATATCGACCGACCCGCTCCACACTCGTGACAGTGGACGGCTCGCGCTTAGGCTTACGACGTCGGTTTGTGCCCCCGCAAACAAACCCGATCCGCTGGTTTCGAAGCGTTCATACTTCAGGTCGAGCGACGTTCTGGGAAACTTGTAGCGCAGGCGTGCCTGCGCCGCTACTCCGAGTCTTGTGCTTTTGAAGGTCGTAGAGCTCAACGTATCCCCCACCAGCGTGCACAACAACAGCGGAACCGTGGGATCGCTGCACACCGCTCCCTGCGTATCGATCAGGGTGATCTGCGGCCCGGCTCCAAGCAGTAAGTCCATTCGTCCCGAAATCCGGTGTCCATACATTCCCTGAATCACGTGCGAATGAAATGCAGATCCAAACACCGAAAAATCGAAGCCCTGATATCCGTAGACCAACGCGATCTGGGTATGTGGCGTGAGCAGGCGGTTGTATCCCACCTGGGCTGAGATCTGCGAGCTACCGAGGAAAGACCCGCCCGTTGACACGTCATTTCCATAGAAGTGCGTAAAGGCGTATCCACCTGCCGCGGTGATCGCCGACTTCGGCGTGAGGTTTTCGGAAACATCCGCCAGGCTCACGTTCAGGATGCGCGGTGCCAGTCCCAGGCTTCCCAGGCTGGTGCCGCCCCAGAAACTGCCGAAGGCGGAGTTGCCCAGCGATTCAATTCCCTGCGAGCCCATCGAACCATAGGACCCCCCGAAGGTGCCCTCGGGCAGGTAGCTAAAGCTGTCGCGCAGGGACAATTGCCCCCGCTTCCACGTGATCTTTTGGTCAAGATCCATCTGCTGCAGCGTCTTGAACCCGAGCCCGTTCACGTTGTAGTACGCAACGCCTCCCACGTAGTCCAAAGCCAGGTCGTAGTGGCTCCACAACCGCTCCAGCAACAAGCTTCCCAGCGCACGGCTGACAGAACGGACCGCCGCTGCTCCCGGTGCGCTGGCCACGTTAGAGTCCGCCGACTCGCTGACCGTCGCTCCCGGCTGCAGGTAACTCAACGGCGCCGCATGCGGTTCCAGCGAGGGCAAATCTAGTCCCGACAGCGGCGGATTCTCGCTGATGGGAGGCGGCATATTCTCCTGACCATAAGCCGGCGTAGGCTCCTGTTGCCCACTCTGCGGAGCAGGCTCCGTCGAGAGCGGGGTGGAACTGTCTTGGGCCCACGCTCCACTCAGCGCGAAGGCCAGCATCCCCAGGGTCCAAACGCTTTGAAGTTTGCTCATCACGTTCCTTACGGAACCACCACTGTGTCGCCGGGTTTCAAGGCGATGTTCTGTTCCGGGTGATTCCCTTTGATGACTTCTTTGTAGTTAAACGGATACTTTTCCTGTTTGCCATTCTCCGTCCGCAGCAGATAAATCGCCTTGAGGTTGGCGAACTGTGTGAAGCCCGCCTGCGCCAGCGCCTGCAGCATCGTCATGTGTGGCAGCAGCGCCATCGGCCCGGTATGTGCAACTTCTCCCGTCACGAAGATGCGCCGGCTGTTCATCGCCGTCACCACCACCGTCACTCGCGGATCGGCAATGTACTTTTTCAATTTCTCGGTGATCGAATCTTTCAATTGCAGCGGAGTCAGCCCGGCCGCTGGAATGTCGTTCAGCAGCGGCATCGAGATCTTGCCATCGGGACGCACCGGCAGAGTTTCCGTGAGATCCGGCTCCTTCCACACCGAAATGCGCAGCGTGTCGTCGGCTCCGATCACATAATCGGACGCAGCCCCCGCCTCCTGCGCCACCTCTGGCGGTTTCGCATCCGTGCCCTTCGCCACCTCGCTGGTCTGCGCCTGCAGGCCAGCCGCCAGCAATCCCACCCACAGCAGCGCTACAAGCCTCATCATGTAACGGGCGCGTACAATACCGTGGAAGAGCGGCGCTTTCAGCGCCGCGTAAGTCGGACAGAATAATTCGGGCTTCAGCCCCTGTGGTTCTTCACTCTTCATGCCATCTCCGCGGAGCCAGGACGCTCCGATCCTTCGTATCCAATTTGCTTCAACTTGTAGAGCAACGCCTTGTAGCTGATCTGCAATTCCTCCGCGGCCCGCCGGCGGTTCCAGCGCGTGCGCGTCAGCGCATTCAGGATCATTTCTTTCTCCGCTTCGCGCGAAGCGGCGCGTGACGCCGCCTTCAGCGAGATCCCGGAATTCTTGCTGCACGTATCGGACTTGCGCAGCAGAGCGCGCAGGCCGCCCATGGCCACATGTTCGTCGCCCAACGCCACCAGCACCCGGGCCGCGTCTTCCAGTTCCCGCAAGTTCCCCGGCCACGAATAATCCAGGAACAGGCGTAGTGTCTCCGCGCTCAAGTCCGGAACCGGCCGACGAAAATCTCTCGCGTATTTGCGCAGAAAGTGTCCCATCAAAAACGGAATATCTTCTCTTCGCTGGCGCAGCGGCGGCAGCCGCAGGCACACGCCGCTGATACGGTAATACAAGTCCTCGCGCAGCCGTCCCCGCTTGACTTCGACCTCCAGATCACGCGCACTGCCGCAGATGAATCGGGCACCCTCGCTGCCGGCCGCGCCATTCCCCGTGGCTTGCGGCAACGCGTCCACCAGACGCGCTTGGCAGTCCGCATTCAAATCGGCCAACTCTTCCAGATAGATCGTGCCCGCGCCACGTTGATCTTCTCCGCTCCCGTGCCAAACCGCCAGATCCTCGGGCCTCAGGCTTGAACACTGCAACCAGCGGAACGGTTGCGCGCTCCGCTGCGACATCTCATGGATGCGTTGCGCCGTAGCATGCTTGCCCGCGCCCGTCTCAGCCAAAAGCAAAACCGGCACTTCCCTCTGCGCCAGCTCCCGGATCACCGCCTCGACCGGGCTCATGCTGGCGCTCACACCCTCCACAAATTTCAGTTCCGCCAGCCCAGTCGACGAACCTGCGCCGTTAATATCTCCCGCATTAGGCACGGACAAAGACTTGCCCATTTTTACCCTTCCAGCCTGACGGCTGAATGTAGCCTTCATGCCTGTTTTCGCTCCCCTATCGGAGCACGAGAGCTACCATAGACCCACCCGAAGTATGAAAATTTGAAATCCAAGCATGCTACTTATTTTCAATAGTTTAGAGCAAAATACATCACTGCGGAAGGGACAGTATGACACGCTTTCCACAACCGGCCCGGCCATGTGGGAAATCTTTTTCCCAATCTTCCTGGGGAAGTACATCTTGCCTGCGAGTCCCTAGGACGTCCCCCGGCTTACAAAGCAGTCCAGCCGGGAACCTCTCGCCTTGCTTCCCCGCCGTCGGCCCTCATATACTCTGAACGTTTGCCCGCCGATGACCTCTAACTGTCCGGCGACGGCAGCGCACCGACCTGCATTGATTCCGGAGAACACTTTTATGACGACGATGACGACGGCCCTGCACGTGGATAAAGAGAGCAATCCGTGGGAATCGCAGCGCGCGCGCTTTGACCTGGCCGCTCAGAAACTCAATCTCGACGACGGCCTGTGGCGCGTTCTGCGCTATCCCAACCGCGAACTCACGGTCTACATCCCGGTGCAGATGGACGACGGTCATCTCGAAGTGTTTACCGGCTTCCGCGTGCAGCATTCCATCGCTCGCGGTCCGGCCAAAGGCGGCATTCGCTACGCGCCCGACGTCACGCTCGACGAAGTACGCGCGCTGGCGAGCTGGATGACGTGGAAGTGCGCCGTGGTGAACATTCCCTTCGGCGGCGCCAAAGGTGGAGTGATTTGCGATCCGCACAAAATGTCGATGGGCGAAGTCGAGCGCATGACGCGCCGCTACACCTCCGAGCTCATCGAATTCATTGGTCCCGAGAAAGATGTTCCCGCCCCCGACGTAAACACCAACGAACAAATCATGGCGTGGATGATGGACACGTACTCCATGCACATGCGCCAGACCGTCACGGCGTGCGTGACGGGCAAGCCGATCAACATTGGTGGATCGCGCGGACGCCGTGAGGCCACTGGTCGCGGCGTGATGGTGGTATGCGATGAGGCCTGCAGGAAGCTGGGCATCGATCGCGAGCGCGCCCGCGTCATCGTGCAGGGGTTCGGCAACGTGGGATCGAACGCCGCGCAGCTCATGCACGAAGTCGGATACAAAGTAATCGGCGTGGCTGAAGTTGGCGGCGGACTGCATAACAACAACGGCATCGACTTGAAAGCGCTGGTGGACTTCCGCCAGAAAAACGGAACGGTGCACGGCTTCCCCGGCGCCGAGAAGTGTGACCCTGCGGACTTGCTGACCACGGAATGCGAAATCCTCATTCCGGCGGCGACGGAGAATGTCATCACCAGCCGCAACGTAGACCGTGTGAAGTGCCGCATTTTGGCAGAAGGCGCGAACGGGCCAACGACCTCAGCCGCGGATGACGTGCTCACCGACAAGGGCGTGTTCGTGATTCCCGACATTCTCGCCAACGCCGGTGGCGTTACCACTTCTTACTTCGAGTGGGTGCAGGATCGCCAGGGATATTTCTGGAAAGAGTCGGTGGTGAACGAACAGCTGGAGACGATCATGAAGTCGTCGTTTGATGATGTGGTCCGCTACGCGGAAACTCACAAAGTCAACAACCGCATTGCGGCCTACATGTTGGCGATTGACCGCGTGGCGTACACTATCCGGCAGCGCGGCATTTACGCGTAGCCTGAGGTACGAGGGAAAACGTATGAAATCGATTGAAAGAAAACTGATGGCACAGATCGCCGTTCTGGTCTTTGCCCTTTCTCTGGTCAACAGTCTTAGCGTCGCTCAGAACGCCGAACCGGGGAGCAAACCCGAGATCGCCGCTGCCATGCCTCAGGCCGGCGGAAGCGCCATGAAACCTGCGGCGGCCGCCACCGACAAACTAGACATCAACACCGCGACGAAGGATCAACTGAAGGCGCTTCCGGGAATCGGCGACGCCTACTCGCAGAAGATCATCGACGGCCGTCCCTACCGCGCCAAGAACGAACTGGTGCAGAAAAAAATTGTCCCGCAGGCCACTTACGACAAGATCAAGGATCTGATCATCGCCAAGCAGCCCAAAGCTGGAGCGATGGCGCCGGCCAAACCGAAATAGATCTTGAGATCGTGGAGCCCCGGACGCCCTCGTCCGGAGACGAGCGTCAGCTCGTCTAGAGTCACCTGTGACTTCGACGTTCCATTCTGCCAGTCTTTGAATTCGTTGAAACGCCTTACTTCTCTGCCACTCGCGGGGCGGACCCTTCGACTTCGCTCAGGGCAAGCTGCGTCCGCCCCTCCACCAACAACTGCGTGCTTACGTGCATTGCGTTCCCTCCTCCCGTGGAGGATAATCAAGCTGGTTTCCGGCTGGCCTCGCCGGACCGCCCCGTAGTGTGAACCTGCCCAACTCCATCACGCTCATCCGTATCTTCAGCATTCCTCTGCTGATGTGGATCCTTTCCAGTGGTCGCTTCAGCAGCGTGAACGGCGAGAAAGAATTGCTGGCTTCGGCGCTATTCATCGCGGCTTCCATGACTGACGGGATTGACGGCTACCTCGCCCGCAAACGAGGGCAGATCACCACGATGGGAATCCTGCTTGATCCGCTGGCCGACAAACTTCTGATCGCGGCCGCGTTCGTCACGCTGGTGCAGTTGAATCCCAGCCTGGTTCCCGCATGGATTGCCGTGGTCGTCATTGGCCGTGAGTTCTTAGTGAGCGGTCTGCGGTCCATCGCAGCGTCGGAGGGCTTCACCATTGAGGCCAGTGAACTGGGAAAATTCAAGATGGTGGTGCAGATTGTGTCGGTGGTGGCGGTCATCCTCGACCATCGCTGGAAGGAATGGCCGATCTACAGCCATTACTTCTTCCCGATTCACTGGATCGCATATCTGGCAATTTGGTTCATGGTGTGTGTATCGCTGGTGTCGGCGATTGACTACTTTGTCGCCTTCTGGTCGAAGATTGACCGGCGCGTGGTGAAACGCCGGCGCCGCGCCTTCATTCTGAGCCGGCGCAGGAAACCGGCGCCCATACCGCCGCCGGCAGACCGCGATGTCGCTACCTCGACCTAGTCCCGCTGCCGTTGCGTCTGGCGAGTTGGGTGAGTTCTCGCAAGACGAGCGAGCACTGTTGCTCCGCCTGGCCCACGATTCCATTCTCTCGGCCCTGGAGAAGCGCGAAATCCCGCTCGATCCGCCGACGGCTCACCTCTCCGAACCTCGCGGCGCATTTACTTCGTTGTACCTGCGGGGCGAGTTCCGGGGATGCGTCGGCTACGTTCTCGCTGTAAGCCCGGTGTATCGCGCCGTCGCGGAGACCGCGCGGGCGGCGGCTTTCGAGGACACGCGGTTCTATCCTGTGACGCTTCCGGAAGCGGCCGCTCTGGAGATTGAGCTCAGTATCCTGTCGCCTCCGCAGCCCATTGCCGCCGAGGCTGTTGAAGTCGGACGCCACGGCTTGCTGATCAGTCAGGGCGGACATCGCGGGTTGCTCCTGCCTCAAGTGCCGGTGGAGCATAACCTGGACCGCACGGCTTTTCTGCAGCAGACCTGCCGCAAAGCCGGCCTGCCGCTCGACGCGTGGAAGAGCGGGGCGACGATCGAGGCGTTCACGGCGGAAGTTTTCGGGGATGAGGGTACTTGAGTCTAGGGCCCCCGTCTTACGACGGGTGGAACAGTTGGATGGGAAGGACTTTCGCGTATTGGGAAAAATCGCGATCAGTGGTGAATATCTGCCAGTCATAGCGAAGGGCGACCGCACACATCAACAGGTCGGCGTTTGAACCAGCGATTCCACCGCGGATACATCGGTTGGCCGCCCGCGCCGCCTCCTCGTAATCGCTTTCATCCAATTCCACATTTCTGAAACCTCTCAAGTGATTGCGGATGCGCAGAAACATCGATTCCTCGCGAATTCCGGAGAGCACTTCCTGCCGCGTCGACCCGAGAAGGCTCACCCGTTGCTGCTGCACCAGGTCATAGAGATTCTTTGTAACCAACTGCTCATGCGGAGACAAATCTGCGGCCCTGCGCCGTAAGGAAAGGGACCAGATCGGCGTATCCACCAGCACCATCATTTGCGCTTTCCGCGGCGCCAAGCCTTGTAGTCGTAGGCCGGATCAAAGTCCACGGTGCCGAAATCTTTCAGAATCAACAGCTGCCTTTGACGCTGAATGTACTGTTCGAGAGCAGTGGTGACCGCTGCCTTCTTGGTTTTGTGCTTTCCAAGACGGCACGCTTCCACGATCAGCTTATCGTCGATCGCGAGGTTAGTAGGCATGTGTAGATTGTTACACATCTACATGTGTAAAGCAAATACGAAGAAGAACCGGGGACGGTTTCCCGTCCCCGGCGTATGACTGCGCAAACTCTGCGGACTCGAACTAATTCACCTGATCCAGTTCCACGGTGTCGCCCGCGTGCATGTCTTCCATGGAGAAGACGACCATGCCCGTGGCGGTGGTGTTGGTCACGCCGATGATCACGATCTCGCCTACTGCCCGTCGCGGCAGGTCGCGCACGTGAATCACGGGGCCATTGCTCTTGGTGAACATGTGGGGATCAACGGAAGGCGTCTTTTTCTGACTGTCCTCGGCGATGGCTGCTTTGAACGAAAGCGAATCCGCCGGGTCGTTCAGATCCGCGTCGTAGGAGCGCACCGCGCGGAAGAAGTCGCCGATCTTCACGCCCTGGTTGGCGCCGACGTTGAGGTAAAGCTTGTGACCGGTGCCCAGCTGAGAATCAAAGTCCTTGCCCATCACAATGCGGCCCGAAAGCTTGTTGCTGGAGGGCAGGAAGCGATCGAAACGGATCGGCGTGTGGAACGTCACTGCCTGCTTCTCCGCAAAGGGAATCGCGGTGTCGCCGGGGTTGACACCATCGCACGCATACTCGATCTGCGCGATCGCGGTCTTGTTGCGGGTGTCAACGATCTTGATGCGGCCAACTTCTTCGTAAGGCTGACCGGTCTCTTTCAGCAGCTTCTTTTGCCCGGGGAACATTTCATATTCGTTGACATCGCGCAGGGCGCGCACGATCTCATACTCCGCGCCGGCACTGTATCCAGTCCCCGAAAGATAGACGAGATCGCCACGGGTAAACTTCGTGGTGGTGGGCGTCTGGAGTCCGCCCGCGACGTAGTTGGCGTCTGGCAGGATCTGTTTGCTGATAAATCCGGCGCAATACAAATCGGCGTAGGTGGGCGTCTGCACGCGCTGGGTGGGGAAGCTATTTGAAGTCGGCGAAGTCCCCTGCGGAGCATCGGTGGCATTGGCATTGGCATCGGCACCGGATTGCGCCCAAGCTGCCGTCGCGAGCAACAACACTAACAGTCCTGTTTTCTTCATGTTACCTCCGGGAAGGATCGCCATGCGTCCCCTCCCTAGTCAAATGCCTGAAAAGAAAGGCTTCAGCCGGAAGGTAACAAGGGGGTAAGGGTGGGTCAAGGTTACGAGGGTGTTGGGCAGGCCGGGGAAAAAGTTTTTCGCTAAAACTATGAATCCGCTGTTGCATATGTAATTACGCCCCTGTAATAATTCGCCGTCGTTCAACTGCGAGCCCTTACCGAGTGTCCGAAGCGAGAACCGAACCCAGAAAGATGAACTCCGCTCCCAGTTACATGCCGCGCTTGTTGCCCTTGCGGTTGCCGCGGGTGTGCGTGGCTGTTATCGGCTCCGATCCCAATGAAATGGCGGAGAAGGCAGAGGCATTGGTCCGAGATAACTCCTTTCTGGAGTTCAGGTTGGACTACCTTTCAAAGCCTGGCCTAGCCCTACCCAGAATCAAGCGCTTTATGGAGTCCCATCCCGGGACGGTGGTCATCGCCACCTGCCGGCGAGTCGCCAGCGGGGGTAAGTTCCGCGGCTCGATCGCCTCGCAATTGGACATTCTCAGCAAGGCTGGGGCTGCGGGCTGCCAGTTACTGGATATCGAGTGGCAAACCGCCAGCAAGTGCAAACCGGAGCAATTACAGAAGTTGCGCGGCCGCGTCGCCCTGATTCTGTCGTTTCATGACTTCCGAGCCACAAAGAAGCTGGACGAAACTCTGGAGAAGATGCTGGCGTACCCGGCGGACTTCTACAAGGTTGTCAGCACTGCGACCACGCTCTCCGACAACGTCGCCATGATCAAGTTCCTGGCGCGGGAGGGCGACCGCCATTCCATGGTCAGCATGTGCATGGGCGAACAAGGAATCATCAGCCGAGTGCTGGGAGTGCGAGCCGGCAGCGTGTTCACGTTCGCCTCCGCCAGCGCAGGCGAAGCCACCGCCCCCGGCCAGGTGACGGCCCAGGAATTGCGCAGTGTTTATCGCATCGAGCAGGTAGACGCGGCCACGCGGGTCTATGGCGTCGTGGGAGATCCTGTGTCGCATTCGCTCTCACCCGCCATCATGAATGCGGCCTTCCGGCGGGAGAACGTCAACGCGGTTTATTTGGCCCTTCACGCCAAGACGTTGAAAGATCTGCTGACCTGCGTGCGCGAGATCCCCATCCACGGCATCAGCGTGACCATGCCGTATAAGGAGGCGATCCTGCCGCATCTGGATAACACGGACTCCCACACCACCAAGATCGGAGCCTGCAACACGGTGGTGCGCGCTCAGGATGGCAAGCTTTATGGCTTTAACACGGACGCCGCAGGAATCGTCCGGCCGCTGGAACGCCGTCTGAACACGCTCGAGGGTGCCCGGATTCTGGTGGTTGGAGCCGGCGGGGCGGCGCGCGCTGCCGTCTTTGGACTCAAGGAAAGAGGGTCAGAGGTCTACATTCTGAATCGCAGTGCTGCTCCGGCCAAGAAACTAGCCCACCAAGCGCGCGCCCGAATCATCAAGCGCGCCGACCTGAAGAAACTGGCGTTCGACGTCATCATCAACGCTACCCCGGTGGGCATGGGGAACACGCGCGAAACTCCGCTACAGGACAAAGAGATCAATGCCCGCTATGTCTTTGATATGGTTTATGATCCAGCCGAAACGCGCTTCCTGAAACTGGCCAAGGAGCGAGGCGCGCAAGTGATCCCTGGAATCGAAATGTTCGTGCACCAGGCGGCTCGCCAGTTTGAGATATGGACTGGCAAGCCCGCGCCTTGGGACGAGATGCTGCGAGTGGTTCTCCTCGCCCTTCAGGAGCGGGCCAACCGCTCTGGGGCCGGTAAATGAAGGCTTCCGATGCTGTTCGCAAAGAAAAAGTTGCTTTTTCCTAGATGCCCAAAGTAATATGCAAATAGGGGACGCGACTGTAAGCGTTTCCGGTTTGTTTTAACCCTGTACCGCCCGGTTTCCAACTTCCAAAATCGCAGCACAAGCTTTGGCGAAAAACTCGACGTGAGAGGCGGCCCGGTTCGCCTCCATCCCGGTTCGGAGAGTTCAACATGGCGTGGTACGCGTACTGTCTCACTGAGCATCAAACCCTTCCCAATGGAACCCGCACTCGCCGCCCTTTCCTGTTAGAGGGCGTTCAAGGAGTGAACGGCGCTGCGGTTCTGAGCTATCCCAGTGGTGAGTTCGCCGTAATTGTGAGCGAATATGACCATACCGCTGGCAACCTTGACCAGAAAGCCGCAATTGAACATGCTCGTGTAGTCAGCAACTGCTTCCGCAACTCCACTGTCCTGCCGTTCAAATTCGGAACGATCTTCGATAGCGACGACGCCCTGCGGCAAGCCGTCCGGGTCAACCGGAGAGCTTTTGGCGTGAGCGTCGCCAAACTGCGCGGCAAGTCCGAAATGCACATCAAACTCGTCGTGCGCGATGGTTCGTTGCGCGAGGCGATGATCGACATTCAACTGCCTGACACCGTCGGCGGCGACTACCTCTCCAAGTTGAAGGTGAAGGCGTCCCGCGAGCGCGAGCGTCAGACCAAGGCACGGGCTCTGTCGGTCCAGGTACACAAGCTGTTTAACCCGCTGGAGGAAGAAGTCAGCTGCAAGAAAGTCGCGCCCGAGGGCATGCTCATCGACATCGCCCACCTGATCGATTCCAAGAGCGTGGAGAAATACCAGAACCGCTACACCACTGCCGCCAAGCAGTTGAAGAACTGCGAAGTGGCGATCAGCGGTCCGTGGCCGCCCTACCATTTCCTGCCCGGCAAGCTGCGCACCGTGGCTGGGAACAGCTAAGGTCGAGAAGTTTCCCGCTTTCAAACCAGCCCCTGGTCGGCCAAAACCCGCCAGGGGCTTGGTGTTTCAGGCCACTGGCATGGGGAATGCAACGAATGTGCATTGTTCTGCACTTCTGATTTTTCACCAACTCGCAAGGCACGTTGCAACTCCTGCCTCAGCTCGAAGGTAAGCCCTTACCAGTCATTTACTTATCTGATGCCGTGAGCTGGATCACGACAGTTCCAGGCTTTGGTTCGGCAAATGCTTTAGTGACAGGTAATAAAGAGGCCGCAAACTCTAGCAACATGACCTTCACTCTCTTCGATTCTCCGTGTCACTTCCCGAACTGCCGTTCCGGCTGGCGGAGCGGCAACTTGCATCGCCTTTCCTGACATCGCCTACCAACTCGTAGCCTCTTGAAACGTGGCCCCAGCGATGGGGCCATTTTTTTCTTGGTAGGTGAAGAAATCCTAGGATTGCACTCATCGACCGACCAATTCTCAATGAGCGAAATCGCCTCTCGCCAGTTGAGTGCTGTCTATGACATCACCCGTCCGGGTGGCAGCGTGGCACGCACGTCTAGCTGCGTGGAGGGTTGGGGCACCCGGAGTCGGAGGTCCGGGATGCCCCACACCTAGATGGACAAGCGGATCAATAACTGAGAATCAGCTCCTTTGGCAATGATCCGCCGTAGCTGCATTGTGGAGTCAATCCCGAGGATAGATTGGTTACGGACCAAGCCGGATTGGCGATCTTGACGAACTTGTCGTTGTACAGCCCTAGCTCATGGAAAGCGATTGAGCCATTGGAGGGATAATCGCCGCACTGGACAATATTGTAAACCTCCAGCGCGCCGGCAAAGGCCCAATTGAACGTCTGCCCCTGGCTTGAGGTATTGAGCAGTTCAGAGAAGTTTCCCGACGTCAGATCCCAGGTAACGATGTCCCACGTGGGGCAGGACAATGTTCCCGCAGCACATGTGTCGAACATGTAGCCGAGGATCGTGTCTCCTGCATTGACTGGCTGCGGCGAGGCCTCAAAGACAGTGCCGCTCGCGCAGCAATTCCAACTGGCAATGCCCCACGCTGAGGCGTAATCGGAGTTCCACCCCAAGACAGGCTGAATGATCGTCACAACGTCCTTGTAGTCCTCCATCCCAGGGAAGAGGTACACGGTCTGGCCGTCGTTGGTGCTCGGCGCCGGCGGGACCTGCCAGTAGGCATACAGATAGCCATAGGAGGTAGTCGTGGTGGTGCCCGCATATTCAACCCAGGCATGGCCGATCGAGGGATCTTTAACGGCCTTCTCATCCCCGGTTACTTTTTCTCCGTCGGCTTTGTAATGTGGAAAGGCGCATACATGGATACTGTCGGAGGCTCCATTCGCGTGCCGGATGGCCTTTTCATCTTGCCGCACTTCATCCCCCTTCGCCAGGTGCGTGACGCAGCTGGGATGGAAGTAGCCGTATGGCGTGATGACATAATCTACCGGGACTACCGCTGGACGCTTTGGTCCGGCAGGGGTTAGAGCTTGGGCCACGTTCAGGCCAGCAACAAGCATGGTGATGGCGATCGACTCGAGAACTCGTGAGTGTACTGAGATTCGGAACATCGTTGTTATTCTCCTGTGGAGACAGGGCTTTGGCACGCGGTGCTAGCCGAGGAGGGAGTTCGTCGAGCAAATTCGTCCGCCCCGTCCCGATCTAATAGTGGGGCGCCACGGGAATTCGTATCACGCATCGAGGAAAACAACCGGATTACTCAGCGACCGTTGCGGCCGCCGATTTTGTTGTTGATGCGCATTATTGATGAGCATCACAAACGGACATCCGCCTTCGTATCCGGCATTGAGAATGGAGTGCGACTGGCGTAACATCGCGAGCGCACTCATCCTATGAGAGAGGATGAGTGTAAATCGCGTGGTCTCGAAAACTACGGGCTGCGCGAGAAAATTCTTGTCCAGTACTCAGCAGGCAACACGAGGTTCTTGCCCGGAATCCTACGCGGCAGGAGGTCTGCTATGAGAAGGTTCGGCCTTTCCGTTTTCTTCATTGCTATTCTCGCTATCGCGACTACCCTTGCGTGCGGCTCGTCTCCGCGTATCTTACAGTCGGTAAGCCTCACCCCCCCGACCGCAGGTGCCCAGGGCAGCCCAGTCCAGTTCACGGCCACGGGTTACTTCAACCAGCAACCCTCGCCGGTGAAACTGCTTACGGCTAATTGGGGCGCGTGCTATCAGAACCAACGAACTGCCGCCGTCTCGGTCAGCGCCGACGGCCTAGCCCAGTGCGCAGCCGGCGCGGTTGGCACATATACAGTTTGGGCTGTGGCCCAGCGCGGTGGCGACTCCTGTGGCCCCGCCGGCACGATCCCCGCGAACCCTTGCGGCGGCGCGGGCGAATGCCAAGTTACAGGTGCAGCGCAACTGACGTGTCCATAGGCTGATGAGATAACCGTGTCGGCTCCTAACGAGCGAGTAGACTTGGAAGCGCTCAAGCGACCAAGGCTCGGAGGGAAGGAGCCGAGCGATGATGATTATAGGTTGTGATTTGCACACACG
>Ga0116223_10000196_pt1 | contig 78640 bp, 63 predicted proteins | sample Sb_taG_3_FD_90092 | JGI IMG/M metagenome (GOLD analysis project Ga0116223, IMG submission 90092) | Peat soil microbial communities from Weissenstadt, Germany - Sb_50d_a_PC metaG | ecosystem: Environmental > Terrestrial > Soil > Wetlands > Peat | place: Germany: Weissenstadt | collected 2010-09-21 | reverse complement strand
CGCAGGGAGGCCGAGGGCGCGGTGCGAACACCACAACGTTTCAGAAAAACGGAGACGAACAGGGCGACAAGGGCGTATGGATGTCGGTTTGGGTGGACGACGTGGACGAGATGCACAAGCACTGCGTCGCCGCCGGGCTGGAGGTCACATTTCCGCCCACCGATATGCCGTGGAATGTCCGCGAGATGCACCTTCGCCATCCCGATGGCCACGTGTTCCGGGTCGGCCGCGGATTCGAGGCTAAAAAGTAGAAACCCAAAAACTACGACTTACGCATGTCCGTGATGTGCCACAGAACCCCGGTAGGATCACTCAGGTAGAGCACCCGAATTCCCCACGGCTGCATCTCCGGGGGCTTGCACATGATGCCGGGATACTTCTTCGTGAACTCCTGTCGTTGGATGTGCTCCCACCAAGCGTCCGCATCCTCGACGGCCAGGCTCATCATGAAATTTCCCGCGTGCTCGGCGACATAGAAAGTCTGTAGCAGGAAGCGGAACGCGCCGATCTGAAGCTCCGCAATCTGATCGTTGCTCCAATTGATCGTGAATCCGAGATCGGAGTAGAACTTCTTGGAGAGTTCGGCGTCTTTGGTGGGCACGAACGTCTTGTCGGTCACGGGACTCGGATGCATTGGCTTTTCCTAAAGGTGAAATGTTGCGAGACTCACTAAAATTCTAACGCAGCAGTGAGAGGCTGTTTACCCCCGCCGTCTACCGTGGTCGACCGAAGAACAGGACGTAGCCGTCAGGGTCGCAAATCTCGAAGCCGCGAAGACCGTCGCTGGTATCCTTGAGCGGCACGCTGAAGGTCGTTCCATGATCGGCAAACTCGGCGGCGAGCGCATCCGGGTCGGGGGCATAGACGAAGGCATCCAACCGCATGTGGCGATGACGCTTGGAGTTCGGCACCGGCTCTATGTTCTTCTCGGCTTTGACGAAGATCTGCGCTCCGTCGCGGCCGATGATGGCGAAAAAAGGATCTCGATCCGGCTCCTGGAATCTTGTCTCAAAGCCCAGCTTGTCGCGGTAAAAAGCTATGGTCTGATCGACGTTGCTGACGATGAAGCACGGTGAAATCGCCATCGTCGTTGGTCGTGTCATAAGCGTGGACCCTCCTGCGCTGGCATCCTACAGTCTACCGGCCTTTTCGAACAGGCGATCCTCCTGGCGGGGCTTCCTAGGCAGTATCATCCCGCAGCGGCTAGAAGCCGAGACTGATTCTGCAGCATTTACGGTATCGCTGGAAGCGATACCCTGATGCGAATCACGAGTTCGTCAGCAAACGATTGCGGGGTGCGCGCAACTCTGTCGCCGCGGCTGGCGAGGGTTTCGGAGTTGTGGCGCAAACAAATGCCCGGGTCTGGGGGTGAGCACCGAGACCCGGGCAGGCTGTTCCGTGAGATAGCGAACTGGAGAGGGGATAACCGGCTGTAGGCCAGAGCGCGCCGGTGAGCGGATCACTCACCCTTCCGTGTGTGTCGCGGCTGCCCGCCTGAGCAGCGCGGGGTTCGCCATGGTGGAACAGCGATCCTTGCTGCCGGAACCACGTCGCCGAAGCAACGTGGCCCGGGTCGAGCTTGCCTGAAACTACTTCTTCTGTGCGTCGCGAATGTAGGCGATGACCATCTTGATCTGGTCGGCGCTCACGCCCTTGTTGGCAAATGCGTGCGTAGCCTTTTTGTCCTTGCCGCCGTTGGCGATCATGTCGGTCAGGTCGGCGTCGGAGGCTTTCTTGGCATCATCGGAAACCAGGCTGGGAATCTTGCCAGCCGGTTTCCCGGCGAGGTCCGCGCCGTGGCACATGGCGCACTTTGTCTTGTAGATGCTTGCGCCGTCGTCGGCGGCCCAGGACAAATTGGGCAGGACGAGGAACAATGCCAGGGCGATCATCACGATCAGAATTACGAGCTTCGTCATCTTCATGATTGCTTTTTCCTTTCGGACTCTTAGTCCCGCTTCGACCGCGCTGAAGCTAGGGAATCGCGCAGACGAAGTTTCGAGACTCAATAAGAACGAACTAATCGTCATGCAGTTTCGACGGAGGATGGGGAGTTGGTCAGTGATTCCAGTCACTGTGGGTCGTGATCAGAGCCCGCGCGCAGGCCCGCGCCTAAGTACGTGTAATCGAAGCAGATCGCGTCAAAAGACTCGTATTCCGCGTGATATGCCGCAGCGCTGGAGTGTTGAACCGCGACCGTCGTTGTGCTCAGCGCAGAAGTCACTGGAAATAAAGGGATTGGCAGCGTGGTTCCGTGCCGGCGCTTTGGCAAGGGTCTTGCGCTTGCATAGTTGCTACTTGCGCCCGAGGTGTTCGTCTTGGAACCCACACTCATGGTGATCGGACTGAACCACCGCACCGCGCCGCTGGCCATGAGGGAACGCTTCTGGATCAGCGAGAACCGGCGCTACGAAGTGCTGCGGGAGTTGAAGAGTGCGGAAGGCATCGAAGAAGTGGTCGTTCTTGCCACCTGCTGCCGCACCGAATTCTTATTGTGGGCCAGCGAGCCCACCCTGGCAGCGAACTCCTTGCTGCACTTTCTGAGTGTCGAACACGGTTTGAAATTGAGCGAATGGGAGCACTTCTACCGTCGGCTCGATGAATCCGCGCTCATTCATTGTTTCCGTGTGGTGTGCGGGCTCGATTCGATCGTGCTGGGCGAGCCGGAAATCGTCACGCAAGTGAAGGCGGCATGGGAGCAGGCGCGCACCGTGGGGGCCAGCGGACGTTTTCTGAACGCGGTACTGGAGAAGGCTCTCGGCGTTTCCAAGCAGGTGCGCCATGAGACGGCGATCGGCAAAATCGCGGTCTCAATACCGACGGCCGCGCTCGACCTGGCCCGGCAGATCTTCGGATCGCTTGAGGGACAAAAAATATTGCTGCTGGGCTCGGGAAAGATGGGCGAACTTTCCGTACGCTACATGGCCGAGAATGGGGCCGGGTCGGTAGTCGTGATCGATCAGTCCCCGGCGCGGGCTCAAGAGTTGGCACAGAAACTGGGAGGCACCGCGGCTGCGCTGGGGGACCGCTGGAAATGCATGCTGCGCGCCGACATCGTAGTCAGTGCGAGCGGATGCCCGCACGCGATCCTGACCCGCGAGGAAGCGGAGCGAATCGCCGAGGAGAGGAACCGGGTGGCCCTGGTCATCCTCGACATCGGCATGCCGCGCGATGTCGATCCCGAGGTGCGCAGAGTGGACGGCATCGTGCTTTGTGACCTGGATGGTCTGGAGCGCGCGGTGAAAAATAATGGCGCGGAGTGGGGCGCAGTGGCCGCCGAGGCGGAGAGAATTGTGGCGGCGGAGGCGCAAGCCTTCCGCGGACGACTTCAGGCCGAGAGTGTGGTGCCTACCATCGTGGCGCTGCGCCACCGTCTCGACCAGATTTGCCGGCAAGAACTGGAGTCCTTCATCGAAGAACATGGGCCGTTTACCCGGGAGCAGGATCAATCGTTGCACGCAATCACAGCTCAGGTCATACAGAAGATTGCCAGCTCCCTGGCCCGTGAGCTCAAGGAACTTCCAGAGAAGGGGGAACAGGAACAGATGACGGCTGCAGTCACGCGCCTGTTTCACCTGGATTCGCCGCAACAGGCGCTTGCCGGCACCAGATCGGAGAAAGAGCAAAATGAGCAACGCAAACAGCATGCAATCGCAAGCAACTACTAGTTCCGGCGGTGCCGCGGGAGCATGGACCGGAACCCAGGCCTATGTGCTGGCGGCGTTTTGCCTGCTGCTGGGCGTGGCGCTGGGCTATCTGTTTCGCGGATCGGCGTCTCCTGCCGCGCAGGCTTCGACCTCGACAGCGACTGCGCAAACGGCAAATGGCAATCGCCAGCCGGAGCCTGATCCCAATGCGCAAGCGGCCTTGGCGCAGGCTGCGGCGCCGCTGCTCGACGCGGTGAACAAGGACCCCAAGGACTATGAGTCGCTCGTTAAGCTGGGCAACCTGTTCTACGACGGGCAACAATTCCAGAGCGCGATCCAGTACTACGAGCGCGCGCTAGTGATGCATCCAGAGAACCCCGACGTGCGTACGGATATGGGCACGGCGTACTGGTATACAGGGAACGCTGACAAGGCGGTTTCCGAACTGCAAACATCGCTGAAATACCGGCCAGGGCATCCGCAGACGCTCTTCAATTTGGGATGGGTACGCTGGCAGGGCAAGACCGATCCTAAGGGAGCGGTGGAGGCGTGGGAGCAATTGCTCAAAGCGAATCCGGATTATCCGCAACGACAGCAGGTTGAGCAATACATTGCCAAGGCGAAAGAGCACGCGGCGCGAGGATAGACGGTCTGGAGACGATTTGGAGATTGCGCCCCACAATCATGACGCTCATATCGGCGCTACGGGGCCTCCGCGAGGAAACCCTGTTTTGTGTCAAGCTGAACAAACACCTGCAACCTGTTACCGCTTTTGCCATTCTTTACAATTTTCATACGTCCCGTGACATGGTTCTGCACTATCGTGGGAGTGAGTTCTTGCGTCCGCTGCCAGACGAATAAGAGGCAGCAGACTATTTTCTGCGGTTCCGCAGTGTCTTAGTCCGAGTTTTTGAGCGATCAGTCGGAGGGCTTATGAAAGCAGCTTCTTCGTCTCCTCTCAGTTATTTCCCTTCTAATTCCTCAACCGCCTTTCGGATTCTCTCAGTTGCTCTGGCAGTCATTGTGGCTTTGGTAATCATGGCAACAACGGGCTGTGGTTCCGGCGGGAGTTCTTCGCCGAAGCTCAGCGGAAACACGTCGGTCACGGTGCTGTTGTCGAGCACGGCCAACGATGAGTTGTCTGCATTCGGTATCGGTTTCACCGGTCTCACGTTGACCAGCCAGTCGGGCAAGACGGTGACTCTAATGTCGGTGCCGCAAGGAACGCAGCAATGGGCCGAATTCATCCACGTCAATGGGGGCGCGGATCCGTTGGTTACCGTCAGCGTTCCGCAGGACATCTATACCGCCGCGGCCTTGACTGTTGGAGACTCCGCCTTTACCTGTGTGACGTTGACTCCGGCCGGCGGACTCGATACCAGCACCTTTGCTTACGGGTTTAATCCGACGAATGCGCCGCAGACGACCGTAACTGTGAACTTGTCTTCTCCCATCACAATTACAGGCGCCAGCCTGGGCTTGTCGCTCGACTTACAGGTTGCTCAGTCGGCGACGTACTCTGCGTGCTATGACCCGAATGGCAATTACACGTACTCGATCACGCCGACCTTCAACCTGACTCCAATCACATTTTCCGCACAACCGACGAATCCCCGGAATGGCAAAGTGACGGCGTTGAAAGGAGAGGTTACTGCGCTCGGAACAACAGGGACTACTTTCACGCTGACACTTCCCGACGGCTCAAGAACTCTCTCCATCAAGACGGGCAGCAACACCGCGTATCAGGGCCTTAACAATGTGTCTGCTCTTACGGTCGGCACGTTTGTGGACATGGATGGCGCAGTCCAATCGGATGGCTCTCTGCTGGCCACGCGCATTGCGGTAGAGGACACGTCCGCGGTCGACGTACAGGTTGGCCCGGTGATGGTCGTGGGAGGAGATCCTTTGAACGGGGAGACTAGTGCTTGGGCCTTCAATCGAATATCTCAAGGGCAAGACTCAATACCGATAAACTGGCCCTACAATATCCACAGCGCCGTTTTCCAAGTGTCAGGTCAGATTGAAAATCTGCAAATGCTGCCGTTCGTTCCTTCTTTCAACGCCGCGAACGTGGTTGCTGGGCAGAACGTCTATGTCTCCAGTCACGCTTTTACGAGCAGCGGCGACCCCTACACGGTCGCAACCACCGTCACGCTGATGCCGCAGACAATCAACGGCACAGTTCTGGCGTCTTCGCAGAGCGGCAACTTTACCGACTATACGGTTTCGCTTGCGCCTCAGGACCTGTTTCCCGAGTTGGCCGTGCAACAAGGCCAGACTACACTTTTGAACAATCCCAGCGAAGTGGAGGTCTACGTGGACAGTAACACGCAACGACTCAACACGCAGGCGCTCGCTCCGGGCGGTACTCTTCGCTTCTACGGACTGGTGTTCAACGACAATGGGACGCTGCGCATGGATTGCGCGCAGGTCAATGATGGGGTTACCGCGTCGTCGCACTCGAATTCAAATCAATCGATGGTCGGACACGCTCAGACCCTCCGTCGCGAAGGCCCTGGCCGCCTGCAACGAACGATTACACTGATCACGCGTTCTCGCTAGGATCAGGCTGAGTCCTTTGAGTTTTACGAATTTCAAACAGGAAGGTCGAAAGTGTCCACTTGGTCTCCGCTATCTTCCGTACAGTCTTTGGTGTTTTTTCTTGCGCTTTCTAGTTTCGCGCAGGCGCAGAGTCAGCCCAGTTCCCGCATCACGGGGCCGATTAATGATCAGGTCCGCGTCACTATCAAGGGAAACGTGCACCCGCTCGCTCAGGCTCGATACGATCAGGGCGCCGTTTCTGATTCATTTCCGGCGGAGCGCATGTTTCTTCTGCTTCAGCGGTCTCCTGAGAGTGAAGCCGCGCTCCGCCAGTTCCTTGAGGACGCACACCGGACGGGCAGCCCCAGCTATCACAAATGGTTGACGCCGGAACAGTTCGGTGAACTCTACGGGCCGGAGGATTCAGAAATCGCAGCGGTATCGGGATGGCTGCAAGGGCACGGTTTCTCCATTGCGCGTGTTACCAAGGGAAAGACCGCAATCGAATTCTCGGGCACTGCCGGACAACTCCGGGAAGCGTTCGGCACAGAAATCCACACCTATCTGGCGAATGGTGAAGAACACCACGCCAACAACCTCGACCCCCAAATTCCTGCGGCGCTTGCGGCTGTTGTCGCGGGCATTACGCCGATGAACGACTTCCGCCCCATGCCTTACGTGAAGTCGCTTGGCGAGGCCGTGTACGACCGGAGGGCGCACAAACTTGTCCCGCAGTGGACCTTCCCCAGTGGGACTGACCTTCTGGATTTTGGGCGTGGCGATTTTGCGATCCAGTACGACGTGAATCCTCTATATGCCGCGGGCGTTACCGGGAAAGGCGTCACGATCGGGATTATCGGTGCGTCGAACGTCGATCCCAGTGTCGTAGCTACGTATCGCTGGTTCTTCGGGCTTCCGGCGAACCCGGTCAACGTCGTCATTGATGGCAGCGACCCGGGCGAGAACGGGGCGGCTGTCGAATCCTATCTTGACGTCGAACAGAGTGGAGCGGTCGCGCCGGGAGCTACGATCAACCTCTATACTTCGGCGGGTACGTCGCTGCAAGACGGCCTCTACCTCGCGGCCCAGCGAGCGGTTGATGACGACGTAGCTGCGGTCCTCAGCACAAGCTATGGCACCTGCGAACAGAATCTCGGGTCCGCGGGCAATCAGTTCTGGGCTGGACTGTGGGAGCAGGCCGCCGCGCAGGGACAGACGTCGTTTGTTTCATCGGGAGACGGTGGGCCGGCAGGCTGCGATAACTTCAATGCAGTGCAAGTGGCGCAGGACGGCATCGCGGTCAACGGATTCGCCTCTACTCCGTGGAACGTCGCGGTTGGTGGCACCGATTTTTACTATACGAGCTATAACGGCACCGCATCGGCGCAGCAGACAGAGCTTGAGACCTACTGGGATACGGTTCCCACCATCTTTCCCACGACGTCACTCCTGCAGCCTGTTCCGGAGCAACCGTGGAATGATCCTTTTGGCCTGAATCTTCATTCGGGGGGTGTTTACAATCCGAACGCCTCGGACATCGTCGGCGGCAGCGGTGGACCCAGCAGTTGCTCCACGGGAGTGGAGGCATCGAATGGAACGTATTCCTCCTGCACGGGAGGCTATACCAAGCCTGCATGGCAGAGCGGAACCGGCGTACCTGCGGATGGTGTGCGCGATCTTCCCGACGTTTCGCTGTTTGCCGCTGCGGGTGAGAACGACAGCTTTTATCCCATCTGCACGTTTCCGGGTGAGTGTGTTGTGTCGGACGGCGACCTGACCATCGGTGTCGTGGGGGGCACGTCGGCATCGTCACCCGCCATGGCTGGGATCATGGCTCTAGTCAACCAGAAATATGGGCCGCAGGGGCAGGCGAACTTTACTCTCTACCCGCTGGCAGCCCAGCATCCGTCGGTTTTCCACGACATCACAACCGGGAGTAACGTGGTGCCTTGCCAGTTCGGCAGCCCGAACTGCGCGCTCAGCGCGGCGAACGACAACACGAAAGGTTTTTTCACTCTCGGGGGCTACTACGCCGGTAAAGGCTACGATCTGGCGACGGGCCTCGGCAGCGTGGACGCCAATCTTCTGGTCAAGTATTGGAATTCGCTTAGCTTTAAGTCAACCAGTACTACGCTAGGCCTCAGCCAGACCAGTTTCACCCACGGCACTCCCGTGACCGTAAACGTGGGGGTAAGCGGCAGCAGCGGCACGCCATCGGGAGGCGTTGCTCTGGTTACGACTGCCAGTTCCCAAGCCAACACGGCCCTCAGCGCGCTGACTCTTCAGAGTGGAGCGGCGTCGGCTACGGTCAACAGCCTTCCAGGAGGGCAATACCAGGTCACCGCGAGGTACGGCGGCGACAGCATATTCGCGTCCAGCAGTTCGACTCCCGTCACGGTCAATGTTGCTCCGGAGGCGAGTACTGTCTCAATGTCCGGGAAATATTTCGACTACGGCAGTCGCGCGTACGTCCCGATCGCGAGTGGAGGGAGCTATCCTTACGGAACCTACCTCGCTTTCGATGGCCAGCCGCGAGGAGCAAGCGCCGCGCCGGGAGCGCTCGACGGCATCGCGACCGGCACACTCACCTTTGCCGACGCGGCGAGTGCCGGCAGCGTCAATTCCGGGGCGTTGTCACTGGACCGTTCGGGCACGGCGGAATGGGTGCCGTCTGCGGGACTGGCGGTGGGAACGCACAGTGTGAGCGTGAGTTATTCCGGCGACGCGAGCTTCAATGCGTCTTCCAGCGCCGCGCCGCTCAGCTTTTCGATTACCAAGGTCGCGCCGGGGATCAACCTGTACGTGGGGCCTAATCTGGGTTTTCAGACAAATGTCACGGTTGGACTCGGGACTACCGTGACGCTGTCGGTAGACGTGGGCATCTCCGCCCTGGCGGCGCCGCCTGCGGGCACTGTGACGTTTTATCTCGGAAGCGTTGTGCTAGGGACAGCCCCTCTCGGACCGCCGCCTTACTACAACCCCAGCGTCTCCGCTGCCGTCTTGAATGTAAGCAGCTTGCCTTTGGGGACAGACTCGGTGACAGCGAGCTATGGCGGCGATGCAAATTATGACGCGGCGACCTCGAACGCGGTCACCGTGGTGGTGATGCAGCCCGCCGGTATCACAGCCAGCGTGAATCCGCCGTCGGGCACTCTGGCGCAGAGCTACGTAGTGACGGCCAATGTTGCCGGCGCATCGGGTCAGCCTGCGCCGACGGGGGCGATTCTGTTTTACATCAGTGGGGGCTCGACCTGGACTGGTTCGAGTTCGCTGGTGAATGGATCGGCGAGCTTCAACTTCGACGGTTCGACCTTCTTTCCGGGTACGGTGAACGTGTCGGCGACTTATTTAGGCGACACTGTCTACGCTCCATCGAATGTCACGGTGCCGGTCACGATGACGCCGCCGTTTACCCTCGCCACCACGCCGGTCGTGATTGCATCGCCGGGCGCAACCACGGGCAATACTTCTACGATCACGATCACACCGGCAACCGGCTTTACGGGCAGCGTCTATTTCTCCTGCACGCTGGAATACTATCCCCCGGGCGCGCAGCATCTTCCTACCTGCAGCGTCCCTACTTCGTTCAACGTCACGGGCGCGAACCCGGTCGCAGCCACCATGACGATAGCCTCGACGCCTAACACAACCACAGCGTTCAGTCGGTCGCCGAGCGAGCCGCGCTGGCTGGCCGCCCAGTTAGGGACGTTCGTGGCCGCGTTCTTCTTGGCCGGACTCCCGATGCGACGTCTTGGCCGCCGCAGATTCATGGGCTTTCTGGTTGTGCTTGCGCTAGTCGCAAGCTTGGCGGCTTGCGGAGGTGGAGGCGTGGGTGGGGGTGGTGGTGGAGGCAAGACGATTCCTGGCACTACTCCGGGAACGTACACTTTCATGGTGGAGGGTTCATTTACACCCAATTTCGGGACGAGCTTTTCCCAGGTGTCCATGGTGACAGTCACGATTCAGTAGCCTGCCGTCGGGTTTGCTGGACGATGGAGTAACCTGCCAATCCCTGGGCAAGCACTGCGCGACGACCGAGGCTCAAGTTTTTCTGGTTCCTGCCGAGGTAGTAGAGGCATGGAACCCCAATTACCAGCCCCATCCGCACGCCGAAGAAGTGACCGCGTGTCGATCGCCTTTCCGATAGAGGTCGCGGGGATTGATCTCGCGGGGAAGCGTTTCTCCGACAGAACCAAGACGACGACCGTCAGCCGGTACGGCTGCTGCCTGCCCTTGCCGCGCATGCTACGGCCGGACCAGACCATTCAGATGCGCCGGATCGGCACCAACGAAATGGCGGTGGGGCGCGTGGTCGCCCCAATGGGCTCGCAGGCCGAAGGGCGGCTCTACGGAGTAGAGACGCGGGAGTCGTGCGAAGCCCTCTGGGGTATTCGCTTCTCGTCCTCGTTCTACGAGAAGCTTCTGGACAACATGCAGGACGGTGTGTACTTCGTGAATCGGGACCGCAAGATCACTTACTGGAATGAAGGGGCGGAGGGATTGGCCGGTTACGGTGCCGCAGAAGCCGTCGGAAAACGGTGCTTCGACAACTTCCTGGGACATGTAGACGAGGCCGGCAGGCCGATGTGTACCACCGGATGTCCGCTGAGCCACGTCATGCTGGATGGGCAGCCTCGAACGGCGGAGTTCTACCTCCGCCACAAAGAAGGGCATCGCGTTCCGGTCAGCGTGCGCGTTCTGCCGATGCGGAACAGAGAAGGCAAGATTGTTGGCGCGGTGGAAGTCTTCGGCGATTCTACCGCGAAGAAGAAAGTCGAGAACCGCGTAGTCGAACTGGAGCAACTGGCATTCCGTGATCCCCTGACGGGATTGCCGAACCGGCGGCATATCGAACTGAAAGTTGAGCAGGGACTGCAAGAGCACCAGCGCCTGGGCCGACTCTACGGCCTGCTGATGCTGGATGTCGACCGCTTCAAGAAAGTGAACGATACTCATGGCCACGATGTGGGCGATGCATTGCTGAAGGCGGTCGGGGAAACCATGGTGCAGGGCCTGAGGACGAACGACATCGTGGGCCGCTGGGGCGGGGAAGAGTTTCTGGTATTGATGCCCGATGTGAATGCGATTGGGCTGGGCGATCTCGCGGAGCGGTGCCGGGTCCTGATCGCGCAGTCTTCAGTCGCAACGGGCTCGTCCTGGGTCTCGGTCACAGCGTCCATCGGGGCCACGGTGCTGAGCCATCTCGACACCGCGGAGTCGGCCATTCGTAGAGCGGATGAGTTGATGTACCAAAGCAAGCGCTCGGGCGGAGATCGAACCACAGCTGGATAATCGGCCTGAGGAGGTCAAGGCCCGTCCGCTTGCTGGGAACAGCGCGGCGGAACTCAAGCTAGCCTTCGGCGGGCACCGAGTCAGCAGCTTCTTCATCGCCCGGAACCAGGTCGAATTTCTTCAGCTTGTAACGCAGGGCGTCGCGGCTGATATCGAGCAGGCGGGCGGCGTGGGTCTGATTGCCGTTGGCTTGGCGCATGGCTAGCTCGACCATGGCCCGCTCGACCTCCTCCAATGAGGTGCCTTCTTCCGGAATGTAGAGCCGGGGAAGCACTCGGCCATTGGCCAGCGGTTTGCCGCCACCATCGGCGGGCGTGCTGCTGTGCTCGAATGCCGTCAGGCCGCTGCGAGCCGCTTCTCCAACCGCAAAAGGCATGTAGACGGGACGGAGAATGGATTCGTCTTCCAGGATCATCGCGCGCTCGATGGAGTTCTTGAGCTCGCGCACATTGCCTGGCCAGTTGTGAGCCAGCAGCAAACGGCGGGTCTCGGGCGTAATGCCGCGGACGGACTTCTTGAATTTGCGGTTGTACCAATCGATGAAGAACTCGACCAGCGGAAGAATGTCTTCCGTGCGCTCTCGCAAGGGCGGGATGAAAATCGCGATGATCGCCAGCCGGTAGTAAAGATCCTGGCGGAAATGGCCTTCGCGGACGGCCTTCTCCAGATCGCGATTCGAGGCGGCGATGACGCGGACATCCACCTGCATGTCGCGCACGCCTCCGACCCGGCGAATTACTTGATCCTCGAGCACGCGGAGCAGCTTGGCTTGCAGCAGGGGAGAGAGCTCCCCGATCTCGTCCAGAAAAAGCGTGCCGCCGTTGGCCGTCTCAAACAGGCCTTTTTTCATCGCCTTGGCGTCGGTGAAGGCGCCTTTTTCGTGGCCGAAGAGTTCGGCTTCCATCAGGGTCTCGGGAATCGCAGAACAGTTAATGGCGACGAAGGCGCCGTTCTGACGCGTGCTCTCATAGTGAATCGTCTTGGCTACAAGATCCTTGCCCGTGCCGCTTTCGCCTTGAATCAGAATCGTCGTAGCCTCGCTGGCCGCGACCTTTTGCACGAAGCTCATCAGTTCCGTGGTCTTCGGCGATACCGCAACCACTTCGTGATAACCCGTGTGCCGGCGCACCTCGCCGCGCAGAGACTGGACTTCAGTGCGCAGCCGGGAAGCCTCCAATGCATTCTGGATGGTGACGTGTAGTTCCTCGAAGTCCAGCGGCTTGCCGATGAAGTCATAGGCGCCCAGCTTGAGCGCGCTTTTCACGTCGTCCAACTGGGGATCGGCGGTGATCATGATGACAGCCGGGGGATCAGGATTCTTCTTGAGCTGCTCCAGAACTTGAATGCCGTTCAGATCCGGCAGGCGTACATCGAGGAGCACGAGATCGGGAGACTCGTGCTGCGCTAGGCGCAGTCCGGGATCTCCGGCGGCGGCCTCGACGACTTGATATCCCCACTCTTCACATTTTTGGCGGAGCGACCAGCGGACCAGACGCTCGTCGTCCACCACCAGGATCTTCTCGGCAGGCATGCTCGTTTTAGCTTACTACGGAAGGGGAGGCCGCGGCAGGAACCCGGCACGCACATTTCTTATTGGCGGTCAGTCCGAATCTCGTCGTAGCGGTTCTCGGGGGTGATCTGGGCCACAAGTTCGCGCAAGGTGGGTACAAGGTTAGGGCGCACGGTGATGAGTCCTTCCGCGGCTTCGATCACGATGGGATCGCCTTCGCGCATACCAACTTTTTGGGCTAAGTGCTTGGGAACGCGTACCGCCAGGCTGGTGCCCCACTTCACGATCTGCGACTCTGTCATAGTGTCTCCTCGGATTATAGATACACATAGTGTCTCCCGTGATCAAGTCTCTGCGAGAGGTATTTTGCTAGCATTCGCCTATGACTAAAGTTCGGCCATCTTGGATAGCGCTCGTTACAGGTTTCTTTCTCCTGTTCACTGCCCAGATTGGTGCAGCGGCATCCGGGAAGGAGCTGGAAATCTCAGAGAAAAACGCAAAGCTATTAGAGCACATCGGAGAATACTCCGATTTGGAAGTGCTTTCGATCAGTTGCCTTGAGAGTCTTCAAGCCCTTCCAGATTCAATCGGCAAGCTGACAAACTTGAAGGAGTTGATAATTGACAACGGCAATGGCTGTTCGATGAATCCTGTCCTGCCAGAGACCATTGGAAACCTACGGTCCCTCGAGAAACTGACTCTTTATGGTGCACAAGATCCACGTGAGCCGCCCCCACAGCCGGCGGAGCGCCACAAGTTTCCGCGCGGTATGTCTCAACTGAAAAACCTCGTGTACTTGGACTTGGGACGAAACGGACTCGATGAGATTCCATTGTTCGTGAAGGATCTGCCACGGCTTAGAGAACTTGGATTTGCATGGAACATGAAGCTTAAAGAGATCCCCATGTTCATTACCAATCTGCGAGAACTACGGACGTTGAAACTGGATTCCGACGGCTTGGATGACCTTCCAGTTTTCTTGAACTCGCTTCCAAACCTTAGCCGCATAACCCTCGGAAACAACTGCAGGATTACTCAGAACCCTGCGAAGATGAAAGACCTGAAAAGAAGATTTCCAAGGGTTACTTTCGACTTCTCGGATGAGTACGACTGCCCCGCAAAGTAGCGGGCTCGTTTTGCACGGACGTCGTGGTCGGGCGGCTCATTTAGGAGGCCGCGTTCTGAGCATCCGCACGCTGTAAGGGCAGGACAACGGCGAAGGTTGTGCCTTTGCCCACGGCACTGGTGACGTCGATGCGGCCATGGTGATCTTCGACGATGCGGCGTGCCAAGGACAGTCCCAGTCCGGTGCCGTCCCCTTTGGTGGTGTAGAAGGGGCGGAAAATGTTGGGCAGGTGGTCGGGCGATATGCCTCGTCCGTTGTCGGCGACTTCCACGACCGCCATCGCTCCGTGCGGTTTTACAGTGACAGCGATTTTTCCGTTCTTGTCGATCGCCTGCAGAGAATTCAGGAGCAGGTTCAGCAGCACCTGATGGATCTGATCGCTGTCGTGCTCCACTTCGGGAAGGGAAGGGTCCTTGTGGAGCGCAATTTCCACCGACTTCGCCAAGGCCTGCTGGCGGCCGAGCATGACGGCATGTTCCACCGTGGTGTTCAGATCGCTCTTGCGGACTTTAGGTGGATGCGGGCGCGCCGTCTGCAGGAGATCAGTGACGATGTGGTTGATGCGCGCAATTTCCTGGCGAACGTCTTTGACCACGGAGCGCGCGGGACTGGTCGAGGGGAGGTCGCGGCCAATGATTTCGATGACGCCGGCGATTCCGGCCAACGGGTTGCGAATTTCATGGGCCAGCCCTGTGGCCATTTCACCGAGAGTCGCGAGATGCTCGGCGCGCGACATCTGGGTGCGGTGCAGGCGTTCGATTTCCGCACGGCTTTCGCGCAACTGCTGAACCATCTGGTTGAAGTTGCGGCCCAGGTCGCCGATCTCGTCGTTGCGGTGCGCAAAACTGACGGCCACGCTCAGATCTCCGCCGCCGAGCAGGGCAATCTTCTGCTGTAGTTCTACCATGGGGCGCTGAACCGTGTAGGTGAGCACGACGAGGAGGGCGCCGCAAATCGCTACCGCGCCAGCGCCGGCAACCAACAACACCATGTGCCGTTCGGGATCGCGCCATGAAAGTGTGGCCAGCAGAAACAACAACATTCCGCCCAGCAAAACGCAGGCGATCGGGACCAGAGCCTTGATCTCCCAGTTAATGCGCAGCCAGGGCAGTTCGGGATCCTGGTCCCGATGAATTGGGGCCAGATCCTCGGCGACCGGTCCCGTTGAAATAGGATCCGTCAACAGCGCTGCGTTCGAATACTCTGTACTGAAGAAGCCTCGGCGCGACGGCCCGGTGGCTGTCGCCAGCTCGGCTGCACTCTCCGCATTCGTTAGTTCTTTGGCAGACTCAGGCATACGCGTGTAGTCCTGGCAGCAAGTAGGTCACGCCGAAGAAGGTGAACATCACCACCGCGAATCCCAAGATGGCGAAGTAGGCAGCGCGCCGTCCACGCCAACCGCGGGTGATGCGCATGTGCAGGTATCCGGCATATACGAGCCAAGTAATCGCCGCCCACGTCTCCTTGGGGTCCCAATTCCAGTAGGAACCCCAGGCCCGATTGGCCCAGTAGGCGCCGGCGGCGATCATCAGGGTGAGCAGGGGGAAGGCAATACAAATCGTCTTGTAGGTAATGCGGTCGAGCGCGTCGGCGTCGGGGAGTAGTCTTTCCAAGTCTTCGCGCCGCCACAGCAGCAGAAGATACAGCAGGTTGGCAAAGATTCCGCCAACCAGTGCCGAGAGGATGAATGGGCTCGCCGCCAGGCTGGTGGCGTAGAGGCCCTCCGCGTCTAGGGATGGATACAGTCCATTGCGCGCGCGCAACAGGAAGAAGATCAGCGCCAGCGATTGCAACAAGATGCTGATAAAGACCGCGCGATCAGCGATCGCGAGGTAACTCTCATTTTTCTTTACATGTGACAGAATATAGAGGACCAGCGGCGCGGCCACGGCGGCGAAGACCAGAAGCATCAGCCAGCCGAGATCGGGGATGGTCACGAAGAGACGCACGCCGCGCGAGATGAACATCTCCGACTTGTTCTCGGCATCCCAAGCAACGACGTTGAGCCCGCCCCACTTTTCAAAGCGCAACAGGATTGCAGCGTAAATTCCAACCGTGAACACACTAGTGGCGGCCAGGAATGTTTCTGTTTTCATCTTGTCCTGGATCAGGAACATCATGGCCAGGGCGAAACTCAGTGCGCACGCGGCGTACGCCAGCATGGCGAGCGTCACGTGTACGTGCAGCCACGTGGATTGCAGGGCCGGGACCAGCGGACGGACTTCGCTGGGAAGAAGCTGCATCAAGATGACGCCGACAATGGCGACCGGCATGGTTACGGTGCCGATTACCTTCACGCCGTAGCGTTTCTCGGCGATTAGTGTGAGCGCGGCCAGCGTCCACACGAAGGCCAGCAACATTTCATAGATGCTGGCGAACGGGGGATGGCCAGCCTCGTACCAGCGATGCGCGACCGCGCCGGTATTGGCCAGCAGTCCAGCCCACGTCATGAGAGAAGCAAACTTGATGTAGGAGTCGGTCCCCGTAACGCCAAATCCCAGATACAAGGCTCCTGCGCCGGCGTAGAAAACGAGTGCGGCATACAGCAGGTTGGCTTCACTCAGAATGTTTCCGCTCTTGACGACATTCAGAAAAGCGATGAACAGCAGAAAAGCAATTCCCAACCCCACCATGACGACCAGCGTTGTGCCGGTCGCGGGATGCTGTTCAACTTTTGCGCGTGCCATACACGTCCTCCAAAGCCGGACTCACCTTCCGGCGATCGTTTTTCCTGAGATGGATGTTCCTGAGATCGAAGTAGTCTGCGCCTGGGCGGAGGCCGCTGACTCCGATTTCAATTCCTTCTGAATCTGTTCCACCACACTTTTGAATTTGTGTTCGAATGCATCGCGATTGCGGTTCGCGGTACCGCCGACCCACAGCATCACTCGGCCGCGGGCATCGAGCACGGGAACCACCCAGAAGCGCATGTGAACTACATAGAAAACAAACGTCAGGCCGATGGCCATCAGCACGACTCCAGCCCACACTGCCCACTGGCCAGGTTCATGCGAGACTTGCAATCCGGTATAGAGGCCGGTCTTCAAGTCCTTCGGGTCGAGAATATAGGGGGAGGACGCATTCTCGGCAATGCCGGGAATCTCGGGCAGCCAGACGTTGACGCCGGTGTTGGCCTTTTTGGAAGTCACGATCAAGTGGACCGCAGGATTCACTACGTCTCTACTGCGAGCGTAGACATGGCCGTCCTGCACCACGAAGTCAGGAATGAACTCCACCAACTGCACGCTGGTGTCGGCATCGAGAGCCGCCGTCTGGTTCATCGCCAGCGAGATTTCTTGCTGAGTGCCCTTGGTTCCGTTGGCGGGAGTTGCGTTGAGAATCAGTTGATCGAGTTTTCCCGTGCGGCCGTAGCTCGCCTGGTAAAAGCGCAGTCCTTGGTAAACCAGGGGATCGTTGACCACAATCTCTTTGCGCGACACCTCGCGACCGCCGTCGAGAATCGCAAGCTTCGACCACCAGCGCTTCGGAGTGCCGTCGGCGTAGGTGTCTTCGCCCGTGCCGTCGCAGCGGATCGAGAACGGAATGGTGCGCATAGAGCCATTCTTCATTTCGATCTGATTGCTTGCCGTTCCCGGAGTCAATGTCAGGAACCCACGCCAGCCGTAGAGAGCGTCTACGATGTAGCCCAGGAGAATCAGCAGCAGGCTGGCATGAACGATGTAGACGGCCATCTCAGAAAACCGGTTGCTCTCAGAAAACAAAGAGAAGCTGTCGGGGCGTACGATGCGTTCTGCTTTCAGCCCCGAGTGCCGGAGGGCGCGTTCCGCGGCGCTCAAACCCTGCTCTTCACCGGCAACGGGAATCTGCGCCTGCGTCGGGAGAACCCTGCGGAAGCTCTCATCGGGACTCTTGTAAGGACGCGCGAAGTATCGCCAGGCATTGGGGAAGCGCTCTACCGACGCTGCGATAATGCTCAGGCTCACCAGAAACATCAAGGCGATGAACCAGCGAGTGTGGAAAATGTCAGTCAGGCCGGTGGCGTCGAAAAAGTGCAGCATTGCGGGTGAGTATGCGCGCTGCATGTCGTCAGGGTCCGTGATCGGGCGCTGCAAGATGACCGTGCCCGCCGCAGAAAAGATGACGACCAAGATGATCAGAACGACCCCGGTCTTGATGGAGCTGAGGGTCAGCCAGGTCTTGTGGAACGCAGAGCGAAGTGACAGGGCCATATCTTTCCTCTTCGCAATGCTGCAATGCACGTTCCGCGCCAACGTTCGGACTTGCGGTCAAGTCTTTTCGGATCAATGGGTTGAGGCCAATTTCATGGAGTGCTTAATGATCTGAGCTGAGGCATAACACTCATCTTCCAGGGGGCGTCTCTGCGATTTCACGCTCTCGGCCAGTCTGTGATTTCAATCACAAACGCCCTAGAATCATCCGGAGCGGAGGGCTGGCTGACGAATCGGCAGGACGTGCGTGATTTCACGGATTGAGTGTGGGAGAAAGCCCATTCGCCCGAGCGTCGATCCGGATCGAGAACATCCCGGCGGTCCGCGGGCGTACGTTAGAAAGTGATTTGTTGCAATAATTTACAGTTCGAATCGTAGAACGACGTTGGTTGCGCATCACTAAGGCGAGGATCGTGCACATGCAAGAGTTGGCAATGGTCCCACAGTCTCCAAGCCGTACGCTTCCGATGCGCATGAACTTAGGGCAAGCGTTCCCCCGTCTCCTGCAGTTTCTGGTTCTTGTTTTTGTTATCGCGATGGCGCCGGCGTTCGCCAAGGAGCATCCGGTACCGCTCGACAAGAACGTCGATTCGGCGAAATGCCTCGAGTGCCATGAGGACAAGTCGAAGGGTAAGGCCGTCCACTCCGCGATCGCGACGGGCTGTCTGAGCTGTCACGAAGTCCGAGTCAACAAGGACATTACCCGCATCAAGCTCATCACTTCGACTCCGCAGGCACTCTGCTTGAGTTGTCACGCCGAAAAGGACGCCGCCAGCATCAAGGGGACGGTGCATCCTCCGGCGGTGCGGGACTGCATCAAGTGTCACGACCCACACACCAGCGACAATAAGAATCAGTTGCTGAAGGCTACGTCGGGCGACAAGGGGCAGAATCTCTGCCTAGATTGCCATAAGCAGGGACTCAACGTCCCTGAAAAAGGCAGCCGCCACGCCGCGCTCGATATGGGGTGCGACACCTGTCACACCACGCACAAGACAGGCGAGGTCGGGAAGCAGGAGTTTGATAACCACTTGAACAAGGCGGTTCCAGCGCTATGCCTCGACTGCCACGACGCAAAAGATGCGGGGTTGATCAAAGCTCATCAGGGACAACCGTTCGGCACGGCCTCTTGCACGCAGTGCCACGATCCGCACCAGTCGACGCAACCAAAGCTGATGCAGAGGTTCATGCATCCCCCATTCGCCGAGAAGACCTGCGACGTCTGCCACGCGCCGGCGAAAGACGGCAAGGTTGTCCTGACCAACGCGGACACTCGAGCGCTCTGCGCTACCTGTCACAGCGACCAGGTCGAGAAGATCGATAAAGCCAAAGTGCCGCATCCCGGAGCGCTGGGCGAGTGCGTGGCCTGCCACAATCCGCACGCGGGAAGCACGCAGGGCTTTCTGCAGCCCGACCCGGTGACCGCCTGTTTAGCCTGCCACTCGGATCAGGCGGAGCAATTCAAGAAGGCACACCGGCACCAGCCGGCATTTCAGCAGGGATGCGCGACTTGTCATGAGCCTCATGGTGGCGACAACGATCATCTGTTGCGCGCCAAGGATGCAAATGGGCTCTGCCTGGAGTGCCACGGCCCGGACTCGCAGCCGAAGAAACTCGAGGCCGAGCACTTGTTCACGATCTTCAAGGGGAGTGTGAAGCTTCCCGAAGACTATTTCACGAAGAACAAAGTTGTGGTGCTGCCGCTGAAATACGGGCGTGGGCACCCGACCGAGGGTCACCCGGTTTCCGACGTGATCGATCCGACGGACATCACCAAGGTGAGAGCTAAGATCAACTGCCTGTCGTGCCACCAGCCGCATTCCTCGGCTCAGCCCGATTTGCTGGTCAAGGACAAGGTGAACAATTTGGCGTTTTGTTCCAGCTGTCACAAGGATCTGACGCGGAGATAGCCTTCATGAGGAAAACAAACCACAAGTCGGAAGCCAGCGCTAGGTTGATTCACGATCGCAAGAGCCTGGTCGCGGTGTTGGTTCTGCTGAGCCTGACGCTGCTTGCGCCCCTTGCGGCATTTGGGGACAAGAAGAAAAAGAAGGACGCCGATTCAAAAAAGATCCCGGTGATCGACTACTCCAACATCGTGTGGCCGAACCCGCCGGCCATCGCGCGCATTCGCTATCAGGCGTTTTATGCGGCGCAGAAGCTCTCGCAGGTTGAGACTCCCAACACCAGGAAACAGAAATGGATGGACCGCCTCGCGGGCACGCAGGCGGCCAGCGACAATACGAAAGTTCTTTTCCAACTGGCTGAGCCCTACGGTTTGGCGGTGGATTCCAAGAATAGTCTGTACGTGGCGGACCAGAAGGTGGGGGCCATCTTCATCTTCAACACCGAAACGCGTGAAGTCGAACTGATCAAGAACAAGACCCATGCACATTTCGTGCGCATCATCGGCCTAGCTATGGATGACAGTGACCGCCTGTTCGTCTCCGATCCGGGACTGCGCCATATCCTGGTGTTCGACGCGAGCCACAAGGCGGAAGACATCATCACAGACGGACTGGTCGAACCAGGCGCGTTGGCCATTGACAAGGAGAACAGGTTGCTCTACGTAGCCGACGTGTCCCTGGACCAGGTGTTGGTCTTTGATGCCGACAGCTTCAAGCCGCTGCGCAAGATCGGCACTACCGGACGCAACCACGAACTCACCACGCCAGGAGACTTTGCGAAACCGACGGGCGTCGCGGTCGACCAGGATGGCAATCTGTACGTCTGCGATACGTTGAACGACCGCGTCGAGATCTTCGACGCCGACGGCAAGTTCATGAGCACCTTCGGCAAGGCTGGCGACGGCCCGGGATACTTTGCCCGGCCGAAGGGGGTGGCGATTGACTCCGATGGCCACATCTGGGTGGCGGACGGGATGCAGGACCGGGTGCAGGTCTTCAACAAAGAGGCGCAGTTGCTGATCACGTTTGGCGGCCATGGGCTTCTGCCCGGGCAGTTTCAGGGACTGGTCGGGATAACCACGGACAAGAACAACCGCGTCTTCACCTCGGAAATGTATCCGGGCCGAGTACAGCAGTTCCGCTATGTCACCGATGCCGAGGCCGAGCAGCTGCGCAAGGAGCGAGAAGACCAGCGCGAGAAAAAAGCCGGCGCGGGGACCAAAGATCCAGTTCCAGCTGCCGCACCGGCGAGCGAGGCTAAAAGTCCGCAGAGCAAGTAGACGGCATTGGCGCCCCCGCAATGTCGCGACGATCAAGAATTCATCAGACGACTTGGTGTCTCTACCCCTCCTGTCAGGTCAACTGCTGTGTTTTGCAACACTTCGCTGCAATTCCTTACAACTGAGGAATTTGACCAACCGGCACACGCAGGTGGTGTTTTTCCCCCAGTTTCCAAGGGTTACCCGAATTGGAACCAAGGGGAGCCTAAAGCTACAAAGGTTGTAGATTCAATGATTTAAGTAAATATTCCGAAAACGGTGGATTCGTCTGGGTTCGGGCGGCCAGTTGCACTACTGAGAGTCGAGGGGCGGTTGCAAGGAGCGCCCAGGCGCAAGATGCAGCCCACGGCCTAAGCCTCTGGGAGTTTAGTAACAAGCTGCAAAACATCATTCATGGAGGTCGTGAAATTTTATGAAGAAAGCGATGTTGGTTGTAATGTTCGTACTCGCGGTTGGGGGCTTGGTGATGGCGCAGACTTATTCGTCACCGGTTGACGTCCTCGGCGCGCACAATAACAACGGCCGCGGCTGCGCGGGCTGTCACCAACCGCACAGCGGCTCGTTTGGCTCCGGCCAAAAGGGCGCAACTGATACTGGCAGCTACGCATTGTGGGGCCAGGACGCCAGCCCGCTGTATGGCGCTACCGTCGCGTTCGGCGACAGCGGCAACTATACAGAGGTTCTGCCAAACGGTATTGCCACCGGAACACAGGAAGTCGGCGGCATCCTGCTCTGCCTGAGCTGCCACGATGGCAACGTTACTGCGAAGAACATGATGGCCAACCAGTCGTATGAACAGAAGATCGGCCTTCTGTCCACCCAGTCTGCCTACGGAAGCCAGCCAATTCCAACCTTACTCGGAAACGACGGCAGCGGAGCCGGCAACTACACCAACGATCACCCGGTGGGACAATTGGCCAACATCAGCACCACGATGCCGGGCCTCACCTTCAACGGCACCAAATTCACGCTGACCCCGGGCACTCCGTATGCCCAGTTCGTAGCGAACTACGGGTATCCGGCGCTGGCGCCTGGCAAATGGTCCCAGCCGTTTGGCGTTACCGCTGGCGGAAAACCCTATGTGCTGTGCACCACCTGCCACAACCAGCACGTAATGACCGTGTACACGTCCAGCGCAACGAGCCCGATCGCGAACGACGGCGGCGGCAAGTACTATGCCACCTTCTTCTTCGTGAATGGCCCCTACAATCCGACCATCAACAACGTGGCCAACACGAATGCGCCTTCGACGACGCAGTTCTGCCGTCAGTGCCACTTTGGCGAGTCGAACGAAGCCAACAACACCAACAACATCACGACGGTCTTCCAGTAGACCGAAGCGGGTGTACAAAGGGGGGAGAGGATTACTCTCCCCTTTTTTCTTGAACCAGCGAGCGAGGAAATATGAAATACCGACTCCCAATCTGTGCATTCTTGGCAGTGGCCCTCTCAGCGGCTTCGGCCCAAGTGGCCTCACACACGCCGACCGTGATCGCGAACGCGCCCTCGGCCCAAACGTCACCTCTTCAAGTGAGCGACAAGCCGGTGGCTCGGGTGAACGGAGCAGTGCTGACCGATCGCGACCTGCTGCGCGAAATGTACACCATCTTCCCTTACGCCCAGCAGCACAATGGTTTTCCCAAGGCGCAGGAAGCGGAGATTCGTCAGGGCGCGTTGGAAATGATTATTTTCGAGGAGTTGGTCTACCAGGAAGCTGTGCGGCGCAAGCTCGCGATTCCAGCCGAGAAGCTGAATCGCTCCGAGGCCGATTTTCGCAAGCAGTTCAACAGTCCCGATCAATATCAGCAGTACCTGCAGTCGGAGATGCATGGATCCGAGCAGCAACTGCGCCAGCAGATGCGCCGCTCGCTGCTTATCGAGCAACTGCTGAAGACCGACGTGGAACTCAAGTCGGCCGTATCGCCGGCTGAACTGCAGGCTTACTACGTGAAGAACGCCGATCACTTCAAGCAGCCGGAGACGTTTACGTTCCAGACGATCTCTGTGGTGCCGCCGCTCAAGGCGAGTGCCGACCAGGCGAAGCAAGCCCAGAAAAAGGCCGAGGACGCGCTGCTCCAAGCCAAGGCGACGAAGAGTTATCAGTATTTCGGACTGCTGGCAGAGAAGATATCTGAGGACGACTACCGCGTGAACATGGGCGACCACAAGGTCGTGCCCAGCGACAAGTTGCCACCGCAGGTCGTGAAGGCGTTGCAGGCCATACAGCCCGGGCAAGTCAGCGGATTGATCCAGATTGAGAGTGCTTACACCATCATCCGATTGAATGCCCACACTCCGACGCGCAAGAAGCCGCTGGCGGAGGTTAAGAACGATCTGAAGACGGAGTTGCAGAAGAGCAAGTACGAGAAGCTGCGTTCGAATCTTGCCAAGCAGCTGCGCGCCAAGGCGAAGATCGAAGTAGGTTAGATGCAGTAGCCAGTTGCCGGTACCCAGTTGTCAGTGCCTAGTTTCCGACGCCGGTTCTTAAAGAGCTGGCAACTGGGTACTGACAGCTGGGTACTTTTTTTGATGAGTCATTCAACACCGTGGGGCGGGTGATATGCCGCACCGGGGACGAGCGTTTTGCTGCGAGCCTTCTCGGCAAGAGCGACAAGTAGCCTGTTTTCATAGACTTTGCAAACCGATTATGCCGCCGTCTTTGGCAATCGTTGTGCCCTTATGGGAAGTAAGGGGAATTGGGCTTCGGGCCTCTGGCTGGAGGCAGTTTCATGAAGGGAACAAAACGCATCATCGGCCTAGCGGTTCTGCTAATGGCGCAAGCGGCATCGGCCCAGATTACGGTAGGCGAGAACACGAAATTGAATGCCGGAGGCCTCTTCACCTTCGGATACTCCGGAGCCTACGGCGACGCCATCCCATCCAACCACGGATTGGACCTCGGATTCGACGGCAAGATCTCGGGTTCGTACTACAACCCAAACTTCCTATCTTTCGAAGCCAACCCCTATTACAACCAGTCACGAGCCGATTCCAGCTACCAGTCTCTCACGGGAGCGAAAGGGATTAACGGGAGCGCGAACTTCTTCACAGGAAGCCATTTTCCAGGTGCGGTCAGTTATCACTACGATGCCAACAGCACGGGGACGCTCGGCCTGACCGGGCAGCCAAACTTCACGACCTACGGCAAGGGACAGGGGTTTGGGATCAACTGGAGTGCGCTGCTTCCCGACTGGCCTGCGCTCTCCGTGGGGTACTCGCAGGGCAGCGGCCACAGCACGATCTACGGGACCGACCAGCAAACCGACTCCAGCACTCGCCTGTTTAACGTGCACTCAACCTACCAACTGGCAGGATTTCATTTGAATGGTTTCTTCGACCGCAACAGCCTGCATTCGACATTTCCGGAGTTCCTGGCGGGGACGGGGGAGTCGGTGCAGGACTCGTCGGGTCATGATTTCGGTTTCGGAGCGCAGCACAACCTTCCTGCCCACGGAATGTTCTCTGTCAACTTCAATCGAGCGTCGGCGAGCAGCGACTACCTCTCCACCGAAGGGAATAACACCAACACTTCAAGCTACACGGACAATACCGAAACCTCCAACGCCAGTTTTCACCCCACGCAGAAGCTGAGCCTGAATGTGACGCAGAACTATACCGATAACCTTACCGGCTACCTGACGCAGAACCTGGTTGGAACGGGAACGGTAGTGCCGGGATTGAACCTGGGATCGGGATCGCACTCGTCGACAGTGGGAGGAGGAGCCAGCTATCAGTTCACCAACTTCCTCTCGGCGCAGACGCAAGCCACATATTACGATCAATATTACTTTGGCAAGAGCTATACCGGGACCTACGTGAGCGGTACCGTGAACTATGGAAAGAGGCTGTTCGACATGTTCACTTTTTCCGGTTCAGTGGTGGACAGCTCCAACGGCCAGGGCACCAACGCGGTGGGATTCGTCGGCACGGTAAACTACTTCCATCGCATTAAGGGATGGCAGACGTCAGGAGCGTTCAGCTACGCACAGAACGTGCAGACACTACTCGTTACCTACACGACCTCCTACTACAACTACAGCGCGAACCTGCATCGCCGGTTGCCGGGTGGAATGACGTGGACGGCAGCGTTCAACGGATCGCACAGCGGCCTGACGAACTACAGCGGCACGAACAGCAGCAGCCAAGGTTATTCGACCGCGATGAGCATGCGGAAATTCAGTGTGACTGGGAACTACGTCAAATCGAACGGGATCTCGCTGCTGGGTGCGAGCGGGCTGGTGGGACCTGCACCGACACCGGGCCTGAACGGTCTCGTCTTTTTCGGTGGAACCAGTTACGGAGGTGGGGTTTCAGTGACGCCGATCCGGCGGTTAGTGATTGCTGGCAGCTTTAGTCGCGCGATTAGCGATACCATCAGCAGTACGACCTCGCACAACAATACGGAGATCTTCAACGGTCAGCTGCAGTACCATTTGAGACGAATCGGACTGCAGGCGGGATACACCCAGTTCACGCAAGGGATCAGTGCAGTCGGCGCGCCAGCCAGCACCACGTCGTTCTTCGTCGGGATAACCAGATGGTTCGACTTCTTCTAAGCAGGCTGACCAAGCCGGCTTTGTGCACCGGACTCTGCATCGCTGTTCTGACAGGCTTGCTGGCGACGCGGGGCGAGGCGGCGAAGCGTCCGAAGGAAACGATCAGCCAGACTCCTCCTCCGGATCTGCTGCTTGACGGCGGGCGCAAGCTGACTTTCGAGCGCAGCTTTAGCCTGGAGCGCGAGGTCAAGCCGAAGCGGAGTTTTTGGACGCGGGTGGTCGATGTCATCGCGGGCGAGCCTGACTTCCATTATCTAGTGAGTCCATACAGCGTCGCGACGGATTCGCATGGACGCATCCTGGTGACCGACACCGGGGCTTCCGGCGTACACGTCTTCGATTTTACCCAGCAAAAATACAAGTTCATTTCGCGACGCGATGCCGGCAAAGACCGGATGCTTACGCCGCAATGCGTAGCCGTCGACGCGCAGGACAACATCTATGTAACCGACTCGCAGTCAGGAAAAGTGTTCGTGTTCGACGCGAATGGAAAATTCCGGCGTGCAGTCGGGAGCCTGAAGGGCGGCGAGGGATATTTCAAGCGTCCGACGGGAATCGCCGTGGATTCGGCTGCGCAGCATATCTATGTCACCGACACCCTGCGCAACAAGATTTACATGATGGATATGCAGGGCAGCGTACTGCAGATCATCGGGAAACCCGGCACCGGTGACGGGGAGTTCAATTTTCCGACGGAATTGCGGCTGAATGGCGCGGACCTGGTGGTCGTCGACGCTATGAATTTCCGCGTGCAGGTGCTCGACCGCTCAGGCACATTCCGCTACGCGATTGGGAAAGTCGGAGACGGGGCGGGATGGATGTTTCGTCCCAAAGGTATCGGGTTCGATTCCGAAGGGCATCTGTACGTCGTCGATGCGCAATGGGGTATGGTGCAGGTGTTTGATCAGGAAGGACGGCTGCTGTACTACTTCGGGCAGAAGGGAACGGGAGCGGGCGAGTTCCAGTTGCCCACAGGAATCGAAATCGACAGCAAGGATCGCATCTACGTGGTGGACTCGTTCAACCGTCGGGTGCAGGTATTTCACTACTATGCGTTGGCGCAGGCGGCAGCGGACAGGAGGCAACCGTGAAAACGATCCTGTCGTTGGTTCGCGCGGCGGCTTGCGCGGTGGTCCTGGCCCAGGGTGTGGCGATGGCGCAGATTAACAGCGACGTGCTGGGCGCGCACAACCTGACCGCGGCCAGTGGTGCGTCGGTGTACTCGCAGGGAAGTCTCGGCTGCACGTTCTGCCATGCCCCGCACAGCGGACTGGGCGGCGTAACTCCGCTGTGGAACCAGAAACTTTCGCAGAAAGCATACACGCCCTACAACAGCACGACGTATCACGAGCAGGGCAACACGCAGCCCACGTTGGGGGTGACCAGCAGCCTGTGCTTGAGTTGCCACGACGGGACGGTGGGGGTAGGGCAGTCCGCGGCTTACGGCCAGTTGCCTGTAACCGGGCAGTTGAATAGTACCGATTCGTTCGGGACTACGTTGACTGGGTCGCATCCCTTCAGTCTTGTGACACCGTTGAAAGACGCAGCGAATCTGGCGGCGTCGCTGGTGACGCAAGGAAAGACGGCCGATCCGACCGGCGCGGTGAAACTGGTCAATGGCAATATCGAGTGCACGAGCTGTCATGATCCGCATATTCAGGGCATCGACAAGATTGCGCAGAACTTCCTGGTGCGCGACAGTTCGAATGCGCAGATGTGTCTGGCCTGCCACGATCCGACGCGAGTAGTGCAGGGGCAGATCAATCCGCTTGCCGGATGGCCGAACAACATTCATCAGACCGCTACGAACCAAGTTTCGCCCGATGCACATGTGGGACCGTATATGAGCGTCGGGGTGAACGCATGCTCGTCGTGTCACATGGAGCACGATTCCGTGGCGCCGGCGCGGTTGCTGCGACCGGCTGCGCCGGTGGCCACCGGCAATGATCCGGTGACGCAGTCCTGCATGACTTGCCACGGGGGCGGGACATTCTTGTCGCCCGCGATTCCGAACGTGATGGCGGAATTGTCCGGGGCGGCGAAGGTTGGTCATCCCCTGCCTTCGGGAAATAACTACCACGATGCCGGCGAAGCAGCGGTGCTGAACAACAATCGTCACGCGACCTGTGTCGACTGCCACAATGCGCATGCGTCCAACCAGGTGACAGCATTCGCGGCGCCCCCGGCGTTGCGACTGTCGCAGGCGGGAGCGACTGGCGTCAGCGCATTGGACGGTGTGACCGTGCTGACCCCAGCGATCAATCAGTATGAGAATTGTCTGCGCTGTCACGGTACGGGCACGGGCAAGCAACGGCTTCTCGTTTACGGATACGCGCCCCTGAGAATAGTGTCCGCGCCGGACCAGTTGAACGTGATTCCAGAACTTGCCTCGACGGCAACGTCGAGTCATCCGGTGACGCACGATCGGACCAGTCCCTTGGCGCAGCCGAGCTTGCTGGTCAACATGCTGAATGAAAACGGAACGACTTCGGCACGCATCGTCGGAAATCGGGTCTTCTGCACAGATTGTCACAACAGCGACGACAACCGCGAGTTCGGCGGCATCGGACCCAACGGCCCTCACGGATCCCTTAACGCTCACATTTTGGAGCGCAACTACCAATTCAGCCAGGCCGCGGCGCCCGGTGGACCGGTCAGTAATCTGTTTCCCAATCCCGATCTGACGACGACCGGCCCGTACTCCATGTGCGCGAAGTGCCACGACCTGACCCAGATTCTGGCGAACACGAGCTTTTCGCAACACAGCCTGCATGTATCGCAGTATGGGTTTACCTGTTCGGTCTGTCACACAGCCCACGGCATGGGCGCAACTTCTCCTACGGTTACTGGCGAACGGATGGTGAATTTCGACGCCAATGTGGTGGGACAGAATAACGGCTCTCCCATCGCCTACAACCGGGGCACCAATACCTGCACGCTGATGTGCCATTCTGTTGCTCACAACGCGGACGGGACGGTCACTGCGGCCGCGCCGGTCAAGCTTAAGGGGATGAGAAGCAGGTGAGCGATGCTTCGACGTGTATCTGCGCCTGCACTTCGTTTTTCCGCGGCATGACGTTGTTTCGCTTCCAAGCGGAGCGACGCACATGCTTGGGAACCGGCAGGGCTGGATGAATGATGGGCCTGGCACCGCGATTAGGCCCGCGGAATCAGATCTGGTCCAGCCCTGTATCGCGAACGGCGCCGTGTGAGGACTGATCTCAGCGGAAAAATTTAAGATGCGCGCACCTGTGGACGCCACCCTTACGAATGACGAACGGCCGAACAACGAACGCCTGCGTCGGGGCGGACGCTACTGGGCGCCGCGGATCTCCAGTGCCATCTTCGTACCGCTGCTGTTGCTGGTCGCGATCGAGGGATCGTTGCGCTTGTTCGGCGTCGGATACTCCACCGACGTCACCGAGCCATGCACGGTGCAAGGCCGTCCGGCCTCCTGCTACAACCTGTTTTTCCCCGCCCCATTCTTCCCGCCCGGCATGATCAAGACACCGCAGGCGTATTCGATTCCGGCGGAGAAGCCGCAAGGAACCTACCGCATCTTCGTGCTGGGAGAGTCGGCGGCGATGGGCGATCCCGATCCGGCCTATGCCTTCAGCCGGTACTTGGAAGTGATGCTGCGCGAGCGCTACCCTTCGATGAAGTTCGAAGTGGTGAATACCGGCAGCGTTGCGATCAATTCCCACGTGCTGTTGCCGATCGCGCGGGGATTGGCGAAACAACATCCCGATCTGTTCATCATCTACTCGGGCAACAACGAAGTTGTCGGCCCTTACGGCCCGGGGACCGCACTTACATCGTCCGGCATGAGTCTGCCTGTCATCCGCGGCAGCATCTTTGTTCGATCCACGCGCATTGGCCAGTTGCTCACCAAGGTGGGAACGGAAAAGCGGGAATGGACCGGGATGGAGATGTTTCTCGACAAGCAGGTTCGAGCGAGTTCTCCGCTCATGAAGTATGCCTACGAAAACTTTGAGCGGAACCTGCGGGACACCGTAGAAGTCGCTCGCCGTTCGGGCGCCCGGGTTATCGTCAGCACGGTCGCCACAAATTTGAATGACTGTGCTCCGTTCGGATCGCAACACCGCGAGGATTTATCGCCGGAGGACCTACGTTCCTGGACAGCGCTGGTGCAGCAGGGATCGGAACTGGACAACGCCCGGTCGTACGCCGAGGCTCTGAAGCTTTACCAGGCAGCGGCAAAGATTGATGACCAGTACGCCGAGCTTGAATTCCGGATTGCTCACTGCCTGTGGGTGCTGGGAGACTACGGCGGGGCCAGGGAGCATTTTGGCCGTGCCCGCGATCTCGATACGCTGCGATTCCGTGCCGACAGCAAGATCAACGACATCAATCGCTCGGTGGCGACTTCGTCCGCGGGGGCAGAACTGGTGGACGGCGAGAAGATTTTTTCCGATTCCAAGGAGAGCCCTAACGGGCTCGTCGGCAGCGAGCTTGTGTATGAACACGTACACATGACCCCTCTCGGCAACTACTTGCTGGCGCGTGCGATGTTTCTGCAGATCGCGAGTAAGCTGCCGGTAGAGACTGGGCGTCCGTCGCAGCCCGGGGGCGTCCCGTCTGAGGAAGAGTGCGAACAGTTGCTGGCATTCACCGGTCACGACCGGTCCCGCCTTACGACGGAGATGCTGCAGCGACTGCAAAGGCCTCCCTTTACCAATCAACTCAACCACTCGGATCAGATGCTGCGGCTGATGCTTCAAGCGGAGGCTCCAGGCGAAAGCCCGGATGAGACGGCGGCCCAGTACGAATGGGCGATCCGAAAGAATCCGGAGGACCGGGTCTTACACTACAACTACGGGCTCTTCCTCTTCGACCACAACCGCGATGCCGCGGTCGCGCAGTTACGCCTGTCCCGGCCCTGGGACGGCTTCCCAGTCTTTACTCCGGACGGAATGCTGGTGGAATAGAACCTAATCACTGAGATGGGCCCTTCGAAGGGCTCATGGAATCGTTATTGCGGCTCGAACTGAACCTCTGGGTATTGCGTAGAAACGCTCGTCACCAGAGTTGCAGGAGCGCCCTTCAGGTAGACATCAAAGAACGTATGTACATAACTCGCCGTAATCGCGAGTCCCCGGCGGGAGTCGAGCTTGCCAAACCCGGCGACGGATGCGAGCACCCTTATCAGGTATTGACTCTTCAGCAGGGCTTGATCACTGAAGCTGAAATGATGCGCACCGCGAATCGTAACTAGCCATCGACCGTTCGGAAGCCGGTCGTAAATGGATTGGATATCGGCCAGGATCTGTTTGCTCGCCGGATCAGACCGTTCGCGGCTGTGGTCGCTGAGGAGAAACATAAAGGGCTGTTTGAGGCCCTCTTGAACCACGCTACCGAATGGAGAGCCATCAATGTCGATGCCCGCCTGGCAACGGACGTCATCATGGCAGAATTGCAGCGCCGTGGCACCGCCGAACGAATGCCCGAACATCCCGAGTCGCTGCATATCCAGCCGGCCCGTGAACTTGCCGGACGGATCAGCGCTGTTCAGCTGTTGCAGTTGGTTCACCACAAACCTCGTATCGCTAGTCCACATGGGCAGCAGTCTGTTGATCAGACGGTTCGCCTGCTCACCGTTCAGATTCTCGGGATTGTTCGCTGGAGGCCTTTCGACTACTCGTTTGTCCGGGAAGACGACTAGGCTGGTTCGATAAGGTGCATCGAAACCCACGACGATGTAGCCGTGACTCGTCAAATCCTCGGCGAGAGTTGTGTAGTCGGTCGTGAAGGCTCCGCCACCAGCCCGCATGATCACGACTGGATAGGAGCGCTGCTCGGGCGAGACATCTGGATCAGAAGTGCTATGGGTTCGCACCAGGGACAAATCCCGCGTAAAGAATTGACTCATCAGAACGCCTGAATGCTGCACATCGGCCAACCGCCACAGAGCGGGCAGATACGCTACAGGTGCGGTCGATGTTGTAGCCGCTGGGTACCAGATCCAGACTAGTACCTCTCGCTTCGCTTCAGGAGTCGGTGCTAACTCGTCCGTCTCTGCGTCGTTGACCCATGTATATGTGGTTCGCCCAATGGCAAAGTGTCCCGTGGGTGCCGGCAATGTGATTTCAGTATTGTGTTCCCGCCAAAGGAGGGCGAGTACCACGATCACTCCGACGACAACGACTGCCACAACTGCAGCGACGCTTCTAACCGCCCATTTGAGAAGCCGTTTGATGGCCATGAAACGACAATCCTCTGGAATGAATTCCAAGCCGCGGACCTAATTTACTAAAAGTACTTGGCATTGTAAAGTGACTAGCCATTGGCACAAGCGAATTGGAAAGGCCCGACACTAGAACCTGCGATACATAAACTGCGCGGTGCTCGCGCCTTGGGTCAGCGTCACGATCAATAGGAAAAGCAGCGCCAGCGCATAGAGGGGTGGGAGCCAGAACCAGCGCCAGCGGGCCAGGAGCGCGACGACTCCCCGACGCGGTCCGGTCGTGGGGCTTTCCTCCTCGACCGAGCAGCGATTGAGCGCGTCTGTCACCAGCAGAGCGATCCCGTATCCCGCCGCCAGAACGGTGACCAACAGGTACAGGCTTCCCGTCAGAACGTGCGAACCATAGCTCGCCGGCGACAGGACTGCCGACAGCATCTGGCGCGCCTGGGGCAGGGAGTTGGCGCGGAAGAAGATCCATCCCAGGTTGATGAGAGCCATGGTGGCGATCCATGAGACCGGTGTCCAGAGGCTTGCTGCAGGTTCCCAGTTGAACCTGCGCTGCACCTGCTGTACTTGCCGATGCAAAACCAACAGCAATCCGTGATAGCAACCCCATAACAGGAAGAGTACGCTGGCTTGATGCCATAATCCGAACAAGACCATCGCTATCACTAAAGCGAGATTGCGCCACCACACTTCGCGGCGCAACATGGCCAGCGGAAGGAAAACGTAGTCGCGGATCCAGAACGACAGCGACATGTGCCAGCGTGTCCAGAAGACGGAGGCGTTAGTGGATTGGAATGGGCGGGCGAAATTTTCGGGCACCGTGATCCCCAGCGCCTGAGCGGCGCCGATGGCGACGTGCGAGTAGCCGGCAAAGTCGAGGAAGAGCTGCAACCCGCATCCCAGCGCCAGGCACCAGACATCCGCGCCGCTCCAGTGCGTCACACGATCGAACCCGGAGTTGATCCCGTCGCCGGACAGAATTCCGCGTCCCAGTAGCTTGGCCAACTGCACCATGAACACTCCGGTGGCGATGCGGCGGAAGCCGTGTCCAATCTCATTCCAGGGTGTGGGCACCTCAGAGCGGAACTGCGGAAGCATGTCGGGCATGCGGCAGATCGGCCCTGAGATCGTGACGGGGAAGAAGACCATGTACAGAGCAAACTCGAAGAACGACGGGTCGAGTTCCTCGCCGCGGTACACGTCGAACAAATAGCTCATCGCCTGGAAGGTCCAGAACGAGAGACCCAAGGGCAAAGCCAGATGCGAGAACCTCTGCAGCGAGGCGAGTGGGAGGTGGACCGCAAGTTCCGGGAGGTACTTGAAGGTGCTCAACAGCGCCAGGTTCAGAACAACGCCTGTCCACAGGATGGCGCCAGTGGGCTTGCGGCGAAGCCATTGCCCAAGCAGGAAGTTCATCACCGTGGAAGTGAGAAGGACAGCGGCGAACCACAGTCCCCAGGTGAGATAGAGCACGTAGCTGGCGACGAGGAGAACGGCCTGCCGTACTACTTGTGAGCGGACCTTGGCGAACGTCACGACGCAAAGCAGAAACAGCAGACAGTACAGGATGGGCTGTAACAACATTCCTCCCTTGCACGAAATCCCATTGCCAGATTAGCGAACAAGAATAATGGGGGACTCCGTTGCTTACAAGGACGCTGGTTACAAAGAAGGGGCGCAGACTTGGACAGGAACGATTTGTATCAGGGCTTCGCTTTAGCGATGCCGACAAGGTGGTAAGAAGAGAACGGCTTTAGCCGCTGAGCCCCACTGTCGCAGCGCCTGAAGCCGGCGTGATCTACGTACTCTTGCGGCATGCGTGAAGGCAAACCCTGTTACGAACCCTCCGCCCAAACTGCACCACCGGGTACAAGGCTGGTCACAAGGGCGCTCGACCTCATCGAATACAATGTCGTGTGATTCGCTTCCGCAATCTGATCGATGCCCTCGATGCGGCTCCCGCTGGCCGTCCTTTTGTGACTGCGTGGATCGACGAAGACGAGCGGGAGACAGTGACTTTCGCCGAGTTCCGCCAGCGCGCTCGCGGGCAGGCTGGAGTACTCCGCGATCACGGTGTGACCGCCGGGGACCGGGTGGTCGTCCTTATGCCGCAGGGCATCCCTGCGATGACGACCTTTGTCGGAGCGATGATGCTAGGGGCGGTGCCTGCATTTCTCGCCTACCCTAATTTCAAGGTTGAACCTTCCAAGTACCGCTCAGGGTTGGCTGGCGTCACTGCAAATCTGAAGGCCAAAGCCGTCATCATCGACGAAGAATTTCCGGACGAGATGCTCGGTCATGTATCGCTCAGCGAGGAGACGAGGCTGCTGCGAGCGGGAGACGGCAGGGATGCGGGTGAAGACGAAGAGTTCGATGTGGAGATTTCACCCGAGAGCCTCGCGTTCATCCAACACTCGGCAGGAACCACTGGACTGCAGAAAGGAGTGGCACTGACCCATGGCGCTGTGCTGCGCCAGCTCGAACATCTAGTGCGAGCGCTCGAGATTGACGGCGCGACCGACAGTGTTTACAGCTGGCTGCCTCTCTATCACGACATGGGGCTGATCGCATGCTTCATCCTGCCTATGGTCTGCTACGTGCCCGTTGTGATGCAGTCACCGCTGGATTGGGTGATGCATCCGGAGACCATGTTGCAGATTATGAGCGAGTACAAATGCACGCTGGCATGGATGCCGAACTTCGCCTTTCAGTTCGTACCCCGGCGCGTGCCGCAGGGCCGATGGGCGCAGTACGATCTGTCGTCGGTGCGTGCGTTGATCAATTGCTCCGAACCGGTTCGCGCGAGCAGCATGCTGGAGTTTCAGAATGCGTTTGCTTCCGTGGGGCTGAAGAGCCATGCCCTCCAATCCTCCTACGCCATGGCGGAGAACGTCTTCGCCGTGACTCAATCAGATATTCATCAACCATCCGGCCCGGCGACCATTTGGGCGGATGGTCAACAATTTCGGGGCGCACACCGGATCGTCCCAATGTCTGAAGGCACGGCAGGGGCTGTGTTGTTTACGTCGTCAGGCCGGCTGTTGCCCAACCATGAAGTACGAATCGTCTCCGATTCGGGTACGGTTCTCGGCGATGGCTACGTTGGCGAGATCCTGGTGAAGAGCGATTGCCTGTTCGCGGGCTACTATAACCGTCCCGACCTGACCGCACAGGCGATTGTCGATGGCTGGTACCACACCGGCGATCTTGGATTCTGCCTGGATGGCGAACTCTTTGTAGTCGGCCGGAAGAAAGACCTGCTGATTATCGGCGGAGAGAATATTTATCCGCAGGATATTGAAGAAATTGTTGGCGGCCACGCGGCCATTCACGACGGACGCGTGATTGCGATGGGCGTGTACAATCCCGATCTTGGTACAGAGGAGATCATCGTGGTCGCGGAGGTGGAGCGCGAAGAAGATCTCGGCAGTGCCGTCGAGATTGAGCGAGAGATCCGCAGCCGCATTGTAGCCGGCTTGGGAATTGCGGTTCGGACGACCTTCCTCAAACCGCCGAAATGGATCGTGAAGAGCACGGCCGGGAAGGCAGCGCGCTCTGCTACTCGCGAGAAGCTGTTGCAGGAGCACCCGGAACTTAACGTCGAGGCTTAGGAGAACAGGTTCGCATGACCGCAGAAGCTCAGCAGATGATCGAACACATCGCCCAGTTGATCCGCAAACCGGGCTTGACCATCGAGGAGAACACTCCGCTCGTTTCGTCCGGGCTGATCGATTCAATGTCGCTGGTGGATTTGCTGCTGAAACTCGAAGACCTTACGCACATGCGGATTCCTGCGGGGAAGGTACAACCGAAGGACCTCGATACGGTTGCGAAAATGTTCGCGACGGCGCAGCGCGTGGGGAAACCCCGCAAGTAGCTGTCCCAATTTCAGATTTGCGGTACGCTTCCGCCGCTCGTCCCCGATAATCGATTCCTCCACTATCGCCATGCCGAAGATGCTAACGCTCTAGTGGTCTCGCATGGTGGCGGGATCCAAATGGCGGCTGATCATGGCGCTGGCTTCCGCTTCTTCGAGCATCTGATTGTGATCCCATTCCGGCCGGAGCATCATGGCCTTGATGTGGAAATGGGATTCCTTCTGCGCATCGTCGATCCGAATGAGCATTTCGTTCTTCTGAAAACGGAACCGCGTCTGTTCAGCCAGGGGCAAGAGTTGCTCCGAGGTCTTGCCAATGATGACATACACCACGGTGTCCGCGACCAAGACGTACTCGGGACAGTGGAGGGCGGGTTCCATATTTGCGCCGCCAGACATGGCCGTCATGAATCCGTGCTGCGGGCCCATGCAATCCGCCATGCGCATGCGGATGATGGTGCCTTGTTGGCGCGGGTGTGCTTGCGCGGAGAGAAGTACGGGCATGATAAGCAGAAGAATGCAGAGCAGCATACGTTTCATAAGGTCCTCATTTACCGAACACGGGTGGGATAGTAGTACCCGCTTCGACTGCGGAACTCCAGGCTCAGGTTGTGTGTGGGAAGAATCCGGACGCAATGGAACCCGGATGCATGACTCGGTAGTCGGTAGCTGACTGTATAAGTTGCCTTAAAACCCTCAAGTATTGCATTCATTGCGGGGCTGATGCCGTCTCGGGCTGAAAAGTAACGGCCTCCAGTGGCTCGGGCAAGCCTGTCGAGAACGGCGGCGCCTTCAGAGAAGTCGGCAGAACGGTTCAGGTCTATGCTGTAGATCTGAATGTCGGTGGCCTGCGCGGCGTCGATGGCATTAGAGAGCGAATACCGGCTGATCGTATCCTCGCCGTCAGAGAACAGGATAAGGATCTTTGCGGCTTTAGGGTCGGCGCGCTGCGAGAGAAAGTCTGACGCGAAGACGACGGTGTCAAACAAGGGTGTCAGGCCTCCCGGCCGTGCTGCCGGTAGCCGCTCGGCCACAGCGTTGGTAGAGCGGCAGTTTCCGGCGCAGAGCAGAGCGGGTTGCAGTCCCTGAAAAGAGAAGATAGAGATATTCTCCTCGGGGACTCCTGCGGTTTTGGAAATCACTTCCAGAATGCCGGTCATCTCCTGACGGAAGCGTGGAGTGATGGATTCGCTGGTGTCGATCAAGATAGCGAATTCGAGTTTCGTCCAGTCGGAGCGGCTAAAGCTTTGAAAATTGCGGACGATAACATCTTTGTCAACGACCGCGAAGTCGCTGGCCTGCAACGTGGCCACGCCGTGGTTGTTCCGGTCAAGCGCGGAAAAGTTGAGGCGAACCTCGTTGACATTGGCGCGGTAGGTGAATCCTGGTGTATCGCCGGGAGCGCCCCGGGAAATGCCGGTACAAATCATCAGGAGTGAGAGAAGCAGCCAGGGATGGCGACCAGTCAGAGGTATGGCCATACCGGCTACATCGGCCCTTAGTGTGAAACTTTAGGGCCGGGGGCATTACGCTGGTCACTGCGTGTCTTGCTGCGGCGATCGATGTGGCGCGACAGTTGCCGCAAACCGCGCGGGAAGGCGGTTTCTAAGATTCTGCAAATCTGCAGTGGACGCGCCGCAGACTCTGGAAGTGGTTGGTCTCGTCTATTGCGTGGTTGTTGCTAGTTTGTCGTAACGCTGCGTTTCTGTGTCTGGGCGATCAACTTCTCGACTGCAGTCTTTTTCTCGTCAGCCAGCTTGGGATTCAACTTCAGCAACTGCTGCCAGGCGGTCACCGCGCCGTTGGGATCGTTCTTCCCCTGCAGACGAATCATCCCCAGGTTGAAGAGCGTGTTGGCATCCTTGGGATCGTAGCCGAGAGATTGCTGCAGTTCTTTGATGGCGCCGTCGACATCGCCTTGGTAGTAGAGGCATGAGGCCAGATCGGTGCGCGCGGCTACGTTCTTGGGATTAGCGTCAACAGCCCTCTGGTAATATCCGGCCGCGTCTTTGAATTGATGCGTCGCCTTGTAGAGCGTCCCAATCTGGTTGAGCAAGTCAGAGTTGTTGGGATCGGTCTTCAGTTTGGCCAGCAGAGGCTCGGCCTTCTTGTCGGCCATGCGCTTCATGTCTTCCAGGCTGGGCATCTGCGGGGGCGTGCTTGCTGGAGCATCTGCGGTGGCGGCCGTTTGCTTTGCGGGGGACGTTGGAACCGAGCGAGACGCCGACCCGCGGAACAAGTAGCCCAAAGCGATCCCGATGACCAGGCAGATGACCGCCATGGAATACACTTGCGTCGACTTCCAGCCGCGAGGGACGCCGGGTTCGGCTTCGTTCGCCATGAAGGTTATAACCTCTCTTCTACGCACGCCGGCTGCCAACGCGTTCTCCACGTTTCTGCCTGTGTTTTCAGTTGATTACAGGCAACAGTTCAGGTGTTGAGAGGATTCCATCTCAACGAGTCGGGTCTTTCCTCGCAGCTTCTGCGCTTTTTCCCGCGCAGGCGGTCGTTTTGGCTTGCGGCGTCAAAACCCAGGGCTCAGGTAATGCTCACTTCCGTATAGGTGCCGTAGACCTGCCGCAACGCTTCGCAGATTTCGCCCACGGTCGCGTAGGAGCGGACGGCGTCCACGATGTAGGGCATGGTGTTGGCGGAAGAGACGTTGCCGTCTGTTCCGGCCCTCGGCTCCTGTGCTGCGGCTCTCTTTAGGGCATCGAGCGCCTGGCGTACGGCCTCATTCGAGCGGCGTGTGCGCAGCGCCTTCAGCTTCGATGATTGCTGCCGCGCCACGCTTTCATCGATGTAGAGGATGTGCGGTGAGTCTTCTTCGATGACGAATTCGTTGGCGCCGACGATCACCTTTTCGCGCGCCTCGACCGCGCGCTGGTACTGGTAAGAGGCCTCGGCAATCTCCTTCTGCGGGTAGCCGCGCTCGATGGCTTTCACCATGCCGCCCATGGCGTCGAGCTTGCCGAAATAATCGAAGGCGCCGTGTTCCATTTGCAGAGTCAGGTTTTCCAGGAAGTACGATCCACCGAGCGGATCAACTGTCTGTGTCACGCCCGACTCATAGGCGATGATCTGCTGCGTGCGCAGCGCGATCCGGGCCGCCTCTTCGGTGGGAAGGGCCAGAGCTTCATCATAAGAATCCGTGTGCAGCGATTGGGTTCCGCCGAGCACCGCGGCCAGCGCCTGCACGGCCACGCGCGCAATGTTGTTCATGGGCTGCTGTGCCGGAAGTGACACTCCGGCGGTCTGCGTATGGAATCGCATGAGCCATGTACGCTGATTCTTAGCGCCGAAACGATCTTTCATCACGTGGTGCCAGATCTTGCGCGCGGCGCGGTACTTGGCGATCTCTTCGAAGAAGTCGTTGTGCGCGTTGAAGAAGAAGCTCAGGCGCGGACCGAACTCGTCCACATCGAGCCCGCGCCGATGCGCCCACTCCACATATTCGACGCCGTCATACAAAGTGAAGGCCAGTTCCTGGAGCGCCGTCGAGCCTGCCTCGCGAATGTGATATCCGCTGATGGAGATGGTGTTGAAGCGCGGGGTGAACTTCGAGCCGAACTCGAAAGTGTCGATCACCAGGCGCATCGAGGGAGCCGGGGGATAGATATATTCCTTCTGCGCGATGTATTCCTTGAGAATGTCGTTCTGAATCGTGCCGGAAACCTTCTTCCAGTCGGCGCCCTGCTTTTCCGCGACGACCAGATACATCGCCCAGAGTACCGACGCGGGCGAGTTGATGGTCATCGAGACAGTGGTCTTCTCGAGATCGATGCCGCCGAAAAGGATCTCCATGTCTTCGAGTGAATCAATCGCGACGCCGCACTTGCCGACTTCGCCTTCGCTGGCTGGATGGTCGGAGTCGTAGCCCATGAGCGTGGGCAAATCGAAAGCGACGGAGAGCCCGCTGCCGCCATGTTCGAGCAAGTACTTGTAGCGCTGGTTGGTTTCTTCGGGCGAGGCGAAGCCGGAGAACTGGCGCATGGTATAAAGCTTGCCGCGATAGCCGGTGGCGTGAATGCCGCGCGTATAGGGCGGCTGGCCGGGATAACCGAGATGCCGCTCTTCGCTCCAGTCCTCAGGTAAATCGGCCTGGGTGTAGAGGCGGCGAATCGGCACGCCGGAAATCGTGGTGAAGCGGGCCTGACCATGCTCGTCGAGATTCACTCCAGTGGGCGCGCCGATGGGCCGCTCGGGAGATTTCTCGAGCGTTGGCGCGAGCGTTTTCTCCGCCCAATCTTTTTCGGCGTCGGAGGGATGGCGATTCTCAAACACGTCGACGATCGGACTCTCGGCCACCTGCGGCTTTGACGGCTTCTTTTCCATGCGAACCCCGGTGTTCTGCCTCGATGATAGGGAAGTACAAGCGAGGGAGCAAGGCGAGCGAGAGAGCCTCGAACGACCGGTCGGTAGGCGTCGACAGTGCAGTGCACGGCACGGGGTAGCTAGGGCTTCGCATCCGCCAATCGCATGCTGATCTTCTGCATGAGCTCGGGAGACCACAAGGCCAGATTTTCCTGCCCGCGTTCGTTGATTTGTTTTGCGGCGTCGTTATAACGCGACAATAACTCGCGCGGATCGAGCATGCATTCGATCAAGGTCTTTCGCCCAAATCGCTTCTCGACGACGACCGCCATCTTGTAGCCCACGGTATACCACGCGCCTTGGGCATCGCCGAAGAATGTGTAGGCCTTCTCGTCGATCTCGTCTTGGCCGGCGAACTTCTGGTCGATGACGTCGAGAAAGAATTGCTGGAGCGACGCCACATCCTGGTTGAAGTTCGCTAAGTCATGCTCCCATCGGGCGTGCTCCTCGGGAGAACTCGCGGCGTGGGGATCGACATCTGGACCGCCAGCGGCGGCGAGCACGGCAAAACCCTCGCCGAACGCGCCCATCCACCCGACGGCGGGCTTGACGTTCGGGGGCATGTCTTTCTGCTTGGCCTCGGCCAATGTGGCGATGCTCGAATATCCGATGTGGTGCAACTCGTGCGCGACCGTGTTCTCGAACTTCGCAGCTGATTGTTCCGGATTCAGGTACAGGAAGATAGTCGGGTCGCTCGTGGTCTCAAAGACAAAGCTGTTGGTCTTAGGTTTGATCACGGGAAATACTTTTGCCCGGATGTAAGCCTGTTCCGGCAGATAGGCCAGGACGCGGCGTGTCGAGGCGGCGAGATCGGCCCGCTTCCACGCATCCAGGGTTTGGCGCAGCGCCGACGCCTTGGTCGCCAGCTCCGGCGTAAGGACGAATTTCTTGAAATCGTCGTCGGTGAAGTCGCGGTGCATGCCGGACTCGCGTTTCTTCAGCCGAACGTAGGGTTCGGTCGTGAACAGACGCTGCCAGTCAGCATCGATTACGGTTGTTCCCGCGGCACGCTTGTCGAGAATCGCGAGCACGGCCTCAGCCTCGTCCGTGTTGAGTTGGAGATGGATACGATCGGCCGCCAGAGTTTGTGCGTCTTGCCCGTGAAGTGCCGTTAGAAAGGTAAGGATGAGAATCGAAATGAAGATGAGTGATCGTGACGTGGACATGAATCCCCCAACCATTGGACGTTGCCCATGGTGGGAACGTGAGCCTCGAGAACTGACCATTACGGCTGTTTGCGGGACATCTCCCACGCCTTGGCATATTTCCACGAAACATAAACAGCGTGGTAAAGGTGCAGCAGCAGGCCTTCTCGGCCATCGAGAAAGCCGAGGCGGAAGAAGTAGTTGTAGATAAAAGTCGTTAGCGGCCGGAGGACGATGTTGATCGCACTGAACCGGACTTTGCCATTGCCCTTCGCGACGACCATCTCCGCGCCCAGCGACGAATAGCGGTTCATGTGTTCTATGTAGTCGGAGAGCGTGGGGTAGGAGTGGTGGAGGAGTGTTCCGCGTTGAATGTGTCTGGTCAGTCCGTCGACCTGAATGTCCTCATGGACCGCGCGCCTCTCGAACTTGCCTGTTCCACGACGGAAGAGGCGCAACTTTGGGTCAGGCCAGAAGCCGCCGTGCCTGATCCAACGACCAAGGAATTCATTCTTCCGAGGGATGAAAAGGCCGGCGAAGTCAGGATCACTCATACCAATGTCAGACGTAGCCACAGCTGAGGTACGCGAATGAGGCTGCGTTTGCCCGTTGAGAGCGGACAATCGGCCCAGGGCCTCCAACAACTCGGACAGTGCTTGCCGCAACCGGGGATCGAGTTCTTCGTCCGCATCCAAACTGAGAATCCAGTCGCCCGTTGCCTTGTCGATGGCCGAGTTCTTTTGTGCGGCATAGCCCTTCCACTCTTCAACGATGACCCTCGCACCGAGCGACTGCGCAATCTCCACGGTCCGATCCGTCGAGCCCGAGTCGACAACGATGATCTCCCCCTTGCCGTCGGCGATCAGCGGTTGCACGCTGGCGAGAGTGCGCCCGAGGGTGGCTTCCTCGTTGAAAGTGATGATGACGACGGAAAGATTCATAAGTGGAATGCGGAAACTCCCGTTTCACTGACTCGTTCGCGGACTCGAAATTGTCTCACACTAGATTCTGCTGCTGATGTGCGCTCTCAGCGGATAGTGAGGAGTCCTTGCGCACTGTCGCTTCCGACAGCAAGAACACGATCAGGATGAGCAACTCCGGTTCAATGGGATGCCGGTAGCGGGCGTGCGGATATACGAAGTAATAAACCGTGGGATAGGTCAGCACCAATCCTGCGAAAAGCCAAGTCCAGGGCCGCTTCTGCCGCAGCGCACGTCCGAGTCCCCAGAGAGCCACTACAGAGCTCGCGAGGAATGCCGAAGTTCGGAAGTCCACCGGCACAACGCTGCCGGTAGCTCTCGGAACGCCGTTCCAATAGTAGAAAAATCGCTTTAGGCTGATGACCGCAAAGCGCGCTGGGTGCGCATGGATCCAGTCGAACGCCATCCGTTTGCAGGAGTCGGCATACGCGAGTTCGCCCATGCGCTGAAACTTTTCGAGCTCCAGCCGGTTGAGATTCGGCTGCAGATAGGCCATGAGCATTCCGTCGGCGTAAGGGCCGTTGCCTAGTCGAACCTGCAATCCGAAATCGTCACGGAGAAACACGAAGCGTCCGAAGACTTCGTAGTTCCGCATTACCCACGGAGCCAGCACCAGAAAAAACACGATGGAAGAGAGCGCGATGCCAGCCAGCGAAGACAATCCTCGCCGGTATCGCTGCCGCCAGATCCAGAGGCCGCAGAGTGGCAGGAACGCGAGCATCGTGGGATTGGCCAGCGCTCCAACCCCGTACAGAGCTCCAAATAGCACCCAGCCTCGCCACCCGGGGCACTTCTGCAATTCCAAAGCGATCAGAAACAGGCAAGCCAGCACGAGCGGCGTGAACGTTGTGTCCCATATCCAGTGAACGGACCAATACCAGACATAGGGATTCAGCGCCCAGGCATACGCAGACCAAATCGCGATGCGCTCGCCGAAAGTTCTGTGTGCGATCAGAAAAATTGGGACGCAGGTCAGCGTCGCAAACACGCTGTTGATGCTGAACAGTGCCCACGCGGAAGCGTGAGTATAGATCCCGAAAATCTTGAATACTCCGCCGATCAAATAAGGATAGAGTGGCGGCTCCCATGCCGTAGGGCCGGTATCGCCATCGTAAGGACTGCTGAAGCCGTGACCAAGAGCGATGGAGCGACCCACCCGGCCCATCTCCCAGCCAAACTCGAAGTTGTCGTTGCCCGGCCGGGTTCGATACTGATGGAACGCTCCGATGGCCGCCACCTGCAGCACAAACGACAGGGGCAAGAGCCAAAGAAAAAATTTAGGAAGTCCGGGCCGCGAGAATCTCGCCATCGGGGCGTAGTGTATCAGGCTCTTTACATTTGGCCTCCAGGCTGCGGCGTCGAAGACGGCAGGGGAATAGCGTCCTGACGCGGCACGACGTAAGGGACGTTGGGCAAGTGCGTGACCTGGCCGCGGGTGGCGTCGGCCACGTCGATGCCGGCGTGATCAAGCAGCAATCCGGTGGCGCGATCCAGTTCGATGCGCGATTTTTCGTAGGCAGCCTTCGCCGAAACCAGATTTGATTCCGATGTGGTCAGGGTGGCCGCATCCTGCAGGATGGCGGTCTGCGTGGTGAGTCCCACCTTCAGTTTTTGCTGATCGGCATCCAGCGTCTGGCGCGCCAGGTCGACCGCGGATTGCGCTGCCTGTACCGCGGCCCGGTTCTGCCGCACGTCAAATTGAGCGTTGCGAACTTCGATCCGCACCTGATTTTCAAGCTGATGCTGACGGACTTGCGCCTGGCGGTATTCGAGTTCGGCGCGCACCTGGTTCGATTGCGCCAGGCGATTGCGAATGGGGATGGTGAGCGTCAGGCCCACGCCTTTGTCGGGCGCGGTTGAGTTCACTAATTGGTTCAGAGTGCCGCCGTAGCCGACGGGCGCGCCACTTGCAAACGGGGGTGGCACCCGGGACAGGTTGTAGCAACCAGAAGTAATCGCGGCCGTGCATTGGGGCAGAGCAGGGTTGAAGTTTCCGCCCACGCCGGACCCGCCATAGTATGCAAACGCATCGAGGGTCGGGAGCAGTGCGTTGCGGACCGCTTTGGTGTTGATGTCGCGGGAGTTGAGATCGATGCGCGACTCAACCAGTTCGGCGCGATGCTGCAGCGCGTCGTTGATCATATCCTGGATCGGAATGACAGGTTCCTGTTGCGGCACCTGCACGGTCGAGGTCGGGATGACGTCGGCCTCCGCTAGCACAGGGTCTTCGATGCTGCGGCTGAGCGCGTTCTTCATGAGCAACTGCTGAAGCTGCAGGTTGTTCTGGGCCACGATCAGATTCTGCTGGTCGGTGGCGACGGTGCTCTGCGCGCTCACGACCTGGATAGGAGGCGCGGTGCCGACTTGCGCCTGGCGCTTGGAGTCCTCAAGAGCCTTCTGCGCGTAGGTCAACGATTCCTGCTGCACCCGCACATTTTCGTAGGCGAAGACCAGGTCCCAATACATGTTTTCGATCTGATCGACGGTGGTGATGATTTGAAGACGGAAGGCCACATCAGAAATCTCGCGGTTGTTCTTGGCAATGCGAATAAATCGCGTGTTCGGAAGGAAGCCGAAACCCTGCAAAAGATTCTGGGTGACCCGGGCCTGGAAGTTCGAGCCGAGCTGCGGCGTGAGCAGACTGATGGGGTTGTTGGTAGTGACATGGGTATTGTTGAAGGCAGCCGTAACCGTGGTCCCCCACTGAAAGCCCTGCGTATAGCCGAAATCGGCGGTGTAGGTGTTTTGGGCGAGGATAGGGACGGGACTGATCAAGCTCACTGATTCCGTTTCGTTCTTGTCGAGTTGTAGAGTGCCGGTGAGCTGAGGATCGAAGCTGGTGATGGGTGATCCCACACCCAGCGTGGAACTCACCAAGCCGTTGGTGCCGGTGCCCGCGCCGCCGGCCGCGACGGTTGTGCCGCCAGTGCCGGAACCCACGGTATTGCCGAGTCCGCCGACGCCACCACCGGGCGTGTTCTGCACGATGCCAGTGTTCACTCCGAGAATGCTCGCCCCAGACTTGGCGCGGAGCAGATCCGCTTCGGCAATGTTCAGGTTATAGCGGGCGATGTCGAGATCGAGATTGTTTTCGAGCGCGAGCGCAACGGCGTCGTCGATCGAAAGATAGATCTTGCCATCTCGCATGAGCGTGTCGATTCGCGGCGAGTTGCCCAGGTTCGGCTGCGCCAGTTGTTGTGGCTTGTAGGGCTGCAAGACGTGAGGGAACGCCGGGCGCGGGTTGGAGTAGTCCTTGAGATGGATGGCCTGCGGCTGCGCTGGCTGCGGCGTCGGGGGAAGTGTCGCTTGGGAGGACGGAGCGGGCGGGGTGCCTTGCGCCCAGAGCGGAGTCGGGGTTGTCCCGACAAGGATGGCGGAAGCGAGGCAGAGCAGCTGCAGCCGGACAGAAGAAATCAAACGCGGTACAAGCATGGGGATTCTCCTTGCATGAGAGCGATCGCGCATTCTTAGGCGATCCCGTGGCAGTTCGAAATACGGATGATGCCAATGTTGGATGCCGGACGCGAAAACTATGTCACTTCATCTTAGCGGGAGAAGGTTCGACGAAAGGGCAGGGGTTTGTAAAGAATTGTTTACGCTGGAACGATCAGGGCGCGGCTTGCGGCCGCGCCCTGCTTGTCATGCAAACGACATCACGCAAATCCAGAGAGCTCGCTGGATAGCTCTATTGCTGAGGTTGCGGCGCAGGAGTTGCCGACGGCAAATCCTTGCGCGGCGAAACCGAGGGGACGTTCGGCATGCGCGTGACCTGGCCTTTGGCCGCATCATCGATGCTGATGCCGGCATGATCGAGCGTAGTACCGACAGCGCGGTCGAGCTCGACGCGTGACTTCTCGTAGGCCGCCATGGCCGACATCAACGTGGATTCTGCCGTGGCCAACGCACTCTGAGTCTGCAGGACCGCCGTTGTAGTCGAAGTACCGAACTGATACTTCTTCTGTTCGGCGTCGAGCGACTGCTTGGCGTAGTCCACTGCGGCTTGGGCAGAGGCTACACTGGCGCGATTCTGTTCAACTCCGAACTGGGCGTTGCGGACTTCGATACTGATCTGGTTCTCGATCTGCTGCAAACGCATCTGAGCCTGCTGGTACTCGAGTTCGGAGCGGATTTGGACCGCTTGCGCGGCACGGTTGCGGAGCGGGATATTGAGCTGTACGCCGACGCCTTTGTCGGGAGCAGTGGAGTTGACGAGTTGATTCAAAGTACCGCCATACCCGATAGGGGCGGCCGAGTGGGGGGGCGCGCAAATCCCCGCAATTGCCGAGGGGTTGCCGCAAGTGCTGTAAAAGCTCTGATCTCCACCGGCTCCTGAGCCGCCGTAATAGGCGTAGAGATCAAGGGAAGGCAGGAGCGCATTACGCACCGCCTTGTTGCTGATCTCGTTGGTGTTGAGCGTGATGCGGGATTCCACCAGGTCGGCGCGATGGCGCAAAGCCTCGCCGACCAAGTCCTGCGTGGGCTGGATCTGTTCGCTCTCCGGAAGTTCCATGGTGGAAGTGGGGATCACTTCGGCTCCCGCCAATGTCTGATCGCGCAGCGTGCGGCTGAGCGCATTCTTCATGAGCAACTGTTCCAATTGCAGGTTGGTGAGGGCTACGGTCAGCGTTTGCCGGTCCTGGGCCACGGTGCTCTGGGCGCGGACTACCTCGATGGGCGCCAGGCTGCCGATTTCCACCTGCTTCTTGGTATCGGAGAGTGTCTTTTGGGCAAAGGCCAGCGATTCGTTCTGCACGCGAACGTTCTCGTAGGCGTAGACGAGATCCCAGTACATGGTCTGAATCTGATTGACCGACGTAATGATCTGGAGACGAAAGGCCACGTCGGAGAGTTCACGATTGTTCTTGGCGATACGTATGAAGCGATTGTTGGCAGAGAAACCGAAGCCCTGCAGCAGATGCTGCGTCAGCTTGAACTGGAAGCCAGAATTCAGGGAAGGGCTCAAGAAACTCGTCGGGTTGCTGCTGGTGGTACGGGTGTTGTTGAACCCGATCGACATATTCGTTCCGAAGGAAAACCCTTGCTGATAGGTGAAGTTGCCGGTCGTTGTGTTCTGGAAGTTGCCGCAGAACGGGCTCGTGCACTCGAAATGGGCATGATCGCTTTGCAGCGTCCCTGTAATAACCGGATCGAAGCTTGTGATGTTCGATCCAAAACCGAGCGTGGAGCCTACCAAGCCCCCCGCGCCTGCGCCGGCGCCACCTGCGCCGAGAGTAGTTCCTCCGGTGCCGGAGCCGACCTGGCCGCCGAGTCCCCCGACGCCACTGCCGGGGGTGTTTTGCACCACTCCGGTATTTACGCCGAGAGTCGAGGCGCCAGCTTTCGCGCGGAGAATATCGGTGTCGGCGATGTTCAGGTTGTAACGCGCGATGGCGATGTCGAGATTGTTTTCGAGCGCCAGCGCGATCGCATCATTGAGCGACAGGTAAAGTTTCCCATCATGCATGAGCGAGTCGATCCGCGCCGTGTTTGCGAGATTGGGCGCAGCTAGGTGACGCGCCGTATACGGCCCGATTGGGTTAGGAAAATGCGACACGGGCTTGGCGTAGTTCAGGACCGGCAGGGGTCTTGCTTCCGGCGTATTCTGCGGGGTGGGAGCCGCGGGCGGCTCCTGGGCCAAGCATGAGAAGGTCAGCGTTGCAAATAGGCTGGCAGCGACGGCGAGCCGGATGGTCGAGGCAAAACGTGCGAATGGCATCTACTGTTCTCCGTTCGTTTACACCGGTTCGTTAAGACCGATTGATTAAGACGTTGTAGCGTTAAAGACGCTTGGGTTTTGACCTGAGACAGCTGGACTGCCAAAAACGAAATCCTACTCAGGCATTGGTACGCAAAGGAGGGGCGGAAGGTTCCTGAAACCTGGGAGAAAACGACCTTCCCCTCGGCGGTGCTCATTCCTTGTTTCCGCTCCCTGTTCCCCTCGGTCCCTCCAGGGACACTGCGGCACAGAAATCTCCATCCTGAATCAGGTTTCCGCGGAAACCAAACAGTATAGCTGACCCGAACAGGACTTGACCTTCACCACGTGGCCCCGAGAACTGGTAAATTGCTGGCGAAGGTTTGAAATCCCTTGGATGATGCAACGACGGCGCGGGACTCGAAAGATCGCAAGATGCGCAATCTCAAACTGACTCTCTCCTATGACGGGGCCGAATTCTCCGGATGGCAGGTGCAGCCCGATGCCGCTACGGTGCAGGGCACACTCGCCTCAGTCATTGGACGGATTACGGGAGAAAAGGTATTGCCGCAAGGGTCGGGGCGAACCGACGCGGGAGTGCATGCGCTCGCGCAGGTTATGACATTTGTCACGGAGTCTTCCGTCCCCACGGAAAATTTCGTGAAAGCGATGAACGACATTCTGCCGGCGTCGGTGCGCGTGCTGGAAGTGATGGAAGCGCCGACGGAATTCCACGCGCGGCATTCGGCGCGGGCAAAGACGTATCGTTACCGGATCTATCGGGAGTCGATTTGCTCTCCGTTTCTGGCGCGGTATGTATGGCACTATCCTTACTCACTCAAAGAAGAGACGATGGCGCGGGCAGCGGCGCTGGTTGTGGGGGAACACGATTTCACATCTTTCGCGGCCGTGGATCCGGAGAGAGGGAGAGGGCGCGAGGGCGAACCGGCTTCGAATGTGCGGGCGATATTTTCGTCATCGTGGGAACGCTTGGGAGAAGAGTTTGTGTACACCGTGCGCGGTTCCGGATTTCTGCACCACATGGTGAGGAATCTAGTGGGCACGTTCGTTCTGGTGGGCAGGGGAACACTGCAGCCCGAGGATATGGCTCGCATCCTCGAGGCGCGTAAGCGGTCGGCGGCGGGAGCAACTGCGCCCGCGAGTGGATTGTATCTGGTCGGTGTTGAGTACTAGGGAAAGCCGAGGTTCTATGCCGGACCTTCCATCCGCTCAGCAGCGGCTACACGACAACAAATGGTTACCCTGGGTTGAGTTTCCTGTCGTTGCCGGGCTGTTCTACGCCGATGTGCACCATCACATTTACATCAGCAAAACTCCCTACCTGTTCCTGCTGGGTTGGGCTTCCCTGCGGTTGCGCGGAATGCGGTGGAAAGACGTGGGCTTCGCGCCACCGCGCAATTGGGGGAAAGCCTTCCTGGTTGGAGTTGCGGCCGGCATCTGCATGGAACCTTTGGAGCTGTTTGTCACTCAGCCTCTTCTGGCGCATTGGTTGGGGAAGATGCCGGACCTGTCTGATTTTGCTGACATGGTTGGCAATCTGAAATTGTTCCTGATTTACGTCGTTTTGGTTTGGGTGTTGGGAGCCTTGGGCGAGGAGATCGTTTATCGCGCCTACCTGATGAACCGCGTCGCGGGAGTGTTTCGCGACACGAAGGCGGCTTGGATCGTGAGTCTGATCGCGGTTAGTGTCGTTTTCGGGTGTGGCCACCTTGACCAGGGGGCAACGGGCATGATTGAAAACGTCCTGAACGGATTGCTGCTCGGGGCGCTGTATCTGGCTTGCGGGCGCAATCTTGCCGTGCCGGTCATCGCGCACGCGTTGACGGATACGCTCGACTTCATACTGATCTATTTAGGCAAGTATCCGGGAATGCATTAGGCGCGCTGATGAGGTTTGTAGGCCAGAGCGACAGACGTGGCAACCTGCGCCTCTACGGACTAAGATTTCCTCATGGCTACTGATCTACAAATCGCGGCGCGCAAGGTTGCGTCGGTGAATCCGGCGACCGGCGAAGTTCTGCGCGAGCTTGAGTGTGCTGGCGAGGGCGAGGTCGAGGCTGTCGTGTCACGGGCACGTGCGGCACAGCCAGCGTGGGCGGAACTGGGACTGCGACGGCGGATTGCTGTGATACGCGAGTTCCAGGGAAAGCTGTATGCGAAAAAATCTGAGATCGCGGCGGCCATCACGCGCGAAGTGGGCAAACCGTTGGTCGAGGCGCTGGTCACCGAAGTTCTGGTGGTGCTGGATGCGGCACGATTCCTGATCGACAACGCTTGGGGCCTGTTGCGCGACGAACGGGTGCCGCACGGCAATCTTGTCACAAAGCTCAAAAGCGGGTGGCTGGTGCGCGAACCCCATGGCGTGATCGGGATTATTTCGCCGTGGAACTATCCGTTTTCGATTCCAGCGACGGAAACGTTGGCCGCACTGGTGGCGGGCAACGCGGTGGTGCTGAAACCCTCAGAGTTGACGCCGCTGGTAGCGCTGGAACTGGCCTCGCTGCTGCATGCGGCGGGCGTCCCGGAGGATGCGTTTCAGGTGGTGGTGGGTGAGGGCCCAGCCGGGGCGGCGCTGCTGCGTTCTCCAATCGACAAGTTGGTGTTCACCGGAAGCGTTGCGACTGGGAGGAGAATCGCGGCCGCCGCAGCGGAGCGATTGCTTCCCGTGGTGCTCGAGCTTGGCGGGAAGGATCCCATGCTTGTCCTCGACGACGCCGATGTAGATGTTGCTTCGAGCGCGGCAGTGTGGGGAGCATTCGTCAACGCGGGGCAGGCCTGTTTGTCGGTCGAGCGCTGCTATGTGCATCGCAGTTTGTATGAATCCTTCGCCAAGGCGTGCGCGGACAAGACGAAGAAGCTGCGCGTGGGTAATGGCCTGGATTCGCACACCGATGTGGGTCCGATGATCCAGGAGCGTCAGGTGCGTATTGTTGAGGCGCACGTGGAAGACGCGAAGGCTCGCGGGGCACGGGTTCTGGCGGGTGGCACGCGGTTGCCGGAACTCGGTGTGAATTTCTACGCTCCCACCGTGCTGGCCGGCGTGACTCAGGACATGCGCATCATGCGAGAAGAAACATTCGGTCCGGTGCTGCCGGTGATGGCGTGCGCGGGCGACGACGAAGCCGTTCGTCTGGCGAACGATTCCGAGTACGGGTTGGCGGCGAGCGTGTGGACGCGCGACTCGAAGCGGGGCGAGCGGCTGGCGCGCCGCATTCATGCGGGCACTGTCATGGTCAATGATGTGATTTCGTGCTTCGGCATCAGCGAAGCTCCGCACGGCGGGGTGAAGGCCAGCGGCGTGGGCCGCACGCACGGGCGCTTTGGGCTGGATGAAATGGTGCGAGTGAAGTACCTCGACATGGATCGCATGCCGGGAATGAAGAAAGTCTGGTGGCACGGCTACGGCGAGAGTTTCCGGCGACAGATGGAAGGCTTTCTGGATATGCAGTTCGCGCGAGGCCTGGGGACGCGGCTGCGCGGCGCGCTGCGAGCGGCGGGCGTGGTTACGCGGAGGCAGTTGTAGATGGGTGCGGCCGAGCTTCGGTCTGGCCGGACGTCCGAGGCGGCCGTCGCCACATGGGTTGTGAGTCATTCGTTAAATCGGTCGCCGTGGCTTCGCGGGTGCGAGATCACGAGGAACCGCACCGGGCCCGACGACGGATTGCGGATCTGGTGGCGCTTTCCCGGTAGCACGCGGATCCCGCTTCCGGCGGCCAGCAGCGTGGTTTCACCGTCCACTTCCATCAGGACTTCACCGGACAGGATGTAGAAGAATTGCTGCGCTTTCTCGTGGTGATGGCGAATCTCGGCGGCGCCTGGGGGCATCAACTCCTCGATCACGCTGAGCTGTTCATCGTTGACCAGATACCAGGCATCACAGTCGTTGCCCCAGCGATAGTGCTCGGCATTTCCGCGGTTCACCGAGCCTGGTGCGACAGACCCGGCCTGCGCAGAGCCTCGTCGGGCAGATGCGGGTTGGATTTTCTTCGCCATGCTTTCTCTCTCCTGGGGACCAGTGTAATCTGATCGTCATGAGCAATCTTACTCAGTCTGACCGGGCCTCCGATCCCAAGCGGGATTTTTTGCGGCATGCACTGGCCACAGTGGCCTATCGCGGCGGGAAAGTTGTGCGGAACGCCCCTACTGGATTCGCGGACTTTGGCACGGGCGAGGGAGTGCGTACGCCAGGTCAGATTCTCGCGCATGTGGGCGATCTGTTTGACTGGGCTCTGTCCATCGCGATGGGCCAGCAGAAGTGGCATGACTCAAAGCCACTTTCCTGGGAGAAGGAAGTCGAGAGGTTCTTCTGCGCGCTGAAGAAGTTCGACGATTTTCTGGGTTCGACCGAACCGGTGCAGGCGCCGCTCGAAAAACTGTTTCAGGGGCCAGTGGCCGACGCTCTGACGCACGTGGGGCAGATTGCCATTTTGCGTCGCATAGCGGGCGCACCCGTGAAAGGCGAAAGCTACTTCGTGGCTGACATCGCGACAGGGCGCGTGGGCGCCGATCAGGCCAGCCCGAAGCGCGAGTTCTGACCGGGCGACTCCGGTGAATTACTTTGCGCGATTCCGGTAGAGCGAGGCGTCCACCCGTTGCGCCATCGCGTCCACGTCCAAGGCAATTTCCAGAAATTGGGCGATCTGCTGTCCGATTTCTCTCGGCTCACTAAGTACCTCGTGGTAGGGAATGGGTAAGGATTTGACGTACGACTTGCCCTCGAGCCACGCGTAGACCTCGCGCAAATGCTTCTCGAACGCGGCTGAGATGACGGCTGGGTTCGTGCCTTCCTTGTAGGTTCCGCGGCGGCGCAGCATCTGATCTTGCGAGGCGAGCACTTCCGGCAGCGGACGCTGCATGAAGATGATCCGGTATTGGTGCCCGGCAGGAAGCGCTAGCAGCAACCGCGAGATCACCTTTACAACTCTACCTTCGCCTTCGGCAATGCAGCCAGGATCGTTGGGCAGTTGCTTGATCCGCTCCCACTCGAGGTAGCCACGCGGGTTGTCGGTGTCGGCTTGGCGTTCCCCGTCGGAGAGCGCCGACATTCCTCCTGCAACCAGCATCTGCATCATGAGAGAAGTGCCCGAGCGGGGCAGTCCAGAAACGACCGTGATCATTGTCTCCTCAGAATGTTTTTTCAGAAATATGCGGCGGGGCGGGCCCGATCCACGAGTGAATTTCGATCCTTCACTATTCGACATCAGACTAGCAGACGCGGCTGCGGCTGCTTCAGTTCTGATTCTTCAGCGGGACCTCCGCGCGGTAGATGGCCTGCCAGCGGTCATCTCTGAACACATAAACCGAACTGCCGTTCATGTGCACCGGAACTTTCTCTCCGCCGCACGTGGCATATTGGTCGGCTTTGTAAGTGAGAAGGTAAACGCCAGTGGCGAGTGGCAGCACGCCGAAGTCGGAGAGGCTGTAGCCATCCACCGTGCACGTTTTAGCGGAAGCTTGCTGCTCTTCCAGTTGCTGGTCCCGCGAAAAGGTGCCGTACTCGCCCCAGAAAACTCCGCTCGCGGGGATGTGATTGCGGAAGTAGGCCTGGTCCTTCGTCTTCCAGGCCTCGAAGAATCCGGTTTCGGTGCGCACCAGTTCCTGCTCGACGCCGCTCTTCTTCTGCGGCGCTTGGGCGCGCGTTGGCCGGATCGTAGAGGTGAGGGAAACCGCAATGACGAGTGCGGCGCAGGTGAGCGAAGCCTTGGGAATACGCATGGAGTTCTCAGTCGGAGAGTATCGGTCGCGAACCTGCTTAGCATACGCCACGACGTCGCATGTTTCGGTGAGCGGGTTTCGGTTACAATGACCGCGTAAGGCCGAATCCGGCGGCGTTTGGGCCGCTCGAACGAGGGGTACGTCCTTTGGCGACAAGCGAAGTGGCCACTTCCGGCTCTCAAAATATCCCGCAACTTTCCAAGCACAAGGTCAAAGTTAAGAAAGCCGGGCAACGCGCCTGCAACGAAAAAGACGCGAAGGGGAAATTCTGCGGCGGCCACTTGAAGCTCTGGTCCTACATGACCGACGTAGTCGAGCGCGAGTGTGGTGACGTGGAGAAAGCCTGGGGACCGAAGGCCGAAGTGTATCGCTGCGAAAACTGTAAGGCACTCTACCTGCCGACTCCCGGGGAGACGAAAGTGAACGTCGCGGGGCAGGGAATGATTTCTGTCTTCGGGTTGACGTTGCCGCCGAAGGAGAAATAGGCTCGTGGCCATTAGCTCTTAGCTTTTGGCTTGAATCGGTTTTGCGCAGCAATTGAAAAGGGGCTTTTCGAATTCGGGTTCTTCCGGAAGAGTTTGATCCGGAGGCCGTAGCAGTGGGTGCTACAAGCCAAAAGCCAAGAGCCAAGAGCCAAGAGCTTTCTTCCCGTGAACACTTCCGACCTCATTTACGACTGGAACAACAACCATCCTCCGGGGCTGAAGCCGCCGGGGCCGGTCCTGCTCAACGACGAAAGCCTGCGGGATGGGCTGCAGTCGCCTTCCGTGCGTGATCCTTCGATCGCCGAGAAGATTGAAATTCTTCATTTGATGGAGTCGTTGGGGATCGACTCACTCGATCTTGGACTACCCGGAGCGGGGCCGCGTGCGGTCGAGGCCGTGACTGCTCTCGCGCGCGAGATCGTGGCCCAAAAGATGAAGATTCGCGCCAACTGCGCTGCGCGAACACACGAGAATGACATTCGTCCGATCGCCGAGATCGTCCAGAAGACCGGGCTGTGCATCGAGGCCGCCACGTTCATCGGGTCCAGCCCGATTCGAAGATTCACCGAGGGATGGACCGACGACTTCCTGCTGCACACCACCGAGAAGGCCATCAAGTACGCGGTTTCGCTCGGCCTCGACGTGATGTACGTCACTGAGGATACGAGCCGTTGCGATCCGGAGACGGTGAAGCGGCTATATTCGACCGCGATCAACTGCGGTGCGCGAGCGGTGTGCATCTGCGATACGGCGGGGCACGCCACGCCCATGGGCGCGCTCGCACTGGTGCGGTTTGTGATTGCCGAATGCGTGAAGCCCTCGGGCGAGAAGATTCGCGTGGACTGGCATGGTCACAGCGACCGCGGCCTCTCAATAGCGAACTCGATGGCGGCGGTGATCGCGGGTGCGAATTGCGTGCATGGATGCGCGATCGGGCTGGGCGAGCGCGTAGGCAATACGCAGATCGATCAGATGCTGGTCAATCTGAAACTGATGGGAATCGCACCGTGGGATCAGCAAGACCTAACCAAGCTGAAGCAGTACTGCCAGGCGGTGTCGCGGGCGACGGGCGTGCCAATCCCGAAGAATTATCCGGTGGTGGGCGACGATGCCTTCCGCACTGCGACTGGAGTGCACGCGGCGGCGATCATCAAGGCATACCACAAGGACGACGTGATACTGGCCAACACGGTGTATTCGGGCGTGCCCTCGCATGTGTTCGGCCTGGAGCAGATCATCGACGTCGGCCCGATGAGCGGGAAATCGAATGTGTTGTTTTGGCTGGAGCGGCATGGCATTCCCGTGACCGACGGAGTAGTGGACCGCATCTATTCCCGCGCCAAGCAAAGTGACCATACGCTCAGCGAAGAGGAGATTCTGGATTGCGTCGGCACTGCGACCGCGAAGAAGGCCTGACCCTCATGCCGGATCTTGTACGACATGCCATTCTCGGGGCCGGTGGAGTTGGAGGCTTGATCGGCGCGTGCCTCGCTCACTCCGGCGCTTCGGTTACGCTCGTGGTGAGACGTGAATCGCTTGCTCAGTATCCCCGGCAGCTACGCCTGGAGAGTGCTTTCGGTAACTTCGAAGTTAAAGTTGCCTGCGCTGCTGAAGTGCCGCCGGTCGATGTGCTGTGGCTTACGGTGAAGGCGACCCAGTTAGAGCCCGCATTGGCCGCGGTTACGGATCTCGCTTCGGTGAGAGCGATCGTTCCGCTCCTTAACGGAATCGACCATCTTGCGATGCTGCGCGCGAAGTATGGCGACAAGAAGGTCATTCCGGCGACGTTCGCGGGAGAAACCGAGCGCGTCAGCCCCGGACACATCGTTCATCGCACTCCCTTTGCCCGTCTGAACGTGTCCTCGGCTGGTCGCGGTCTGCTCGGCACTACTCTCGATGAACTTCAGAAAATAGGATTTGAGTGCCGGTTCATTGATGACGAGCAGACGCTGATGTGGAGCAAGATTGTATTCCTCGCCCCGTTCGCGCTGACCACGACCGCTGCCGATCGAACGACGGGCGCGGTCATCGCCGATCCAGTGTGGAGGGCGCAACTGGAGTCTTGCGTGCGCGAGGCCTGCGCAGTTGCATCGGCAGAGAGCGCGAAAGTTGACGCGGACTCTGTCATTGCGGCGATGATGAAAATGCCGGCGAACATGCGCAGCTCCATGCAGAAGGATGTTGAACGCGGCAATCCTCCAGAACTCGATGCGATCGCCGGGCCGATCCTGCGTGGCGGCCGCCGGCATGGGCTTGAGGTCCCCGTCACGAAGAATTTGGTTCAGGCGGTGGAGCAGAGAGCGGGATTCGCTGGGAGTCTTCTAAAGTAGAAGGCAGCCTGCCCGAGTACTTTTGTCATCCTGGACGGAGTGACGTCTTCGCGAAACGCGAGGACGTCGCGGAGTCGAAGGATCCCTAGCGCTAGTGCGCCCCGGGAGCCCGATTAGGGATCACCCCGGACCTCTTGTAAGTGGCCTCGCCGGTCGGCTCAAGCAACCCAGAGCCTATTGCTTGTTTTATTGCAGCGCAATCGCCGCTCATGAATATCGGTGTAGGTTCGGCACGCGGCCGGTGCCATGTGTAAGTCTCCTCGACCGCTCTAGTATCGGAATCAATCCGCGTCTCGACGGTTATTCGATCATCCGCTCCAATGTTTTTCACAAATTTCTCTCCAATTTCACGATCGCGCCATGCTGCCGCTACTTCTTCCGCATCACCCATTATCGCGTCCTCCGATGATGTCCTCACCTTAGAATGATACTGCATCTACTTAGCAGCTGACTCATGTTTCTAGCCCGACCTTCTTCGGGCAGTGCAGTCAAAGCTTCCCTTGCCGATGTGCGCCGCAGCAGGACGATCAATGAGGTATGACCAGTGGCGGTGATGCCGCGTACGCCAAGTTCCTGGAGAGAACTTTCCTGGCGGCGCAGGCTTTGCCAGTGCTGCAAGAGATCCTTCAACCCCGCATGTGGTTCGCTATTGCGAACCATACGCTGCGCGCAGGATGACAGGGTAGGACATGAGCCCAAAGGTCGCGTATTTCTGAACCACTTGGTTACCACCCTCCCGTAATCCAACGTTTCCGTCCTTGCCAATCCCTATTCCTTCCTGCGCGTTGTAAACTGAGCCTTAACTCCCCATGAGCCCGAATCCTCCGCGCCCGGACCTGCCGGACCTTGCGCCTACGGTGCAGCAGGAGGTGGCGCGCTTGGCGGCGTCGCCCGAAGTGCGCTCGGCATTCAACTGGTTTCGCATGCAGGAGCCGCAACTGGCGCACTGGCAAATGGAGATGGCGCGGATCCCGGCGCCTCCGTTCGGCGAGTCGGCTCGCGGGGCGTGGCTGGCCGAGCGTTTCCGCGAAGTCGGGTTGGACGATGTTCGAATCGATGACGTAGGCAACGTGTTTGGCACGCACCCAGGCTTTGGGCGGCGGTACGTTGCGCTGAGCGCGCACATCGACACGGTCTTTCCCGCGAACACACCGCTGAATATTCGCCAGCAGGGAAGCCGCATCTACGGGCCAGGAGTTTCCGACAACGGTGCAGGTGTGGCGGCGATGTTGGGGATTGCGGCGCTGCTACGGGCAGTACGGCTGCGGCATGCGCTGCCGTTTGTGTTTATCGGCAACGTGGGTGAAGAAGGCGAAGGCGACCTGCGCGGCATGCGCCACATTTTTTCTACACCTCGGTGGAAGGATTCAATCGCTTACAGCGTGGTGCTCGACGGTGCAGGCGCGGACACCATCGTGGCCGAGGCCCTCGGCAGCCGCCGATTTGAAGTGATTGTGCGCGGGCCTGGCGGCCATTCCTGGAGCGATTTTGGCGCGCCCAATCCGATTGTGATTCTGGCCAAGGCCATTGAGACGTTTACGGCGACCCTGGTGCCGACGACGCCGAAGACCACTTTCAACATTGGAGTGATTCGCGGCGGTACGTCGGTGAATTCGATCCCCGAATCGGCCAGCATGAAAGTCGATATTCGTTCGACTTCGATGACAGAGATGGAGCGCTTAGAACAGTCGCTGCGCCTGGCCCTGAATCGCGCTGTGGAAGACGAAACCATGGCAGCGGAGATGAAATCATCGGCGCAGAAGCGGCCAGCGGGTGTGAGTTGCGAAGTGGTCGTGATTGGGAACCGGCCTGCGGGCGAGTTGCAGGCGGGAGCGCGAATCTTGCAGGTGGTGCGCGCAGTCGATGCGCAACTGAACAACGCAGCCCAGGTGCAGCGGGCGTCGACCGACGCGAACATTCCTCTGTCGCTGGGGCAGGAAGCGGTCGCCATCGGCGGCGGCGGGTCGGGTGGCGGGGCGCATACTTTGCAGGAGTGGTTCGATGCCAACGGGCGCGAACTGGGGCTGAAGCGGATTTTGCTGACGCTGCTTACACTGGCGGGGGTAGGAGAATGAAGCTGAGATCAGGAGTGGTCGCAGTATTCGGCACGGTCTTGCTGTCACTAGCCAATCTCATGCAGGGTCAGACGCAGAACGGTGAGCAGAAATCTCCGCCGTTACCCAAGGCCGACATCATCTTCACGCACGCGAATGTGTACACCGGCGTGCCGGCGAATACTCCTTTCAGTTCCGTGCTGCGCGAAGAGGCGGTCGCGGTGCGCGGAGACCGCATCCAGGCCGTGGGCAAGACTCTCGACATCGATAAGCTGAAAGGGCCGCAAACGCAGGTGGTCGATCTGGGTGGGCACTTCTTGATGCCCGGATTCAACGACGCGCACCTGCACCTGGACGATGCCGGGACGACGAAGCTGAGTGTGGATTTGACCGGTGTGAAGTCTCTTGACGAACTGCGAGCAAAGGTCCTGAAGAAGGTCGAAGAGTCGAAGGCCGGCGACTGGATTCGTGGGTCAGGCTGGGACGAAACGCTGTGGCCGGTGAAAGTTGTGCCCACGCGCTGGGATCTGGATGAAGTCTCGGGCGGACATCCTGTGTTTCTGGAGCGGATCGACGGGCACATCGCCGTGGCCAATACGCGGGCGCTGCAGTTGGGGAGCATCACACTCGCCAGCCGCGATCCCCAGGGCGGGCACATTGACCGCAACGAGAATGGAGAGCCCACCGGAATTCTGCGGGAGACGGCGCAGGCGGCGGTTTTGGGAGTCATTCCCACGCCCACCCACGCGCAGCGCCGGGAGGCACTTGAGCTTGCTCTTGCCGATCTGGCCGAGCATGGCGTGACCTCGGCGCAGGATTATTCACCCATCTGGGAGAATTTCCAGATCTACGAAGAGTTGGAAAAAGAAGGCAAGCTGACGGCTCGCATCACGGAATGGCTGCCGTTTGACGATCCAGTCGAAGAACTGGATCGGAAGCGCGAGTCGCACCCGCAGTCGGACTTGATGCTGCACACGGGGATGCTGAAGGGATTCATGGACGGCTCTCTGGGATCGCACACGGCGGCCCTACTGGAGCCGTATGCGGATGATGCTAAGAACTCCGGTTTGCCCCGGTATGAAGCTGCCAAGCTGAACGATATGACCAAGGAGCGCGTGCTGGCGGGCTACCAGATTGGCTTTCATGCGATTGGCGACGGGGGCGTGCAGATGGCTCTTGACGCCTTTGCGCAAGCCGAGACGGCAGCGCGCGAGGCACACGTGAAAGCGCCCAATGGTGGCGACGAATTCCGCTTGCGGATCGAGCATGCGCAAGTTACAAACCTGGCGCAGTTTGCCCGGTTCAAAGAGCTAAAGGTGATCGCATCGATGCAGCCCAGTCATCTGCTTACCGACATGCGCTGGGCGCAGGACCGGCTGGGGCCGAGGCGGGCCGCGACTTCCTACGCCTGGCTGGCTTTTCTGAACAAGGGTGTGACGCTGGCGTTCGGTACGGACGATCCGGTGGAACCGGTCTCACCGTTCCGCGGGCTCTACGCTGCCGTTACGCGCAAGAGCGAAAACGGCAAGCAGGAGTATTTCCCCGAGCAGCGGCTCACGATGGACCAGGCAATTACGGCTTATACCGTGGGCTCGGCTTTTGCCGAGTTCGAAGAGAAAGAAAAAGGCAAGTTGGTGCCGGGAATGCTGGCGGATTTTGTCGTCCTCGACCGGGACGTAACGGCGGTGTCCCCGGAAAAGCTGCTGGCGACCAAGGTGCTTCGTACAGTGGTGGGCGGAAAGACGGTATACGAGGCGAAGTGACCTTCCCAGCCATCCTGAAAGATCCCGCATAGGCGGCAAGAGGCGGCCTCCATCGACGCTGGCGATTAATCCTTTCCAACTATTTTCAAGGGCAATGGGATAGCGGACTCACTCAATTCCGGCTGCCATCAAACGATTTTGCCGGTTAGCGCGTCTAATAGACCAGGCCCCTCGATGGCACGGACCATCGCCCGGCGCGCACGGCTCCGGCCGCAGCGCGTAAATGGGTATAATATAAGGGACTTGTGAGTTTCGGAGGGAAGTAGACATATGGATTCGGGCGCAATGTGGATGCGCATGAAGGCTCATCGCTGGGCCTACACGCTGAGTATTCTGGTAACGCTTTCGGTCGGCATTCTGATCGGGACGGTCGTTTCCTACGGAGTCAAGGGAAAGGAAGAGCAAAAGAGCGAAGCGACACCGCTCACTTTGCCCTCGCCGCAGCAGATGTCGAATGCATTCTCGCAGATTGCCAAGCAGTTGGAACCGAGCGTGGTCAACATCAACACGGAATCGACCATTAAGAACGTTCACCGGCGTCGGGGCGGTGGGCAAGACGACGAAGACGGCGGCGGGATGGACGATTTCTTCAATCATTTCTTTGGTGGCCCCGGCGGTCAGGCTGGCCCAGGCGATGGCGCAATTCGTGAGCGCTCCTTGGGGTCCGGCGTGATCGTCGATTCCAAGGGCTTCATTGTTACCAACCGGCACGTGGTCGAGAAGGCGGATCGCATCCGGGTGCGTTTTGAGGATGATCCTCCGGGCGTGCAGCACGACGCCAAGGTCATCGGCACCGATCGGGAAACCGACCTGGCTGTGATCAAGGTTGACCTGGATCGCGCGCTGCCCGCCGCGAAGATGGGCAATTCCGACAGCATGCAGGTGGGCGACTGGGTTTTGGCTGTGGGCAGCCCGTTCGGCTTGTCGGAGACGGTGACGGCGGGAATCGTTTCCGCCAAAGGGCGCGATATCGTGCCTGGCCGTCAGTTCCAGACTTTCATTCAAACCGATGCAGCGATCAATCCGGGCAACTCAGGCGGGCCTCTCGTCAATATGAACGGAGAGGTGATCGGCATCAACACGGCAATTCTGAGCGAGACCAACGCTTACGCGGGTGTGGGTTTTGCGTTGCCCTCGAAGACCGTGGTCGAGGTTTACAACCAGCTGACCGGACCGGAGCACAAGGTTACGCGCGGCTCGATTGGTATCACGTTTGACGCGGTTGAGAATCCAGCGATTGCCCGCGTGTATGGCTCGGGATCGGGTATTCCGATATCGAGTGTGGTAGCGGGCAGTCCCGCCGACCAGGCAGGATTGAAAGTCGGCGATACCATCACGAACGTGGACGGCAAGAAGGTCAGCAAGGGCACCGAACTGGTGGCCGACATTGCCTCGCGCAAGCCGGGTTCCAAGGTGACGCTTGGCTTCCTGCGCAATGGCAAATCGCAGGAGACGAGCGTGACCATTGCCGATCGCGCCAAGCTGTTTGCCGCGCGGTTGGGCGAGGAGCAAGACAACGAGGACGACAGCACACCGAAACCCAGCAAGTTTGGGGTGACGGTGCGCAAGGTGACGCCGGAGATGGCCGATCGCCTCGACATGCCGGCGGGCAAAGGGGTGATCGTGCAGGACGTGAAGCCGGGTTCTTTTGCCGAAGATGTGAACCTGGCACGCGGCGACATCATTCTCGAAGTGAATAAGCAGCCGGTTAACAGCGAAGAGGAGTTCGCCAAGATCGAGTCCAGCCTGAAGAGCGGCCAGGACGTGGTCTTCCTGGTGCGGCAGCGAGGTTCGTCAGCGCAGGACGGAACGATCTTCGACGCCGGTACACTTCCGTAACCTGACTTAGCCCAATAGGAACTGGCACTGTACCCTCGGATCGAGGATGATTACAATGCCAGCGTCCGGTTGGGCTTTTTTCTTTTTGCGAAATTGTTTGCGCACGTTCGCCCCCGAAGTTGGTGGAGGTCTCTCGCTTTGATGGATCGTGGTTTTGCCGGAATCCGGAGAGGGGGCGTGGTCTGCGCCCTGGCCTTAGCATGTGTCTGGGTTCCGGCGAGCCACGCCCGCCAGCAGGATTCAAGCGCCGAGCCAGCGGCGACGAAGCCCGCGACCGCAACGACCACCCACCGAAAGCATCACAAGCCAACGTCACAAGCATCCGCTGCCACGACCGGCGCGAAGTCCGCCGGTGCGACTCACACGGCGTCCGCGGGAACGCGTTCGTCGCGAAAGAAAAAGTCAGTGCGTGCGCGAGGCCAGCAAAAGATCGACTCTGAGCGGGCTCGGTCGATTCAGGAAGCGCTAATCCGCGAACATTACATGAGCGGAGAAGCCACGGGCAAGTGGAACCAGGCCAGCGAAGATGCGATGCGGAAGTATCAGGCGGATCATGGCTGGCAGAGCAAGACGGTGCCCGACTCACGCGCTCTGATCAAACTGGGATTGGGCCCGAGTAACGATCATCTGCTGAATCCTGAGAGCGCAATGATCACTGGGCCGGATGCACCGCGAGCGGAGTCAGTCCCCGCAACGTCACACACCGCGCCGACCGCGGATCCCGTGCCGGCTCAGAGTCCGAACCTGAACGATTCTTCCCGCCCGCAGTAGAAAACCAGCACGCAGCCATTAGCAGTTAGCATTGGCCAGGCCAGAGCTTGTCCGGACACTGGGTATGTTGCTAGTTGCTGGAAATGACCCAAAATGTGGTTTGGCTAAATGCCAACTGCTGGCTAATGGCTTTTCCGATAACTTGCCGTCACTGGCCGGGGGAAATATGGCAGCGGCCGGTTGGTGATGATCGCCCGGGGATTCGCCTCGACCATTGCATCGGCAACCTCTTCGCCGCAGATTTCGGCAGCGGCCTCGCGTGCCGTGGAAAGCACCGGGACGCGCTTTTCTGTGTCGTGCGCATCGGTGGCGAGCACATGTACGGCCTGGTGTTCGAGCAGTCGGTGCGCGGCGCGGCGCGTGCGTTCGCCCCAGAATCCGGTGAGAGCGGAGCCCGTCATCTGAATCACGCAGCCCTGTTCGGCCCACTCCACCACACGCTGCGGGCTCTCGCGCAGAATCGGGTTGCGTTCGGGATGTGTAATCACGGCCGTAATACCGCAGTCCCCGAGTTTGAGGAAGCAATCGGTGGTCTGTGCCGGAACGCTGTAGTTGCTCAGCTCAACCAGCATGTAACGCGAGCCTTCGATGGCATAGCGGCCCGGATTGGCCAGCACGTCCTGCATGTTGTCGTAGGAAAGATGAAAGTCGCAGCCCAGGCTCAGTTTGGGCGAGTCCCCCACGAGTTGCTGCAGATGGGCGACGAGTCCCTGCAGATATCCACGGTCATAGTGGTAGCGGTCGTTGGCATGAGGCGTAGCCACCATGTGAGTAATGCCGTCGGCAGCCGCGGCCCGGCACATAGCCACCGAAACGTCCCAGGATTTAGGTCCGTCATCTACCTCGGGAAGGATGTGAGAGTGAATGTCGACCACGGTTGTACGAACACCAGCGCGCCGCCAGTATTCTGTAATTTGATTTAATCAGATTCGATGGGAAAGAGAAAGCCAGGACAAACTGCGCCACAGGGCGCTGAGAGAGGGCTCTCACCAGATTGTCGGCACAGCTCCCGATTTGCGGATGGCTTGGTCCGCAGTCACGAGCGTGAGTCCTTGCACGACGGCAGTGGCACCGATGATTCTGTCTGCCGGGTCCTTGGGATAATCAGGAGGAAAGGCCAGAGTCTGCACACAGACCGCCCTGGTAATCGGCAACACAACGAACTTCTGTTCCACCTCGTACAGGAAGGATTCCAGGCTGATGTCAATTCCAAAACGCTTCCTTTGGAATGCCATGGTCAATTCCAACAGGGTGAAGTCAGAGATTGCCAACCCTCTCTCACTGTGGCGGGCCTGATCAATCGAGGCTTTCGCTTTCTTCGAGATCCGGGTTTCGTCGAAAGCCAGCCAGAGAACGACGTGAGTGTCTACAAGAATCAATAGAGATCGCCCCACTCCTCAGGACTTAGTATGGGAGACACGATGTCTCCCAGGATCTTCCCTTTTCCCTTCAGGAAGCCGAAGATTTCGTCTTTTTCCTGGCTGACGGGGACGAGCTTAGCCACCGGCTTGCCGCGCTTGGTGATGATGATGGCCTCGCGCTTGGACGCAACTTCATCCATGATGGCGAGGCAGCGGACTTTGAATTCACCGGCAGGTATCGTTTTCGTTTTCATTGGCCTTGTGATCATGGTCATTATACCATGGTCATAAATGGAAGCGGAGTTCCAAGCAGCAGCGATTAGCTAGTAACGTCGGATTTCTGCGCCCTTAGTTCACGATACTTCTCGTTCCACCACCTGACGAGCTGAGCATGTTGCTCATGACTTACCCAGGTTAGATTCTCGCCCAGGTCAGGACTTCCGCCGAACAGGATGGGCTTAACGTACCACTTGATCTTGCCTGTGAAGCGGTCGTCACCCTTCAGGCTCGTTCGATCATTTGGGAAAGCAAACGGCGAGGCGTGCTTGAGGTCTGGCCCTACAGCGGGGACCGAATAAGTTCGACCCCTCGAATCTCGAACAATGAAATCGTCCCAACCACGCAACCCCACGACCTCATAGCCCGGCAGCCACTTTGAAATTGCATACCGATCTGATACTGCAGGGATTTCTCCATCTGCGAAGAGAATCAGATAGTCGTCCTCGAACCAGCCTTCTCTCATGGTTACTCAAGCTGTGTGGTTTTTTCTCCGCGGCCTCGGCATGTTCGGCGGCAAATCAGGCATTTCCATACCGCTCGCGCATGAACTCCGCAATCCCCGCATACGCCTTGGTCAGCGTCTTCTCGTCCGGCAGGAAAACGATGCGAAAATGCTGCGTCCCCGGCTTCTGCCCGAATCCCGATCCGTGCACCACCATGACGTGCTTCTGGCGGATGAGTTCCTTCACGAAGACTTCGTCACTTTCGGGGATATCAATCCGAGGGTACGCATAGAACGCCCCGCGCGGTGCGACACAACTCACCCGCGGCGTTGACTCGCACCACTTCTGCGTGAGATCGCGGCGGGACCGCAACTTTCGCTGCACCTCGATGAGATGATCCTGTGGTCCTTCCAGCGCTGGCTTGATCGCGTATTGCTCGGGGTGGTTGGCGCAGAGGCGCGCGCGCAGCAGGCGGTTCACGCCATCCGTATACGCTTTCACCGCGGCTGCATCGCCGGAAACAATGCCCCATCCGATGCGCCATCCCGGCACGAGATAATTCTTCGACATGCCGCCAAAGGTTACGCATGGTACGTCCGGCGCAACCGAAGCGAAAGCAATGTGCGGCGTGCCGTCAAGAATGAGCTTGTCGTAGATTTCGTCGGAGAAGACGATCAGGTTATGACGGTGCGCTAGTTCTGCGACCTGCTCCAGCATCTGCCGTGTGCACAGTGAGCCAGTTGGATTATTCGGATTGATCAGCACAATGCCGCGAGTACGAGGCGTGACCTTGCGCTCGATGTCGGCTAGTTCGGGTTGCCAGGCGTCGTCCTCGTTGAGATCGTAGGCATTAAGCCGGATGCCAAGTTTGCACAAAACTGCCGAGTACAGCGGGTAGTCAGGGCTTGGAGTCAAAACATCTTCGCCGGGGTTGACCAGCGCCGACAGGCACAGGTCGACGGTCTCGCTGACGCCCGAGGTCACGAAAACATCGTGCACCGTCGTGATTCCCTTGCGGGCGGCCTCACCGCGAATCGCTTGCAGTGCTTCAGGGATGCCGGAAGACGGCGAGTATCCGTTCTTGCCGTCTCGCATGGCCTTGTAGACGGCCTCAATAATGTGCGGCGGCGTCTGGAAGTCGAAGTTCAGTGGATCGCCAACGTTCAGAGGCAGAACCTTGTGTCCTTGCTTCACCACTTCGTCAGCGACGCAAGCCAGGTCGCGAATGGCGTACCGGACGTGTTCAAGGCGGGAGGCAGCAGAGATTTCGTGAGCTTGGCTGGTGGGCGTCATGCTTGTTAAGGTCATGGAAAGCCTCGCCGCGGCGAAGGTTCCGGACCGCGGCTAATCAGAAATTCTAAATGCAGAGCACGGGAGCAAGCACAGAAATCTGTGATTTTACCTGCGTGGCCGGAAATGGAGCTGGAGACTTACCTGTTGTTGGGATTGAAGTTGAATACAACTTCCTCGACAGTTTTGTCTGGGCCGGGCGCGTATTTCCACCTCATCACGGCCTGCGAGGCATACTGCGACAGCATGGGATTGCCGCCTTTGATGTCCACCTCCGAAACACTCCCGTTTGGCAGCACCGTTGCGTCCAGGCGAACCTGTCCTTCAAAGTGCCCATTCTTCAGGATCGTCGGATACTGGGGCTCGAACATCGTCAGGACTTTGCGGTGGGTTTTTGCGGCGCTCTGGGCAGAGAGATGAAGAACTGAGTCAGGCAACAGACAGAGCAACAAAGTGAGGGCGGTAAGTGAAAGCGCGCCCTTGACGCAGTTCAGGACGCGGCTGCGGCGACGAGAATAATCTGCCAGATTTCGACTCATAGTTTGAGACTCGAGACAGGAAACTCCGTCCACACTCCGGTCAAGGTAGGACTTCGGTCACGTGTGGGCAAGATTACTGACGTACTCGCCGGAAAGCGAATTTGACCTACCGGCCGCAAGCGATGGACAGTAGCTGGCGGCAAAAGACCGGCCGCCAGAGTGGACTCTGGCGGCCGAAGATTACACGCGGGGCGGAGTTCAGTCCGCCCGGTCGATTTGCGCCTTTTGCAGCTTGTCCGAATAGTCGATGTAGACCGCCTTCCACTCGGTGTAGAAGTCGATCGCGCCGATGCCGCCCTCGCGATGTCCGTTGCCGGTGGCCTTGGTGCCGCCAAAGGGCAAGTGCACCTCCGCGCCAATCGTGGGCGCGTTGATGTAGGTGATGCCGGCATACAGATCGCGAATTGCGGAGAACGCCTTATTTACGTCCTTCGTGTAAAGCGCCGAGGACAGGCCGTACTCGATGCCATTCGCGATTTCGATCGCATCTTCCAGATCGTCACAGGGAATGACCGAGACCACAGGGCCAAAAATCTCTTCCTGCGCGATGCGCATCTTGGGATCGACATCGATAAACACGGTCGGATCCATGAACCAGCCATACCGGTAGTCGCCCTGGTCGAGGCGGTTGCCGCCGCAGACCAGTTTCGCGCCTTCGTTCTTGCCGATTTCCACGTAGCTCAGGTCGGTCTGAAGCTGCTTCTCGTTGACGGCTGGGCCCATCTGGACAGTTTCATCCAGGCCGTTGCCGACTTTCAGCTTCTTCGCGCGATCGACATAGCGCTCCACAAATTCGCGGTACACGCCCTTCTGCACAATAATGCGGCTGGTCGCAGTGCAGCGCTGGCCCGTGGTGCCGAAGGCTCCCCACAGCCCGCCTTCGATGGCAAGATCGAGGTTGGCGTCGTCGAGGACAATCATCGGATTCTTGCCGCCCAGTTCGAGCGAGCAATGTTTGAAGCTCTTGGCGGCAATTCCGCCGATGATGCGCCCCACCGCGGACGACCCTGTCAGCGAAACGGCGCGCACGTCGGCGTGCTCCGCCAGCGGCGTTCCTACATCAGCACCAAATCCGCCCACGATGTTGATGACCCCCTTAGGCAGACCCGCGTCCGTAAGAGCGCGGACAAGGTTGAAGGTGGAAAGTGGAGTGTCCTGCGCCGGCTTGATGACGCACGTGTTTCCACACACGACCGCCGGCAGAAGTTTCCACGAAGAAATTGCCATCGGAAAGTTCCACGGCGTGATCATGCCGCACACCCCAATGGGCTGCCGCACGGCCATGGCGAACTTGTTGGGCATTTCCGATGGCACGGTGGGACCGAAAAGGCGGCGTCCTTCGCCGGCATTGTAGTAAGCGGCGTCTATGGCTTCCTGCACGTCACCGCGGGTCTCGGCAAGAACCTTGCCCATCTCGCGGGTCATTTCGCGCGAATACTCTTCCTTGCGCTCGATCAGAATCTCAGCGGCGCGGAAAACAATCTCCGCCCGACGAGGGGCGGGAACCAGTCGCCATTTAGTGAACGCGCGCTTGGCGGCGTCGACCGCGGCGTCCGCATCGGCCTTGGCCGACCTCTGGAAGATGCCCACCAGGTCGCGAGTGTCAGCAGGATTGCGATTCTCAAAAGTCTGTCCGGTCGAGGCCTCGACCCACTCGCCGTCAATAAAGTTCTTGAAAATTTTGGTCTTGCCATAGCTGAGAGTGGCCGGGGTGGCCAAAGTATCAGTTGCCATGATTTCTCCTTGATGAATACCCAAACTATTGATGCTACAACCCGCGAGGAAGGAGCGGCAAGCGAGGCATCCAATGGAGTGCCCCTGCCGCGGAGCCAAGCGAAACGCCATTAACCACGAAAGAACGCGAAGATGCACGAAGTCATATTCCCGTAGTTTGTCTTCGTGTAACTTCGTGTTCTTCGTGGCTGAAGATTCTTCTTGTTCTACCGCCAACGCTTCAGCCGGGGCCAGAAGCCGGTCCAGGAATCAAACTTCTTGCCCCGGCAAATGAATACGTCGATCTGCTGTTCCAGAGCGTAGGGATTGGCGGCGGAGGTGCCGACGTATTCCACCCGATTCCAGTAGCGCTCCAGCACTTCCTTGCGATCATCCAGCACGATCATGCAATTGCCGGAATAGCCGCGCGGTCCCCAGAGAAACCAGGTCTGATGACCGCTGAGCGAGGCGGGCAAGCCGTAACGGCGGCCGAGAAAGTCGATGGCGCCAGCCTGGCCGTAATCCTGGGCGAAGATGCCGCAGTCTTTGCGCTCCTCGGGTGCAAGGCGGTTCCAGGCGATGGCCGTTTCATCCACAATCTCTTGCCATCCGAATTGGTCGGAATACCACTGCGGCAGGGCGGCGCGAGTGTGGAAGTGCTCCATCACGGGGAGTTTGAAAGGGAGAGTCTTGGCGTATGCGAGGAATCGGTCTGGTGAGAAGATGGGTACGACGACAGGTGCAAGGTGAATGCCCGACGCCAGTAGAACGATGACGATCACGGGCTTCACCCACTGAAGGCGAGGCCGACTATGTTGCGACGATCCTTCTCGATAATCTTTCTCCGGATGATCGAGTGCAAACTCAATCACCACCGCTCCCGCCGCGAGCAGCATGGGATACACCGGCGCAAGGTAGTAATTTTTGCCGTGCAGCACAAAGAAAACCGCGTAGCAGACCAGATAACACCACCCGAGCACGCGGTAAGGCTTGAGTCGTGAGGAGAAAAGCAGCGCGAACAACCCTGCCAGCCAGATGGGCGCGGTTAGGGGATTCACCAAAAGCGTTTGCTGAAAGAAATATTGTCCTGGTCCCAACACTACATCGCGGCCCTCCGCGTGGATCGCGCGCATCAACTGCACAAACGGCCAGTCGTAATGGATGTTCCACAGCAGGTTGGGGAGGAATATCAGAAATGCGGCGAGGCCACCCAGCCAAATCCACTTACTGAGGAACACACGGCGCTGCTCGGTCAGCAGAAGCCCCACGACCATTCCAAAGCCGAAGAGTGCGATGGAATATTTGTTTTCGAGGCCGATGCCGGCGATCACGCCGAACCAGAGCCAATAGCGTGGGTCATCTCTCTTTATCGCAAGGATCGCGAAGTAAGCGCAGCCCATCCACAGATTGGGTTCGAGGCAGTTGGTGCCGAGCAGTCCGCCATTGGATAGATATTGTGGTGCGATGACGGCACAGATCGCGCTAAGGAGCACGGCGAAGCAGCGTCCGCCCAGTTCGCGGGCCAGGACGGCGGTTTGCACGACGAGCAGGGAAGACGCCATGGCAGGAATAAAGCGAACGCTGCGCAAGGAGTCTCCGAGCACCGCGCGGCACACATGAATCAGGAACGGGATGAGCGGCGGCTGGTCGACGTATCCCCACTGCAGGTGGTCGCCGCACGACATGTAATTGAACTCATCCCGAAAATAGCCGTAGCGGTTGTTGAAGTAGATGTGGAGGGCGAGTTTGGCCAGGGCTATGGCCCAGACGACCGCCATGCCACCGGCGAGCCAAGACGGCCGGTCACGATCGGGAGCAGAGAGGGTCGGAGGAGTACCCGCCATAAGGGAATCAAGAATAGCTGACTCGGCGCGAACGTGCCACGGGACAGGCCGGAAGAGGTCCTGTCAGCACCAAGGTAATGTCCCACGTCGATAACCTGTGTTTCCTTTGGTTTTGCATATGCTACCGTTTTCCTTTACTGCATATTAACGAGGGTTTTTCGGCCCAAGTGTCTTCCGCCAATCGCAAACCGGGAATCCACGTTGCGTGGACAACGGTCACGTACCGCAGTGTGGCACTGCTGATCCTGGCAGTCGCCGCAGTGTTCTTTATTGGCATGCGGGTGGCGTTTCCGCAGTTTACCGAAAGCAGCATGAAGACGGCCGACAACGTAGCCAGCAAGCTGCTGGAACGTGTGGCAGGTATGGCGCCCCCCGCCGGTTCGGGAGTTTCGACGGCGCAACAGGCTCACTTCACTGCTCTCGATGGCACGGTGCGGGTGAAGAAAGGCAACGGCAATAGCTGGGTAACGGCCGACTACAACATTCCACTGGAAAAAGGCGACGTGGTCCAGACTGGTTCGGAAGGCATGGCCAAGGTCGTCTTCAACGACGGCACCAGCTACACCGTGAAGCAGGATTCGCTGATCGTGATCGAAGAAAACTCGGCCAATGACCAACAGCAGACCAACGTTACCGTGGCGGTGAGCACCGGAACTGTGGACCTTTCGACCGCAACCTACAGCCAGGGGTCGACATCGGAGGTGAGAGTGGCGGGTGCAAAGGCTCGCCTCGCCCCGGAGTCGACGGCCCAGGTGCACAACGATCCCAAGGCGGACCAGCACGAAATCCTGATGAAGAAAGGAACCGGCGAGGTCACGCGCAACGGTGAAACCGTGCAATTGGCCAACTGGGAAAAGGTGAGCTTTCAGGGTCAACAGTCGCACCTGGAGAAGTCGAAGGAGATCGGGCCGCCCACTCTGATTGCGCCAGCCAACATGGCACCGCTGTTTTCGGCCGGCGAGGCCACCAAAGATGTGGAGTTCTCCTGGACGAAAATGGCGAATGCAGTTGGTTACCGCCTGCAGATATCCCGCAACCCTTATTTTTCTTCTACACTGGTTGATAAGAAGGTTAATACGGCAGCAGTCACCGTCACCGGCCTGGGCGAGGGCGCTTATTACTGGATGGTGCAGTCCTACGACACGGCGAACAAGGAATCGGTGGAGAGCGAGAAGAACCGCTTCACCATCATTTCCAAAGGGAAGCAGACCGAGGCCATTGATCTGGAACTGGATCCGTTCATTCAGCACGGGCATGTGATTGAAGTGACAGGTAAGACGCAGACCGGAGCGCGGGTAATGGTGAATGGCAGCGAGGTGCCGATGCTCGGGACCGACGGCTCGTTCCATTACTTCACGCCGCCGCTGCCCCCGGGAGAATCCGTAATTACGGTGACGGCGCAGACGGCGCAGGGCGGAGTGAATACGCAGCAGAAGAAGGTCATTATCCAGTAGCGGCGGAGGCTAGGCGGAGATTAGTCCGCGCTCTCTGGGGTAAGAACTTTCGATTTACGGCAAGGTTGCGAGGCATCCCGTAGAATATAGGCAGCCAGCAACCACTGAGAGAATCATCCGGATTATTCCGGGAAGAGTAGCGGTCTAGAAGGACGCAGGGACAATTTCGTCATGTCAAACAACGGATATTCGAACGGATCACGCGCGCACAACCTCCGGTCTCTGTTCAGCATTTTCTCCAGCGATCTGGCCATCGACCTCGGCACCGCCAACACTCTCGTGTACGCCCGCGGCAAGGGCATCGTGGTGAACGAGCCTTCCATCGTCGCCATCAACAAGAACACGGGCGAAGTCGAGGCGGTGGGCAAAGAGGCGAAAGAAATGCTGGGCCGCACGCCGGGCAACATCGTCGCCATCAAGCCTATGAAAGATGGCGTGATCGCCGACTTCAAAGTCACTGAGAAGATGTTGAATTATTTCATTCAGAAGGCGCACAACCGCAAGATGCTGGTGCATCCGCGCATCGTGATCGGCGTGCCTTCGGAGATCACGCAGGTGGAAAAGCGCGCGGTTATGGATTCTGCCTATCGCGCCAAGGCCAGTGAAGTGCATCTGGTTGAACAAGCGATGGTGGCGGCGATCGGCGCCGGACTGCCCATTACCGAGCCCAGCGGCAATATGGTCGTCGACATTGGCGGTGGCACCACCGACATCGCAGTGATCTCCTTGAGCGGCATCGTCTACTCGCGTTCCGTGCGCATGGCCGGCAACCAGATGGACGAAGCCGTCATGAATTATCTGAAGCGGAAATACAACCTGCTGATCGGCGAACGCACGGCCGAGCAGATCAAGATGGAAATCGGTTCTGCTCACCAGCTCGACAAGCCGATGACGATGGAGATCAAAGGCCGCAACCTGATCGAGGGCGTGCCCAAGACCATCACCGTTGACGACGGCGAAATCCGCGAGGCCCTCAGCGAATGCGTCTCGACCATCATGAACGCGATTCGCGTCGCGCTGGAGCGCACGCCTCCCGAGCTTTCCGCCGACATCAGCGACCGTGGTATTGTGCTCACCGGCGGCGGAGCTTTGCTGAAGAACCTCGACAAGCGCATCCGCGAAGAAACCGGGCTGCCGGTTTCGATCGCCGACGATCCGCTGTGCAGCGTGGTGTTGGGCACCGGGAAAATGCTCAGCGACTTCAAGCTGCTGCGGAAGATTTCGATCGAATAAGAAAACAGGGGGCAGGGGCCAGAGGTCAGGGGCCGGAAGAACCTGTCCTAACCCTTGTCCCTGAACTCTAACCCCTGACCCCTGGTTCTATGGAATCTGTACTCGGCCGCTACCGTAACCTGATCATTCTGGTGGGAGTCTTGTTTCTGCAGGTGCTCGGGCTGGCGACGCAGGTCAAGCGCGGCGGCAACGATGCGGAAAACACTCGCCTGATCCGCGTCTGGGTGGTCGGTGCGGTCACTCCTTTCGAGCGCGCAGTGGTCTCGATACAGAACGGCACCAGCAATCTCTGGCACAACTATTTCTACTTGCGCGGAGTGCGCGCCGAGAACCGCCAGCTCAAAGCACAGATTGAGCAGATGCGCCTGGAACAGGTGCGCCTCAGCGAAGACGCCGCCCAGGCGCACCGCCTGCAAACCCTGCTCGCCTTCAAGGAGCAGTTCATTGCCAAGACCGTGGCTGCGCAGGTGATTGGTTCCAGCGGCAGCGACCTTTCCCGCATCGTCTACATCGACAAAGGCGAGAACGTCGGCCTGAAGCGCGACATGGCCGTGATTACCGCGGACGGGATTGTCGGCAAGGTGCTGCTCGTCTACCCATCCGTCGCTCAGGTGCTTCTGATCAACGATCAGAGTAGCGGCGTTGGGGCCATTCTGGAGAAGACTCGGCTGCAGGGCGTGCTTCGCGGAACCTCCGCTGGCGAAGTTGTTCTCGAGCGTGTGATGAGCGACGAACAAGTACCCATTGGCGAAACCGTGCTAACCAGCGGCGGGGACCAGATTTTCCCCAAGGGCTTGCCCGTCGGTACTGTAACCAAGGTCGGAAACGGCAAGGATCTGTTTCTAAATATCAAGATCAGGCCAGCCGCCAACCTGAGCAAACTGGAAGAAGTGCTGGTGCTGGTCGAGAAACAGGACAGACAGGCGACGGCGGAAGACACGACCCACGTGCGCGCAGCCGACATTCTGGCGCAGCGGCTGCCGTCCGTGCCCGACAAGCCAGCCACCGATGCCAAGACAACCGATACGAAGGCAGCGGAAGGCACTCTCGAGGGAACCGACAAGCCAGCCGCCCCGAATGCAGGGTCTAAGCCCACGGGAACGACCGCGACATCGCCGGGCAGCAAGAATCTGTCCGACACCGGCACGGTTCACAGCGTTCCGGTGGCGGTGCAGCCGAGGAAGGCAACGGACCTGACTCCAGCCGTCCAGAAGTCGGCCGGCGCTTCCGGAGGTACGACCACGGCGTCAAAATCCGCCGCTTCGCAAGCTAAGCTAGCTACTACTCAGCCAAAAGCTCCCCAACCATCTGTAACCCAGCCATCGGCGACACAGCCAGCCTTACCCCAAGCGACTCCGCCGCAATCCAATCACCAACCTCCCGCGGACGAGAACAGCCCAAACTAGCGTGCCCATTACATACACATCGGGAGAGCAAGTTGAGGTCTACCGGTTCAGCATCCCGGTAACGATCGGCGTTCCACTGCTCGCGCTGTTTGTGCAGGCGTTTGTGCCCCTGCGGTTTCCGCGCTTCGCTGTTTATTTTGATCTGCCGTTGTTAGTAACCATTTTCTTTGCCATGGCGCGGCGCAATCCGATCTCCGGTCTGCTCACCGGAGCCATTATTGGCCTGGCACAGGACATGCTCGGCCACAATCCGATCGGAATCTACGGAATTGCCAAGACCGTGGTGGGCTACGGAGCTTCGTCGCTGGGAGTGAAACTCGATGTGGAAAACGCCGGCGCCCGGCTATTGGTGACCCTGGGATTCTATCTGGTGCACTCTGCGGTCTATTTCACGGTGGCCCGCGGACTAGTCAACATGACCCAGACCTGGAGTTGGCTCCACGGCATGTTAGCGGGCTTGGCGAATGCGATTCTTGGCGTAGCGCTGTACTTCCTGCTCGACAAGTTCAAGCAGAGAACGTGAGAAGCAGTACCCAGTACCCAGTACCCAGTACCCAGAGCGCTGCGACCAAAATGCTCAGATCGCCCCGTGACCTTCGTTATGCGGCCCTCATGAATACCGAGGCGCTGAGGATTACAATGAGACTAATCCCTACTCCATTCACCCACGCTTGCCGCAGTGATGAGGCTTCCTCAAAAACCACTCGGTACTGGGTACTCGGTACTGGGTACTGACTTATGTTCGGCCGCGACGAAAAAGTTTCCGCCATCCGCCTGACGGCGGCGCAGTACATGATCCTCGGCATCTTCCTGGTGCTCGCCTACGGGTTGTGGCAACTGCAGGTGATGCGGAGCGACTACTACTCGCTGGCTGCCGAAAAGAACCGCATTCGCAACGTGCCCGTGCTCGCGCCTCGCGGCAAAATTCTCGATCGCGAAGGGCGCACGATTGTCGATAACTATCCGTCGTTCTCCGCGCTGCTCTTGCGCGACTCCTCGCGCGATCTGGCTGCCGACGCGGACTTGATCTCCCAGGGTCTGCACCTCGATCCCAACGACGTGCGAGCACGCATACGGCGCTTCGCGTCCCTGCCGCAGTACCAGCCGATTTTCCTGAAAGAAGACATCACTCCCGACGAATTGCAGTTCATCGAGGCGCATCGCAATGAATTGCCGGAACTGGACACGATCATGGTCCACCGGCGCCTCTATCCCCGCAACGGGTTTTTGGCGCACCTGATCGGCTACGTCGGCGAAGTCAGCGAAGACATGCTGAACCAGCCGCAGTTCGAGCTGTACAGTGCGGGTGACGTCGTTGGCATTTCCGGAGTCGAACGCCAGTACAACACGCTGCTGATGGGCCAGAACGGATCGCGCCAGGCCCTGGTCGACAGCCACGGCCGCGAAGTCGGACGTCTGGGTGAGACCGAAGCTGTGCCCGGCAAACCGTTGCGTCTGACCGTTGACATCGATTTGCAGATTGCCGCCGAAGAAGCTCTGGCGGGAAAGAACGGAGCCATTGTCGCCATGGATCCGCACACCGGCGAGATTCTCGCCATGGTAAGCGGACCGTCGTTTGATCCCAACGATTTTGCCGTGCGTGTGTCGCGCGAAGAGTGGAACAAGCTGGTCACCGATCCTGACAAGCCTCTGCTCAACAAGGCAATTCAGGCGCAACTCGCGCCGGGGTCCACATTCAAGGTCATCATGTCGGTCGCCGGATGGCAGGAGGGAATTGCTCAGACTCTCCATGTCAACTGCACCGGTGGCGCCGAGTTCTATGGCCGCCGTTTCGGGTGCTGGGTGAAAGGCGGCCACGGTGCGGTCACGCTCGAAAAGGCGATTTACCAGTCGTGTGACGTTTTCTTTTACACGCTGGCGGAAAAACTTGGAATCGACCGCATCGCAAAATACGCAACGGAGTTGGGATTGGGGCAGAAGACTGGGATCGATCTGCCCAACGAAGTGAGCGGTGTCATGCCTTCGGAAGAATGGAAGATCAAGAATTTCAAGCAGAAGTGGTTTGCCGGTGAAACCATTTCCGTCGGCATCGGGCAGGGCGCGGTCGCCATTACACCTGTGCAATTGTTGCGAGCCATCAGCGCCATCTCGATGGGCGGGCGCATGGTTGTGCCCCACGTCATCAACCCGACGGATATGCCGCCGGGCTATGTTGAGGCCGAGCACTATATGGAGGTGAAGAACGTCCCGATTGATCCGAATGGGTGGACCTTTATCACCGACGCGCTGTCGCGGGTTCTACTGCCGGAAGGGACGGCCCCGTCCGCTCGTATTCCAGGCATCGACATCGCAGGCAAAACCGGATCGGCGCAGATTGTGTCTCTGGCAACTCGTGCGAGATTCAAGAACAGTGACGATCTGGCACAAAACGGCTGGTTCGTAGGCTTCACGCCGCGCCGCAATCCCGACATCGTGGTCTGCGTCCTGTTCCAGGGTGGTGAGCACGGCCGGCTAGCGGCGCGGCTGGCGACTCAAGTAATCAAGGCCTATGTCGAGAAGCAACGCCGAACCCCGACAAAGATGGTCGAGAAGCCGAAGAGCGACGGCAAGGTCGATATCGGCGGTCTGTGGACATCGCCAGACTCCGACGGAGACAAAGAGCAGTTGCAAGGCGGCCGGTTCGTCCTCGAGTTGCCGAAGAAGCCGCTGGCCGTCGCTATGGCGGCGCCAGGAATGCGCTAACCGAGTACCGAGTTGCGAGTACCGAGAAGGCGCGGCACTCAAATGGGGAGATGGACGATGGGAATCAATAAGTCGGAGGCAATTACTCGGTACTCGGTACTGGGTACCCGGTCCTCATGAGTCGCTACGTCTCATACCGCGATTTCGACTGGATCCTTCTGGGCTTCGTGCTCGTCATTTGCAGCCTGGGTGTGATGGAGATCCACAGCGCCACGACTCACACGAAGTTTGCCGGCGCCCACGTCCGGCAGGTTTACTGGGTGATGGCGGGCGTCGGCGCGATGTTCCTCATCAGCCTGGTGAACTATCAGGCGTTGCTCGACAACATTCACTGGTTCTACATCGCCGCTGTCGGCTCCCTCATGGCAGTGCTGGTGTTCGGGCAGAAGTATCTCGGAGCGCGGCGCTGGATCAAAATGCCCGGGGGCAATCACTTCCAGCCATCCGAGTGGGTGAAGCTGATCCTCATTGTCGCCGTCGCCAAGTATTTTGCCGATATGCGCCAGCGGGAGCTCTCCTGGTCCGACTTCATGAAGGCGGGAGCGATCGTCGGCATTCCCATGCTCATGGTGCTGAAGCAGCCCGATCTGGGTACCGCTCTTACCTACATTCCGATCGCGGCCATGGGCATGTTTCTGGGTGGGTTGCAGTGGAGACAGGGTTTGTCTGTGGTTCTGCTCGCTGCCGTAGGGATAGGAGTTGTCTTCTACGTTCCTCGCGTTCACATTCTGAAGTCTTACCAAAAGCAGCGGCTGACCAGTTATCAGGACCCCGATTCTGACCCGCAGGGCTCGGGGTACCAAGTTAAGCAATCCATGATTGCCGTGGGTTCTGGAGGACTTTGGGGCGGCAAAGGCTCGCAAACACACGGTGCTTTCCTTCCCGTTCCGCAAACGGATTTCATTTTCGCGGCCTTTGCCGAGGAACATGGATTCGTAGGCGCTCTCGGGGTTCTGCTGTTATACTTCATTGTGCTGATGCGTTTGACCCAGAACGCGCAAACAGCGCCCGACCGCGCTGGCACGTTCGTGGTGATGGGTGTGGTGGCTGTGCTTAGCTTCCATAT
>Ga0116223_10000182_pt1 | contig 81200 bp, 66 predicted proteins | sample Sb_taG_3_FD_90092 | JGI IMG/M metagenome (GOLD analysis project Ga0116223, IMG submission 90092) | Peat soil microbial communities from Weissenstadt, Germany - Sb_50d_a_PC metaG | ecosystem: Environmental > Terrestrial > Soil > Wetlands > Peat | place: Germany: Weissenstadt | collected 2010-09-21 | reverse complement strand
GCAAGCTGCGCGAGTGGCTGCACGCGACGTCGGTGGTGAAAAGCAGGGATGAGAAGGCAGTTCGTAGTTCGTAGTTCACAGTTCACAGGATCTCGCTGATCTTCAACGAGGCGGCGTTGTTTGTGCCGTGAACTGTGAACTACGAACTGGCGACTTACGGCGTGACCGACTGGGAGGCGTGGTTGCCGTGCGGAACCGCTGCAAGAGCCGTGGGATTAACCCCGGTGGGATATGGCGTGGCCTGAAGTTCCGACAGCGCGCCGGTCTCCGGATTGAGGCGGAAGCCGGAGAGGGAGTTGCCCAGGTAGTTCGCAGTATAAACGTACCGGCCAAGCGCAGGATCCACAACAATCGACACCGGCTGCGTATCGGTGGAATTACCAGCAGAAGCGGTGGAGTTGACGATAGTGGAGGGAGTGCCTGTGGGCAGTGCAATCGAGTAGGCCGAAACCGATGAATCCAGCGAGTTGGACAAGTAGATGTAAATGCCCCGAGGATCGATGGCAAGTGCAGTGGGCTCGTTGCCGGTCTTAAACGGACCGTTGACCAGGAAATTCAACGAATCATTGGCCATCACGGTGTAACCGATCAGCTCGTTGGACGCATAGTCGGTGACGTAGACGAAACGGTTGACGGGATCGGTAGTCAGCGCGGAAGGCTTGACGCCGGCCTGGTAAGGGCTGCCAGAGACAGGGGTCAATGCGCCGCTGGAACCGACGGCATAGCCAAATACCCAACCGGGATTGGCGTCGCTTGATGTGCTTCCGCCGGGATTGTATGAGGATTTGTCATATGCCGCGACATATACGGCACCGCTGTTGGCGAGCACAGTGACGCCCGTGGGCACGATGGTATCGCTCGCAAATCCGGGAAGAGTAAGCGAGACGGTGGCGGCGGCCGAGCCGATTACACCCAGATTGTTGATGGGATATTCCGTCAGGGTGGCGGAGGTCGTTCCGGACAGCACGTAAAGGTAGGTATTCGCCTGGTTGACTGCGATCGATACCGGAGCGGTCGACAGCGTCACCGACTCTTTTTGCGAGAGGTTGCCGTGATCGTCGATGCTGAAATGAACCACGGAATCGTTTCCCTGGTTGGCCACGTAGAGGTGGTAAAAGTTGCCCGTGGTTGCCATCGAGACAGGAAGGGTTCCTCCCGAAGAGATGGGAGCGGGACCAACGCGCAGCGCGCCGGAGGTGCCGTCAACGTCGTACGTATAGATTTGTCCAGCGCTGCCGGCGCCGGTGCCCTTGGAGCAGGCCACGTAAACATACGCAATGGTGACGAGATAGCAGCCACTCAAGCCGGTGGCCACTATGAGGCCGAGGAAAGAGACCAGAAGAAGCTGGCTCACTTTGTTGAACTTCATGCGCTTCCTTCGTCATGGGCCCGTCTGTCGGAGCCCCGAGAAAAACCTGTTAGATTGCCCGCCGTTATTGTAAAAGCCGGGTGCGGGGTGGTGCCAGCCGCTCCATTGCCGGAGCAGAACGATCAGGACTTCTCACTTCTGAATGCCGCCCCCCGTGCCGTTGTGTGGAATTGCGGCGACAGCAGTCGGGTTGTCATTGCTTGGATAGGGCGAGAGCTGCGAATCAAGGAGTGATCCGTCAGTGAGACTGAGCTCAAAGCCGGAAACGTTGTTGCCAAGAAAGTTGGCAGTGTAAAGGAAATGGTTGGTCGAGGGATCAATTCCGATGGCCACTGGCTGCAAACCGGTGGCGTAGGTACCAGTGCTGGAAGAAGTGCCGAGAGAAGTGAGCTTTCCGCTGGAAATCGAGTAGGCCTCAACGGTCGCGTCCTGCGAATTGGCCACATAGGCATACGGATAGGTGGGATCAACGACGATGGCGGAAGGCTGGTTGCCCGCCCTGAACGGGCTTCCGGCAAGCGGGGTCAAATTGCCCGACGCAACGGAGTATCCCCTGACGTTCCCGCTACCGAAGTCAGTCACGTAAACGTAGGTGCTTGTGGAATCGCTGGCGACACCCGAAGGCTGAACGCCGGCCGCAAAGGGTGAGCCGCCAAGGGGCGTGAGAACACCACCCGAACCCACCGAAAAGGCGAAGACATAACCGACATGTGGCGTGACAGAGGAGTCATAGGCGGTGACGTAAACGTATGCGCCGGACGCCAGCACATTGACCGCCGTGGGAACAATGATGTGAGCGGAGTTTGCCCCGGAGAGCGTGAGCGGCCAATACTGCCCGTTCACCGCCGAGTTCACCGCCGGCGAGCCGATGCAAGTTGTCGCCCCACATGGGGCGCTGCTGGACGAACCGCCCGCCGAAAGCGGGAAGACGCCGATGGAGCCCGAGCAGGGATCTGCGTCAGAGCAGACGGGAAGCGGCTGGTAGAGGTCGACGACAAAGAGGTTGGATTTGTTTGCGGCGGCGGCGAGGGGAAAAATTCCCGGCGTATTCACGGTGTTGTAGGGATAGAGCTTGCCATCGCTGCCGATGACAAACTGGACGATGGTATTGTCGTCCTGGTTGGCCACGAAAAGGCTGCCGTAGTCGGCTGAAACGGCTTCGGCCACGGGGTCACGTCCTCCTGAAGGGAAGGGCGAAGTGGGAATCTGGCGCATGCGGCCCGACTCGGAGTTGATTTCGAAGACATTGATCTCGCCGTAATTGTCGGCGCCGGCGGCCTTGGAGCTTGCCACATAGACGAAGTCGACGGTCAAGGTCTGCGTCAACTGCGAGCAGGCAGTGACCAGCGTGGCGGCCAGCAGACCGGCTGCGGAAACCAGCAGCAGGCCAAAACCGGAGCGAAGCCGACGAGGACTTGCGGGCTGCAAGGGTTGGGCGTCGTCGGCAGGCCCATTCTGGTTTTGCGATCGCTGGCTCGATCTCTTGAACTTCATGCGCATCTTTCGTCGATGGCCCGATTAGTGGGCCATTCATCCCTCGAGTTTTGGAATCAAATCCGGCGCAAACAGCGGCGGGCGCGCCTTGATCTCATTCCAATTTGCAGACCCCAATATTCGTGCAGACCCCGAAGCTCCGGGAATCTCTTAACGGACGAACCCGCGTCACCGAGTCTGCTCAGGCCGGCGGGCGCCGCAGGTTTTTAACTTGTCCGGCCGTCGACCATGCACCATGTCGGAGGTCCCTCAAGCTTGTTGGTGCTGAGCACGCGCATATCGATGAGTTCGCCCGTATTCGGGTCAATCACCCGCCCGGTGACCGTTGAGTCGAATTCGTTGGCTTCATAGATGAACTGGTTGGAAGGATCCTCAACAATGCACTGAGGTCCGGCCCCTGATCCAAACGGCTCGTCGAGCACAAAACTGAGCTGGTAATTGGGTGCGGTGGTGATAAAGTACGCCGCGATGCCGCTTTCCTGGTTGGGTCCGACCACGTTGTTTCCCTGGTTCGCTACGTAAAGGAACTTGCCTTTTGACTCGACCGTCACAAAGATCGGATTGGAAAGCGTGGCGTCATCCGGGAAGGCGCCGCCGGGTTCCGACTGCAGCGCGCCGCCGCTGCCCAAGGTGTACGGCAGAAGCTGGCTGGCATAGGTACCCGTCGGGAAGGGGCCACCCGTTGCGGTGATGGTGATGGGCTCGTTATCGAGCACGTAGATCACGCTGTTGGCGTTGACGATGGCAGTTCCCTGGTGGATGCCCAGCGGTTGAGAGCTGTTCTGGCTGAGGGTCAACTGGCCGGTCGTGCTTGCGTAGCTGTACGGGAATACCAGGCTGCCGCCGACGTATGGATACGAGGTTGGAGCCGGGGCACCGGCCAGGGTGAGAATGAAGCCGCTGGTAAGGACAAAGTCGACCGGGTTCGCCGGGACCGGAAAGTACGTGAGCGGCTGGCCGTTCGCGGCCGTCACCTGCGCGTTGACAACCAGCGACAAACGACCCGTGGTCTGGTCGATCTTAAAGACGGTAATGTCGCCGCAGGTCGTGACTCCCGAGCCCAAGGCCAGCGCGCAATTGTCTTTGCTTGAGGGGTTCACGTTGTCGGGCGAGTCGTGGTCGAGAACAAAAATGTAGCTGCCTGAGGAGTCGACGAACATCCGGAATGGATTCATGCCCTGAGAGAAGAATGTCTCCTGCGGGGTGAAAATGCCATTTCCGCCCACCGCGAATTCGGTGATGTTGGCGTTCTGGCAGGCATTGGCGCCGGTGCCGTAGCAGTTGCCGTTCCCGGAGCCGTTGACGCCGCGATTGAGGACATACACGAACCGGCTTCCGAGGGTGAGGACGGCGCGAACCGGGTTGGATCCGCCGGAAGAGACAGGCAGGCCGTTGATCGTTGTCAGTGCGCCTGTATTGTGATCGATCTTATAACCGGAAACGATGCCATTATTGCCGGTGGAGGCGGTTACGGTTCCTGTCACATACAAATAGCCGACCGTATAACTCTGTACGCAAGACGTCACTCCAAAAACCACGGCTACCGAGAGGGCGCCGATGGAAAGCGCCTTGCCGAATTTTGTGAACTTCATGCTATTCCTTCATCCTGGTCAGGCGTAGGCCGCCAAGTCTTATCGTTCCCGAGCAGTGCTGGGTTGGGATGGAATCCCTGATCGATTGTAAAAGGCGAGGGCAGGTTGTGCCTAGTTTCTGCCGCAGAGCCGGGAAAACCACCACTCTCTGGATTTGAGAGGACGAGCGACCGACCCGATTCCGGGTGAGGCTGCCCTCTCATTCAATTCTCAGGAACGAACGGCGTTTTAGACGACCTGCAGGAGGAAACGTCAACGCCAGACGAGCTGAGCAACCGCGCGGCTCACCAGACCCGGCACGCATTCTGGGGGACCATGGGCTGGCCCAATTTGCAGCCGAAGGCCTTGCCGAATTCATCGAAGTTCTGCACCGATCCGTTGACGCGCCAACGACCGGGTGAGTGGGGATCGGTGAGCGCCGACTGCCGCGCCGCCGCGTCGCGCGTGTTCTGGCACCACACCTGGGCAAAGCCGATGAAATAGCGCTGCGCCTCGGTAAAGCCGCCGATCTTTTCGTCGATGGATTTGCCTTCATCCTTGAGCGCGTCGAGGAGGGCCATGTAGGCGATGCGCAGGCCGCCGTTGTCGGCGGTGTTTTCGCCAAGGGTCAAGTGCCCGTTGAGATAGGTGGCCGGCGTATCGCCCTGCGCGGCCGCCGCCTCAAAGTGGTCGTACTCGTTGGCCACGCACTCGGTCCGCTCGGTGAATGCCTTGCGATCCTCCGCCGTCTGCCACTCGCGTACATTGCCGTTGCCGTCGAACTTCGAGCCCTGGTCGTCAAAGCCGTGCGTCATTTCGTGGCCGATGACCACACCGATGCCGCCGAAGTTTACCGCCGCGTCGATGTTGGGATCGAAAAAGGGTGGCTGCAGAATGCCGGCAGGGAAATTGATGTCGTTGAAAGAGGAGTTGTAGTAGGCATTCACCGTAGGCGGCGTCATGTTCCACTCCTTCTCGTCCACCGGCTTGCCCAGCTTGGCGAAGTTGTAGTTGCGTTCGTAGACGGCGGCGTGCTCTTCGTTCTCAAGGAATTCGCCGCGGTTCACTTTCACGCTGGAGTAGTCACGCCACTTTTCGGGGTAGCCGATTTTGTTGCGGAACATGGCCAGCTTTTGCTCGGCTGCTTTCTTTGTCTGATCGGTCATCCAGGGCAGGGTCTTGATGTCGTCGGCGAGGGCTTTGTCGAGGTCGGCTACGAGCCGGTCCATGCTTGCCTTGGCGGCTGGAGGAAAGTTTTCTTTCACCCAATCCTGGCCCACCGCCTCGCCGAGGGCGCGGTCAGTCGCGATGGTGCATTGACGCCAGCGCGGCAGAGGCACCTTCTGCCCGGACAGGGTTGTAGAGAAGAAATTGAAGTCTTCATCAAAGAATGCCTTGGGCAGGGCGCGCGTGTGCCCGTGGAGCGCTTGCCAGCGCAAGTAGCTCTTCCATGAGTCGAGCGGCTCTGTCTGGACCAGCGTGGCGAGTTCCTTGAAGTAGTCCGGCGTGGCGACGTTCAACGTGTCGAAATGGCCGATCCCGACGGCATGGAGGTAGGTTTGCCAGTCGAAATCGGGCGTCACCTTCTGGAAGTCGTCGACAGTGTAGATGTGATAAACGTTGTCAGGATTGCGCCGCTCCACACGGCTGATGGAGGCCTTGGCCATCGCGGTTTCGATCTCCATGACCGCGGCGGCTTCTTTGGCGGCTTGCTCGGGCGTGTCGCCGGCGAGTGCGAACATTTTTTTGATGTGCTCGACATATTGCGCACGAATTTGCGCGAAGTGCGGCGAGTCGACAAGGTAGTAATCGCGATCGGGCAGCGATATGCCGCCCTGCGCGACTTCGGCGATTTGCTTTGACGAATCTTTCTCGTCCTGGCCCACCCTGAATTGAAAGAAACCATCGGGCGCGCCCTGATCCTCAAGCCGGCCGAGCAGCCCGGGAAGCTGCTTTGCGTCAGTCAGGCTTGCAATTTGCTTCCAAGCCGGCTGGATTGGCTCGAGGCCCAGTTTTTCAATCGCGTCTGTATCCATGCACGAGGCGTAGAAGTCGCCGTATTGTTTTTGCAGGGGATTCTTAGGGGCCGAGGCCGCGGAGTCCAGGTCCTTCCAAAGCAGGTACTGATTGCGCTGCTGCAGCAAGGAAAATGAGCGCACCCAGCGGGTTTGGTCAGCAGGGATGGAATTGTTCTTCGTCCAGTTGCCGCAGGCGTACTGGTAGAAGTCCTGACATGGATCGGCGTTCAGGTCCATTGCCGTGGGATCAAAGCTGCGAGTGGCAGGGGGCTCAGAGGGCTTGGTGTCGTCGGTTTGCGAGGCGGCGGGAGCCTGCGCGAGGGTGAGTCCTGATGTCACGGCCAGAAAGAGAAAGAGGTATCTGGATTTCATCGAATCTCCTATTGGAAGAACGGTCGCAGGCAAAATTGTAATTGCAGGCTGGTCACGGTGGATTGTCGAAGAGCCGGTTTCGCATGGGCTGTGTCGCCTGTCACGGGTGGGCGGATGAGTCCCAGGGACTGCCAGGTCCAGGATCTCTTCGAAAACCGCCGCCGGATCCGCCAGCCGTTCGCGAGAGAATGGGTTTATGCGCATCCAATTGTCGTTGAAGATATGTGCCCTGGCCGCAGCGGGCCTGCTCTGCTATCCGCATAGGCAGATGATAGCCCACGCGCAGGATGTTCATGTGCGCGTTTCTCCCGATGTGAAGACGGGGATCGAGGGAACGACGGAGTTCCCGACCATCCAGATGGCGATGGACCACCATCCGTTTGCTGGAATCGGAAAAGACGGAAGACCGGGGCGCGTCTATATCGAGATCGCGCCGGGCGTTTATCACGAGCGCGTGATCGTGACGCAGAACCACACCAACATCACGCTGGTGGGCACGGGCAAGACTCCGGCGGACGTGGTGATCACGAACAGCCTGAACGCGAAACAGGCCGGCGGAACGTTTTTCACCGAGACGGTGGAGATCAACGGCAACGGATTTGAAGCTGACAACATCACCTTCGAAAATACGGCCGGGAATACGGGCCAAGCGGTTGCGGCGTCGGTGCGCGCCGATAAAGTCGTGTTCAAGAATTGCCGGTTCCTGGGGCACCAGGACACGCTGTTTGCCGATTACGGCCGGCAATATTACGTGGACTCGTACATCGAGGGCGGCGTGGACTTCATTTTCGGCAACGCTGCGGCAGTCTTCGACCACGATGAGATTCACGCGAACGGCGCCGGCTATTTGACCGCGCAGTCGCGGACCTCGCCGAAGCAGACGACCGGCTACGTGATCATCGACAGCAAAGTGGCCAGCGGCATTCAGCAGGGCGAAGCCGAACCGGGCGCGCCGCCGCGCCGCGACACGATCAGCCTGGGACGGCCGTGGCGGCCTTACTCGCGCGTCGTTTATATCGATACAGAACTGCCGGCAGATGTCATTCCGCAAGGGTGGAACGCGTGGGGCCGAACGGACAGCACGCCGCAGACCTACTATGCGGAATTCCATGACACGGGCCCGGGCGCGAACCCGTCAGGGCGCGTCGCGTGGTCGCATCAAATCACCGCTCAGCAGGCGGCGCAGTACCGGCCGCGCGTATTTCTGGCGGGCAAGGATCATTGGAACCCGATCGCTGCGGCGGCGAAGCTGCCGTAACGCCCGCCGCGGACGCTTCTGCGATCCAGCGCCGCACTCCCGCCACTCAACCGCGCAAGCCAATCAAAAGCAGCACAAAGGCTGCGCCGAGGGCGACGACCCTGGCGCGATGCATGGCGTCCCAACGCCGGTGCTGACGATCGGCCTCGGGGAGGATCCAGGATGCATCCTGGCGGGCCAGTCGGTTGTTGATGGGGACGAGAAAAATCAGCGTCAGAACGATCACGGCAGCCCAGATGCCGGATGCGGTGGCAAGAAGCCCGATCACCGGTTGAGCGCGAAGAAGGATGGCTTCGATGACGAGAAGCAAGAAGTTGCCGGCGTACCAGAAAGGCATGACCTTGCCAAGTGTTGCCGCGAAGAGACGAACAGCGTGCGCACGTGCCTGCTCGTCCAGTTTTTCGAGAATCGGGTTGATGAAGGCCCACACGGCGAATTCTGTTCCGACCATGAGGCCGATCGAAAGAATGGTTACGACGCTAAGAAAGAGGATCATTATTTTCTCCTGCGCTTAAGACGCAGTTCAGGGGTATACTGACTCAGATGTTTGTACTGACAAAGGTGTCAGTGCGCGGCGAGAGCCGCCGGGGGTGTGGGCTACCCAATGCCAGTTTCTAAGAAAGAAATATCCGAATGTCCCATTGACGCCATGCTTTCGGTGATCGATGGACGATGGAAGGGAACCATTCTGTGGCGCCTGTCGGAGGGCCCCATGCGTACAAGCGAACTCCGTCGCAGCATACCGGGGATAACTGAGCGCATGCTGATACGACATTTGCAAGAATTAGTGCGCGACGGGATCCTGGTGAGGCGGCAGGCGAGAAGTGTTCCGCCGTGCGTATGGTATTCGATCTCCGATTACGGGATGACGCTCACCCCTGTGCTCGAAACCATTTGCACGTGGGGAAGAAAGCATATTCGGCTGAAACATAGCGGCAGGTTGCCGTAGGGCAGTGCCGGGTGTGTTGAAAACACGGCAGCGAAGCTTCTTTACACGCCCTCGACTCGCCTGACACACTTGGAGCGTGGACACCCAGACAGTCGTAATCCTCGACTTCGGATCGCAGTATACGCAGCTCATCGCGCGGCGCATCCGCGAGCTGAATGTCTTCTCGGTGGTGCTGCCGTGCACGGCGCCGCTGGCGGAGGTTCAGGCCCATCATCCCATCGGGCTGATTCTTTCGGGAGGGCCGTCGTCAGTTTATGACGCCGACGCACCGGCCGCCGACCCGCGGGTGCTGCGCGTGGGCGTCCCAATTCTCGGCGTTTGCTACGGGCTGCACTTCATCGTGCAAGCCATGGGCGGCAAGGTGCGCCCGGCGCCCAAGCGAGAATATGGCCACGCTGAAGTGACCATTGAAGACAGGGCGACGCCATTGTTCGCCGACCTTCCCCCGGCCATCCAGGCGTGGATGAGCCATGGCGATGAAGCGCAGGAGTTGCCTGCGGGATTTCGCCGCGTAGCCGTGAGCGCCAATGCGCTGGCCGCCATCGCCAACGACGAGCGCCGGATCTGGGCGGTGCAGTTTCATCCCGAGGTGCACCACACGCCGCTGGGGCGGCAATTGATCTGGAATTTTCTCGATATTTGCGGAGCACGCGGCGACTGGACGCCAGCGCATTTTGTCGAGACAACGGTGGCCTCGATCCGCGAGAAGGTTGGCGGCGGGCACGTGATCTGCGCGCTTTCGGGCGGCGTGGACTCGTCGGTGGCGGCCATGCTGGTGCACAAGGCCATCGGCAGCCAGTTGACATGCGTGTTTGTGAACAACGGCGTGCTGCGCAAGCACGAGTTCGTGAATGTGCAGGCAAACCTGCGCGGCAAACTGGGCCTGAATGTGGTCGCGGTCAACGCCAGCGCGAGGTTCCTTGAGAAGCTCGCAGGCGTCACCGATCCCGAAATCAAGCGCAAACGCATCGGCGTAGAGTTCATCGCCGTCTTCGAGGACGAAGCGCAGCGCATCGCACAGCAGAAGGGCGGAGTGGACTGGCTGGTGCAGGGAACGCTTTATCCCGACGTGATCGAGTCGTCGAGCGTGAAGGGACCGAGCCAGACCATCAAGAGCCACCACAACGTGGGCGGGCTGCCGGAGCGGATGAAATTGAAGTTGATCGAACCGCTGCGTGATTTGTTCAAGGATGAAGTGCGGCGCATCGGGCGCGATATGGGCATGCCTGAGGAGATTCTTGCGCGGCAGCCATTTCCGGGGCCGGGGCTCGCAGTGCGCATCCTGGGCGAAGTGACGCCGGAGCGGGTGGCGCTGTTGCAGGAAGCCGACGAGATTGTGGTGAGCGAGGTGAAGGCGGCCGGGCTCTACAACAAGATCTGGCAGAGCTTCGCGGTGCTGCTGCCGGTGATGACCGTGGGCGTGATGGGCGACCAGCGGACGTACGCGTATACCTGCGCCATCCGCGCCGTGCACTCTGAAGACGGCATGACGGCTGACTGGACGCCGCTGCCCTACGAACTGCTGAAGCGCATCTCCAACCGAATCGTGAACGAAGTGCGCGGCATCAATCGCGTGGTTTACGACGTGACGTCAAAGCCGCCGGGCACGATCGAGTGGGAGTGAGGACTGGCCGTCAAGGCGGGCGAGGCCATTTGTGCTGGATCTCGGTCCGCATGAGTGAGCTCCATTAATTTTTGAGGTTCCCAGGTCCCAAAATCGGGACCTGGGGCACCCAGTCTTGTGAGACTCCCACCCTAGCGGAGAAAGGATGGGGCACCCGTTTCTGTGAGACCTACCCTAGCAATAAAAACAAGGACGTCGCGAGTGTCCACCCCACGGACGAAGACCTGTCCGCGAGGACCCCGGAGGGTGGGCACCCAGTTCGGTACGAAACTGCGCAGTCAGAGACTTAATGCGCATTCCCCGCGGCCTTGGCGAAGTGGAAGATGCAGTTGACTTGATGCGTGGCCGGGTCGGGCTTGACGTCGAAGGTTGTAATGACGGACTGCATCCATTTGGCGAGGGAGCGGTCCTGCTTTTGCGCGCGCGCAGCGAAGGTTGAGACGTAACTTTCGTCGAAAGCAGCGCCGGGGGGCATCTTCCAGAGGTGCGCGAGTTTCGCGGCCATGGCATCGGGAGCGCCATCGAATTGAACCGCACCCATGCGGTAGGGCGGGCCGGGCGCGATTTCGAGAGTGTAATTCACAATGCGGGTGGACTCGTTGAACGAGGCGTGCGAGATGACGGAGCAATCGAGATAGCCTCGGGCATGATAGGCGTCGCGCACGGCCAGGAGATACAAGTCGAGCGGCCTTCCGGAGCCAGCCGGGTATTTGGACAGGATCTTCTCGGCCTCGGCGCGGGGGACGAGGGCGTCGGACGGATAGCTGATCGAGCCGAGCTTGTAGATGCCGCCTTCCCTGATCGCGACGGTAAAGGGAATTTCGACCGCTTGATTTGAGACGACGGGAGGATCAATTTCCGTCACATCGACCTGCACGGCCGCGTAGCCCTGATCCTGATAAAGATCCTCAAAGGCGCGTTGCAGACCGGGCGCGGAATTCTCCGTGTCGAATTCGTTTCCTGCCTGGCTGGCGACAAGGGCATTGGCTTTCGCCTGCATGGCGGCCGACACGCCGGAAAGCTGGATGGAGCCGATGCGTACCGCCGGAGAGGTGACGGTGAAGTTCATGGCTGTGATTTTTTTGGGGCCCAGTCCGCTGGTGAGATCGGCTTTCACCGTTGCCTTCACGCCCTGGCCGGCGAGCATTTCCTCGAATGCATGGCAAATCGCTTCGAGCATGAATCCACTGGCGGGCACGAGACCGTGATAGAGCGGGAAGCGCTCGTGAAGCTTCATGTCGAGGTCTTTGCCGGGCTTGAGCGGCAGATTGTCAAGGTGGATGGGGTAGAGCTGGCTGGCGGGCGTTAATGAGAAGAGCAGGCCCTTCGAGTCAGTGCTGAACTTGACCACCGAAAAAAGGCCAGTGTCGTTGAGCTGCCTGGCGCGAGCTTTCACTTCGATGGAAGTGAGGCGCACGTTCGGTTTCAGGCCGGCCGCCGCGAGCAACTCCTCCTGCGTGTATTGGGGCGCGCCTTGAAAGCGGATCGCCCTGGGCGGGACCTTCTTTTGCGCGGGCGATGAGAGCGAGCAGAGAAGAAACAGAGCGGCAATCGGAGCGGCAATCAGGCCAGCCGGTTTGAACATGCTGCGCCAAGAGTAGCAAACCTTGAGCGAAGCGGCGAAATCGATCACGCGGTCTTTGGCCGCGTGAACCAGCCGAAAGCGATGGTTCCAAGAAGGATGAGGCCGAGCATTCCGAACCAGGCGACTCCTGCCATTTTGAGGACCTGGCCTTCACGAGCCTCCACCTCGCGTAAAGAACGTCCGGCGAGGACGAAGCCGGGCTGCGCGCCAGAGATTCGCTCAACGACGGCTGCGATGCGCACATTATTGCGCGGCTGCCAACTGACGCGCTCCTGACCGTGACTGCGCACGTAATCAAAGACGCCCGCCGGCGGAGTGGGCGTCTGGCCATCGAGCTGTGCGGTTGAACCCAGAGCCCGGCCCTCATCGTCGTAAACGATCAGAAAAGGGGAGAGGCTGTTCGCCATGTCGACAGTGGCGCTGCCGTAAGTAGTCAATGCGCCCTGGCGGAGGCCGTCGCTGACGCCGTATTTATTGAGATGGACGGCGAGGTTCGTCACCATTTCGATCTGCGGATCGTTGGCGCCCTGGCGCAGAACCTGCTGTGGAATCGCGTAAAGCGCCAGCGCCAGGATGGTGGAGATCCCCGCCAGGACAAAGGCGTTGAAAAGCAATGCAGGACGGCCAAACGTATCGCGCAGCATGCTGAGATGCTCCTTTGCAAGGGAGGTGACCAGGTCTGCGACAATGAGGCGAGTGAGCGCACCGCGCGCGAGCGATCCATCGGCTCGCGCATCGCGGAGTGTCTGCAGCATCGCAGGGGCATAGTTGACCCGAAAGGGTTCCGGGTAAAGCCGGAGCGCAAATGCGTAAATACGCTCGAGGCGATCGGGGGTCATGAGCGGCTCCTGTGAGGAAGCACGCCAAGCGAACGTGCAGTTTGCACGGCGGCATCGAGCCGGTTGACTTCCGCAGCGAGCGTGCGTCGTCCTAGCGCAGTGAGCTTGTAATAGCGGCGGCGCTTATCGTCGGACATGCCCGATTCGACGACCAATCGGCCGTGCATCATGCGATCGAGCGAGCCGTAGAGAGTGCCGGGACCGAGGCGCACGCCCCCACCTTCGGGCGCGCGCGCGTCTTTCATGATGAGATAACCGTGCTTTTCGCCCTCCGCGAGCGAAAGGAGAATGGCGAAGACAGCGGGTGTGAGAGGAACCTGCGGAGGCCCTTGAATCGGCATGACAGTAATATATATCGGAAACGGATATATCCGCAAGCGAAATAATTCGGGGCCGCGAGGGTATCGCGCCGGCGCCATGAAAGGGCGCCATCAATCGCCCGACGTCTGCGGGCGCAGCGCGGCAATCTCGCGTTGCAGCGCGTCAAAGCGCGCAAGCAAATCATCGTGGCGCTTGTCGGCAATCGACGGCTCAAAGGGCTCGATGTAAAACGTGCCGTTCGGCTCCAGTTCGCAACGGTGCACCCGGTGGATTCCCTCGAAGCCCTGCCGGTGAACCACTTCCACTAATTCCTCCTGCGAGAGCGATTCGCGGCGGAGCGCCTTCTTGTCCACCTGCCCGTTGCGGACCAGCACAGTCGCCCGGCCCTCCATGATGCGCGTCAGGCGCGGCGAGCGGAAGAGCACGCGAACCACGAGCCAGTTGATGGCCAGCAAACCGATGGCGCCGATGATGCCGCCGGTCACCGAGTTGTCGTCGCCGATGATGGCATTCTGCACCGTGTTCGATAGCGAGAGGAGCACCACCAGGTCGAACGGGTTAAGCTGCGCGAGCTCGCGCTTTCCGAACAGGCGCAGCAACACCACCAACGCCAGGTAGACGATGGCAGGACGGAGCAACTTCTCCAGGATGGGAAGCGGCATCTGAAACATGTGTTGGAAGATCACAGAGTGGAGCATGCCAAAGAGGATAACCGGCGGCGGCCAGGGTAAAGCGAGTTTTCAAGGGAAGGGGAGTGCTCGCAGGCAATGATCGGGGGCGGCGGAGCCGTCTGCTAGAGTGAGGATGGAAACAGACCGAAAACCAGCATTCACAGGGGTTCCAGTGCCAGGACTAGCGCCGTTTCGCATCGAGCCGATCTTCACGGCCCGCGTGTGGGGATATCATGACCTGCGCCCATGGTACGATCGCGTGACCGAGGGTGATCCTATCGGTGAGGTGTGGCTCACGGGCGACGAATGTGTGGTCGCGACCGGGCCGCACGCGGGCGAAAAGCTGGGAGCGCTGTTTGCCGAACAGCATGATGCACTGCTGGGCGGCAACGCGCCGGCAGTCGGCTCGCCGCTGCTCATCAAGGTGATTTTTGCTCAGGAAAAGCTCAGCGTGCAGGTGCATCCCGACGACAAGATGGCGCAGAAATACGGCCAGCCGCGCGGTAAAACCGAATGCTGGTACGCGCTGGCGGCCGAACCGGATGCGCAGGTGGCCGTGGGCCTGAAGCCCGGCGTGACACTCGCCGAAGTCAGGGAAGGCATTCACAACGGGACGCTCGAGGCGAGCCTGAATGTGTTGCCGGTTCGCGCCGGAGACGTGATTTTTGTGGATGCGGGGACGGTTCATGCGATCTGGCCGGGATCGATCCTGCTGGAGACGCAGCAAAACTCGGACATCACCTACCGCATGTACGATTACGGGCGGCCTCGCGAATTGCACATTGAGAAATCGCTGGAAGCCACGCGGCTGATCACGCGCGCCGGGAAGGTGGCGCCGCGCGAGCTTGAGGACCGCGCGGTTCTCATCGATGCGGACTTCTTCCGCGTGGAGCGGATTCCTGTGGAGGGGAGCAAATCGAGCGAGGACCTGCGGGGGGGAAACGGGACCCCCAGGCTGGCCTACCTGTTTGCGGCTGCTGGAACGGGCCGTCTGTGGGGAGCGGGTTTCGACCCCGTCGATCTGCCTGCCCGCGGCATGGTGGCCGTGCCGTCAACCTCGCCGGAATTTGTGCTGGAAGACATGTGCGGTGCAGGCAGGAGCCTTGAGGTGATCCGAATCACTCCGAACTGGCGGGGCGAATCCGCGTAATCGTAGCCAAAAGTGGGGTGACATAACGCATTCGTACCGTAACGATTTCGAAAATCTTTGACGCGCTCTTCAACCTTTTCGGGCAGAATCTTAATTGTCATGAGTTTTCGGTTTGGACTTGGGTCCGATCTCCGCAGCATTGTCGATGCCGCCTGTGCCGACTGGCAAGCCAACGGCAAAGTCGATCGATTCTGGCAAAAGGACGCGGGACTATGGACCCGCGACGGCGAAGAGCAGTGGATGGGCTGGATCGACATTGTCGAGCGGCAGCTAAAGGAACTTTCGTCGTTCGCGGAGCTGGCCGGCGAGATACAAAGCGCAGGCTTCAAGACGGCGCTGGTTCTCGGCATGGGCGGCTCCAGCCTGTGCCCGGAGGTGCTGGCCAAAACGTTTGGCAGGCAGCAGAATTTTCCGGAGCTGCGCATTGTGGATTCGACTGACCCGGTGCAGGTGATGGCTGCCTGCGACGAGGTGAACCTGGGTGAAACGCTGGTGATCGTGGCCAGTAAATCGGGATCGACTCTCGAACCCAACATCCTGAAACAGTTTTTCTTTGAAGAGATGACCCGAGCGGTGGGTGCGGGCGAGGTCGGGAACCATTTTGTGGCAATCACCGACCCTGGCTCAATGATCGAAGAAGTGGCCAAGCGCGAGCGTTTCCGCTACATCTTTTATGGCGACCCGCAGATCGGCGGCCGCTATTCCGCACTGTCGTATTTCGGGGTAATCCCAGCGACTGTGGCGGGCTTGAACATTGGCAGGCTGCTCGATGAGGCGGCCATGGCCGTGGCCAGCGCCAGGCGGCCCGTAAGCGACAATCCCGCGGTGCAACTTGGTTTGCTTTTGGGTACAGCCGCGAACGCAGGACGCGACAAGCTCACATTCTTCGCGTCGCCCGAGATCTATGACCTGGGCGCGTGGCTGGAGCAGCTGGTTGCCGAATCCACGGGAAAGCAGGACAAGGGAATCACCCCAGTGGACCGCGAGGCCGCAGGACCGCCCGAGGTGTATGGCAACGATCGCGTCTTCGCATATATACGGCTGAAAGACACTGGAGATGAGAGCGCCCAAAGGGATCTCGATGCGAAGGTGGCGGCGCTTGAAGCGGCTGGTCATCCGGTGATTCGTTTTGAGATCGCAGATCCGTATGAAATCTTCGGCCAGTTCCTCACATGGGAGGTGGCCACGGCAGTTGCCGGCTCGGTGATGGGCATCAATCCCTTCAATCAACCGGATGTGGAGTCGGCAAAACTGGAAACGCGCGCGCTGACGGCGGAGTACGAAAATACAGGCAAGCTACCGGAACGCAAGCCGGTGCTGACAGAGGTAGGGATCGAAGTGTATGCGACGGAGGATTACGCGACGCTGCTGAAATCGGCGGCGAAAAGCCCGACGCTGGTTGGCTTGTTGCGCGCGCATTTGAACCAAATCCAACCCACCGACTTTTTTGCCGTGCTCGCGTTTCTGCCGATGTTCAGCGAGTTGGAATCGATCATGCAGGGATTTCGGCACAAAGTGCGCGACCGCAGGAAAGTGGCCACATGCATGGGCTTCGGCCCGCGATTTCTTCACTCCACGGGCCAGGATTACAAGGGAGGACCCAACGAGGGTGTGTTCTTGCAGATCACAGCAAGGCATGCCGACGATATGGAAGTTCCGGGGCACAAATACAGTTTCGGCGTGGTGATTGACGCCCAGGCGGCCGGGGACCTGGCGGTGCTGGAGGCTCGGGGGCGGCGGGCCCTTCGGGTGCACCTGGGGGGCGGCTTGATGCCTGGTCTGAGGGCACTTAGTACGGCCATCAGCGCGGCCCTGAAGTAGACAACTTTTTCAGCCAGACGGGGTTTCTACGAGTAACCGGCTCAGGCGAGGCTCGTCTAAGCGGTTGGGCCGTGGAAGTGGATTGAAAATGATCTTCATCTGGAGCTGGGTGGAGAGCATCTGTTGATAGGGGAGAAATCATGATAAACCGTACCTTGATGACGCGAAGATTCACGCAGGTGATGGCATGGACAGGGGTGGCTGTGCTGTGTGCTGTGGTCGCGGTTGCGCAGGACGCGAGCGCGCCTGCGGACCAATCTCAAGGGCAGCCTGCTGCGCAACAGGGGCCGCGCACAGATGGACAGGTCGAGATGGACGTGGTGCACGCGCTTGACGCTTCGGCGGCGCTGAAGAACGATTTGATTACCGCGGCCACAATCCAGGGCGAAGTCACGCTTTCCGGAACAGTTTCGAGCGATGCATCAAAGCTGCTCGCCGAGTCGATTGTTTCGCACGTGAATGGCGTAACCAAGGTGCACAACAATCTACAGGTCGGAAATCCGAGCCAGGCGGCGCAGAACGCGCAGCCGGCGCCGGATATGCAGGCGCAGGACATGCCTGACAATCAGCAACCCGAGGCAACTCCGGGTTTGCCGCCGCCGGGTCCGTCTCCGGACCAGAATCCGGCGCAAGGCCAGAGCCAGGCTCCCGCGCCTTACCCGCAGCAAGCACCGAATCCGCAGCAGGGTGGTTATCCGCAGCCACCGCCGGCGCGGCCGCAGTACCAGAGCCCGCAGTACTCGCAATATCCGCCGCAGTATCAGCGGGCGCCATCGGCGCCGAGTTATCAGCCTGCTTCAGGGCCTGTCACCATTCCGCAGGGGACGCTGCTTTATCTGCGGACCAGTGAGCCGGTCGACAGCAAGCGAGCGAAGGATGGCGAGCCGGTTCAATTCACGGTCATCCAGGACGTGACTTCGGGGGGCGTGCTGGCGATTCCGCGCGGCGCCACGGTGCACGGCGTGGTGACGGATGCCAGGAATGTTGGCCAGGGCAAACTTGCCGGCAGCTCCGAGTTGGCGCTTACGCTCACATCGCTTGATTTGGGCGGACGCAGCTACCCGCTTTCCTCCGATGAGTTCAAAGTGAAGGGACCGAATAAAGCCGGCGAGACGGTAGGTAACGCTGTGGGCGCGGGCCTGATCGGCACCATCATCGGATGCGCGGTTGGCCGCGGCGCGGGATGCGCAATTGGCGCCGGGGCCGGCGTCGCAGCAGGCACGGCCGCTTCGGCTGCATCCTCCGGGCCGCGAGTCTGGATTCCCGCCGAGGCGCTGGTGAAGTTTCACGTCACTGCGCCGGTGACCGTCGATCCCGTGAACCCGCAGGAAGCAGCGCGGCTGGCCGAGGGTTTGTATCCGGGCGGTCCGAGCCTCTATCGGAGAGGGCCGTATGGGCCGCGCTACTATGCGGGCTATGCGCCGTATCCATACGCGTATCCCTATGGGTATCCGCCCGTCTACTATCGGCCGTACTTCGTGGTTGGCGGGGCGTATTACTGGCGGTGAAAAAAGACAGGGACCAAGGGAACAAGGGACAGAGAGAACAAGGGCAAAGACATCAGGCATCCGCGTTGGCGGGTGCCCGTTTTCGTTGCGGCGAAGCGCTGTTCGCATGCGCAAGAGCTCTGATTGCCGTCGGATATAATGGCTTAGTCGCATTGAGCGAGAATTGCGCATTCGCAGGCGGCCGAAACCCAGCAGAACCTTCGCTGATGCCTACCGGTCGAGCCTGTCCACGCGTAGAGAGTTGAAGGCAAAAATCCATCCATGATTCGTTTCCTGCAGACAGAAAACCGCATGGTCAAAGCGCTGATTGTGGTGATCATCGGCGCCGCATCGGTCACCATGGTGCTCTACCTGATTCCCGGCCTCAGCGGCGTGGGCTCTTCGTCGCCTGACACGTATGCGGTGGTTTTTCCGCACTGGTACAGCCGAATCCTCTCGTCGGGTGTCGAAATCAAGCAGGCGCGCGTGGAGCAGATTGCACAGAGCGAGCTGCAACAGCGCAACCCGCAATATGCGAACAACCCTATGCTGCTGCAGTTTTTTGAGCAGCAGGTGGGCCAGCAACTGGTGCAGCAACAGGTGCTGCTCGAAGAAGCGCACCGGCTCGACATCCAGGCGACCGACGACGACGTGCGCCAATATCTGCGCACCGGCCCGTCGGGCGAAGTCCTGTATCCCGAAGGAAAATTTATCGGCGAGGACGCTTACCGGCAGTTGATCGACGACCGGCTGCACGAGTCGGTTACGGATTTTGAGCAATCCATCAAGGACGACATCACGATCCGGCGGCTGCAGGCCTTTATCACCGGCGGCGTGACGGTGAGCGACAAGGAAGTGCAGGATACCTACCGCAAGCAGAACATCAAGATCAAATTCGACTACGCCGTGATTTCTGCTGACGATGTGAGCAAGACGATCAATCCTTCCGACAGCGAGCTGGAGGCATTCTTCAAGAAGAATGCTGCGCGGTACGCCCAGGCGGTTCCGGAAGCGCGAACGATCAGCTACTTCGCATTCACAGCAGACCAGATTCCGGGCGGAGTGCAGCAGCCGACGCAGCAGGCTATCCAGCAGTACTACAGGGAACATGTGATCGACTATTCGGTGCCCGAACAGGCCAAGTCGCGGCACATTCTGATCAGCTTGGCTGAGAACGCGGACGCAAAGACCGTTGCCGCGGCCAAAGCCAAAGCAGACCTGGTTCTCAAGCAGCTCAAGGCGGGCGGAAGCTGGACCGACCTGGCGAAGAAAGATTCGGATGATCCCGGCAGCAAGGACAGCGGCGGCGAGCTGGGTTTCGCCGAACGCGGCAAGATGGTGCCGTCGTTTGACAACGCGATCTTCACGCAGAAGATTGGCGACATCGAGATTGTGAGAAGCAACTTTGGTTTCCACATGGTGCAGGTGGAAGATCGGCAACCCGCGCACACGAAGGCGGTGAACGAAGTGCTGCCGGAAATTCAAGCGACGCTGGTTCGCCAGAACTCGGCAGACGCGCAGGCGAGATATGCGCAGACACTTACCTCAGAAGCCATCAAGAATGGAATGGAGAAGACAGCGGCGGCGCACCACCTGCAACTGGTAACGACGCAGCCGGTGGCGCACGACGGCGTAATTGCGGCTCTGCCTGACAGTACGCAGCTTCTCGCCAAGGCCTTTCAGGGCAAGCAGGGTGATCCGCCGCAATCCGCGCCTACGGGCGAGGGCTACGCCATCTTCCAGGTGACCGGTATTACGCCGGCGCACGCGCCGACTTTTGCCGACTGGAAGACCCACGTGCTCGACGACTATCGCGAGGAGCAGCTACCCATGCTGATGAGCCAGAAGACCAAGGCGTTGGCCGACCAGGCCAAGGCGACCAACGACCTGGCCAAAGCCGCCAAGGCGGCGGGCGCAACGGTAAAGACCAGCGACCTGATCGGCGAGGCCGGGCAGGTGCCTGATTTTGGTGCAGTGGGCCAGGTGGCGCCGCAGCTCTTCGATATGAATGTGGGCGCGATCAGCGGGCCTATCGAGACAGGGCGTACCGGCGTGGTGGCGAAGATCGACGACAAGCAGCAGCCAACCGCCGATGAGATCGCGAAGAACGTTGACCAGACGCGCGACCAGCTCCTGGACCAGCGCCGCAATCAGGCCTTCAGCGTGTTCCTGAGCGGCGTGTGGGACAACTACAAGAAGCACAAACTAATCCAGATTAACAACAAGGCGCCGGGACAGCAGGCGCCGGGCATGTAAGCGCGGATCATGCTTCGAACAAAAGGCCTGCAGCCTTGACGGTTGCGGGCGTTTTTGCGTTGGCGTCTGCCTGCGATTACGGCAAGGTGGAAGCGGCGAAGGGCAGCCCTGTCGTTGGCGAGCGGACGGGTTGCGCTTCCATGTTGGGCGCTACGGATGCGCCCGGAAACGAAGCCGGCGTTACCGATACATTCCATCCGTCGACCATGATGAGCGCGTCTTGACTCGAGGAATCCGGGCCGTGAAAATCGCTGGCCGCGGCTTCGATGATGATGGTCTTTGTTTCATCGGAAACCAGTGAGACATAGTTGTCGCTGTAGAAAGCCGGCAGAACCCGCTCGCCCGATTTGCGGCGGAGCTGTATGTGCGCCATCAGGGCAATATTTTTCGTGGGATTGTGGAGCGTGACTTGCAGACGACGCTGCCCCGGTGGATTGTCGGCGAGTTCTTCCACCTTCGCATCCAGCGTGACCATCGGCATCTGGTTCAGAGCAGCAAGGTCATCGGGATTGCTGGGCGCGGCGCGCCAGTAGAAGTTGCTCGAGATCAGTTTTCCCGCGGCGTCGCGCAGGTCCAGCTTGATGAAGTGAACGGCTGAAAGATTCGCTGGAAAATCGATCGGGCCAATATCCGTGGCTGCGTCGGGCGTGGCGGTGAGCCTGGTTTCGTGCTGGTACACGAGCGAGCCGTCGAGGTTGTAAACCGCGATGTGCGCGGCCAAATCGGCGACCGGCTCGGGCTTGTTGTTGATCACCTGCACTTCGCCGTCGGCCTGGTTGAACTGGATGTGCACCATCTCTGACGCGTGCATGACGGCGAAGTACGAAGACATGGGTTCTAGGTCGTAGTCGTAGATCTGCCAGACAAAGCTCGGCTGCGCTGGATCGCTCATCCACGTAATGACGGCCGTTGTGGGATGGAAGAGCTGGGCGTTGCGTCCCTCGTACATGGCGCGGAAGGCTTCGTAGTTCATCAGCTGCGCCTTGCGCACAAAGTCGGCGAGGTTGGCGACGTTGCCGTAGCGGCCGGCGAGAATCAAGGGGTAGAGATCGCCGTGCTGGTTTCCTTTGGCGAGGTCGTGAGCGGCCCAATCGTCGTTGATGGTCTCCCAATCTTTCTTGGGCATCATGGCGTGGATCGATTCCAGCGTCGGGACCGAAACGCTGCCCGTCTCCGTCTTGAAGTAATCGTCAGTGATGGTGTAGAACGCGCGCGGCGCCCGCCAATAATACGGGCCATGCGAACGCACGCCGCGGCCGCGGGTCGAGCTGGGCTGGTAGAGGCGCACGGGATCAAGGTCGGCGAGCAGCGTCTTCAGGGGTGCGTCAATCTCGGGAGGCGGATCGCCCTCATTGCGCGCGCACCACAGGATGATGGAAGGATGATTGCGGAAGCGGAGGACCTTGTCGCGCACGTTGGCAAGGTAAGTCGGGATGTCGGTGGGATCGGGGCCATCGAGGGGATTGGGCTGGAAGAACTCATCCCACACAAGGATTCCGTACTTGTCGCATAGCTCGTAAAAATCTTCACCCGTGCTTTGGCCCACCCAGTTGCGAATCAGATTGAGGTTGGCCAATTTGTGCAGGCGGATCTCCGTGTCAAGCCGTTCGCGTGGGATCCGCTTCATGGCCTCGTCGAGTCCCCAGTCGCCGCCGCGAATGAAGATGGGCACGTCGTTGACAGAAATCGTGAGCGTGTCTGTGCCGGGCACCGAGTAGGTGATTTTGCGGACGCCGAAGTCCAAATCCTGCGCGTCAGAAACATCGCTGCCGGTTTTGAATTCGAGATGCAGGTGATAAAGATTCGGTTCCCCGTATCCATTGGGCCACCAGAGCCGCGGATGCTCCATGTGCAGCGCGGGCGTGTTTTTGGCATCGAAAGTGATTTGCTGCGTCGAGTGCGCGGCAAGTTCCATCTGTCGCTCGAACGAAATGCTCTCGATGGTTCCGCGCACCACGCCTTGGACCGGCTTGTCGCTTACATTTTCAACAGTGGCCTGCACGGAGACGTCGGACGAATCGGTCTTCGGCAGCGGCAGATCGGTGGTCACGTACGGATCTTTCAGGACAACCGGACCGGTGGCAGAGAGATAGACCTTTTGCCAGATGCCGGAATCGCGATCGTGAACGGCGTCAAGCCAATCCCAGCCAAGCGTGCTAAGAAACGTGGGTCCGTCGATCGCGCTGATGCCTCCGTTCTGGCCGACGCCATCGCGCAGTGTGTGCTCATGCGGAACTCCGGGGTGCGGCTCTGGCGTGACGAGTACGGCAATCACCGCATCATGACCCGGCTTGACCTGTGAAGTGATATCGAAATTGCCGCGGATGAAGGCTCCGCGAATGCTGCCCATCTTTGCGCCGTTTACCCAAACGTCCGCGGAGTAGTTGATTCCGTCAAAGTTGAGCCAGACGTGACGGTCTTTGTACGACTTCGGAACGCGGATCAGGGTTCGATACCAGTAGGACGTGTGAACCAGGCTCTCGGGGATGATGTCGGTGCGATCGTTCTCGCCATAGAGCGGCTCGGGATAGACGTGGTTGTTGACAAGAGTGGTGAGCACGGTGCCTGGAACCGTGGCAGCGTACCAGCCGGTCGAGTTGAACCCTGCTGCGGACACTTGCGCCGCGGGTTCCGGCACCTTGGCCACATCCTGCAACTGCCAGCCGGAAGCGAGGGTTAACGGCTGCGGGAAAGCGGCCGCCTCGGCAGGAAGGGCTGCGAAGAGGGCGAGCAAAAGCGACAAGGCAGTGAGGACGAAGAAGAAGAGAGTACGGCCCGTTGGTTTGATCAATGCGCGATCCCCGATCATTCTTAATGAGTTTTGCTGTGCGCTCAAGAGGATACACGGTTTATCGTCTCAAAGGAAACATGCGGACGCTCGCGAGCGCGGGCGCATCTGATAAAAGGGACAACATGGAATTGCAACGCTCGGCTGGAGTTCTGCTGCATGTAAGTTCGCTGCCCTCTTACGGAGGGATCGGCAACCTGGGGCCTGCCGCGCACGAGTTTGTGGATTTTCTGGCCAAGGGGAAGCAGCATGTGTGGCAGGTTTTGCCGCTTTGTCCTACCGGCTACGGCAACTCGCCTTACGCCGGCTCGTCGGCTTTTGCCGGTAATCCGTCGCTCATCAGCCTGGAGTTCCTCAGCGATTGGGGTTGGATCGACGGGGAGCGCATTGGAGAGTTGCCGGGCCGTTCGGGCGTTGTCAACTTTCAGGAGGTTGAAGACCGCAAACTGCCATTGCTCTACGAGGCTGCGGGCAAGTTTCTCGATCACGGGCTCAATGATGGTGCGCTCGCCGATCAGTGGAAGGATTTTGAGGAGTTTTGCAACGGCCAGGCGGCTTGGCTGAACGACTACGCGCTCTATGCCGTGCTGCGCCGCAAGTTCAAGACGGGCGCGTGGACAGAGTGGCCTGAGCCTTTGCGCCGCCGGGATCCGCAGGCATTGGCGCAATTGGGGGCAGAACACGAGCGCGAGCTCGCCCTGGAGCGCGTACTGCAGTTTGCTTTCCAGGAGCAATGGCACCAGCTTCGCGAAGCGGCAGAGGAAAGCGGCATCAGAATGCTGGGCGATGTGGCGATCTTCGTCAACATGGATTCCGCAGACGTGTGGGTTCACCCCGATCTTTTTGAACTCGATGAGGAGCTGAAGCCGATCCGCATTGCGGGCGTTCCGCCGGACTATTTCTCGGCGACCGGCCAGCGGTGGGGGAACCCGCTCTATCGCTGGGACGTGCTCGCAGCGCACGAATTCGACTGGTGGATCGATCGCGTTCGCCGGGCCATCGAACTTTACGACATTGTGCGGCTCGACCATTTTCGCGGCTTCGAAGCGTATTGGGCTATCCCGGCGAAGGAAGAGACAGCGGTGAACGGCGAATGGGTGAAGGCACCGGGCCTCGAGCTGTTTCGCGCCATCGAGCGGGCGCTTGGTCCGGTCCCGTTTGTCGCTGAGGATCTCGGCTTGATCACACTTGAAGTCGAAGCGCTGCGCAAGGAACTCGGGATGCCGGGCATGAAGGTGCTGCAATTCGGCTTCAGCAACAAGGGCGCACACACGCACTTGCCGTACCGTTTCTTGCCCGGCACCGTGGCCTACACCGGTACGCACGATAACGACACGACGCAAGGCTGGTGGAACTCGGCGAGCGAAGCGGAGCGCGCAGCGGTGGAGGCTCTTCTTGGGCCGGTGGGCGATCGCCCCGCGTGGCCGCTGATTCGCGCAACGCAGGGAAGTATCGCCGAGATGGCCATCGTTCCCGCGCAGGACCTGCTGGAGCTCGGTTCCGAAGCGCGCATGAACACACCCGCCGTGGCGACAGACAACTGGAGCTGGCGCGCGCCCGAGGGTTGTTGGACGGAAGAGCTGGCGAAGAGGCTCGCGGCGCTGGCGGGGGTCACGGATCGGGAGAACGATCCAATCGAAAAGCAGGGAGCGAGGGAGCAAGGCAGCTAGAGAGCGAGAATGCACGCGCGTTCGCCGCTTTCAGAAAAATGGAGCGTGCGCGTATCGCCTTTAGTGGGAATTGCGGCGATTTCCTTGCTCCCTTGCTCCCTTGCGCCCGGTTTTACCGGTACGTGGAATCGTCGAAGCGGCTCATGTCGATCTTGTCGTCGAGCACGCCGAGGGTGATGACGGCAAAGGTAAAGACCTGCGTGTCGGGCTCGAGGTGACCGCCGAAGGAATGTTCCGCATTCGCGAGCGTAATGTGTGGGTGCACCCGGCCGTCCATCACCATGCCGCTCATGCCAATGATGTCGGCGGGCGCGGTGGGATTCTTGATGAACATATCTTTGGACGGCAGGTCGCGATTCGACACCTGGTGAACCTGGTAGCCGCGCACCGATCCGAAACCGGAGAGAATGACGGCATTCTTGATCTTTTCCTGCGCGATCATCTGCTTGAGCCCGGCCAGCAGGTCGGTGCCGAATTTGAAGCGCAGCACGACGATGCGATCTAGGTGCCCGCTGACGGCAAACACGTCGGGCACCGCAGGACTGTTGGGTTTGTTATCGATCGCCGGATTTCCCGTGGCATGGCTAGTCTCGTGGCGCGTCTCCTGCGCCGGCAGGGCCAGGCACCCTACAAGCAGTGCAACAGCAAACAGCTTTTTCATTTGGATTCCCCCTGGCCGCGAGAGCGTGTTCCGCGCAAGTGAAGATTTCCCTTCGCTCCGCGTTCTCCCTGACCCCTGATCGCTGACCCCTGATGCTTGTCGTCAGAACGGTATATCGTCGTCAGAAATCTCGGCCGCCTGCGCGTAATCATCCTGGCCGGCGGGTGGGCGCTGGTCTTCATTGACCGCTGCGTTGGCCGGGCTGGGGCGGTTGAATGCGCCGCCGTCGTCACGGCCCGAGAGCAGCGAAAGCTCGTTGACGATAATCTCGGTGCGATACACTTTGCGTCCCGCATATTCTTTATCGTCCCAGTTGCGGGTTGTGAGCCGGCCTTCGACAAACAGCTTCGAGCCCTTTTTCACGTAATCGCGGACGATCTCCGCCAGGCGCCCGTAGACGACAATGTTGTGCCACTCGGTGCGGTCCTGCCAGTTGCCCTGGCCGTCTTTAGAGCGCTCACTGGTGGCCAGCCCAAATGAGGCCACCATGGTGCCGCCGCCCGTGGAGCGAATTTCGGGATCCTTGCCGACATTACCCAAAAGAAAAACTCGGTTTACGCTCTTTGCCATGTTCGTGCTCTCCTTGTTCACTGCCAATTCTTCGTGTCACGTGCCAAAACCTGGAGTCAAGCTCGGCCAATATTCCGTGTCATGCCAAAAGCTCGTTTGAGGGGATTAGCAAATCTCCGCGACACTTTGTGGCCAGATTGGTCAGGAACAAACTTTCCTTTCCCTTCAGATCTCTGGTCCAAAGTATATGCGAGCGGCCAGAAGGGCAGCAAAGGTCATGTCAGCAACTCCAATGGATTTGGCCAGTGCCGCAACAACAGATGCTGAACCGTCGTCAGTCTCCCGTTCCCGATCGACGCGAAAAGGCAATCTTAAACAGCGGCGACGTGTGCCACACGTGTGCCGCTTTTCAGGTCTCAGGAGGGAGCAAGGCGCGCGAGACCGGCCAATTCCAAATTGTCGGGTCGATCGCTTACTTCTCACTTTGGCTGGTCTTAACCAGCTGTAGTATTAAGGGGATCTTCGCACGCCCATGATGCCGGCTTTGAATGGCTTGCTTACAAAAGCACTGACCGCGCTCTGCATTCTTTTCGCTACGGCGCATGTAGTTCATGCGGCCGATGCAAAGAGCGGCCAACTGCAGCCAGCCAGAGCAGCCCTCAAACGGTTGATTCCCTCACTGCAGTCGCAGATCAGTCTCTCAAAGATAAGTAGCGGTGACGGCGGCGATGCATTTCGTATTTCCGGAACAAAGGGGAACATCCAGGTAGAGGCGACTTCAAACGTCGCCGCTCTTTTTGGAGTGAACTGGTATCTCAGGTATGTTGCGCATTTACAAATCTCCTCAAACGGGGATCAGCTTCGGTTTCGGGGCAAACTGCCGGGTCCGCCCGAGGCGATCGAAAAGAAGTCACCGTATCGTTATCGCTATGCGCTGAACGAAAACACCGACGGCTACTCAACACCGTACTGGGATTGGGCCCATTGGGAACGCGAAATCGATCTGCTCGCAGCCAGTGGCATCAACGCCATGCTTGTGGAACGTGGCGCGGATGAAGTGCTCTATCGAACTTTCCGTGAATTAGGCTACCCGGACGGCGAGATTCGCCAGTGGATTGCGCAGCCCGCACACCAGAACTGGCAATTGATGGGCAACCTGTGTTGTTTTGACGAGCCCATCTCACGGCAACTGCTTGAGCGGCGCACGCAATCGGCCAGGCAGATGGTTGCGCGGCTGCGCGAACTCGGCATCACGCCTGTCCTACCCGGCTATTTCGGAATCGTTCCGGAAGGCTTTGCCAAGCGACATCCGGGCGCTCACGTGGTTGCGCAGGGGACGTGGAACGGTTTCAGCCGCCCCGGTTGGCTCGACCCACGCGATCCTCTCTTTGCGGAAGTGGCTGCGGCTTTTTACCGGCACGAGCGTGAACTTTTTGGCGACACGTCGATCTACGACATGGAGCCATTTCAAGAAGGCGGGACACCTGGAAAGGTGCCTGTGAGCGCGGCCGCAAAGCGCATCCAGCAGATGCTCAATCTCGCCCACCCTGACGCGCTATGGATGATGCTTGCGTGGCAGGACAATCCATCGCCGGTTCTGCTTGAAGGAGTGAATCGTAACCGGCTTCTGATCGTTGACATCGAACAGGGACGCACGCCCCACGAAGCCCGTGAAGCAGATTTTCGAGGGGCGCACTATCTGTTCGGCGGACTGTGGGAGTTTGGGGGACGGACGACGCTGGGCGCGAATCTTTACGACTACGCTGTGCGCCTGCCAGCGATGGGGACTCGACCGGGGAGCAAGATGGCCGGCACCGCGTATTTCTCTGAAGGGCTCGACACAAATCCCGCGGCGTTCACGCTCTTCACTGAAATGGCGTGGCGCGAACAACCGGTTGACGTGATTGAGTGGTCGAAGGGCTATGCCAGGAGCCGCTATGGGAGCGACGATCCACATGCCGAGCGAGCGTGGCAGATCCTGATGCAGACGGTATACAGCGGGATGGCTGACAGTGTTTCCAATCATGGTGAGCGGGACGCAGCAACAGAATCTCTATTCGCCGCACAGCCAAGCCTGACGGCTACGAAGGCATCGATATGGGCTCCGGATCAGCTTCGTTATGCGCCGGAGGAGTTGGAAAGCGCGTTGACGGAGCTGCTCGAAGCCGGCCCAGCGGTTCGAGCGACTGCCACGTACCAATATGACCTGGTCGATGTTGCCCGCCAGGTGATATCCAACTGGAGCAGAGCGGCGCTGCCGCAAATCAAAGACGCTTACGACCATCGCGACGAGGCGCAGTTCCAAAGTCTTGCTCAGCGATGGCTAAAGATGATGGACCTGGAAGACGCGATGCTTGCGACGAACTCTTCGTTTTTGCTGGGGCGCTGGCTTGACGCAGTGACGCCATGGGCGGCAAGCGACGGCGAAATGCGACGCCTGCAATTTGATGCGCGGTCGATTTTGACAACCTGGGGCGACCGGACCGCCAGTGAAGCAGGATTGCACGATTACGGCAACAAGGAGTGGGCCGGGCTAATTTCGGGCTACTACCGGCCGCGATGGCAACTTTATTTTGACAAACTCGCTCAGTCAATGAAGGAAGGAACGGCTCCGGGGAAGATCGACTGGTTCCAGATTGGCGAGCGATGGAACGGGTCGCTCACGGGATACACAACGCGACCCCAGGGTAATTCGTGGTCCGCTGCCAACAAGGTGGCGCAAGAGCTTGGTATACTTTGCCGGCGCCCTGAGGGATCGGGTGGTGACTTGGTGTCGAGCTCCTCGGCCTGTGCTGATCAGGAAGGATTGCGCGCGACTCCCAAATAGTTTCACCACTTCTCAGTTGGTCAACGCGGAACTTTTCATGGTGCACACTCCTGGTCATGAATGGAGTCGTTATTGACAAAAAGCTTGACAATGGAATGCGGCATGTTCTAGGGTTCCAGAATACGTAAGCGCTAACGTACCCGGAGATACGATTGCGGTTCGAAGCGCGGTTTCCCCTTGTTACGATCATTGAGGCTAAGTGATGCATGGTCCCGCTCGGCCCCCTGTGGCACATCCAAAGTTGGGGCGGTTCCTGGGATGCAGGAATCGCACAACGCGACCAAGAGAAGTCTGTGGAATCTGAAATCACCTGAGCCGCTTGCTGCAGATGTTGGGCTAGTCTTTTCTGACGTTGCGGGCCTCTGCCAATTCCTCCAAATTGCTTACTGCGAGGAGCCACCAAGAGCAGTTAAACATCCTGTAACTTGTTTGGCTCAGACTGGATCTGCGCTCGCTCCTGCAGAAGGAGCGGCAAGCGCATTTCCAATACTCGGGTTTCCGATCGACCTTGCACGGTGGGTACACTTCCCCGGAGCTTGCAGCGCTTGAAGCTGCAACAGTTTTCCGTGCTGATGACCGATCTGAGCCCGAATCGATCCAGAACCTTTGAAAGGAGTCAAGACAAGATGGCTAGATTGACCGTGTTGAACAGGCTGGTGTGCGCGGCGCTATTTCTGATTTCAGGCGCATTCATTTGCACGTCGGCCAGCGCGCAATTTGAAACCGCATCGGTACTGGGCTTCGTACACGACACGTCAGGAGCGGCAGTAGCCAATGCGAAAGTCACGCTCATCAACGTTGCCACGGGTACCGAAGCAACGGTCACAGCGGACAGCCAGGGCGAATTCGAATTTACGAGCGTTCGCGTTGGCAATTACAAAGTGACGGGATCCGCATCAGATTTCAGCGCCACCACGACGGATGCGTTCACGGTTGAAGTGAACGCGCGCCTGCGGGTTGACATTTCGCTGAAACCGGGCGCAGCGAGCGAAACCATTACCGTAACCGGCGCTGCCGCACTGCTCAATACCGAAGATAGTGAACGCGGCCAGATTATTTCTGCCCGCGACGTAAGCAATCTTCCGCTGAACGGCCGCGCTTACGCCGATCTGGCCCTGCTTACGCCGGGCGTGCGCGCGAACAACCTGGAAAACCAAACTGTGACCAGCCGCGACGCATCGTACAACGTCAACGGAGAGCGCAGCGAATTCAATAACTTCCTTCTCGACGGCTTGGACAATAACGCCTACGGCACATCGAACCAGAGCTTCTCGAACCAGGCGATCCAGCCTTCGCCCGATGCCATCAGCGAGTTTCGCGTTGAAACGGACAACTACAGCGCGGAGTATGGACGCGCGTCCGGAGCCGTCTTCAACGTCAGCATCAAGAGCGGGACAAATCAACTGCACGGCGGTTTGTGGGAGTACAACCGCAACACCGACTTCAACGCGATTGGCCCATTCAAGCCTCCCACCAACGTCTTGACCGGAAAGTCGCAGAAACCCGTGCTCGTGAAGAACCAGTTCGGTGGAGACATCGGCGGACCGATGCCGATCTTCAAGGGCAAGATTTTTTATTTCGGCGATCTTGAGAGCAACCGGCAGGTACAGGGCCAATATTCCGCTTCCACCGTGCCCAACAGCAATCAGCGCCAGGGCGTTTTTACCGACACGAACGGCAACCCGGTTCCGTTGCACAATCCTCTTACCGGTACGGTCTATGCCAATGGCATTGTTCCCCAATCGGACTGGGGTTCGCTGGCCAAGCTTGTCATTCCGGCATTGCCCTCAGCCAATGTGAGCGGGGCCTTCTCAAATAACCTTGTCAATGTTCCAAAAGCCAACTTCAAAGATTACAGAAGCGATGCGCGATTTGATTTCTTTTTGAATCCACGCAGCACGGCCTTTTTCCGCTGGAGCTATCACCACCAGGACATCGTCGACGCTGAGCCCATCACCGGCCCGGCCGGAGGAAACGGCAACGGTACCATTCATGACTACAATAAGCAAATCGCGGCGGGTTATACCTTCCTGTTCAACCAGCACTCGATCCTTGATGCTCGAGTAGCTTTCACCTGGACCCTCGGCGGAAAAACACCGTATGGCCTGGGCCAGCAGAGTTTGCTCGTGCAGGCAGGTATTCCGGGCTTACCGACCAGCCCGGTAGTCTCGCGCTCGCTGAATGATCAGAACGTGAGCAGCTTCAGCCAATTTGGATCGCAGCCAAGCAACCCGCAGTTTCAGAACCCTTTCGCTATCGATCCGAAGGTAAATTACACGCTTCTCAAGGGCCGCAACAGCATGAAGTTCGGCTACGAGTACCAGTCGATCAACACAGAGATCGACGACTTCAACCCGGTCTATGGGCAGGACAACTATTCCGGCGGATTCAGTGCCGGCCTCTCGAACGCCAGTGCCGGCAGTTACAACAGCAACGGCGATGCCGGCATCAAGGAGGCCGCATTCCTCGCCGACTTTCTGGTTGGCGCACGCAGCCTGTACCAGTTGAACAACTTCCGCATTGTGAACTATCACCAGCGCATGAACTTCATCTATTTCCAGGACGACATGAAACTCACGCGCAATTTCACGGTGAATGCGGGAATGCGCTACGAGCTCGCGACGCCGCAATGGGTCGACGGAAATCACCTGGCAAATTACGACCCGAACACGAATACGCTGCTGCAGGCCCAGGGGGGCTCACTCTATGGCAGCGCGCTCGTGAATATGCCGAAGACCGATTTCGCTCCGCGCATTGGCTTCTCCTACGGCTGGAAAGACAAGACGGTGATTCGCGGCGGCTACGGTATAAGTTATGACCAGTTCAATCGCGAAGGCGGCGAAAATCTGCTCGCCTATAACGGGCCGTACATCGTCAACTCGTCCATTACGCAGCAGGTTGTTACCAGCGGCGTCAACACGCCAATTTGCGCCGCCAACGTGCAATCGACCACCTGCTTCAGCCCGGAGTCACAGGGCTACGGCACGAACTTTGTAAGCGCAGCGGGATTCAGCACTGCACTGGCACAGACGCGCTACATTCCGCCGAACATCGCCACCGGTTACGTGCAGGCCTGGCACTTCGGTATCCAGCGCAAGTTGAATGAAAGCACGCTGTTCGATGTCTCCTATGTCGGCGAGCACGGGGTTCACATATGGGTGCTTGACGATATCAATCAGGCTACTCCGAACACGCCTTCGTCTACTTGCAGCAACACCGTCAACTCGGGCTGCGTACCATTGCTCAATCGCCGCCCGCATGTCGGATTCACGGGTATCGAAGGGTCCTCTAACGCGGGCATGTTGATCTATCACGGCCTTCAGGCCAGGCTTGAACACCGCTACTCGGGCGGACTCTACCTCCTTGATGCATTCTCGTATTCACGGGCCGTTGACAATGCATCAGGCCACCTGGACACGCCGAACAATGACAATTCGCGCGTGAACCTCGCCAATCTCCGCGGCGAGCGCGGGCAGTCGGCTTACAACCAGCCGCTGAACGACACGCTCACCGCTATCTGGGATCTGCCTTACGGCCGCGGCCGGCACTGGGGCGCAAGCGCCAATCGCATGATGCAGACTGTAGCGGGCGGCTGGCAATTTACCATCATCGATACTGCTACCAGCGGACAGCCTGTCAACCTGATCTACTCCGAGCCTTCGCAGTTTGACGTAAGTGACTTGCTCAACTATCGCCCCAATGTTACCGGCAACCCGAAATCACTACGGGGCTCCTGGGTGAAGACAAATACTTCGCTGAACGGATACCTGAGCTCGTCGACTGTCAGCGTCCCCACCGACATTACGCACCCTTACGGTAACGCCGGGAGAAACTCCATTCGCGACAACGCCTTCTACCAGGTGAACGCCGGACTGCACAAGCTGTTTCCGCTGTGGAGCGAGTCGTCGAGCCTGGATTTCCGCTGCGAAGCGTTTAATTTACTCAACAATGTCAACTACACGGCGCCAGACTCCAACCGCCAGGACGGTGGATTCGGCTCCATCATAGGATACTTTCCACCGCGCCAGCTGCAACTGGCCCTCAAATTGAACTTCTAGTCCGCAGAGGAAGGAAGAAAACCCGAGGGTAGAGATGATGACCATCACCCGTCGGCAGTTTGGAATTCTCTCTGCCGGTGCTCTGGGCTCAAGCCTCACGCGCTCGCTTTGGGCGCGTGAGGCGTCCCCGACTGACAGGGACCGTTACTTCTACTTCGCCGTCATCGCGGATACGCATGTCATCGATGGTTTCTATCACGGCCAGGAGAGCAACGCTGAAGACACGGAAAGCCTACAACATACCGCGGCAAACCTGGTTTCCGCACGCACCCTCATCAACAGCCTCGATCCGCCCATCGAACGGGTTTTTGTGGTTGGCGACTATTTTCACAATTATCCGTCTTTGGATTACGACTTTTACTTCAAGAACACGACGCGGCTCGACAATGCCAAGGCGATTACCGACGGATTCAGGATGCCCGTTCAGGTCGGACTGGGAAATCACGATTACGGAGTACCCGGCGTTTCGCGCGAGATGAGTCATCGCCTCTTCGAGGCTAAGTTCCACATCAAGCCCTATTACGCCCTGGAGCACAAGGGCCACAAATTTATCGACCTGAACAACTTTCTTGGCACGACCTGGGGCCCGGCATCCACGATGGTGGATCGCACAACGGGATCGCTTGGCGAAGAGCAGCTGAACTGGTTTGAAGCGCAGCTTGAAGAGGGAAAGCCTTCTTTCGTTTTCATCCACTATCCCCTTTGGCTCGTCGTCCCCAAGGAAGTCGCCGATTATGGACTGCATCCGCTGATCCGCAAGCACAAGGAGACGATTCAACTTGTCGTCTCGGGACACTGGCACAAATGGGTAGATTTCGCGCATACCTACGGGCCGCAGCAATATGTGATCGCGGCCACGCGCTATGACCCCAACGCATACATGTTGATGGAAGTGGACCGCCAGCGAAACACCTGGCGTTTTCTCAACGAAAGCCTCGTCGAGTGGTCCACGCATTACAGCAAACCGTACAACCATGCATAAGTTCTACGACCAGGAGCGATGATGCCCTCGCGAAGCAATCGAATGCTGTCTTTCCTCATAGGCCTGGCGCTCTGCGCTCTGCCTGCCACCTGCCAGAAGAACGATCAGTTGCGATTGAACCAGATCCAGGTCATCGGGACTCACAACAGTTATCATGCCGGCTTTGCGCCCAGCGCGGCGCAATTATGGCAAACCAAGAATCCGAGTATGTTCGACGGCCTCGACTATCGTCATGTGCCGTTGAATCAACAATTCGACGGAGGCGTGCGCCAGATCGAGCTTGATGTCTTCGCCGACAGCAAAGGAGGGCTCTACGCGCATCCAACCGGTCCGTCGATGATTGCGGCCGCGAATCTGCCACCCGATCCTGACTTCGATCCCGACGGCGTTATGACCAAGCCGGGTTTCAAGGTCATGCACATTCAAGATATCGACTTCCGCAGCACGTGTCAGCCGTTCATCGCATGCCTGCGTCAAGTGAAGGAATGGTCACATGCCCACCCGGGACACATCCCCATCTTTATTCTTGTCGAGACAAAACAGGGTGCGCCGCGCAGCCCAGTGCAGCGCACTGTGCCGGAGCCATTCACCTCTGCGACTTTCGACGCACTCGACGCGGAGATTCGCGCGGTGTTTTCCCCCGATCAGCTCATCACTCCCGACGACGTTCGCGGAAGCTACGCAACGCTGAACGATGCAGTCCTCCACGGAAACTGGCCGACGCTGCTCAGCGCACGCGGGAAAGTGATTTTTCTCATGGACCAGCGGCCGGTTGGTCCTGTTTATCTTGAGGGCCACCCCTCGCTACGCGGCCGTGTGCTGTTTACCAATGCCGAGCCGGGAGAGCCCGATGCCGCCTTCATCGAGCGCAACGACGGTCCGTCGAGCGAGATTTCGGAGCTCGTTCGCAAAGGCTACCTCGTCCGCACTCGAACCGATGCTGACACACGGGAGGCCCGCACGAACTCAACCGGTCGCCGGGACACTATGATGGCGAGCGGCGCGCAAATCCTGAGCACCGATTATCCGGCGAACGAGCCCGCGCGCTGGCCGGGGCATTATTCAGTGAGCTTGCCCGGGAACGCCATTGCTCGCTGTGACCCCGTGAATTCTCCGGCTACCTGTAGCGGTGCACTGCGATAGCCGGCTGCCACATATTTCTTTGCTTCAGGAGATTCCTCCATGGCAGTTCGGATGAAAGACATTGCGGCCGACCTGGGAGTCTCGCTGGTTACCGTTTCCAAAGTCCTCCGCAACAAGACTGACGTGGGCGAGAAGACACGGAGGCGCGTTCTCAAGCGGGTTCGAGAATTGAAGTATCAGCCGAATATGCTGGCTCGCGGTTTGGCCTCAGGAAAGAGCTACTCGATTGGCCTTGTTGTCCCTGATCTGGTGCATACGTTTTTTGCAGAGTTGGCGATGGGAGTGAGCGCCGGCCTTCGCAAGGATTCCTACCAATTGATTCTCGCTTCAGCCGAAGAGGAACCAGGGCTTGAATGCCAGGAGATCGAGCACCTGCTGGCACGGGGAGTGGATGCACTGCTGATCGCGTCCTGCCAAAACAGTTTCGCCGGCTTCAAATCGCTCTTACATGCGAAGGTCCCGTACATCCTGCTCGATCGCTTTCTTCCCAATCTCAAAGCGCACTTCGTCGGCACAGACGATGTTGCCGCCGGCCGCATCGCAACCGAACATCTCATCCAGCTCGGCCGGCGGCGCATCGCACACATCGGTGGCGAGGTGATCAGCACTTCGTTGGGAAGATTGGACGGGTACAAAAAGGCGCTATCAGCAAACAAACTTCCGTTTCGCAGCGAACTCGTTGTGACTCGCTCCCGGCTTGAAGAAGCAGGCGTGCAGATCGGAGAGCACGCGATGGGCGATTTGCTCAGAATCAAGCGAATTCCCGATGCGGTCTTCTGCTATAACGATCTGACTGCGGTGGGGGCGATTCATTGCCTTCTTCGGAATAAACTGCGTGTTCCCGAAGATGTCGCCGTAATGGGCTGTGGCAATATTCGTTTATCGGAGTACCTCGAAGTGCCTCTCAGTACGATCGATCAATGTCCGGAACGACAGGGTGCAGAGGCTGCCAGGCTCGCGCTTTCCATGATCGCGCAAGAACGAAGGCCGAGAGCTGAACGATTCCTTGTCGAACCGAAGCTGATCGCCCGGGAATCGACGATGGGACGTGCCAAGTAGATGCCTAACCAGAGATCGCAACTTGCCAGGATCCGTTCAATCGCAGGAGTATCGCTCGATTCAGGGAACCCGGCTCCGATCAGGAGCTGGGCATGCGCCTCACGTTTTAATGTTCAGGGCTGCTCTTTGCTCTCGAAATAGGGAGGCGGGATGATCGGCGGCTTGGAGATCTCGCCGCGAATCTTGCGCACGGTGACGTCATCGAGCGCGAACGAAGGCGCGGCCAGGATAACGGGCGCGTAACCCTCGTCGCCGAACGAGATCATGCCGATGGACTGTTGCGGCCGGTATTCGACCCGGCAAAGTGTCCTACGAGTCTGACACGCCAGAATCAGCTCATGCGGCCCAATTCGCGAAACTGATGCGCGACGGCTTCAAGAAACGTCTCGATGCTGGTGTCGGGTGGAATCGTGAGGCCCGACTTGGCGCAGAGGGCCTGAGCGATGCGGCTGGCGAGCGCGGCACGCGTGGTGAGGTCCATGTCGAGTCGCCGCGCAAAGAAGCCTTCCAGCACTTCGAGGTCACTGGCCGATAATTTGGCCAGAGCCGGGGCGGGAAGCACCACACGAAGGTGCGGCGGCGCACCCCACGGACCAGAACTCGTCTGTCCACCCCAAGAAGCAAAAGCCGCTTCTTGGGGACCCCGGCTCTGTGGGGACCCCGGCGGGACGGGCTGCGCCGCGGCCGGTGAGTACAACGACAGTGGACGCCCGCTGTTCTGGCTCCAACGCGGCGCGTCCACTTCGCGATCGCGCACCACCAGTGATCCAGCCACCATGTCGCCCAGGCGCTGGTTGCGCTTGCTGATGAAGATCGCAATAACGCCGACGGCGTAAAAGCCGGGCAGGTAGTCGACAAAACGCACAAGATTGCGCGCCAGCGCCTCAACAAAGTTGATGCCGCGTCCTGATTGATGAATGACGCGGATTTTGGCCACAATCTTGCCCGGCGTGCGCCCGTGGTCGAACGCCTCGAATAGTGCGAAGTATCCCCATTGCAGCAGAAACACGATGAGAAAGAAGATGCCCGCCGCCCAATTTGCGGAAACTCCGCCGAAAAAATGCAGCGCGGGAATGATGATGGCTGCGATAACGGCAAGCAAAACGAACGCTGCGCCCCAGATGAGGTAATCAATCAGGATGGCGATGAAGCGGCTGCCGACGCCGGCCAGCGGCAACTCAATCGACACAAGCTCCGGGGTTTCGATGTTAAGCTGGTCTCCAACCGGCTCCATGGCGATCATTCTCTCCAATCAGTGGCTCAACAAGCGCCGCCCATACTGGGACCGTCTCGCGGCGTTGTTGTCGCAGGCCGGAACCGGCGGCGGTGTGCGGCAGTTGTCGCGTGCCGAACTGCGCGAAACCGCATTGCTCTACCGCCAGGCGGCCAGCGACCTTTCCACGCTGCGGCAGGACCCCACCGCAAGAACCTACGCAGAGCACGTCAACCAGTTATTGGCTCGCGCCCACCATATCATCTATTCGAGCCGACGCAAAGGCTTCCTCAAGATACTCTATTTTCTGCGCGACGAGTACCCGGCCCTAGTGCAACGGCAGATTCGCTACGTTGCGCTTTCGCTCATCCTATTATTGTCCGGGGCAACGCTGGGCTCAGTGCTCACGCTGGCGCGACCGCAGTTCATGCGCCACATGCTGGGACCGCAGATGGTGGAGACCATCGAGCGCCACGAGATGTGGACGCACTCGATCGTCGGTATCGAGCCCCTGGCCAGCAGCCTGATCATGACCAACAACCTCAGCGTCTGCTTTATCGCCTTCGCGGGAGGCATCGTCTTCGGACTGGGGCCCCTCTACTCGATGTTTTTCAATGGCGTGCTTCTGGGCGTGATTGACGTGGCGTGCCAGCAGCATGGCATGTCGCTCGACTTGTGGAGCTTCGTTGCGCCGCACGGCTCACTGGAACTGCCCTCGATCATCCTTGCGGGCGCCGCGGGCCTGCGCCTCGCGTACGGATTGCTGTTCCCGGGGCTCTACAGCCGCCACGATTCGGTCGCCCTGGCCGGGGTTGAAGCCACTCGAATCGTCGCGGGGATCATTCCGCTGCTGGTGATCGCGGGCACGCTCGAGGGATTTTTCTCGCCCTCCGCCGCGCCGGTGTGGCTCAAGTTTCTGGTGGGCGGGTCGCTGTTTACGCTGCTGCTGGTATGGCTGTTCCGGCCGATGCGACCGGCCCCAAGCGGAAACGCGCACTAGAAGCGGGACCTACCTACACCATCGCCCGTTCCTTTACCTTCAGATACTGGTTCAGCACCGCAGAGGTGAGTTGCGCGGGATCGAGGTCGAGCGTGAGCGCGCCCTGTTCGCGCAATCGCGCCAGCAGCAGTTCGCGGCGCATGGCGAGCTCCTGCGCCGCCGAAGCGCGAAACATCTGCTCGACATTTCTCGGGCGCGCATTGGCGATCGCCTGGACGTCTGGCTGTGCCATAGCGACAAACAGCAGCACATGACGATGCAGCAATTGGATCGCGCCGTCGATTACTTCAGGACGCATTGCGGTTTCGGCCAGGTCGGTGATCCACAGGATCAGTGAGCGCCGCGGCTGCCAGCGATTGAGTGTCGCAGTGGCGCGAAGGTGATCGGCCTCGCTCGACTCGGCGCGCGCCTGGGCCAGAGCCTCCACGATCTGCCGCAAATGCGTGGGGCCGCGGCCAGGCAGCACGCGCTGCTGGATATGCTGGCCGTATACCAGCAATGCGACGCGATCGCCGGAGTATAACGCCAGTTGCGCCAGGGCCACGGCCGTTGAGCACGCGTAATCGAGCTTGGAGTAGTCGCGACGCTCGGCCGCATTGGAAGGTTTGGGTTTTGGTGCTACACCTTCGAGCGGGCGACTGCGCTCCGCATTCCGCTCGTCCTCTAGAATCCTGCCCTGCAGGAGCCTGCCCGCGTCGAGCACGATCCACACCGGTTGGGAACGCTCGGTCTGGTAGCGGCGCGTAATCAGCTGGCCGCGGCGTGCAGTGGCAGTCCAGCACACATCGCGCAGGTCGTCGCCCTCCAAATACTCGCGGAGGCTCTCGAAGTCGCGGCCGAGTCCGCGCTCGCGCGCCTGGCGGAGCTGCAACTCAATCTGCCGCCCGCGCGCAAGGAAGATCTCCTGATCCTCACCCTGGCGAAGCGCTGGGTACACGCGCACGGTCTGCTCGAGCGGCGCCACGGCCCATTTTTCCACGAGCCCAAGCGGTGAAGCATAGCGAAGATAGACTGCTCCTGCCTTGGCGTCGCCACGTTCTCGCGGCTCGATCTTGTAGCGCAATGCCGCTCGAACGCGCGGGATGACGCGCAAGCGCTGCGTCGCGGGCGCGGCAACCAGTGCGTCGGGCAAATCATCCACGAGCCGGCATTCGATGGCCGTTTTGGCGTCGTGCTCCACCGCAAGCTCGATTTCGGTTTCGCTGTTGAGCGCTGGTGCGTTGCTCCATGAGCGCTCGATCGCGATCTCGTGCGCCGCCGGAAGACGCGACCCATCGAGAAGGCAGCCGACCAGGACCAACGCATCCCATAGCAGCATCGTGTAACTGAGGCGCGCGTCGAAGAATCCTGGCAGGGCAAACAACAATCCGGCGGCGAGCAGCCAGATCGCACGCGGCGTCAGGCCGAAGGCGAAACGCCCACGCGGTTGGCATTTGGCGCGCGCCGGCTCAGGATGGAGTGAGGGTGAGATCATTTCCGCGGCACCGCAACCGCCGCCACCACGTCGTTGAGTACGCGATCTGCATCAAAGCCCTCCAGCTCGGCTTCTGGCTTGAGCAGAATGCGATGGCGCAGTGCAGGCAGCACGGCGCGCTTCACGTCATCCGGGATCACATAATCGCGGTCCTCGAAACTCGCAAAGGCCTGGGCTACGCGCAGCAAGCAAATAGCAGCGCGCGGGCTGGCGCCGAGCGCGAGTGTCGGCCACTCGCGGGTGCGGCGAACGAGATCGAGGATGTAACCGTAAAGGTCCTGCTCCACGCGAATCGCACGAATTTCTGCGCGCGCCGTCTTCAGCAGCTCGGCGGCGAGCGGCGCAATCTTTGCTTCTTCGAGGATGTTGCCGGTGCCAGTCGCATGATGGCGTTCGAGCATCTGCCGTTCCTCATCAACGTTCGGGTAGCTCACCTTGATCTTGAGCAGGAATCGATCCAATTGCGCTTCGGGCAGCGGATAGGTGCCTTCAAAATCGATCGGGTTCTCGGTGGCGAAGACGGTGAACCACTCCGGAAGCGGCCGCCGAACGCCGTCGCTCGTCACCTGCCGCTCCTCCATGCACTCGAGCAGCGCGGCCTGCGTGCGCGGCGGCATGCGATTGATCTCATCGACCAGCAGCAAATCGGTGAACACCGGGCCGGCATGGAAGGTAAACGTGTCCGCGCCAGGGCGAAACATGGTTGTGCCCAGAATGTCCGCAGGCATCAGGTCGGGTGTACCCTGCACGCGCTGGAAGCCGAGGCCGAGCAAGCGGCCCACCGATTTGACGATGAGCGTTTTGGCGATGCCCGGCACGCCTTCGAGCAGCGCATGGCCCTGCGTCAACACGGCGACTAGGACCTCTCCAATGACTTCCCTCTGTCCGGCGATTACGCGGCCAAGCTCCGCGCGCGCTGCGGTCAGCAACTGTTGCGTCGCGGGCAACGCCGCTGCTTGCGCTGCTGAGCCGCGTTCCAAATTCGTTTCCTCAGTCATTCAGCTCTCCTTGCTCTTTGCACGTGTCGTCCAAGTGTCGTTGCCATATTCTGAATCTCATCGTCGTGCCGCCTGTGTGTGAGCGGTTGCCTCCAGCGCGGCGCCGTGGCGGCTGAGGGCCTGCACCAGCGCCAAGGCTTTTTTCGGTGGAAGCTTGTCGTCGGCCACCACCGCTTCACAATCGGCGAGGTCCTTCTCAAGCTCCGCGGCGGCCTTCGGGAAGCGGCGGCGAAGCGCAATGCCCATCTCTTCCGCGCTCATCTTCGCACCTTTCAGCCCGCACAGGTCCGCCATGCTGCGCCGGAATCGCTCATATGCAAGCTCTACTGCGGTTGCCGACGCTCCCGCTTCGGCGTAGAGCGAGCCAAGGGCTTCAAGAAACTCCACGGGCGTGGCGCGGACGGGTTGGGGAACATCACGCACCGGCCCGCGGCGCCGGCTGAAGCTGAACACGATCAGCAAGCCGATGGCGATGAGGCCAGTTTCAAGCAGGATCAGCGCCGGACCGCGCGCGTAGAACCATACCGAGTGCGTATCCCCGTGCAGCGACTCATCCCAATAAAAGTGGTGGCCATCGCGCGCGCCCAGCGAGTTCAAAAAGAGGCTCAGGTTGTCAGCGCGGCTGATAAACCCGTTTTCGAGCGGAGTTGCGCTCGCCCACCAGACGACCTGGCCTTTGGCCGATGTGTAGTCCACGACGGCTGGCGCACCGGCACAGTTGTATTGCACGCGATCGCGGGGCCTGTCCACTCCCCATGCGGCTTCAGGAACCATCCAGACTTCACCGGAATCAGCCAGCGCATCGAGACCCTGAGGCGCAAGTTTGCACGCGGCCTGGAACTGCTGAGACGGCCGCGCATTGCCATCGGGCGCCAAATGGCCTCCCGACCAACCCGTCACCAGAACGCGGCCGCCATGGGCAACGATGTCGCGCACCGCCTTCAAATCCGCTGTGGTCATGAGGACCGGATCGGCAAAAATCACCACGGTTTGCGCGTCGGCGCGGCTGGCCAGATCGCTCAATGGCTGCTCCCAGCGCTCGACATCGTAACCACTTCCCTTGAGAAGATCGAAGGCTGCCTGCGCGCCGTGCCTCCCCGTCAGATAGGTGCTGGGCAGAGGGTTGTCGTCATTGTTTTCATTGCGCGCGAAGAACGCGGTGACAAACGCAAGCACGAGCACTGCGGCAAGGCAGCCCAGGAGCAGCTTGCGATCCGTGGCGTCGAGTGAGGCAAGGAGCTTCATTTCGTCTCCACCCCGAGGGCCGCGGCCAGTTCGAGCGCCGAATTGAAGTCGGCCGCCGCTGCCGCCCGGCCGCCATACCAGGTGCGCTCAAAGCTTTGCGTCAGTTCGGTCAGGCTCGTCTTGCGCGGATCCGTTCCGGCCAGCAACGCGAGATACTCGCGCGGGGTGCGGGCGCGGTCGGCGGGCCACAAACGACGCGACTCCAGACGGGCGATTGCGGCCCAATACACAAAGTGAATGGCTTCGCGCCAGAGTCCCTTAGCTGCCATGGCTTGTGCGTCCAGGAGCCACAAGCGCCATTCCCGTGCTGACGGTGCGTCCGGTGCGGGCACTTCATCGGGCACGAGCTTGACGCGTGAACGCCGCTCAATGCGGATGAGAAACCAGATGAGCGCCGTCGCAATCGCCACCAAGAGCAACGCGCGCAGCGCCCAGGCGATCCACGGCGCGCGTGAACCCAGGCGTACAAGGCTCGCGAGGAACTTATCAAGCAGGTTGTAAAACCACTCGAGGAATCGTTCTCGCGGCGACATTTCGGTGACGCCGCGGTAGGCGCGCTGCGAGAGAATTGCGCTGAGCGCCTTGCGTTCATCGGCGTAGCTTGCGCTTGCCTGAGCCGGGCCTTCTGCCTGCTTCGCGTCGTCCTGGAGGCGCTGGTGCGCCTGCGTCAATAAAGAATCGGCGGTTCGCGGCTGGTTTTTGGCGCCGGGGATCAATGTAAGAGTCGCGGGTTGGGCAGCGTGATCCTTCTTTGCCGCGAAGCCCAGCACAGCGCGCAGCCAGTCGTAGCGAACTTCGCGGGTTTGCGTGACGGCGCCAGCCTGCCAGTGTACGCGATCATCCGAACCGGCCTGCCGGGGATCGCACGCGGAACTCATCTGCGCCGCATCTTTCTTTGGCTGCGCGGCCTGGCACGCTGAAACCAGGGCGTCGAGATTCTGGAGGTGCTGGCGATACTCCGCCAGGCTGACGTCGCGCCAGCCTGCATCGGCGACGAAGCCCTGTGGGCGAGCGTGCGGCGCAGCACAGAGAAGCGCCAATAGCGTCGCGCCGGCCGGAGCAATCCACCAACCTGATCGAGGCTGCCACAAGTTCATCGTTCTTCCACGGTATCAGGAGGCAGAGTCGGCCCGGAAATGGTACCGGCTTCCGATGCCGCAGCCGCGGATGCGAACCCTGCCGGTCCGGGTTCGGGCTGCGAAGGGGCATGCCCGCTGCCTGCTTGCTGGGACAAGAGGCCGGCTTGCTGCATCATCCATTCGATGTCGAAGCCTTCCTTGCGCATGCGCTGATCGTAGTAGAAGAGAACCAGGGCGATCCAGGCAACCGGAGTGAGCAGTGTCTGCAGGGTAAAATTCACGATCACATTCAAAAGTTCGGCCACAACCATCGCCACGGATGCAGTTTGGGCGCTGTGCCCGGCCGCCGTGATGACACCGACGATGATGAGGAACGGGATATACGCAATCATCGAGACGACCATGGTGAGGGCGACGACCAGCAAGAACATGACAAAGATGCGGCCACGCGTACCATGGCTGAGCTTCCACGCGCGCATCAGCGATTCCCATGCCGTCTTCTGTTCCACGACGCAAACGGCCATGCCGACGGAGTAACCCAGCGCGAGCCACACGATCACAACCAGGGCTGCACCAAACGCAACAAAGACAAAGAAGCCCGAGGCGACGCCGGCGGCAACGCCTCCGCCCGTGAGCGTCACCAAGTAGAAAAGGATGACGGCAACGCCACCCGCAGCTGCAAGCGGGATACCTGCGACGACGAGCCCTTGAAGCACCAGGAACCACAGATAGGTCCAAAAGCGGGCTCGCCCACTGGCCAGCGCGGCGCGAATCGTCAGCTTCTCGCCGCGATTGGCGCTGACCGCAGCCTGCGTAAGGCCGGCCGTGGAATAGACGTAGGCCGCAATGTAAAGGGGAAGTGTTAAAGCGATAAGCGCAACCAGCGCCAGAATCGCGATCGGATTTGAACCCGAACTTCCCTTGAGCGCTGCGGCTGCGGCCACGACAAGCGCGCCGGCGAGAACGCCGATCGCGATCATCACCCCGATGGGCAATGCCGCGACTCCCGCAAAAAGCAGAAAATTGCGTCGATAAAGCTGCGCGGTCCGGTCCAGGATTTCGCCGAGCGTCAATGGCCGTAAGCTCTCGTTCATGATCGTGCTCGCTTGTCTTGATCCTATTAATGTCCCATGTCTGCGGTAGAGCCGGTTATCCCTGGCGAGGCGCCGGTGTCGGGAAATCCGGCAAGCCCGGTTCGTGCCTGTGGCAGCAAGCCGGCGGCCTGCATCATCCACTCAATATCGAACCCTTCCTTGCGAATTCGCAGGTCGTAATAAAAGAGCGTGAGGCCGGTGGAATAAATCGGACCGATCAAGGTGTTGGTGACGAATGCGGCAACCTCAGAGACTGCCAGCAAGGCGAGCGGCAACGCGTGTCCGGGATGCTTCAGGCCGAGGATAATAAACGGAAATCCGAACAGGATGCCCAATAACAAGCGGATTACGTAAACCAGGAGCCAGAGCACAAAGATGCGGCCGCGCGAACCCTGACTGAGCTCGATGCTGCGCCGGATCGCCTGCCGGGTCGACAGGCCTTCGACGACGCATGCCGGCATGGCAAGCGAATACCGCAGCCACATGATCACGCCGTAGATAGTCGCGCCCAGAAAGAGTGGGGCAAAGATCAACATGCCGACCAGAAAGCCGATCGCGGTCGACGGATTCATCGCGGGAGGGTGCTGCGCAACCTGCGGATTGAAGAGGAATCCGCTGGGCAGAATGGCAAAGAGCGCCGCAAACAGCACCACATACAAAACGTAGAGGGGCGCCCATGCGCGAAACACGGTTACGGCCATCAGCCATAGATACCGGCGCAAGCGCAAGAGAACGCTGCCTGCAGCGGCGCGGACCGTCGCAGTTTCACCCAGATAGATCCACGCCACGGTGCGATTGAATGCGGCGATGGCGAGTCCGGCCACGAGGGCGATGGCCAATACCTCGACGCCGAGCGTAACCGCGTAGGCCCACTCCAAGTGGGGGGGAATATGCGGATACCCGAGGAGCGTGAGCACGCCCAGGTGGAGCATCTGCACGAGCAACATGGTTCCGGCGAAGATTCCGGAGATCCCGACAAAGAGCGGAAAATGATTGCGATACAGTTCGGCGGTGCGGTCCAGAATCTCGCCGAGGGTCATTGGCCGAAGCTGGTTGTTCATTCCATCCTCAGTGCGCAAAGAAGCTTTTCCGCGAACCTGCGCTTGGGTTTGGCTCAGGCATGCGCCGAGGCCCGCGCAGAAAATATCCCAGCACAAAAAGGTCAAGATTTGGCGCGAAAATTCGATTCCGTGAACGCTTGCAGGGATCGTAGCACAGGATCGGCGCGCGCAGCGGTCCGGCGCTGCGGGTGTCTGGACCCGAGCCTTGAGGTTCCGCAAGAAACTTGTGCTTTTTGGTAACTAATCCTTTAGTTGTTCGTCTATAGTGGTGTGAGGGCGCATGTTTCCGAACGGAATCTCCCCATCAAATCAATGAGATAGCGATGCCGCCGAAAAAATCCAACACGCTGACCGAGGCCGAGCTCAGGCTGATGAAGATCCTGTGGCGGCGTGGCGAATCGGCAGTCACCGACCTGGTGGCCGCGCTGCCTAAGGGCGAACAACTGGCTTACAACTCGGTTCTCACCACAATTCGTATCCTCGAGCAAAAGGGTTACGTGGAACACCGGCAGGAGGGCCGCGCATTCGTTTACCGGCCTCAAATCGCCGAGCAGGACGCGCGCCGGACAGAGGTTCGCAACGTGCTCAACCGTTTTTTTGGCAACTCGAGTGAGCGGCTCGTGTTATCTCTGTTGGGCGACATTGAGATCTCTCAAGAAGAATTGCAGAGGCTCAAGGACGCAATTCGCGATGCCGCGCCAGACGATGCCGCGCCCGATCCGGAAGGCGAGGGGTAAAGAATGCATTCGATCCTCATAGCTGGCGCATTTCATGCGGAAATTGCCTCGACGGGCGACCGCCTGATCGCGATGTTTTCCGGATTTGCGCGCTCTGCCGCACCTGTGGCTCTTGACGCCGTGTGGCAGGGCGCGATGGTAGCGGTTGCCTTGGTTCTCTGCTTGCGGTTTGCGCCGCGCGTTTCGGCCACGCACCGCTTCGCCATCTGGTCTTCGGCCTTCGCGGTTGTTGCCGCGTTGCCGTTCCTGCCCATCATTCTGCACTCTTCGGCATCGGCCGCCGTTGGGCCTTCCGCGCTGCCTGCGATGACCGCGCGACCGTGGCTGCAACTCGATAGCCGATGGGGATTTATCGTTGCGGGCCTTTGGCTCGCGGCATCGGTTGTCCGCGCCGGCGATCTCGTCTTCCACTCAATGCGCCTGCGCCAGTTGTGGAAGACGGCATTACCAGTTCCAGTGGACGCAGGCCTGCGCTCGCTGCTTGGCGCCGTATTTCCGACGCGCCACCCTATTGAGATCTGCAAGACGCGCGAGCTTGACCGACCCAGCGTGATTGGCTTCTTCGCGCCGCGCATCCTTATTCCAGATTGGCTCTTTGAGCGCCTGACGCCCGGTGAACTTGAGCATGTAGTCCTGCACGAAGCCGAACACCTGCGGCGACGCGACGACTGGACCAATCTGCTACAGAAAATTTCGCTGGTTCTTTTCCCGTTGAACCCCGCGCTCGCGTGGATGGAGCGGCGGCTTTGCCGCGAACGCGAGATGGCTTGTGACGAAGGCGTTGTGCGGCGTACGCAGGCTCCGCGGGCTTACGCGGCCTGCCTGACCAGCCTGGCCGAGCGGTCGCTGAAACGCCGCGCGCAGGCGCTCTCGCTCGGCGCGTTCGAGCGGCGGCCTGAACTGGTCCACCGTGTGCACAGCATCCTGTGGCGCAAGCGCGCGCTGCATCCACTCGCGGCCCGTGCCTGGGTAGGCGCCGTCGGCTGCGGCCTGTTGTTTGGAGCGGTTGCGCTGGCGCGCTGCCCGCAGGTGGTGGCATTCGTTCCGGCGAAGACCGGCAACACGGCGCATGACCTGGCGAATGCGCAGAAAAATACAGAGACGCCTAACATGGAGCGTGCCGCACTTTCGCCGGTCCGTCAGGCAGGCCAGGCAGTTGCCACCGCAGATTTGAAATCAGCCGGCGGACTCCAAGCGCCTGCACAATTCCATGCGATCGAGACGAAGGCTGTTCTGCCGGCGCAGCGCAACGCAGCGGCACCGCTGATGGCCGATTCTGAAGGCCCCGCATCGCAGCAATCGATGGGTACTGAGGAGCGCGCAGTTGCGTCCCTTGAAAGAAACGCAGATGCTCCGCGCCAGGTGCTGTTGAAAGCGGAAGAATCTAATGCCGCGGCTATCGCGCAGGAAACGGGATGCATCGTCTTCACGGCCTGGGAGCAGGTGCGAACTGTTCGGCGCGGGAGCGCTCCGGTGGCCGATTACGATGCTGACGCAGGCAGTCAGCGGGAAAATCCCCAGGCCGCCAGCGACTCAGACTCCCAACCGGCGGCTCAAATCACCATTACGCGCGTGATCCTGACGGTTTACCCCGCAGCCTCAGCGCCCCAGGCGAACAGGAAACACATCGCAGGTTCCCATTCCGGCCTGCCCGCCGCAATTCCGTTCGATGGCGGCTGGCTGGTCTTCCGGCTCTAACCAAACATTTCAACCAAGGCAAGCAGAAATTTCAAACCAAATGGAGAATGAACATGACACCAACAACTAAATCATTAGTAGCAAGACTGAAGGAGCTCGCAATCCCCGCGGGTGTTCTCGCTACGGTCCTCTTCCTATTCGCGTTCATGTTTGACCACAACCGCGCGCAAGCCGCTGCCTCGGGCCCGCTGGACGAAAGCAGCGTTTCGGCGCTCACGGCACTGGACAACGCGGTCGAAGCAGTGGCAACTCGCGTCACGCCGGCGGTGGTCAACGTCACCGTTACTTCACGCGTCAAGCAGGACGATCAGATGCAGATGAACGGCCAGAGTTTCGGCGGCATCAATCCGCAGGAATTGCCCCCTGGATTCCGGCAGTTTTTCTTCGGGCCCAACGGCCAGCAGATGAAACCGCAGCCCCAGTTTGAGCACGGCATTGGCAGCGGAGTCATCGTCTCGTCCGACGGCTATATCGTCACCAACGACCATGTCGTCGACGGCGCTACGCAAGTCCGCGTGACTCTCAACGATCGTCGCGTCTTCACGGCCAAAGTGATTGGCGTAGACAAGCTGAACGACCTGGCGGTCATAAAGATTGACGCGCACGATTTGACCACTGTGCCATGGGGCGATTCGGACAAGCTGCGCACGGGTGAATCCGTTCTTGCCTTTGGCAATCCCTTCGGCAACTTCCCGTTCACCGTCACCCGTGGAATCGTGAGCGGCCTCGACCGGCCCAATCCCTACTCCGACGATCCGCGCAAGCCGGGCGATTACATCCAGACGGACGCGGCCATCAATCCCGGCAACTCCGGCGGCCCGCTCGTGAATGCATATGGACAGGTGATCGGGATCAACACCTTCATCATCTCGGGCAGCGGATCGTTTGCCGGCGCCGGGTTCGCCATCCCCTCGCAGATCGCCGAGACTTCAGCCAAGGCAATTATCGCGAACGGCACAGTGCATCACGGCTACCTGGGCATCGGCATCAACTCAGTGACGCCTGAGAATGCCACGTTCTTCAACCTGCCCGACGCCAGCGGCGCCATCATCAGCGAGGTCACGCCGGACTCGCCTGCGAGCAGCGGCGGCCTGAAGAGCGGCGACGTGTTGCGCGAATTGAACGGCAAGAAGATCGACAACGCGAGCACCTTCCAGGTTGCGGTCAGCGAAATGGCTCCCGGCACGTCGCTCAACCTGGGCGTTTTGCGCGACGGCAAGCCGGAAACCATTCACGTAACCGTAAGTGAATTCCATAACGACAAAAGCGGCGAAGAAGCCAGCAACACCGGATCAGGAGATCAGCACGCGAGATTGGGCGTCAGCGTGGCGAATCTCACGCCCGAGCTGCGCCAGCAGTACAACGTTCCCGACAATGTGCATGGCGCGGTAATTGAGTCGGTGCGCCCGGGCAGCCCGGCTGACGATGCAGGCTTGTCCGCGGGTTTCGTGATTCTCGGTGTGGACCGGCATCCGGTGGGGAGCGCCGACAACTTCGTCGATCAAGTGCACTCAGCGCCGGCAGGCAAAGACATCCTGCTGCTGGTGTGGGCCAAAGGCGGGTCCAGCTATCTCGTGATTCATCCCGCTCAGAATTCGGAGAGCGGCATGTAAAGTTCGACCAGCGCCTCAGGCCTGGCCGCGTGGGAAGGGAGCGGCCAGGCGGGGTGGTCGAGACACTTGTCCTAGGCTGAAGGCTGCCGTGGTTGGGTGGCTTGAGGAATCAGGGTCTGCTCGGGGGGAGGGGACTCTGCTTCTACAGCCTGGGACAAACTAACCCTCATTTCTCTTGAAGCCGTCGAAGATCGTAGCGCTGGTCGCAAGACTGGCTGTAAGGAGCGCGACTGTGAAACTGTAGAACTGTGAAACTATGGATCGCGCCAAATCAGTGACTTAGAACGGAATCTTCACAGTTCTACAGTTTCACAGTGAATAAAAAGCGGCGCTTGCGTGGGTGGCCCAGATGCAAGCACGGCAGTATGTGTCGGTGGGTACGGTGATGTTATTCATTCGATCCTCGCACCCTCTCTGACCGCATGAATTCGCTCCATCAGCTTCGTGGTTCCCGGGTCTCAAAATCGAGACCCGGTATTCGTGATTCCCTGATCTCAAAATCGAGACCAGGGGCACCCAGTTGGTACAAAGCTAAGCGGTCAGAAACCTCCTGGGTTTGGCGCTCATCTTGATTGTGCGGGAAACGGCGAAATAGTCCGCAACGTTAAGTGGCTCAGATAGAGCGAGTCACGGGAAGAGGGCCTTGACACTACGATTCCCGACGACTTGAAGTGAGTCACTATCTCAAGCCTGTGACCAAATACAAATCTGAAAGCAGGCGGGTGTAGCCATAAGCGTATGCGCTGCCGTCGGGAGTGAAGAGCACATGAGTCATTTCGCAAACTCCCGGCCCTTCAGGAACGGCGATTTCTTTGAAGAACTTCCTCTGACCGGTGAGAATGTTGATCCGGAAAGCTCTGATCGATGACTTGCCGTGCTGATAGACATAGAGGACGTTCGGGTCCGATGTCCATTGAACCGTTTCCCCCGCCAGCAATCCGGGAATGGCACGAGGAGTCCCACTGTCCATCGGGTAGAGTTGCGCTCCGCTCTTTTTCATATCGCTCGCGGCAATGAGCTTTCCATCGGGCGAAATCTGGCAAGCGTTGATTCCTTCCGGCGTAACGGCACGCGGACTGCCCCCATCGATACTTTGAACGAAGCACTGGGCCGCACGTCCTGTGTAGTTTCCCGTGAAAAGAATCTGTTTGCCGTCGGGCAGCCAGTGAATGCCCTCCTCGTACTGCTGAATGTCGCCACGGTTGATTCGCCTTATGGTTCCGGCGCCAGTGGGCAACAGGACGAGTTGAGCGTAGGAGACAGTTGCAGCCACCCACTTGCCGTCGGGAGAAAAATCGCCGGCCATTCCGTCGCCCAGCGCAACCGGCGGCGAGCCTGTCATGTCGCGCATGGCCACCGTATAGTTTGGCCCGCTCTGTTCTCCCTGCTCGTCAAAGAGCAGCGATTTGCCGTCGCGCGAGATGTCCACGGGAAGCGACCAGTCCTGCCACGAGAGGTCGAGTTCCTTTTTGGCTCCCGGTGCTTCTCCCATAATAGCTGCGCGATGATCGTCACGCGTCATCAGCACTTGGCCGTCAGGCGCGATGTCCTGCAGGGTTACTCCGCCCAGCGAGCGGAAGGCGAGGCGTAGATGGCCCGACAGGTCGACCGCATAAACCTGGTGCTGCAACCCGGCGCGCGTCGCCGAGAACCAGACTTCCTTCCCACTTGGTGACCAGGCCAGCCCCTCTTCGCTTTCCCAACCCGTGGAGAGGAGCATCTTTTTCCCTGCCAGATCGACGACCGAAACGCCGCCCTGGTCGTCATTGAGGATCGGGTGATCGAGAAATGCGATCTCGCGGCCGTTCGGCGAGACCCGCACGTGGCTGATCCAGCCGGAGGTTTCGTAGAGAACGTGACCGAGCGGAAACTCAAGCCGTTCTTTGCCTGCCACATCGTGAACAACCGCAAGCGTCTTTCCGTCAGGCGACCAGTCAGCCCAATCGGCATTCTCGGCGAGCTGGCGCGGCGTTCCGCCTGTAAGCGGCACCTCGCCCAGTGTACCCGTCATCCCGGTCATGAACTGCGGGGTCGCCGGCTGGAGTACGGCCATCTCACCGGACGAAGAGACGGCAAGCAGATCGGTTCCCATCAAACCTAGTGATCGCGAGCCATGAAAACTCGGATTTTTTGAGAAAATCTCGACCGGGGCACCCTCCCACGAAGCCGCATAAATCACGTTTTGTCCGTCAGGTGCGAACCGTGCCGAATAAACTGTTCCCCGCATGACGCTGAGGCGCTGAATCTGTGCCGGCTGCAGCCTCGCGCTGCGGCGCCCAAGCCATACGCCCGCGCCCAGCAGCGCTGCACAGACAATGATGATCAGAGAGACGAAGACCAGGCGCCGCGACTTAAACCGGTATCGGGACTGCTGCTCGCCATCCGGGCCGGCTGCAATCGGCGACGCTGACGCGGGAGGAAGTGCCGGCGGGCTATCTACAGTTGCAACAAAACGATAGCCGCGGCGCGGCACCGTCTCCACGAACGAAGGGTTCTCGGCCGAATCCCCTAATGCTGTGCGCAGTTTGCCAACCGCGACGTTTACGGCGTGGTCGAAGTCTCCATAACTGTCGTCGGGCCAGATGCGCGACTGGAGTTCCTCGCGCGAAACCACGTTACCGGGATTCTCCAGCAGAATCTGAAGGACCTTGAACGGCTGGTCCTGGAGCTTGACGCGGCTCCCCGCCTTGCGGATCTCACCGGTGCGAAGGTCGGCTTCGAATTCCCCGAAGCGAACCCTGCGGAACCCGTTGTGAGATGGGGAATCTCCGTTCTGGTGAATCTCCAGCATCGCTGCGTTTACCTCTCTCTTGATGCCATATCGCGGGCCCCTTCTTCAACTATTTTGCAGGAGACGTTCCTATTCCGCACCTCTCCAGTTTCTCTCCTGCTACAAGACTGAGGCGCGACCTTCAATCTAGGCCCAGTGAATTGAGGTACCTGGCGGCCTCTCGCATGATCGCCTTGCCACGTAAGGAGGAGGTCCATGCGCGGCTTTCCCCGCTTCCCCAAGGTCCTGATAAGCGTGTCCCTGGTTTTGACTGCGATCACGCAGGCGTGTGCCAGTGACGTGCACCAGCCGCAATCAACTCCGCCAATCGGCGGAAAAGCCGCAACTATCCCGTTCGACCTGTATCAAGGGTATTTCATCGTAGCGCGCGGGTCGATTGGCGGGCTCAAAAATCTCAACTTTTTCATCGATACCGGCACGAGCTCGTCTGTTCTCGATTCGCGGATTGCGAGAAAGCTCAAGCTTCACAGCGAAGAGCCCGCCAATGTCATCGCCGTCGGCGGCAAAGTACCGGGTGAATGGGCCAACCTCCCTTCGGTTGGGCTCGGCCCAATGCAACGGTCCAATCTTGAGGTGGTTACCGCCGATCTCTCGTTCTTTGAGAAGTTCCTCCCGGTTCGTATCGATGCGATCGTCGGAGTGGATATGCTGGGGCAGAGTCCCTTCGTCATCGATTACTCTGCTCGCGTGATCCGCTTTGGATTGGCTCCGGCCTGGCCCGATTCCGTTCCCTTGCGGCTCGACGCCGGCTTCGCGGTCTTTGACGCAGAGATCGACCACAAGCCCGTGCATCTTCTCCTTGACACCGGCGCTTCTTCCCTGGTGATGTTCACCGCGATCACGCCAAATAATCCAGATATCAAAGGTGCCGAGATTCGCTCGATCGAGCCGACGGGGGAATTCGAGAGCAAACAGGTTCTGCTGCAGTCGCTCCAATTGGGTCCCGAGGAGTTTCGTAAGAAACGGGCCCTGGTGACCCGCAACCCTGAACCTTCTCAGATCGACTTCGATGGGCTGATGAGCCCGGTGGCGCTCGGCATTTCGCGAATCTCGGTGGATCTTAACAGAGGAGTAATGACGTTCAGCCGCTGAACCGGCGAGGCACCCAACCAGGCAACGTGAATTACCGGAAGTCAGCCTGTTGACCGTCTGGCGCCGGGTTGTTGCCTTGCCAGGCGGCGGTTGCGTAGCCATTTGGCGACGCCGAGCGTGAGAAACAAACTGCCGAAGGGGAGGCACATGAGAGCGACGATGAGCGCGAACCAGCCGGTATTGGTGCTGGCTCCGGTGCGCGAGTAGCCGCCCAGCACAGTTTCAAGCAGCAGGGCAGAGAGCACGCCGATGCCGACCATCGAGCCGCCCCATTGCAGGAGCTGCCGCGTGCCGTCGTCAGAGTGGGATGGACAATGAATTGCCGAGGTTGGCGGGGTCGGGGGCATGAATGATCGATCTAGTCCATGATAAGGGCGCGGTTGCGGCATTTCATCCCAGAGCGATTCGGAGCATGGCGTAGGTGACGACTCCGGTGATGGAGACATAGAGCCAGATGGGAAAAGTCCAGCGCGCGATTTTGCGGTGCTGCGGGATGCGGCCGCTAAGCGAAAAGAAGAAGGTGACCAGGATCAACGGCAGCGCCACCGTTGCCAGGATGATGTGACTGGCGAGCAGCCAAAGGTAGAACGTACGATAGGCGGCGTGAATTGGGTAGCTGATGTCGCCGTGCAGCGCGTGGTGCGCAATGTATCCGATGAGAAACAGTGTGGAGAAGACAAATGCCGTGATCATCGAGGCGCGGTGCTGGCGGATACGGCGCGCGCGGATGAAGGTATAACCGATAAGCAGGGCCGTGGCCGCGAGGCCGTTCAGGATCGCATCGACGGCGGGAAGGAAGGCGTATTGCGCGCTGGTGGCCGCAGCCGGATGAATATAGATGAGCCAGAAGATGAAGAGCGTGGCCGCGGCGCTGATGGCGAGGATGGCGGCGATAGCGGGGCCCGTGTGAGTCCGCGAACTGGATGCTGGAGCAACGGTTGCCATTATGCCTTTGCCGTGGCGCAGAGCATCAGCGTGGTGAAGAGCAGCGGCAGGTAGAGCACGCTCACCTTGAGCAGATCACGCGCTCGCATGCGGCTTTCGTCTTCGGTCTTCGCGCGCAGGATGCCGGCGAAGCGGATGGTGTAGGCGAGATAGACCAGGCCCAGCGCCGTTGCCGGCATGACATAAAGCACACCCGTCAGTCCGAGCTTCCATGGAGCGAGACTAACGGGAATCATCAGCACAGCGTAAAAAAGCGCTTCGACGACGGTTGACCATCCATCGGGCTGCACCACGGGCAACATGCGGATACCGGCGCGCGCGTAGTCGTCGCGGTAAAGCCATGCGATGGACATGAAGTGCGGGAACTGCCACACGAAGAGAATGGCGAAGAGGGCGACGGCCGGCCATTCGATGCGGCCGCGGGCGGCGGTCCAGCCGAGCATGGGTCCCATGGCGCCGGGAAACGCGCCGATGAAGGTGGCCATGGTGGTGACGCGCTTGAGCGGCGTATAGATGGCGACGTAAGTGAAGGCCGTGAGCAACGCCAGTGAAACCGTAAGCAGGTTGGTGCGGGTGGCGAGCCAAAAGGCGCCGAGAGCAATCGCGCCCAGCCCGGCGAGAATGCCGATCGGCAGCGGCATGCGCCGCGAAGCGAGCGGGCGATCGGCGGTGCGCTTCATCCTGGCGTCGGATGAGCGCTCGAGAGCCTGGTTCAGCGCGCCTGCGCCGGCGGAAACGAGCCCAATGCCGAAGAGCACATCGAGCAGGCCGCGCTGCAGCGTGGAGATGCCGGACTGCATCGAGCCCAGGTAGAAGCCGCCCCAACCGGTGACGAGAACAAGTCCGACAACCTTGACCTTGAAAAGCTCGCGCAGGTCGTGGATGAGGAGGGCCGTCGCGCCGGGTCGGGGTGCATGAAGTGTGTGCGGAGCGTCTTCGACGCGATGGGCGACGAGATGGTCCGGAGCAGCGGCCTGGGAAACAGGAGTCATGGGGACGAAAGAAGACCTCGGCGGCAGCACGAGCGAGGGGGCTGCGGCCTTGATTTGATGATAGCAAGCGGGGGACGGCAGCGGGGCAGGCGAGCCGGCCAGTCGGCAAGTCAGCGAATTCTTTTGACATCAATCTCGTGCGTTATTTAGCGTCGGAGGAATCGGCGCCCGCCTGCCCCCAAGGCAAATCAAGAGCGCCTGGAGGTGCAATATGCGGATGATGATGATGGTTGAATTCCCGCTTGAACCATTCAACGCCGCGGTTCGAAATGGAACTGCGGGTCACACAATGAAGAAGATTCTTGACGACGCCAAGCCTGAGGCTGCGTACTTCGGCGAGCGGGATGGCAAGAGGGGCGGCATTCTGATTGTGGATGTGGCGAAACCGTCGGACGTTCCCAGGCTTGCCGAGCCCTGGTTCCTCAACTTCAACGCCGAGGTAAGGTTCAGAATCGTCATGAAGCCCGAAGATCTCGCACAAGCGGATCTGGAGGGGCTGGGCAAGAAGTGGGGATGAGTGCGGGGACAAGTTTTAGATTGGCGGGTGCAGGTCGCCAGATCAAAACAGGATGCGCATCTCGGCAATCAGGTTGTGATTGTAGGTGTGAAACCTGGAAGTGGCGATCTGCATTCCGCCATCGAAAACAAAAAATGGATGAGTGGACTTCCAATCGCTACGGCGAAGAACGTAAAACGCGCCTGGCGTGACGAAGTTCTGCATCATGCCATCGTGGCTGCCGCCACGAAAGAACGTGGCGTTGTTTTCGAGCTCGAGCCACACAGATTTTGTCAGGTGGTCCTGCACCAGTGAATTCCAAGTGATGGTGCGGCCCTGCGCGGCGATCTTGTCCGTAGGCATCGAGCCGCCGAGCGATGACTCCACATCAATGTGTTTTGTGAGTTCCTTGCCGCCGGCGAGGGTTGGGTTCCACGAGTCGGTGAGCGCGCCGTTTTTCGCGCTGCCCGTGGCGAAGGTGTGGCTGAGGACCGCGGTGGCAATATAGTTGCCGTGCGCGGCATTGCCTGAAACGATGCGGTACTTGACCAGCACGGAGGTATCGCCGAAGCCGTCAGCTGCCGAGGAATTGTGCTGGATGTAGGGTGGAGGCAGCAGGTCAAATTCAAAGCGGTTCCAGCCAATAATTCCGCCACCCCGCGCGTTGCCGTAGTTAACGGTTTGGGTTCCTGCCGCGGTGTATTCGTTCGAAAAAGCGAAGCGGTAGTATTGCGTGAGCCGCGGCTCGGTTTCCACCACGGGAGTGGGCCAAGCAGGCTGCAGAGCGGACATGGCGTCGTTGTGCGCAAAGAAGCGGGCGCGTAACGATTGCTGCGCCGCTGCTGCGCTGGAGCAGGCGATACCGGTGCTGACGGCCGCAGCGAAGATGAGCATCCAGTTCATAAGTCGAGGCCAACTATAGCAGTAGGGCGAGGCGCGTGCGACGATTTTTGGGCGCTGTTTGGGAGCCTGACCAGCGCCGGCAACAACACGAAAGATGAAGGATGTTCCTCATCTGTGGGATGCCCGCAGCGCTGCCGGCACCGTGTAAAATGACGGATAACCGGATGATCCGAACCCCTTCAGCGGCTGCTCCCGAAGCATCCCGCGCCGCGCGGGCCCCAGAGTCACGGGCATCCGATCAAATGACAAGCCATTCACCTTTAATCGAGGTTCGGGGGCTGCGCAAGTCGTATAAGACATCGCGCGGCGCGTTGGAACTGTTTGAAGATCTCGATCTCGAGGTGGAGGCCGGCGAACTAGTCGCCATTGTGGGCCAGTCAGGTGCGGGAAAGAGCACGCTTTTGCACATTCTGGGGGCGCTTGATGCGCCTTCTGCGGGCACGGTATACTGCGCCTCAACCAACGTGGCAACTCTTTCCGCCCGTGAGGCTGCAACCTTTCGTAATCGTGAGATCGGTTACGTTTGGCAGTTCCATTACTTGTTGCCGGAGTTTACGGCACAGGAGAATGTGGCTATGCCATTGCTGGCGCGCGGAGTGGCGAGACGCGAGGCGTTGGCGAACGCATCAAAGTGGTTAAGCGAAGTGGGGTTAGAGGATCGTGCCGACCACCGGGCCGGGGAGCTATCAGGGGGTGAGCAGCAACGAGTGGCGCTGGCGCGTGCACTGGTTTGCGGGCCTCGGCTGCTTATGGCCGACGAGCCGACAGGCGACCTGGACAGCATGACGGCGGACCGCGTTTTCGAGTTAATTGAACGGCTGCACGCAAGCCATGGGCTGACGTCGATTCTGGTGACCCACAACATGGATTTGGCGGCCCGGTGTTCACGCATTTTGCGGCTGGAAAAAGGACGGTTGACGGAAATCACAGACGATTCAGCGAAGAGGCCGCAAGCTGAGAACTAAAGTTAGAAAAAGCACCACTTTGGCCGGTTTTTGAGTCTTATTAAGTAGCAGCCTTTCCGGGGGCTTTATCCCCGGGGCAGGGTGCTGAGGTCGGGATGGAAGTCGGGCGGCGGGTCAGCCGTTTGACGCAAGGGGTGGAAGGGTACCCAAGACCATCCAAAAGAGCTGTTCGGAGCAAGGGCTATCGCTTCTAATGGTGCTCCGGCGGCGAAGCAACGGAAGGGCGCGCGCGGGCTGGGCCGAAGCCGAAGGCAGGGTTCTGGAGCGACAGGTTTTCGTCGCCGGGTGCCAATCATCGGACGGCCACTCCAGCCGATTGCCCTGATTGAGGGAGCATACCATGTTCGAACGGTATACGGAGAAGGCACGCCGCGTGATCTTCTTCGCGCGGTATGAGGCAAGCCAATTCGGCTCGCCCTATATCGAAACCGAACACCTGCTGCTGGGACTGCTGCGCGAGGACAAGGCGTTAACCAACCGCTTTTTGCGTTCGCATGCCTCGGTAGAGTCAATCAGGAAGCAAATCGAAGCTCACACCACGATTCGCGAGAAGGTTTCGACCAGTGTTGATTTGCCGCTTTCGAACGAGTGCAAGCGTGTTCTGGCCTATGCGGCGGAGGAAGCGGAGCGGCTGGGGCACAAGCATATTGGGACAGAACATCTGCTGCTGGGTCTGCTGCGCGAAGAGAAGTGCTTCGCTTCGGAGATTTTGCAGGAACGCGGACTCAAGCTCACGCAGATTCGCGATGAGCTGGCGCGCGTGACACAGGAAAAAGCGCCTCCGCAACAACGGCAGCGCGAGTCGAGCCTGCTGGCGGAATTCAGCCGCGATTTGACGCAGGCTGCGATGGATGGGCAGCTGGATCCGCTGGTGGGGCGCGAAGGCGAGCTGGAGCGCGCAATCCAGATTCTTTGCCGGCGCACCAAGAACAATCCGGTGCTGATCGGCGAACCGGGCGTGGGCAAGACGGCGATCGTGGAAGGTCTGGCGCAACGCATCGCGGATGGCGAGGTGCCGAGTTTTCTGGCCGACAAGCGGGTGTTGGCCCTGGATCTTTCGCTGATCGTGGCTGGAACCAAGTATCGCGGCCAGTTTGAAGAGCGGCTGAAGACCATCATGAAGGAGTTGATGGAGAGCCAGAACTCCATCGTCTTCATCGACGAGCTGCACACGCTGGTGGGCGCGGGATCGGCCGAGGGATCGCTGGATGCGGCCAACATCCTGAAGCCTGCGCTTTCTCGCGGCGAGATTCAGTGCATCGGCGCAACCACGCCGGCTGAGTACCGCAAGTCGATTGAGAAAGATCGCTCGCTCGAACGGCGCTTCCAGGCAGTGAAGGTGCCACCGCCGAACGAAGCCGAAGCAATAAAGATCATCATGGGCATCAAGGACCGCTATGAGAAGTTCCACGCGGTGAGTTACACCGATGCCGCAGTGGAATTTGCGGTCGCGCACTCGAACCGCTATATTCCCGACCGGTTTCTGCCCGACAAGGCGATCGATTTGATCGACGAGGCGGGCGCGCGCGTGAAGCTGCGCCAGACCTCGCTGCCCGAAGAGATCACCGAAGTGCAGAAGCGGATCAAGTTCATTGTGCACCGCATGGACTCGGCGATTGCCAATCACGAGTTCGAGAAGGCGCGGTTCTACTCCGATGAGGAGCGCAAGGAGCGCGAAAACCTGCGCGCCCTGCGCGACAAATATCATCTCGACGATTCGGCGGCCGGCATCGTTGGCCGCGAGGATATCGAAGACGTCGTGAGCCGCTGGACGGGCGTACCCGTTACCAGCATCAAGGAAGAAGAAACGCAAAAGCTGCTGCGCGTGGAAGAAGAGCTGCACAAGCGCGTGATTTCGCAGGACAAGGCGATCTCGGCTCTGGCTCGTGCCATTCGCCGGTCGAGAGCGGGTCTCAAGTCGCCGCATCGGCCAATCGGTTCTTTCCTGTTTCTTGGACCAACCGGCGTGGGAAAAACAGAGATGGCGCGCACGCTTGCCAACTTCCTGTTTGGCTCGGACAAAGCGCTCATCCGCTTCGATATGTCGGAGTTCATGGAAAAACACTCGGTTTCGAAGCTCATCGGCTCGCCTCCGGGGTATGTGGGCTACGAGGAGGGCGGTCAACTGACGGAGCGCGTGAAGCGGTCGCCATACTCGGTGGTGCTGCTCGATGAGATCGAGAAGGCGCATCCGGATGTGTTCAACATCCTGCTGCAGGTGTTTGAGGACGGGCAGTTAACCGACGGCCTCGGCAACACCGTCGATTTCAAGAACACCATCCTCATCATGACCTCGAACATCGGCGCGCGTCACCTGCAGAAGAGGCAGGGGCTTGGTTTCCAGAGCGAGCGGGAAGACGTAGTGAGCGAGAAGGTCGAGGAGTTGGTAAAGAACGAGGTGAAGAAGACCTTCAACCCCGAATTCCTCAACCGGCTCGACGAAGTCATCCTCTTCCAGTCGCTCTCCGATGCGGACCTGATCCAGATCGTCGAGCTGCTGGTGCAGCAATTGAACGCCAACCTGGCGCAGAAGTCGATTACCATCTCGGTAACCGAAGAAGCGAAGAAGTGGATCCTCGAAAAGACGCTTGTCGATCGCAGCTATGGCGCGCGTCCTTTGCGCCGGGCACTGCAGCGCTACGTTGAAGATCCGCTCTCAGAGGCGCTGATCGCGGGCCAGATTCCCGAGCGGCCGGCGTTTCTCGAGGTCTATCTCGACGCGAACCAGCTCTTCTATCGTCCTGTGAGCTCGGACGAGAGCGGAAGCGACGAGAAGGCGGCGGGAGTGCTGCTGTTCAGCAACTGAGACAACAAAACAAAATCCTCACACAAGAACGCCCCCGAGGTTTGGGGGCGTTTTTCTTTACTGCGGTATCAGGTCAACGCCTGAACCTCGCTGATCGTGAGAGTTACCCCTTCCATTTACACTTATAAGTGGAGAACTGTGTGGTTTTTGACAAAGTTTTAACGAAGATTTTCGGCACCGCGAACGAGCGCCTGCTCAAGCGCCTGAAGCCTCTTGTGGCGGCGATCTGCGCGATGGAGCCGGAGATGAAAGAGCGCTCGGATGAAGAGCTGAAGGCGAAGACTACGGAATTCAAGGCGCGGATCGCGGCACGGCTGGAAGGGATTACCGACGAGGAGGAGAAGAAAGCGGCTGAGAAGGAAGTTCTCGACGAGATTTTGCCGGAGGCCTTTGCCGTAGTGCGCGAGGCCGGGTGGCGCGCAGTGCAGATGCGCCACTTCGACGTGCAGTTGATCGGCGGCATGGTGCTGCACCAGGGCAGGATCGCCGAGATGAAGACCGGCGAAGGGAAAACGCTCGTCGCCACATTAAGCTGCTATCTCAATGCGCTCGTGGGCCACGGCGTGCACGTGGTCACAGTGAACGATTACCTGGCCAAGCGCGACGCCGAGTGGATGGGCAAAATCTATGAGTTCCTCGGCCTAACGGTTGGCGTCATCGTTCACGACCTGGACGACAACCAGCGCCGCGAAGCTTACGGGGCCGACATCACCTACGGCACCAACAACGAATTTGGATTTGACTACCTGCGCGACAACATGAAGTTCGACATCAAGGACTGCGTGCAGCGCGGGCACTATTATGCGATCGTCGACGAAGTCGACTCGATCCTGATCGACGAGGCAAGAACTCCGCTGATCATCTCCGGCCCCACGGACCAGACTACCGACAAGTACGCCCGCGTGCGCAAGATCATTCCCCAACTTGAGCAGGGCGAAGAGGTGGAGTGGACCGACACACGCCGCCAGGAGGCACTGGGTATCCGGCTGGCTGAGGGCGAGAAGTACCTGAGCGGCGACTACTTTGTCGACGAGAAGCAACGCACCATCGGAGTCACCGACTCCGGTTGGGAGACGATCGAGAAGGCGCTGGGCATCGGCAATATTGCTGACGCGGAGAACTGGGAACTGAAGCACTACGTGGAGACCGGGATCAAGGCCCATGCGCTCTACAAGCGCGACGTGGATTACGTGGTGAAGGACGGTGAGGTCATTATTGTGGACACCTTCACCGGCCGCCTGATGCCTGGACGCCGCTGGAGCGACGGGCTGCATCAGTCGATCGAAGCCAAGGAAGGCGTGAGCATCCGCAAGGAGGACCAGACGCTGGCGACGATCACCTTCCAGAATTACTTCAGGCTCTATAAGAAGCTGAGCGGCATGACCGGCACGGCGGAGACAGAAGCGGCCGAGTTCGAAAAGATTTACAAGCTGGAGATCGTGGTGATCCCCACCAACAAACCTCTGCTGCGGCTTGAGAATGCCGACGTGGTTTTCCGTACGGAGAAAGAGAAGTTCAAAGCCGTTGCAGACAACATCGCAGAGCTGCACGAACAGGGGCAGCCGGTGTTGGTGGGCACGGTATCGATCGAGAAGTCGGAACGGCTGTCTGGGATCTTGCAGCGCAAAGGCGTACGCCACGTGGTGCTGAACGCGAAGTTCCACGAGCGCGAGGCCGAGATTGTGGCGCAAGCGGGGCGGTCGGGCATGGTGACCATCGCCACCAACATGGCCGGCCGCGGCACCGACATTCTGCTGGGCGGCAACCCCGAGTTCATGGCGCGGCAGGAACTGGTGAAGTCGAAGGACGCCAACGGGGGCACGAAGGCGCGCGCCATCAGCGTGGCCGAGGGAGCGATCAATCCCATGGCGCCGGCGGGATTTCTGCGCTTCTACTACCAGGGCCAGGAGTTCGAAGTCTCCGATCCGGATTGGGCTGCGACGTATGGCCGCTATGCCGAGGCTGCGCAAAAGGAACACGAAGATGTGATCGATGCCGGCGGGCTTTTCATTCTCGGAACGGAGCGGCACGAGTCGCGGCGCATCGACAACCAGTTGCGCGGACGCGCCGGCCGCCAGGGCGACCCCGGCGAGTCCCGCTTCTATCTCTCGCTCGAAGACGACCTGATGCGCATCTTCGCCAAGCAGTGGGTCAGCACGCTGCTCGAGCGGCTAGGCATGGAAGAAGGCGTGCCGATCGAGTCGAAGATGATTTCGAAACGCATCGAGGGCGCGCAGAAGGCCGTGGAGGCGCAGAACTTCGAGAGCCGCAAGCACCTGCTCGAGTACGACGACGTGATGAACAAGCAGCGCGAGGCCGTCTATGGCGTGCGTCGGCAACTGCTGGAAGGCGTCGACCAGCGTGAGCTGATCCTGGAAGAATACGTCGGCGGAATCCTGAGCAACCTGCTGGCCGAGTGCTGCAATGAGCGGACACGGCAGGATCAGTGGGACTTCAAGGGACTGGCGGAAAAACTCGTCGACCACTTCGGTTTCAACCTTTCGGCGTCGGGCATGAAGCCGGAAGAACTGACGCGGCATGAACTCGGCGAAGAAATTTTTGCCAAACTGACGGAAGCCTACGAGGCCAAGGAGAAGATTCTGGGCGCGGCGACCATGCGCTATCACGAGCGGATGGTGATGCTGAGCGTGATCGACGGCTTGTGGAAGGATCACCTGCTCTCGATGGACCACCTGAAAGAGGGCATCAATCTGCGCGGCTATGCGCAGCGTGACCCGCTCGTTGAATACAAGCGCGAGTCCTTCGAGCTGTTCGAAGCGATGATGCTGAAGTTCCAGGAAGACACGGTTCGATTTCTCTTCCGGATGCAAATACTGGGGCCCGACGGGCAGCCCGTGGATGCGGCGCCGCGGCCTCGCGGTGTGGTTCCGAAGGCGCCGCCCGTGGCCAGCGCAGCGCAGCCGCTCACTGGCGACGGCGCGCCGAGGGAGATCGCGATTCACACGCGTCCGCCCTCGACCACCATCGACGAACTCGAAAAGGAATTCCACCGCAAAAAGGAACGCGAGCTCGCGGTGGCAAGCCGGCAGGGCGGCGGTGAATCGAACCAGCCGACACAACGCAGAACAGGCGAGAAAGTCGGGCGCAATGATCTGTGTCCCTGCGGTAGCGGGAAGAAGTACAAGAGGTGCCACGGCGCGGCGAGCTAGCGAGCCGCGCGGCGTTTCCCTTTAGCGCAGGAAGCGGAAGAAGCCCTTTTTTTCGTCCTTTTCGGCGAGCAGGCCCCCGGCGGTTCTCGCCATCATGCGGATGGACTGCGCGATCGCGGAATCGATCATCACCATGGGAGTCGCGGTATCGCGCCTTCTGCGGGCGGCGGCGTAGTCATCAGGTATCTTCCACTCCGCAGGGCGGGTCAAGGCTTCGGTGATCGTCTTTTCATCAAAGAGAAGATCGCTGGCTTTGAATCGATTGAGCACAATCTGAAGATTATCGGTACGGGTGATGAAGTATCTCTTCATCATGAGATTGGCGGTACGCATTTCAGAGACGCCCACCTGCGTGATGAGGTAAACCACCGCCGACGGGCCAAACAGCGCCGACTGCATCAGGTCGGTGCGCGATCCGAGGTCGACTACCACGAAATCGAAGTGCTGGCGCGCAACGCCAACAAGTTTATCGACGGCGTCGACGGTGGGCGAGCTTTCGGAAAATTCGTTCGGTGATCCCAGAATGGCAAGACCCGAGGCATGCTTTACGACCAGCGTTGACAGCATGCTGCCATCGAGCCGGTCGGCATTCTGCAAAGCGCCGGCGACAGAGTACTCGTTCACCATGCCCAAATTAATGGCCGCGTCCCCGAGAGGGAGCCCGAAATCGATGAGGAGGGTTTTGCGATCAGACTCCTGCGCCAGCGCGAGCGCAAAATTGGATGCGAGCGTGGTGACGCCACAGCCACCCTTGGTCCCAAGGAAGACGAACAGCTTGCCGTTGCCGGTCTTCTCTTCAGAAGGAGCCGCGGCGCGGTAGGCTGCGGCCTGCTTCAGCGCATTGGTCAACTCAGTGGCATCGACGGGCAGGGTGAAAAACTCGCGTACGCCAGCGCGCATGAAGCGGACGGCCAGCTTCATGTCGGCGTGCTCAGAGTAAGCCATCACATAATTGCGCTCGGCTGAGCACAGGAGCTCGACAATTCCGAATGCGTAATCGGGATCGCTGTCGACATCGACGATAAGGACGTCGTAGGTCTGCGCCAGCTTTTGGGGCAGGTCGTCCAGCTTAGGCGGATACGATGCGAACTCCGTGACGCGGACGCTATGGTGTTCGGCAAGGGCGCCGGAGACGGCTTTAAGGCGCTCGTTGTCCGGGCCCATGATTCCAATGGCCAAACTGATCTCGTCAGGACTTACTGGCGCCCGCGGAATTTCGAGCATAATGCGGCAACTTCTCCCAAAAGCCTATTTTATTCCATCTCATTGCTGAGATGGGACTTGTGAAACGCCCCGGAGAAGGGATGGCAGAATACAATCCAGACCATAATAAACGCTATGGCTATGAAATCGCTGGAGTAATTTGGGCGCCGGTGACTTTGGGCACCACCCATAGCAAGACAACTCATTCCAGTTCTTCGGTTGTCCACATTCGGGCCGCGGGCGAATGTGCGCACAAGACAAGGCCTGATCCGACCGTCAGAGTGTGCTCGGTACTCACGCCGCAATGACGAAGGGCATGAGTGCTGCCAGTCGTTGCAGGCAGGGCGGTGCCTATTGGAGGGGTGCAGATTGCGAGACTGTGGCAAAGGTCAGGTCTTCAACGGAGGAGCCATGCTGCTGACGCCACAGATCAAAGAGCCGGCCGTAGCTGAGCGTGAGGTACTCGGCAGGATCCACTCCGAGGCGCTTCGCGGTGCGATCGATCCACTCGGGCGGGCCCTCGAGCTCGGCGTAATTGCCGATCGGGGTTTCGTCGATGACGCAGTGGCCTTCACCGTCGTGCCACTCGGTGCGCCACTTTTCATAGCGGAAGGCAGCGACGAGACCGAGCGAGAGAAACACGCTGGACAGCGCGTCGCCGTCGGAGATCGCGGTTTCAGTCTCGATGCGGTGTTTGTGACGGCTTTCGCCGGGCGCTCCTGCAGGCATCCGTTTGTGCGTCAGCGTCCAACGGCCTGCGTAATTGCGAATGCGCAGAATCTCAGTTCGCGTGCGCATCTGGCGGTCGGGAGTGTCATAGAGAACGTTGCTCTCAAAGCTGCGCGGAGTCTCAACGCGAAAGCCGGCGGCCTCGAGGCGCTGTGCCAGATTCGCCAGGTCAGCGATGCGGAATTTGATCTCGGTTTCGATCGCCATGAGACTGAGTATAAGAGGCGGCGGTGCTGCCCGCTGCCGCAGGTGAGAATAGAGATGTGAAGACGCTGCGGCTTTCAGTTGATGCGAACCGCCTGGAGGCACCGGAATCCTGCGAAGTGATGGAGCGGGCGGCCGGAATTCTGCGCGCGGGAGGGCTGGTGGCGCTGCCCACTGAGACCGTCTACGGGCTGGGAGCGAATGCATTGGATCGGGCTGCGGTGGAAAGGATCTTCGCAGCAAAGTCGAGGCCGGCGTGGGATCCGGTGATCGTGCACGTGGCGTCGCGGTCCATGCTTGAGGGATTGGTTGAAGCAATTCCGGAGAAGGCGCAGCAGCTGATGGAGGCGTTCTGGCCGGGACCGCTCACGCTGTTGCTGCCGCGGACGCGAGCAGTGCCCGACGTTGTGACGGCGGGGCGGCCGCTGGTTGGCGTGCGCATGCCGTCGCATGAGGTGGCCCTCGAGTTGATCGGGCGCGCGGGGATTCCGGTGGCAGCGCCGAGCGCCAATCGATTTGGGCACATCAGCCCGACGACGGCCGAACACGTGCTGCACGACCTCGACGGTCGCATCGATGCGGTGGTGGATGCCGGCCCCACCGAGCGCGGGGTGGAATCGACGGTGCTTGATCCGGCGCCCGATCCGATGGTGATTTACAGGCCGGGTGCGGTGACGGCGGAGCTGATTTCCGAGGTAGCGGGCCCAGTGGAACTCTATCAAGGCGGGGAGATGTTGCGGGAGATGCCAGCCGAAGCGCTGCCGTCGCCCGGCCTCGGGATGCGGCACTATGCGCCCGGGGCGCGCCTGGTGCTGATTGAAGCTCCTGACGATGAGCTGGGCGAGTGCCTGGCCGAAGCAGCAAGCGCAATGCGTGGCGAGCGGCTTGGAGTGATGCTGCCGGCCGGCGTTGCGGCGCCGCGAGCGTTCGCGGACACACAGGTTTATCCATGGGGAAATTGGCGGGCTCCGGAGACGCTCGCGCAAGGGCTTTATGCGGGATTGCGCGCGCTGGATGCCGCTGCCTGCACGGTGATTCTGTGCCCGCTGCCGCGCGCCGAAGGAATCGGCGTGGCGATCCGCGACAGGTTGAGAAAAGCAGGGAGTAGGAATTAGATCAGAGATCAGAGAAAATCGAGGACTCGCTGGCATGCTTCCAGTAGACGAAGAGCTGGATCTCAAAGCGAGGATGCAACGACTACAGCCGGCGACTGTTCTCTATCTCCTGTTTTCTGTTCTCTATCTCTACCCGTTGTCGCCAAGCTTGTACATAAACTTGATTGCGGATTTATAAACCAGGGTCCGGGAGCGTCCGCGGACCTTGAGCGAATTGCGATCGTACCACTCGATACAGCCGTCGAGGCGCTCGCCATCTTCGAGCACGATCACCATGGGCGTCTGCGACTGGATCTGCTTTTGCAGGTAAAAGAGCTCGGCATGGCGATTCGGAGCATCCATTTCAGAATTGCGCGCGGGATACAGAAAAGGGACCGGCGCTGGGAAGCCCTTTCTGGTTCGCATTGCAGGACGGCCGCCTTCGGTGCCGCGCGCCACATTCACAACCGATGGAGTGCTCATGGGAAACGATCCTCCCTCAACAAAAAGTGAAACTTCGGCTTCCCCGACAGTATTTCGGAAACCGCTCCCCTCCAACGACCCTAAGGACACACATACAATCAGTTGCCCGCGGGAAAGAATTCCCGGCGTCCCTGGGTTGCATGGGAGTACTCGTATTGGAGAAGATGCCCGAGCCGGTTTGGGGGTTGCTCTTTCATTCTGCGGCCGAAGGCGCAGAGCGTCAAGTGGCACTAGCCGATTGGGAGTAGCCAGTAGGGAGTAAGAATGAGCTTCTAGCCGCTAGCTTCTAGCCCCGTCGGTCAAGGCTCGGCTGTCTATTCCCTACGGGCTATTCCCTATTCACTGCCTCCAAGGCTCACCGCCATGGCATCGAGTGAGAGCGAGCGGAGCAGGTTGCGGCGCATGCCCTGTTCAACTTGGACAAGAGCGCGGGCGGCGCCGTCGAGCCAGTCGACGGTGAGGCCTTCAGCCAGGCGCGTGAGCTCAGCGGCGAGATCGAGATTGCGGATGAGCGCAGGCGTGCCGGCCACGATGAGCAGCAGGTCCTCAATGAGGCTGGAAAGAACGCGGAGCAGATTGACCGTCTTCTCCTGGCCCTCGGCGCCGGCGCGATAGCTCTCGGTGGCGTGGAAGAGCGCCGAAAAGTCCGGTTCGCGAAGCGCGGTGCGCAGAATAACAAGCGCATCCTCGCGGCTCGAGAGCCAGACGGCGAGATCGAACGAAAGAGCGCGGCCGACGGCGCCTTGCGCGAGCCGCGCCACAAGAGCGCGGTCATGCGCCTTGAGCTCGGGCCGGCGCCGCGCGAGGAGCGCTTCGAGATCCGAGGCCGGCAGGGCGCCGAGGCGATGCACGACGGCGCGGGAGCGAATGGTGGGAAGCAATTCCTGCGGATTTTCTGTAAGCAGGATGAGCGTCGTGTGGTCGGGAGGTTCTTCGAGCAGCTTGAGGAGGCTGTTGGCAGCTTCTTTCATGAAGGCCGATGAAGTGAAAATCGTGAATGTGCGGCGGGCCTCGACGGGCGGACGGTAGTAGGCCACATGGATCGCCTGGCGGACCTGGCCGAGCTTGATCATGAGCTGCGGCGGATCGGGCGGAACGATGAGCACGTCAGGGTGCGTCTGGATGAGAATGCGGGTTTCGCGCTTGTCGGTTTCGCGCAGGTCTTCGCGGGCGGCGACCGCTTCGCCGACGAGGTCGTCGAGGTTGGCTGACGCGGCGATGCGCGTGCAATTGGTGCAGACACCGCAGAAGTCGGGCAGGCCGCCGGTTTCTTTTGGGTTGAGGCAATTCACTGCCTGAGCCAGCATCAGCGACAGCGTGTATTTGCCGGAGCCGCGCGGGCCGGCGAGGATGAGGGAATGAGGAAAGCGGCCAGATCGCACGCTCTCGCGCAGGTGTGTCACCGTAGCAGTGTTGCCCAGAAAGTCTTGGAAGCCCACCGAATGAGAGTAACAGGGTCAGTGGTCAATGATCAGCGGTCAGATGTCAGAAAGGCGGAGACCAGACCGACTGCATAAATCGTGCTTTGAAAGGGCGCGACTTCAGCAGCGCCGTGAAAGGCCTGAACACTGCGGGGCCGGCAATCCTCCTGCTATACTCCTGCCGTATCTTTCCTCAACCCAGTCAAGATGAACTCCGTAGGGCGGCGCGCACTTCAACTCGTGTTGTCTGCGATCGCGATCTCCGCAGTCACAAGATGCGGCGGATTATCCGGCAAACTTGTCCGTCTCTCGATCCTGAATACCCTGCGCTTGCCGACCGGCTACCAGGGCAGCGGAATCGCTGTTCAGGGATCACTTGCCTACATTTCGATGGAGGCGATCGGAAGCCAGAGCGGTGCGAGAAGCCTGGTGATTGTCAGTTTGGAAACCGCGACCGCTCCAACCATCCTGAGCGTAACTTCTTCGGGGCTGACAAGCGACATGGGTGGCATTGTCGTCAGAGGCAATTATGCGTATGTCCCTTATGAGTCGGCTTCGGGGACCAACTTCCAGGTGTGGAATGTAAGCAATCCACGTAGCCCGTCCGTCGCGGGCAGCGCAAGCATTTCCTGCCCCGCGGGGATGTATCCCTTCCAAAACCCAGCGCTCTATGGAGATTATGTCTACGTCTCCTGCTGGCAGAGCGAGGTCACGACCACCGGCGCGTTCGCGATTGTCGATGTGTCGAACCCGGCCTCCCCTGTGGTGACCCGTTCAGTTTCAGTCAACGCCAACTACCAGCCAATCTCGTTTGCCATTTGGGAACAGGATCTCTATGTAGTCGCGACCCAAGGCGGCTCTACGAGCGATAACGTTCTGCTGTATTCGATCGAAGATCCAACCTCTCCTCAGCTTATGGCAACCGTATCGGTTCCGCACTCGCCGCAGTGGGCGGCGGCGGAAGGGACCGTGGCCTTGATCCCCATTTACGACGGCATGGAGTTGCAGGTCATCGACTTTTCCAACCCGTCGTCTCCGCAGACAACCAGTGCGAGCCTGGGATCGTGCCACCCGATGAACGTCGCAGTCTACCTCTCAGACCTGGCGCTCATGCCTTGTGACAGCCCGGGCGGCGTGGCCGAAGTCAATGTGGCGACAGCCGACCGCCCCTCCTACCTTGGAACTACACTCAGCGGCACGATGTTTAACTTTCTAACTGCTTCAGGCAGCTACATATATGGAGTAGACGCCAGAGGCAACTTCGAGGCGGTTGGTCCCTAAAATCGAGGCTCGTCCCGAGTCAAGTCAGCGGCCGCACCAAATAAAATTGTCAATGATACTTGACAGATTTTGCGCCTCGATGTAATGTTTACTTGTCAGTGTGTTAAGGAGACTGGACATGAAGAGTCTGTTCTGCATGACGAGTAATCCAGTGGAGCGCCGGTATGTGGTGCGGATGTGGGTGGCGGCAGGGCTCTGCGTTGTCTCTGCGCTGGTTGCGGCTGTGGCGTTTCGGCTGGGGCATCTGAAGGACCTGCCGGCCTACCCAGTGGCTGTGCTGCCGGCGCTTCCGATTCTGTGGGCACTGGTCGAGACGGGCCGGTTCCTAGCCGAACTGAAGGACGAATTTCAGCGCAATCTTTTTATCCAGTGCCTACTGGGCGGGATCGGCGGAACTCTCGCGGCCACGACGACCTGGGGCTACCTTGAGGACTTTGCCCGCGTTCCGCGGCTGGACCTGGTCTGGGTCTATCCAATCTTCTGGCTCTTCGCGGCCATCACATATCCCGTGGTCTACCAGAGGTACCGGTGATGAAGAACCGCTTGAAGGTGCTGCGCGCTGAGCGGGACTGGTCGCAGGGCGATCTGGCCCAGAGGCTGGAAGTGTCGCGGCAATCGGTCAACGCTATTGAGACGGGGAAGTTCGATCCCAGCTTGCCGCTGGCGTTCAAGCTGGCGCGGCTGTTCGGGTTGAGGATTGAGGAGATATTTCTGGAGGACAGTGGTCAGTGATCGGCGGTCAGTGGTCAGGCCTTCGTGCAGAAACGATGCTGCGTGACGACGGGCTGGCGGTTCGATCACTGCGGCGACCTTATTCGAACCAATAGTCCAGCGTTGCTTTGGAGCCTTTTCCAAATTCGCCTGCGAAGCCGCCCTCACCACGCAACCCTAAGAGCTCACCCGTCCCCGATCCGGGAACGACGAACCATGTGGCCTTGATGCTGCCGTTCTCGACAACTTCAGAGCCTTGAAGCACGAACGTGCCTTTGCGGTCGCCCAGCTTTCCGTGGAATCGTTGCATGCTGACCAGGCTGGCATACTCCTGGTTCAGTCGGACCTGGAAAGCGCGGACGGACGATTCGCCATCCATGTCTCCGGCGAACGTTTCAGTCAAGTGAACCTCGTTCAATGCCGGCTCTGCACTTTGGTCGAAGAGCTCCGCCTGAGAGTTCTGGACGGTGACCGTTGCTTCAGCATGTGCGCGCTGATGGGAACTCGCCTGGGAATGCCCGACGGCCTGGATTGATTCATGGTTGTTCATTTGCGCAAACTCCTCTGGTTCAGAGCGGCCCTGGCCTGTTGCGCGGCTCATGGCCTCGATTTGGCGGGAACCGGTCCGGGTCTGGTCCCGGCCCGCCGGCGATATCGTCGTTGCCAGCAGCGCCGCCGCGAGAATCAGGGTATTGGACATAAGGGCCTCCCGCTCCGCTTTCAAACTTCGATGACGGTTGCATGCGGATGGGTTTTCGGCATGGCGGTACAGGGATCAGGGAGCAAGGAACGGATTCCCACCATGGCGGAACTTGGATGAGGCACCCGCTACTGGAAATGAGCGATCACTTCGAAACGACGCGTGGTGCCGTCGGGAAAGAAGAATTCGAACTTCTGCAAAGATTCGTAACTTGTCTTGTGTTCGTCCTGGATTAGTTTGGCGCGGTAGTCGCCGGGATTGATGAGGCCGTTACAGCAAACGTCGACGCGGGGGTTGGATGTTGGCCCCAACAACTTGTAATGCTTGCCGTCAATGGTCGCGGTGAGAATCTCGTCCCTTGCGGCTCTGCCAGAACTGTTGTAGTCATCCAATTCGTTGGGCGGGTACGCGGACGCTGAGACGTGTACGACGATCGGAAATTTGCTGGGATCATTTTTCGCGTCGGCTCCGAAAACATGGTGAGTGCAAAAAAGGAAAAGACAAGAGAGGAGGGCTGCGGAAACGAGGGTCTTCACGTACGGTTTCCTCCGGGGACCATGGTACCCCCGGCCATTTTCTTCAGCTCGTGAGCGCTGTCACTTGCCGGTGTAGATCACGTGCCAGATGGAGCGCGAGCCGTCGTCGGAGACGAAGAGCGAGCCATCGGGCGCCACCGCAACTCCGACGGGACGTCCCCAGACGTCGCCATCTCCATTGCCCACAGTGAAGCCGGTGAGGAAGTCTTCGTACTCGCCGGTGGCGTGGCCGTCGTGCATGGGCAGGCGAATGACTTCATAGCCGGCGCGCTGGGCGCGGTTCCAGGAACCGTGCTCGGCAGCGAAGGCGTCGCCCTTGTACTCGGGGGGAAACTGCGAGCCCTCGTAGAAGGTCATTTCGAGCGAAGCGAAGTGCGGCTCGAGAAGAATGTCAGGCGTAAGGACTTTCGACTGCAGCTCAGGGTGCTTGCCCTGGTGGCGCGGATCCCAGTGGCCGCCGGAGGGTCCGCCCATGTAGAACCACGGCCAGCCGTAGAATCCGTGCTCCTCGACGTGGGTGATGTAGTCGGGGACGAGGTTGTTGCCGAGAGCGTCGCGCTCGTTGGTGGAGCACCAGAGCTGGCCGGTGGTGGGGTTGATGGTTTCGCCAACGCAGTTGCGAATGCCCCAGGCGTAGATCTCGAGGAATTTGCCTTCGGGCGTGAACTCGAGGACGTTGGCGCGGTGAAATTCTTCAGGATGGGTGTCAGAGTCGTCGACGTTGGAGTGAGAGCCGACTGAGACGAGAAGCTTTGAACCGTCCGGAGAGAAGGCGAGATCGCGCGTCCAGTGTCCGCCGCCGCGAAGACGCCCGCCACTGGGGACGTCGGCCAGGTGCTGTGCGGCGCCGCGAGCCACGAGGTCGCCGTTGCGGTAGGGGAAGCGGAGGACTTCGCCGGTGTCGCCGATGTAGACCCATTGCGGGTCGGATCCTGTGGGATAGAAGGCAATGCCGAAGGGCTGCTCAAGGCCGGTGGCAAAGACGGAAACCTGCTTCGGCTTGCCGTCGGGGCCGACGCCGCGAAAGACCTTAATTTTGCCGGAGGCGCTTTCTGCGAGGAAGAGATCGCCGTTCGGTGCGAAGCGAATGAGTCGCGGGTTGTCGAGATCGGTGGCGTAGAGCTCGACCTTGAAGCCTTTGGGCGCGATGGGCCATGCGTTGGCGGGGCGGGCAACGACATCTGGACCGTTGTCTACCGATTGATCGGGCGCGGGGGCGGGCAGGTCGGCCACGGTAAGGTGGCGTCGAACGCCGGGCGCCTCGTGGGCCGCGTCAGTGAATGCGGCCTGGCCGGTAAGGACGGTTTGAGCCGGAGTGGACTTGGCAGCGCCGGGCGAGAGTGCAATGAGAGCGGCCGGAATGGAAAAGGCGGCAAGAATGGCCGAGGCGATGAGGAGTCGTTTGTGATTCATCATGGGACTTCTCCTGGGGATGAATGACTTACGCAACGGAGCGGGCGGCTGAGGAAACCCTCAACCATCATTGTTTCAGATGCCAGGGCGGTTGGTCCTGGTTCGTCGTTCTGCTTACAAGGTGGCGAGAAAGCTGGCGGGCAAGGTGGCCGTTACGATGATGCGCTCGTTGTGCTGGGTGACTTCAGCGTTGTTGAGCAGCTCCTTGAGTCCCTGGCTGGTTTTGGTGTCGGAATCCGTCGGGGAGATGCTGCGGGCCAGCGTGACAAGAGTAGCGAGGGCGGCAGCTTCGGTCGTGGCGGCCGACTCACTGGGGGCGATGTCTTCGACCCTCAGGCGCATGGCGCCGATGGCGTGGGGTGTTGGGAGGGCGGGAGAGACGCTGGCGATGATGGTGGAGTCGGACTCGATGGGCAGGCCGAGGCCGAAGACATGGATTTCGCCGCTCTCGTTAAAAGGAAGCCCGATTTGTCCGACCCCCCAGGCGAGCGAGAGCAGGGGAACCTCGTGATAGTGCCGCTCGAGGAGCGTGGAACCTGCGAACGGCAATGCGGCAGTGCGATGGCGGTCGAGGATGGAATGGATCTGCTCGGGCGTGGGAGTGTTAGAGACGGCGACCGTGTCATAGCCGATTTGCGTGACGCGGACGGTGCGGTTCTCGGATGGGATGCTGTAGATGGTGTGGCCGGCATAGATTTCGCGCGAGGCGGCGTGATCATTGAGCCAGTTGTTGAGGCGCTTGCCGGTGATCTTGCCCACGATGACCATGGAGTACGCGACGGGTCCGTTGGGGCCGTTGGGATCGGGCATGCGGTGCAGTCCGATGGCGATCTGGTTCACGTCGCGCTCCCAGTCAATTCCGGTGGCGTCGACGAACTGCTGGTAGTCGGGCGCACGCAGCAGGGGCTGAAGGTCGTGGCGGAAGATGGCGCGGATGGGCCGCAGATCGACGTAGATGATGCCGTCGGACTCGGGCAGCAGGCGCGCGGCCTCAGGCGGGGCTTTCGAGCGCAGAAAGACGGCGAGGACCAGCAATAGCAGGACCACGGCGACAATCAGGAGCGTTCTGCGGGTGCGTCGGCTCATTCCCAAGGCAATTGAAACCGCCAGGAATGAGCGTAACACCTGGGGCGCGGGCCCATCGCGCGATTACTGTGGCGCTAGTTTTTTACGGTCATCGCGTCAGAATCGACCGCTTTCTTGCCTGTGATTCCCTCGAGGCCGGTCAAGAGGCCACGATAATCACTTTTGTCGGCTTGGAACGCAATGCCGCCTTTTTGACCGCTGTTGTCCCATGTGACACCAACGAAGTGCTTCTTGGACTTAGAAAGCGCGAGCAATGCCCCAATTCCAAATGAAACCACTGCAACGCCGATCGCTGCTCCTACCCTGCGGTGGATGTCCTGGCCGTAGCTGATTTCTGTCACGGCGGCGGCCGGGATAACGGCGATTTCCGTTTTTTCCTTCATAATCCGGATATTGTTGCCTTCGATGAACAAATGCATATCGGTCCCGGCTTTGGCGTTGGACAGAGAGCCTCCGTCGTATACGATTTTGTAGCTGTTGTCTCCTGCAATTGAACTAATCGGAAATATGATGCAGAGAATGATTGCGATGAACTTACTCATTGTTCCCCTTTCGAGCAGAATTTCCCTCACGCCTTCGTAGCAGAAGAAAGTTGTACAGGGGAAGCACTTGAATGATGCGCCTTGAGGATGATTTGCGCAAGATGACTTCCGCGGCGCTCTGGAGCATTGGAAGGGCGAACACGTGTGCGCGACGAATGGCGGCCGGAGAAGAGCGGTTCTCCGGCCGAGTAATTTGGGGAGGATTGCTTGCCTGCTACTCAGGGATGCTTACTGTGTAGATCTTCCCGCCGCTGGCCATATTCGAGCTGGAGTACGAGCCGGGCGGGAGGAGTCCATATTCGCCCTTGCCAAGCGCCTGGTCAAGGGTGATCTGGTAGACGCGAGGGGCGATCTTAACGGATTGGAATTGGACGTCGTCGCGCGTCGCGCCGCCGGAGGAATGAAAGACACCGCCGGTGACGGAGCGGAACTCGCGGCTATTGCCGCTTTCGCGGAGGCGGAGCAACTGATACTCAGTGATTTCGGTTCCTTCAGGGACGTAGACCGCCAGGATCACGGGAAATGCCATGACTGTTTTGGCGGTCTTGCCCTGAATGTGGCCGTTGGTGTCACCTTTGACGAGGCCATCGCTGGCGATGCTTTTGAGAACGCCGCCGGATTTGAAATTGACGATCTCAGGCTCGAGCATGCTCCACGCACCTTTGCGGTCTCTCATGTAGACGCCGACGTCGTCGATCCCGGCAGGGCGGCCTGTGCCGGATGGAGCCGCAGCGGCAGGAGGCGGTGTGGCAGGGGCTGCTGCCCTGGCGACCATCGCGGCGATTACCTTGTCGCTGGCGCCAGCCTGCTTGAGCGCGATGATGCCGTCGGCGGAGGTGTCGTAGGTTCCGGGCGAGGCGTTGATTGTGGAGACGATCAAATCGTCGGACAGGCCCGCCTTGACCAACTTGACGACGGAGTCATTGTTCATGGCCTGCTGGGCAGCGAGGAACGAGCAGGCGGCCAGAATGCAAATCGCGAAGAAACCTTTGCGCATGCAGCTCTCCTTACCTTTTTGGAGTCGGGGAATTCTCAGATCTGGGGCCAGCGTTATGATCTATCGAACGCGCGTTTTGTGCAAGAGGGTATTTCGAGGCAGGGGTTGCCGGCGCGCAGCAATGGCGCGGGACGAAAGGATCGCCCTCCGCGTAAGGTCCCCAGATGACCCCAAGTCTCATCCGCGATGGCGGACGAGACCTGGGCACCCAATTGAATTTGCGCGGCGCTATTGCGTCGTTGAAGTTACCCGGTCGCCTTCCTGAAAGCCGGAGCCGGAGACAGGAACGCAGACCGAAGATTTCGCGTCGACATCGGTGGCTCGGATAACGCCGATGTTGGAGGAGAGGCGGCGAATAACCTCGCCGGTCGAAGGATCCTTGATCTCCTTGGTGACACGGAGGACCTGGAGCTGGTCGCCCACCTTGACGCCGGCAGTTGAGCCGACATTGAGGATGATCTGGCCACCGTCGACAGCGGCGACGAGTCCGTCAATGGTGATGGTGCGGACGGAGACCTTGGCGGCGTTGGAGACAAGGTCGGCGGAAAGTTTGTCTACGGCTGCCTTTGTGGCTTCGCCGATGATGGTGTTCTGGAAGTTGCTGGAGCCAAGATCGACGTGGCCGCCGCCGAAGCCGCCCCAATTGCCGCCACCGCCGCCCAGGCCAAGTGAGGAGCGGCCGGATTCGCCGGAGCCCTCGGCCACGGCGACGATCTCGCCAGTATCAACATTAACGATGCGGGCGTCGATGACGACGTTGGCCTTGGAGTTGGAGTGGCCCACGTTGCCCACGCCGAAGCCGTGCCAGCTACCGCCTCCGCCACCGACATTCTGCTTCTTGGTCTCGTTGCCAAACTGGGTGATGGCGCCGATGATGATGACGTCAACCCCGGCGAGCTTACCGAGACGCGCGGCGGTAGCGGGATCGGCGCGGTTGGAGTTGGAAAAATTCTGCTCGGTCATGAGCTTATCCAGGGCCTGGCGCTCGAAGACGGAGTAGGTGCCGTCTTTGACCAGGTTGGTGATGACCAGGTCGGAGATTCCTTTACCCAAGTCGATGTCGGTGCCAAAGAAGGCGGCTGAGTCAGTTTGCACGGTGGCGTAGTCGAAATCCAGGACAGCGACTTTGGGTTTGCGGGTTGAAGTGGTTTGGGCGGCGGCAGGCCATACGGCCACGGCAGCGGTGAAGGCGAGAAGGATGATGAATGCTGGGTGGAATCTCTTCGGGTGCATCGTACGACCTCAAAAGAGTATTTGGAAGGACGCAAGAAGGGTCGACCCTTCGGACGAGTCTGTCAAGGCAAATCAACGGGTGTTGGGCGCCCAAGTACCCACCACCTGTCGGGCGGCTCTTTCACCGATCATTGGGGTTTGGCATCGACGCCGAAGTCGTAGACCACGGTGGTGGGCGGCGTTTCGGGCGTGACGCCTTGTATGACGGCAATGAAAGCGTATTCTCCCGGCTTCAAGTCGGCAGAAGGTGTGATCTTGTACATGCGAGGATGGACGCGGTCGGTCGTGAATGGGACAGACTTTTTCTCGTCGGCGCCGATGCTGGCGCCGGTGATGCCAGCCGAAGCAACCACGGTCTCGCGGTCATTTTTCTGTTCTTCGACTTTCAGAAGCGAGAACTGGTTCGGGCTAGTGACGATGCCGGGGCCTCCGAAGGCTGCAAAGCTGCTGATGTCGGGAAAATACATGTAGAAAACCGGCCGTGCGTCGGTGGTGCGGGTTTGAGCGTGCGGGCCGGGAATCTCGGCCTTCAATTTCATTTTGGCAGTTCCGAATGAAAATGCCGCACCGGCCAGGTTGGAGACTTTCATCGACGATTCGCCGACACGGTCGATGAAGATCATCGTCTGCTTGACGCCGGGCGAGCCGGTCATCAAATAGACGCCGGCCTCGTGTGGGGACATCGGGTCGTCGGGGTCGTCGAGGGCGACGGGCGACGAGGCGATGTAAGGCGGCCTCGGGTGCGCCAGCGAGTTCATGCGATTGATGATTGCGATCACGACGGCGTCGTCGACCCCGGCATTTTTGAAGGCGATGATTCCGTTGGTCGAGGTGTCGAAATTGCAGGGCGATGCATTGATCATGCCGATGATGACGGTGTCTGACACGCCTGCCTTTTCGAGCTGGACGACGGCGGACATGTCCATGGTTTGCTGGGTTGGGGTTTGTGGCGCCGGAGTCTGCGGTGCTGAGGTTTGTTGTGCGGCGAGGATCGAACAGAATGTGACCAGAAGAATCCCCAAAACACACGTACGCATACTTTCCTCCGTGGACGCCTGTGGAACGGTGTTACAGAATTTGACTCATTTTATGACGATTTGGGCAAAAAGGTTTTCCGGCGGGCAATGAATCCTGCTGGATGTCTTCAAGTTTTGGGGCCTCACCGGGCGGTTGCGTTTCTTTGCTGGATGAGGGCGGGTATGGCCGGATATATTGTTGCGCTATGAGAAACCGTTCTGTGCCGGCAGACACGCTGATTGCCCACTTGTTTTATAAAAACCTTGCCGCAGCGATCGGGTGGCTGAAGGACACGTTTGGATTTGAAGAGCACTTCCGCTACGGTGAGCCGGTTGCAGGAGCGCAGTTGCACCTGGGGGAGGCGTGGATCATGGTGGGTTCCGCAAGGCCTGGGCGCACAAGTCCCGCAGAGGCCGGCTGCATGACGCAAATGTTGACCATCTTTGTTGAGGATGTGGATGGGCACTTTGCGCGGACGAAGGCGGCCGGCGCAAAGATCGTAGAGGAACTGCACGAGACAGAATATGGAGAGCGCCAGTACGGTGTGGAGGATCTGGAAGGGCATCGCTGGTTGTTCGCAATGCATGCGCGCGACGTGGCTCCGGAGGAGTGGGGAGCAAAGGTCGCGAAGGGCTGAGAAGCCGTGTTTCCATAAGGACATCGCGGTCGCCCGATGGTGATGATTTGTCGGTGGTTTCGCGTTTTTCCGTGTTTGCCCGGGGTGCGCAGCTATGCTAACCTTGAGTTCTGAGCCGTATACGCGGAAAGCTGGAGTGTGTCCGCGGATATTTCGCTCCTCCGGTAAGGATTCCGGGTGGTTCAAGAGCTGGCGTAGCTCAGCTGGTAGAGCATCTGATTTGTAATCAGAGGGTCGGGGGTTCAAATCCCTTCGCCAGCTCCACAAGACGGAAACCGGAACGAGGAGACGAAAACGGCGAAGGTTTACCGGCGAACGTGAAGCTGCGAGCGCCGGGCCCTCATCTCCGCGGTAATCCCACTGAGGTGCATGCTCCGATGCTCCGGCGGCTAACCGGACGTTGCGGCGTGCGTGGAAGGTGGCGAGACGGGGAGCCAGGTGGGCAGAAAGTTGGGTTTTTCCATACTCTTCGAGGTCGCCGCGGCGACCATTAAGAGAAAGAGAAATGGGGCAACCACAACCGATGATTGGGCACAGGTGGCCGAGCGGTTAATGGCAGCAGACTGTAAATCTGCCGCTCCTTGCGAGCTACGGAGGTTCGAATCCTCCCCTGTGCACCAGAAAAGCAGGAATCAGGGATCAGAGAGTTCTGGGACTTGAGCTGAGTTTGAGGAATGGCAATGCGGGAAGCGCGGCAGATGGAGATTGAATATGTCGCGCCGAAGCGCAAGGAAGAAATTCGGCCGAGCGCCAGAACAGATTTTGACCGGAAATTCTGGGCGGCCATGGCAATGTTCGCGGCACTGGCGGCGCTGGTTTGGTTCACCATGGACGCGGGTTCGGTTCTCGTCTTTGGCAGGCCGGTGGAATTGAGGCTGATTCCGCTCATCCTTATTGGAGCGCTGGCATTGCGTACGGTTTTGGCCCGGCAGGCGGAGAAGATTCGCAGGCAGGGGGAGAAGAACTAGCTGCTAGCCTCTAGCTGCTAGCTTTTAGCTTGTGGTTGCGGGATCGGGTCCAAGTGGCTCGCACCGGTGAGATCGAGCTAAAGGCTAGAAGCTAGGAGCTAGAAGCTGCTTTGAGAGTTTGCGGGCTGATGTAGCTCAGTTGGTAGAGCACTCCCTTGGTAAGGGAGAGGTCACCAGTTCAATCCTGGTCATCAGCTCCAGAAGTACTGCTTCTAGCTATTAGCTCTTGGCTTCTAGCTTGTGCAGCGGCAGGGAAAGCCTCTGCGGCTTGAAGTGGCAATAGAGGGCTAGACGCCAGTGGCTGGAAGCTCGAGGCTGTTGTTGGGCGGGAGTAACTCAGTGGTAGAGTCACAGCCTTCCAAGCTGTTGGTCGCGGGTTCGAGTCCCGTCTCCCGCTCCAAAGACCAGCTACTAGCTGCTAGCTTCTAGCTGATGCAGTGGCGGGTCGGAATGGCGCGGCAAGCACGGGCCGGGTTGGGCTAGAAGCTAGAAGCTGTTTTTGAGGTTTGCGACGAATGTTTGAACAGGCAGCGATCGCGGTCAGAGACGAACAGGGATACGCGAAGCTTCACGCGTTGATCGACGCGGCGTTTGATGCGCGCGACGTGGAAGTCTTTCTGAACCGCGTGGGCAAGGCCAAGCTTCGGGTCCGGGAATTCGAGAAGATTCTGGATCGCGGGTTGCTTGGCCAGGAAGCGATAGGGCTGTATAAGGCGCTGCCGGTTTCAGACCAGGCGCTGACGCGCGAGCGGTATTTGCGGTTGGTGGAGAAAGTGCCGCTGGAACTGCGGCAAAGGTATTTGAAGTTGTACGCGTATTACTGAGAAAGGCAGCCTTTAGCTTTTAACCTTTAGCTCTTAGCTTCGCGGGTGGGAATTTGGCGCAGTGTATGACAGCAGCACGAAAGAGCTAACAGCTAAGAGCTAAGAGCTCAACGCAAAGAAGCTGAACGGAGGACTCGAAGGCAATGGCGAAGGAGAAATTTGATCGTTCGAAGCCGCACGTGAACGTGGGGACGATTGGCCACATTGATCACGGCAAGACGACGTTGACGGCGGCGATCACGAAGGTATTGCAGAAGCACAACCCG